>Ga0075436_100000280_pt1 | contig 32243 bp, 26 predicted proteins | sample RhiMethybrSRZTD5_FD_75303 | JGI IMG/M metagenome (GOLD analysis project Ga0075436, IMG submission 75303) | Populus rhizosphere microbial communities from Tennessee, USA - Rhizosphere MetaG P. TD hybrid SRZTD5 | ecosystem: Host-associated > Plants > Roots > Rhizosphere > Soil | place: USA...
GTTCTCGCAGGAGGAAATTCTCGATATTCCCGTGGACTTGCAGACCCAATATTTCAAGAACGATCAGGCGGGAGCTCGTCTCTCGGTGCTCACTCACTTGGATGTCAAAAGCGTCCGCTTCCGCAAAGCGCTCGGCCGCAACAACGACCAATTGACTATCGTGACAGGGATTTTTGATCAGAACGGGGAGTACGTCACCGGCGTCGAGAAAATCATCGACATGAAGTTACGCGATACGACTTTTGAGCGCCTCAGTCGCTCCGGGCTTACCGTGAAATCCAGTTTCGACGTCAAGCCCGGTACTTACTTGGTTAGGCTGGTGGTCCGCGACTCCGAAGGCGCCCAGATGGCTGCACGCAACGGCGCCGTGGTGATTCCGAATTAACTCGTGCGAAAGAATTTTGGGACGGTTTGGTGGGGGAGGTTCACATGATGATTACACATCGCAACTGCTGGAAGGGAATTCGGCTGGCCGCGGCCCTCGCGGCTCTCTTTGTTTATGGAAACGTGCCGGCCCGCGCGCAACAGCAGCCTGCGCCTCCGCCTCCTCAGGCTGCCGCTCCTGCGGACCAGCAGGCCGTTGCAGTCATTAAAAAGGAAACAAAACTAGTGTTGGTCGACGCCGTTGTAACCGACAAGAAGGGCAATTACGTTCGTGATCTCGCTCAAAATGATTTCAAAGTCTACGAAGACAACAAAGAGCAGCCGGTTTCGAGTTTTTCTTCCGGCGCCGAGGCCGTCACGCAGCCGAACGGCCAGCGGCATTACCTGATTCTGTTCTTCGACAATTCCACGATGGCCGCACCCGATCAAATCCAGGCGCGCGGCGCCGCTCAGAAATTCATCGAGGCCAACGCAGGGCCCGATCGCTTGATGGCTGTAGTGGATTTTGGCGGCTCGCTTCGCATCGTGCAGAATTTCACAGCAAGCTCCGTATTGCTTCGTGCTGCCGTTTCCGGCATCAAGAGTTCCTCCGTGGATCCGAACGCGCCTCCTCCGGATGTCACCGTGGCTTCCAACTCTATGCCAACAATTGGCATGTCCTCGCTGGGAAATGCCGCAGCGGATTTTGGCGCACGCACCATGCTGCTCGCCGTGCGCAGCCTGGCGAAAAACCTGCGCACCATTCCGGGGCGCAAAATGATGATTTTGTTCTCCGGCGGTTTTCCGCTGACGATTGAAAATCAATCCGAACTCACGGCCACGATCGACGCCTGCAACAAATCCAACGTGGCCATTTACGCCGTGGATTCGCGAGGCCTTCTCGCCACCGCCCCCGGCGGCACTTCGTGGAATAGAGCTACTCCCGGAAAAACGAGAGCAGTCGCCGTCTCCTCTCGCAAACCATCTCCCCGGTTTTCTTCGCGAGCCCGACTTGTCCTCGCCGCTTACCCGGCAATGGGCCTGCCTGATCCGCAGAGACCCGGTGGTGGCGGTGGTGGTACGGGCGGCGGTACTGGCGGCGGTGGCCGGCCTGGCGGTGGCGGCGGTACGGGCGGTGGGGGAACCGGCGGCGGAGGGACTGGCGGGGGTGGCCGCGGTGGAACTGGTGGCGGGACCGGCGGAACGGGCGGCGGGGGGAAAGGTGGTGCGGGTGGTGGGACCGGCGGCGGGACGCGCGGCGGTGGCACAGGTGGTGGGACGCGCGGCGGCGCAACGCCGACCAATTCGAATCTCTACAATTCCACTTACGGCCAGCCGCGGACCATCGTGCCGACTTTTCCGCCTTCTGCGTCTACCAATCAGCAAATTCTTGCAGCGCTGGCGGATGGAACCGGCGGCTTCATGATTTACAACACCAACGACTTGCTCGGAGGACTCGAAAAAATCGGACGCGAGCAAAACGAGTTTTACATCCTGGGATACGCGCCGCCGGATACGCCAGAAGGAAGTTGCCATACGATCAAAGTGAAATTGAATCGTGGCGGGCTAAGTGCGCCTCGTTCGCGCAGCGGCTACTGCAATGTTCGAACGGCGAACGTGCTCGAAGGCAAGCCGCTCGAGAAGCAACTCGAAGCTCATGCAACGGGCTCGCAGGCAGGTTCCATCCGCGGCGTGCTTGAAGCTCCTTTCTTTTACACCGGGCCGAACACCGCGCGCGTGAACCTGGCTATGGAAATTCCTTCGGATTCATTCCAATTCAACAAGGAAAAAGGGAAGTATCGCGCGAGCTTGAACGTGCTGGGCATCGCCTATCGCGGCGACGGAACCATTGGCGCGAAATTCAGCGACACCGTGAACCTGGACCTGGAAAAGGACGAGTGGAAAGAGTTCACGAAGTCGCCCTATCAATACGAAAACCAATTCGATGCCGCGCCGGGAGATTACAAGCTTACGGTGGTGTTGAGCGCTGGCGGCGACGCGTTCGGCAAGTTCGATTCCCCTCTCTCGATCGATTCGTACGACGGCAAGCATTTCAGCCTGGGCGGCGTGGCGCTCGCCAACTCCGCACACAAACTGAGCGACATTCCCGAAAGCCTCGACTCGGTGTTGCTCGAGGACCGCACGCCGCTGGTCGTGAAAGGCATGCAGATCGTTCCTTCGGCGACGAATCGCTTCAAGCACACAGACAACGTCGTGGTGTACAGCGAAATCTATGAGCCACTCCTGACTTCAGACGCACCGCCAGTCGTAGCCATGGGCTACACGATTCTCGATCGCGCCACCAACAATAAGATTTTCTCTACGGGAGCGGTGCGCTGCGAAGAATTCATCCAGAAAGGGAATCCGGTGATCCCCGTCGGAATGAAAGTCAAAGTAGACGATCTAAAGCCGGGCTCCTACCGCCTGGTGATGCAGGCGGTGGATTCCGCCAAGAACAATGCGCCGAATCGTACGGTTGATTTCGACATCAGCGAGTAACGGGCTACGGGCCGGCTCTCAGGACTGAAAAAAAACCGTGCCCTTCAAAGTTCAGCCAAAGGATGCGCCACGGGTCGGTGGTTAGCATTTCTTCTCAGGCTCAGCGTTGAGAAGGTGAGGCATGGCAACTCCCCAACAAGCTGCGGCCGATAGTTCGGTGAAGCGCGACGCGGAGCTCGCCGCGTGGGTGCGTGACGCTAGACAAAAGACACTCGAAGTGGTGTCGGACCTGTCGGACGAACAACTGATGGGGCCGCAGCTGCGCATTGTAAATCCACTACTCTGGGAAATCGGGCATGTCACGTGGTTCCAGGAAAAATGGGCCCTGCGGCATGCAAGCGGCGAGGCGCCCATCCGCCCTGATGGGGACTCACTCTACGATTCAGCCGCCATCTCACATGACAGCCGTTGGAGTCTGCCGCTGCCTTCGCGTAGCGACACGCTGGCTTACATGATGGCCGTGCGCGACCGTGTGCTGGAGCGCATCGAACGAGGAGAACTCACCGAAAAGGAACGCTATTTCATTACCCTGGGCGTCTTCCACGAGGACATGCACACCGAGGCTTTCACGTACACGCGTCAGACTTATGCATGGAGCGCGCCGGTTTTTTCCGGGCTCGACCCGGCGAGTTCTGGCGAAATGGGACCGCTGCGCGGGGACGTGGAGATTCCGGGAGGACCATTTCTGCTGGGGGCTCTTCAGCAGGAGCCGTTTGTCTTCGACAACGAAAAGTGGGCGCATCCAGTCGAAGTGCCTCCTTTTGTCATCGCTCGCGCGCCGGTTACACAAAGCGAATTCGCCGAGTTTGTCGAAGGGAAAAGCTACAGCCGGAGAGAATTCTGGAGCGAAGCAGGATGGCAGTGGCGCCAAAGCGCCGCCGCGGAACATCCCGTCTATTGGAAGCGCGAGGCTGCGGGCCGTTGGCTGCGGCGTAATTTTGATCATTGGGTGCCGCTGGAGCCGCATCGCCCTGTCCTTCATGTCAACTGGTGGGAAGCCGAAGCCTACTGCCATTGGGCGGGACGCAGATTGCCAACCGAGCTTGAATGGGAAGTGGCAGCGTCAGCCGAACCAGCACAATTTGGAAACGAACTTGCCCAAGGAAAACGACGCTTTCCTTGGGGCGATAAAGCGCCTGCATCGGAGCGCGCCAACTTGGGCTGGCGGGCAATGGGCGCCGGGGATGTCAACGCACTTTCCGCAGGCGACAGCGCTTTTGGCTGTCGTCAGATGATAGGCAACGTTTGGGAATGGACCGCGAGTGACTTCGGCCCATACCCGGGGTTCGAAATCGATCCCTACCGCGAGTACTCTCAGCCGTGGTTTGGCACTCACAAGGTGCTGCGCGGCGGCGCTTGGCCCACACAGCCGCGCTTGCTGCGCAATACCTGGCGGAACTTCTATCCTCCGGATCGCCGCGACGTATGGGCAGGATTTCGCACCTGTCGGGCGTAACATTACCGAGTGAAAATCGCGCTAGTTACCCCCGCTCCGACGCAGGTCCATACAGGAAACCGGACCACTGCAGATCGCTGGGCAGGCTTGCTCATAGAACTGGGGCACCAGGTCAGCGTCCAGAGATCCTGGGACGGCGAAGAATGTGATCTGTTGATCGCACTGCATGCGCGGCGCAGCTTTCCTGCAATCCAACGTTTCCGCCAAAAGCATCCGCTTGCACCGCTCGTCCTCGCTCTCACCGGCACCGATCTCTATGGCAACCTGGAGAACAGTGCGGAAGCGGTGAGCTCGCTCGAGTTCGCATCGCGGATCGTTGTTTTGCAAGCGCTCGGAGTCGCAGCGGTTCCCCAAAGCGTGCGGCAAAAGGTCCGCGTGATTTACCAATCTTTTGAGCGCCTCTTTCCATCGCCACGGCGCGAGGGGACCTGCTTCCAGGTCTGCATCCTGGCGCACCTGCGATCGGTCAAGGATCCGCTCCGAGCGGCCTATGCCGTACGTGAGTTGCCGGCATCTTCCAAGATTCAAGTGAAACACGCGGGAGCCGTGCTCGACCCTGATTTTGCCGGGCAAGTGGAAGAGGAGCAGCGAACGAATCCGCGCTACCAGTGGCTGGGACCTCTGGCGCACGACGCTGCTATTGATCTATTGTCTCGTTCCCAGGTGCTGGTGCTCACGTCGCACTTGGAGGGTGGCGCGAACGTTGTCAGCGAAGCCATCGCCGTATCGGTGCCAGTCGTTTCGTCGCGCATACCGGGCTCGCTTGGTATCCTGGGTACGGACTATCCGGGATACTTTCCCGTCGGTGACACCGTTGCCCTTCGGGAGCAGTTGCTGCGCGCGGAATCAGACGGCGCGTTTTATCGGGAGCTCCAACAAGCGGTCGCAAGGTTGCAGCCGCTGGTGAGTGTGGCTCGCGAGCGCGAGTCCTGGGAAACCCTGTTGACCGAACTCAGTTGATTCGAAAGGAGAGTGACTCCCATGGCGCGATGGTTCTTCGAACCTGGGCACACCGCCGCGGAATTCTGTGTACGCCACATGATGGTTACCTACGTCCGCGGGCACTTCAAGAACGTTCATGGCCGGCTCAACTTCGATCCCGCAAGCCCGCAGAAATCCTCGGTAGAGGTCGAGATCGATGCGCGTGGGCTATGGACGGGGGAGCCGGATCGCGACGCCCACCTGCGCAGCGCCGACTTCCTCGACGTTGAGCGCTTTCCCACCATCACTTTTCGCAGCCGCGAAGTTAAATTGCTCGGCGACCACGATTACTCGGTCATCGGGGACTTGACCATTCGTGGCGTCAGCCGCCCTTGCACCCTTCGCGTGAACTATCTGGGCCAGTGGCAAACGCCTTGGTGGGAGAACGGCGTGGACAAAGGCCCCAAGACTCGCGCTGGCTTCCTAGCCACCACCACGATAAACCGCCACGACTTCGGCGCGAGCTGGAATGCTCCGCTGGACCGCGGTGGAATCGTGGTCGGCGATTTCGTCGAAATCACCATCGACGCTGAGGCCATCCTGGAAAAGGCTTGAAAGCGTATTGAGCTCTCGAATTGCTTGGGTCTCACCGGCTGAGTCCCGATGAAACATTAGGCCTTTTGTACGCTGCAAAGCACCGGCTTGATGTCCACAACTGGCGTTCCATCTATGGCTTCTATCGGGCCGATCCGCAGGCGGCTTTGGTCTACCTCGCGAACGGTGACCGGGTGAAGTCCCAGCGGATTTGGCCGGTCAGGAGATCGCGTCGCAAATACGCCCGTAAGTGGCTTGCTCCGGTCTGAGCGCGGGTGAACCTTCAGGACATCGCGGCGCGCTTCGTGCAGCCAAGTCACAACGATGATGTCGTCGCCGGCCGCGAGCCCATCAAGGCCCTCGGCTACCAGCGGATTCAATTCAAGCCAGGCGTCGGGCGCGCCCTCAGAGCCTTGCTTGGGCGCTTCGCTGCGTTGCTTGATGCTGGATCGGATCAACCCAATGGGTCGAAGCTCTGGGCGTTTACCATCGTGCTCCACTCTTCTCGCCGCTCTCCGCGTTTTCTTGTTAGGCTTCATCGGGAATCGCTCCTTCAACCTCTGCCTGGCCGCTCAGCGCCGGAGGCGCGGCATAGTTTAGCCCAGCGCGTAAACGCTGGGCGCGCAAGATATAAAAACTCGAAGCGCCACGGGTCCCGCCTGCTAAGGATCACGATTTCAGTGGGTTGCACGGCGTAACGATTCGACATTTTCTGCCAAGGTTCGGGAACTTTCTCGCCCGCCGCGGGTTAATCTAAAGAGAGACCAGTCCAGCTTGGAGTTTGCCTCGAATCCTTGTAGCCGCCGAACGGCGCCATGGGCAGGAGATAGCGATGAGGCCACAGAAGTTCCGCGCACCCGGCTTTCGTTTTCGATTTCCCACTATGATTGCAACGCCCAAGTCGCTCCTCTCGTTGATTCTTTCCGCCACATGCACGCTTTCGTTGGGCGATTTTTCGTCCGCCGCAGCCGCTCCCACTGCCAAAGACAAAAAGCCGAAGCAGGATGCAGCGCTCAAGGGATTGCCAATTACGGAACTGAACGCCGACGAAGCGATCTTGCACGCGCTGAACCGGCTGGCGTACGGGCCGCGGCCCGGCGACATCGAGCGCGTCAAACAAATGGGGCTGGCAAAGTGGATTGAGCAGCAGCTCAATCCCAATTCCATTGACGACAAAGCTGTGGAAGCGCGGCTGCAGGATTATCCGACGCTGCGCATGTCCACCGCGAAGTTGATTGCGGAATATCCGCAGCCCAAACAAGCGGAGAAGCAGGCCGAAAAGCGCGCTCAAGCGCAAGAGTGGCAGGAACAACGGCGCGGAAGTGCTGCTGATTCTGCTGCGGTAACTCCCGCCGACAGAGAGATGCAATCTTCGCAAACCCAGAGCGGAAGTTCCGACGGAGAGAACGCGACCGCTAATTCCGAATCCGCGTCGCAATCTGCGGCAGAGAATCCCAACGCACCCGCTCCCATGAAAGAGCCCGAAATGCCGTCGGAAAACGTAGCAAAAGGCGCGCGCAAACGCGACGCGCTGGGCGGTGGCGATCCCAACGGCGTTCCGCGGGCGCTTGCGGACGACAGCAAGCGCCCGCCGCGCATCGTCGCGGAGCTGGCGATGGCCAAGGTCACGCGCGCGATTTACAGCGAGCGGCAATTGCAGCAAGTGATGGACGATTTCTGGTTCAATCATTTTAACGTGTTTGCAGGCAAAGGCGAAGACCGCTACTACCTTACCTCGTACGAGCGCGACGTAATTCAGCCGCACACGCTTGGAAAGTTCAAGGATTTGGTAACGGACACTGCGAAAAGCCCCGCGATGCTCTTCTACCTGGACAATTTTTTGAGCGCCGATCCGCGCGCGGCACAACGCCTGGCAGAGCAGCGAGCCATGCGCCAGGCGCGCTACGGGCGATTCGGCAGGCCCTGGCCTCCACGACCTCCGGCGAATCCGCAAGCGAAGAAAAATGAGCGCGGCCTGAACGAAAATTACGGCCGCGAGCTGATGGAACTGCACACGCTTGGCGTGGATGGCGGCTACACGCAGAAAGACGTCACCGAGGTGGCGCGCAGCTTCACCGGCTGGACGCTCGAAAAGCCACGCCAGTTTGCGGATTTCCAATTTGACGATCGCTTGCACGATCCCGACCCCAAAATGGTGCTCAGCAAAAAGATTCACGCCGGCGGAATGAAAGACGGCGAGCAGGTGATTGACCTGCTGGTGCATCATCCGAGCACCGCGAAGTTTATTTCCACGAAGCTCGCGCGCCGCTTCGTTTCCGACAATCCTCCACCGGCACTGGTGGAACGCATGGCGGAAACTTTTCAATCGAGCGACGGGGACATTCGTGCGGTCATGAAGACCATGATTTGGTCGCAGGAATTCTGGTCGCGTGAAGCGTATCGCGCAAAAATCAAGACCCCGTTTGAGCTCGTAGTTTCCGCGGCGCGCGCGCTTGGTACCGACGTGGACACGCCCCTGCCGCTGGTGCAGTGGGTCGGCCGCATCGGCGAGCCGCTCTATCAATGCCAGCCGCCGACCGGCTATTCGGATAAATCCGAAACGTGGGTGAACACGGGCGCGCTGCTCAATCGGCTGAATTTCTCGCTGGCGCTTGCGGGGAACAGAATGCGCGGCGCGCGCAGCGATGTTGGATCTTTGCTGGGCGTTGATCCCTCAGTGGATCCGAAAGCGGCGCTGGACCGCGCGGTGCAGGTTTTTCTTGGCGGGCAGGCTGCGCCGGCAACCGTCGAGACGCTCGAGAAGCAACTCGACAACCCGCAGGTGCTGCAGGCGAAGCTCGATGATCCGCGCGGGAAGGTGAACGTGGGAGTTGTCGCCGGGCTGGTGCTCGGCGCGCCTGAATTTCAGCGCCGGTAATTCGTGACTAATGACTGGTGATTGGTGACTGGCGAAAGGCAATCATAGTCGGCTGGGTTCTCACGGAGTCACTAGTCACGAGTCACCAGGCAAGGATTTGAGAGGTTCTCATGAGCTACACCTGTTGTGAAGGCGTGCGTGGGCTGAAGTTTTCGCGGCGGTATTTTCTGAAGCAGGGCGGCGTTGCCATGGTGGGCCTCAGCGCCATGCCTGCGTTTCTGCAGCGCGCGGTGGCCGCGACGCCGATGCCGAACAAAAAGCAGCTCGTCGTGCTCTTTCAGCGCGGCGCGGCCGATGGACTGAACATCGTCGTGCCGTTTGGCGAATCGAATTATTACCGCATGCGCCCAAGCATCGCGATTCCGCAGCCAAAGCGCGGTGGCACGGACGCCGCGGTCGACCTCGACGGATTTTTCGGTTTACATCCGAGCCTTGCCCCGCTCGAGCCGCTCTTTCACAAGAATCAGCTGGCCATCGTGCACGCCGCGGGCTCGCCTGATCCCACGCGTTCGCATTTTGACGCTCAGGACTTCATGGAATCCGGCACGCCCGGGCTGAAATCCACCGAAGACGGCTGGTTGAACCGCGCGCTCGAAACAGTTCCGGAAGAAAACGCTTCGCCATTTCGCGCCGTGGCCATGGGGCCGAATCTTCCGCGTATGCTGCACGGCGCTACGCCCGCGATTGCTTTGCCGGACCTGAAGCAATTCAAAGTGATGGCGCAAGCTCCGGGAACCGGCGCGATGGTCGAGGGCGGTTTCGAAGCCATGTACGCGCAAACCGTAGACAAGGCGCTGCAAGGCACAGGCACGGAGACTTTTGAAGCCATCGATTTGCTGCGCAAAGCCGATCCCTCGAAATATCAGCCGGAAAATGGCGCGCAATATCCGACGAACCGCCTCGGGCAGAGCCTGCAGCAAATCGGCCAGCTTCTGAAAGCCGACATCGGCGTGGAAGTTTTGTTTGTGGATTGCGGCGGCTGGGACAATCATGTCAACGAAGGCGGCGTGCAGGGCCAGCTCTCGAACCTGCTCCGCGATCTCGGCCAGGGCCTCGCCGCGTTTCATCAGGACCTGGGCGACCGCATGGAGAACATCGTTTTTGTCACGATGAGCGAATTCGGCCGCACCGCGAAGGAAAACGGCAATCGCGGCACGGACCACGGCCACGCGAATTGCATGTTCGTCATGGGCGGAGACGTACGCGGCGGGCAAGTCTACGGCAAATGGCCCGGCTTGAACGATCATCAGCTCAACGACGGACGTGACCTGGCGCTCACCACGGATTTTCGCAGCGTGCTTGGCGAAGTCCTGACCAAACACATCGGCGTCGCCGACTTGAAGCCCGTTTTCCCCGGCTTCGACAACAATCTGCGCAAATTCCCGGGACTGATCAAGGCTTGAATTACAGGGCCGTTCGGGAAAGCGATTCGTTTCCGAAACGATAGCAATTCACGACTGCAACGGTCACTTCTTCTCAGGTTGGCTATCGTCAGGACCAACAAAATTCACCACAAAGGGTGCGATGCCATGTACCTGCAGGATCGTGTCGCCTTTGCATTGCACGAAGTGCCGCGTGTTCGGCCCGGTCGAAAAAAACGCTCCCGTAGGAACTTCTTTGAGGGCGGCGTCGTCCCACTTCGATCCCATGCCAACGGCCGCCTGGCCCTTAACGACTGTCACATTTTCATTGGTCGGATGCCAATGCGGCGCGATTTTGAGTCCGTCGGTGCAGGACAGCCGCAGGGTATACGATCGTCCCGCCGTCATCGGATCGCCCTGAATCACGGCCGCGCGCAATGTTCCACCCAATTCCACCGATGGCGTACCGACTAGCGCCGCTGCGGGAACATCGCCCCATTTTTCCGATCCCGGCTCAACGACCATAGCGCTCTGTTTTGCCGGAGCTGCACCGGTTTTCGCGGGCGTTTTCGTCTGAGCGCTTGCCATCCCCGGCATCAGCACAACCAGAGCCCACAACACAGGTTTATTCATAGACACGAACCTCCTATCAGTTTGGATTCATGGGCATGAGGGCCGAAAACATTGACCATTCTACACCTCTTCTCTTTTTACACCGCAACACTCCAAGGCTAAGGTTTCGGGTTGCTCTTTCCGCTCTTTCGAGCCGCTGGCTTTTCGGGCGACTGAGGTTTCGGTGTCCAGAATTCCGGATCGCCCGCGGCAAATTCTTTCGATACGTGCGACTTTTCCGGGCTGATGGCGTAGAGGTTGCTCTCCGTTTGTACGTACGCTTCGCGCGCAATTTGCTGCATTCGCTCCGCAGCTTCGCCTTCCGCTTCGCGCAGCTTCTCGCGGATGTTCAGCAAATCATCGTTTTGCGCCAGCGTCTTCATGGGCACAAACGCAAAAAATGCCGGCGAAGGCGTCCCCACATTCACCTGATACACAACCCACGGCAAATCCGAGTCGATCTTTTCGTAAGCCGCCCGGAGTTTTTGAAAAGCCTCGGCAAATTCCCCCTCACGGCCGGGATGAAGGCGAACTTCGAGCACGCGCAGGAATCGCGCCTTTGACAAATCAATGCGGTTCGTGCGGTAGCTCAGATCGTCGCGGCGCACCGCGACGATCGTGCGCTGGCTCGTCAACGCGCCAAGGATCTGCGATTGCGCTTTGCCAAGCTCCGGATGAGCGGCATAAATCGGTCCCCACGCGGCAAAAGCTTTGTTGACGTGCGCAAACGAGTCGAACGGATCGAACGACAGCACTTCCGGCTCTCCGGTCACCGAATCCATCACGATCCACGAATTTGGCACCTCCAGGTTCGCGCAAGCCCGCGCCGCGGCCGCAAGAGCTTTGCCGCTTACCGCCATTTTATCGAGCGGAAATCTCTGATAAACGAGCACGGCCAACTTCGGCGGAGCCGTCTCCGAGCTCACGGGATCTTTGGTCTGGCCCGCCGCGCCGCCGGAGCAGATCAAGGCGAATGCGGCAGTCATGGCGATCAAGTGCGCAATGCTCATCTCTTCGAAGGCTCCTTGGCCCTCGTCACTATAGCCGAGTTTTTGAAAGGGCAGCGGTCTTTTCGAGCACCCTCAAGCGGAGCTGCCCAAAGACTTAGTGACGCGGGAGAGCTCGAGAACCTCGATGTGTTTGGGGCAGTCCGGCCAGTTGTGGCGCCAGCAGACAATGAGATCGCAACCGTTAGCGGGATGACCGTGCTCGCGAAAATTCTTGCTCTCAAATTCAAATTCGATCAACACACGCTGCCATCGACCCGGGACGATCTCGCGTTTGGCCTCGCAGTCGGGAAATTCCTTTTGAACTGCTTCGATTATGAAGCCAAGATCTTTTGCCAGCATTCCGAAAAGAACCATGACGCCGTGTTCGTTCACCGGTTCGTGCCGAAACCCTTGCAAGGGGATGGGATCCCCGTAAGTCGCTCTGTCTTTTGACAGCTCTTGCTGTGCCTGGCGCCTTCCATTTGACCTAGCGGCGTTTTGTTTCCGCCACGCGCCTTCTTTCTTTGCCACCGGCGCAGGCAGCAACGCCACCACATCGGCCCACTGCTGCTTCCCTCTGGCAAATTTCCGAAACGCCTGCGGCACCGACGACCAGCCGCCGAACCGTTTTGCCAGCGTGCACGGATTGTATTTTGCCGCTCGTCGGAACATATGCCGCGGGAGTGTGCCCGCGTTTCTCCGGACAGCTCCGCCCCAATCTTCGAGCAGCGCGCGGTCGTCTATCCTTGCATTGAGCGCGCTGGGGTGCAGTCCCGCTGCTCGGACCGCTTCAGTCCAGCTGCTAAACGACTTCAACACGAAGTATTTCGAGATCCCCGACTGCGCAACGAATTCAGCTTGCGATGGCGCGCGGCCAAGCTTCTTCGCAATCACGGCGATGGAGTTCAAGATGTGTTTCTTGTCTGCTAAGGGTTTCACGACAGCCTCGTTGAAGAAACAGAGGAATTCCCGGAGGGAGGTTAGTGCCGCGTCAGTGCTTTGTTATTAAGGGGCAGGGAAGGCGGATTTTTGCCCCCAAAAGAAAAAAGCGGGAGAAAAATCTCCCGCTTTTGGACGCAGTTTTATACGTCAATAAGTATAAGAAAAGTACAGGCCTCAGTCAAGCCAAACTCTAATTTTGACTATGTCCTTTATTTTCATCGCCCAGATCGCATGGCATAAGTTAATTCTATGATTTCACCTCGGACGATAATCGGTTCGCCGCCGCTTTTCTTTCCTGCACAATTTCGTGACGTGCCGAAGAGCGCCTGAGCCGGAGGGTGAGTCACAACCGCCGGAAAAGCGGGAGCAAGCTCCCGCACTCCAAAGAGCTTACTCAATACTGGGCACTTCAAAATTGTCGGGAACCTCGAGCTTGTCGGTCGGGAAGCTGCAAATTGTCTGATAGAAAGAGCGCGCTGCCTTTCTCTCGAACCACGCGGCAGAACACCACGCATATTGCGAGGCAACCCGAACCAATCCGTGCCGGACGGCATTCTGATGCACGTAGTTCAACCGAGATAAGTACGAACGAAGAAACGTGATTCGCGTCTCCCAGAATTCAAACCAAACTTGCCGGCCCGGAGTTTGATCCAGTTTGTTCGCTTCTATCGCTGTAATCGAATGCAAATGCTGGAGAAAACTCCGCATGGATTCTGGAGCCTCCGATCTCCCGACAAGGTGGTAGTGATTGGGGAAGACTGCCCATGCCTGCAGCGACCAGGCATAGCGCTCAGCCAGTTCCAAAATGTGATTCGTGAGTTTGGTTAAGCGCTCGCAGCCCCGGAAGACATTCACATGGTTATAAGTCCCCGCTGTAACGATATAAGTGCCATCGTCTCGAAGGTAATGGGCGGGACTGTGCGGCCAATTCCGCAGCTTCATCGGTTCCGAAGATGTTGGAGTTAACCGCACCCCGATGGGCTGAGCCACACCACAGGCTCGTGATTCGGCTGGTGCGGGTTTTCTTGGAGTGCGGGAGCTTGCTCCCGCTTTTCCGACGGCCGAGGCATTTCTGGGTAGCTAATTATCTCCTATTATTTAAATAGAGTAAATACTCAGACGCTTAGAAGCATGGAAAGCTTCTATTCAAATGGAGAGCTAGCATAAGAAAAGCAGCTGCCCAGCGAGACTCAGGGCTGTTAGCTGTGAGCCATTAGCTGTGAACTGTCAGCTCTGCTTTACTCCGCCGATTTCAATTCGCGTATCCAGATGTTGCGGTAGCGCACGGGATGGTTATGGTCCTGGAGCGCTAGAGCTGTCGCCCAAATGAGAAAAGCGGGAGAACAATCTCCCGCTGTCGAAGCGTAGTTTTCTACTTAAGTTCCTATAAGCTAATCTCTGAAGCTCCGTTAACCAAAATTTTCAGACGGTACTGGCTCAGTTTCCGGTTGCGCCGTAATCCAGGCAGAACACCAGGAGGTGTAGTACCCTCTTCGGCGAATCTCAATCCTATCGGCTTCGGAGAAAATCCCCATGAAGCGCTGCTTCCTGCTTGCCTTCTTTTTCTTGCTCCCGGCCTTGTGCCGGGCGGCGGAAGACTTGTTCGAAATCACGCCCGTGGCGGACGGGGTCTACGCCGCGATTCCCAAGCCGATGTACAGAGTCAATTCCAACACGGTAATCATTTTACTGGGCGACGGCGTGCTAGTCGTGGACGCCAACTCAACACCGTCCGCGGCGCGCTCACTCATGGAACAGATTAGAAAATTAACGCCCAAGCCGGTGAAATACGTGGTGAACACCCATTTTCATTGGGATCATTCGCAGGGCAATGAGGCCTATCTGAGTTCCTGGCCCGCGGGCGTCGAGATCATCTCATCGGAGGCGACGCGCTCGAACTTAGAGCAGCGCGGCATTCCGCGCTGGAAGCGCGAAATAGCTGCCATGCCTCAAGAGATCGGACAGTTGAAAAATGATTTGCAAAAGGCCTTAACGACCGAACAGAAGGAATCCATACAAAGGAAACTCGCCGAAGCCGAGGCCTATTTTGCCGAACTTAAGAATATTCAGATCACCCTGCCAACGATGACAGTTGACCGCCGCCTCATCCTTCATCGCGATTCGCGCACCGTGGAAATCCTCTGGCTGGGCCGCGCGCATACCGATGGTGACCTCTTTGTCTTTCTACCGGTAGAAAAAGTCCTGGTCACTGGTGACGTACTCCATGGCTGGACTCCCACGATGCGAGACAGCTATCCCTACGAGTGGATCCAGACCTTGGATGCCGCAGAGAAGCTGGACTTCGAATACGTCATCGGCGGTCACGGCGACGTCATGCGCGGCAAACAAAGATTCGAGCTTTGGAAACAATACTTTCGCGACCTGCTCGAGAGGACAACCGCGGCCTACGTCGAAGGGGCCACCTTGGAGGAAGCGAAGAAGCGCGTATCGGAGTTGCTTAGAGCAAAGTACGCGGACAAGTTTGACCACTTTCCTCAGAATGTTGCTGCTGACGTGGCGAAGGCTTATCAGGTGATTAATCCTTCGCGTTAGGCGTTGGAGCTGTACGCGAGAATCCGTATGGCCGCCCCAAAGGAGATCACTCTCCGGTCTTCAGCTCGCGGGTCCAGATATTGCGGTAGCGCACCGGATGGTTGTGGTCCTGCAGCGCCAGCGGAAGCTTGTCCGGCCCGGGTTTGTATGGCGGGCGCACGTGGTGCCCCGTGGGGCCGGTGAGTTCGACGTTGTCCTGCACGAGCACGCCGTTGTGAAAAACGGTTTCGCGCGCGGGGCGCGTCAGTTTTCCCGACGCATCAAAACGCGGCCCATGAAAAATGATGTCGTACGTCTGCCACTGGCCCGGCGGACGCGAGGCGTTCACCAGCGGAGGATACTGTCCATAAATCGCTGAAGCCTGCCCGTCGGCGTACGTCTTGCTTTGATAAGAGTCGAGAACTTGCGTTTCGTAGAGCCCGTGAAGGAAAACGCCGCTGTTGCCGCGGTCCTGGTCTTCGCCCTTTGCAGGATCGGGTTCGCGAAATTCCACGTGCAATTGGCAATCGCCGAAAGCTTCGCGCGTCTGAATGTCCCCCGTTTTTGGCATCACCTCGAAATAACCGTTCTCCACTTTCCATTTGGCAGGGCTGCCGTCTTTTTTCTGCACCCATTGCGAAAGATCTTTGCCGTCAAAAAGCACGACCGCGTCCGCAGGTGGCCGGCCCACAGCGTCTTGCGTGCTCGCAGTGCCGGGATCAATCACGGTCGGCACCGGCCGGTTGCGATCGTGTATCTCCCACTTCGTATCCACCTGCGCGTTGCAAACTCCCGGAATGCTCATTAGCGCGAATGCGCCAATCCAAAGCAAAGTCATTTTTCTCATCGTCAAGTCCTCGTAGGCTGAAGCGCAGGCATTCTACAGCAGATGAAAAGAATCTGGCATCAGGCGAATATCGGAGTCTCTTAGTGTCCTTTAGGTTTGGTTTTTGCTGGTAGGTAACCCCCGTTTATGGTCCCCACACGGAAGACATGCGTTCCGACTACTAAGTCAAGCCACAATTCCCCGCGCTCCGTCATGAAACCTCGCCAGCCCATGTGAATCGGCGCAGGTAACGCAAGCACCGCCTTTTTGACCTCGGGTGTAAAGATCGACGGGTACCCAGCGATCAATGCAGCTCGATTCCTAATTTCCGTGTGCCTCCCACGACGGTTAACTAACAGGGGATATCGACAGAGGTTGGAAATTAGCCGGCTGTCGTCGGCGGATATTGCTTGTCGAAGTTTCCCAAAAAACTCAGCAGCGCCGGCCTCATACACATCGTTGTTTTCATAAAGCGACTGGGAATCGGCTGGGGGAGAAATAGTCAGAATGAGTGTCCGTGATCCGTCTTCAGTTTGATAGATTTCGATTTGCCCTCCCGCAATCTTGACAGTACCACTGGGGTAAAGCGGCAGATCGCAAGCGTCCCCGGCCAAGACCGCACGCTTTGCGTCAGCGTCGAAGATAAGGTCGAATTTGTCCACGAAGTCGGAGTCATCCCCAACAAGAGTGCTCGTGGCTCCGTGTTGAACCTCGATAGGGTAGCCGCTGATCCAGTCCGCGACTTTGGCTTTATCTCCCGATTTCACTGCGCGCTGCAATTCCTTACAGAAAGTCACTGCACGTTCACGATCCTTGATTCCTGCTTCTCCGATTTCTTGACCCCATGCGGCTTTCACGGAAACAAATATCAGAAGGAGGAGCGTCACACGGATCGTGGACGCTGAGAGATGGAGACTCATGATCCTCGGTGCCGTCAGTTGCCGTCAGGTTTTTTCCCAACTGTTAACTGCAAACCGTCGACTGTCAACGCACCGCTATGCGGCTTCGCCTTTGATGCGCATGCCGTAGAACGAACGATACACAAAGAAGAACGAGACCACAAAGAATCCGGCGGCCAAAATGTGCGCCAAGCCACTGCCCTGGCTGGCCGTCAGGCTTACGGCGAGCTCGACGGCGAGCAAGCCGAACAGCGTCGTAAATTTGATGATCGGGTTCAAGGCCACCGACGAAGTGTCTTTGAACGGGTCGCCTACGGTGTCGCCAATGACAGTGGCGTCGTGCAGCGGCGTGCCTTTTTGTTTCAGCTCGACTTCCACAATTTTCTTGGCGTTGTCCCACGCGCCGCCCGCGTTGGCCATAAAAATCGCTTGATACAAACCAAAGGTTGCGATGGACATGAGGTAGCCGATGAAAAAGAACGGCTCAACGAACGCAAACGCCAGGGTGGCGAAAAATACCGCAATGAAAATGTTGAGCATCCCTTTTTGCGCGTACTTCGTGCAGATTTCCACAACTTTTTTGCTATCTGCGATGCTCGCCGCCGCAGCGCTTTCCAGCTTGATGTTGGCCTTAATGAATTCCACCGCGCGATACGCGCCGGTGGTCACTGCTTGCGTGCTCGCGCCGGTAAACCAATAGATGATTGCGCCGCCGGTGATGAGCCCGAGGACAAACGGCGCGTGGAGCAGCGAAAGCTTGTCCACATTGGCGGCGAGGCCGTTGGTGAGCGCCATGATGATGGAAAAAATCATGGTGGTCGCCCCGACGACCGCCGTGCCGATGAGCACTGGTTTCGCCGTAGCTTTGAACGTATTGCCCGCGCCGTCATTGGCTTCGAGCATGTGTTTGGCGCGCTCGAAATTCACGTCAAAGTTGTAGTCCTTCTTGAGTTCCTGCTTGATTCCGGGAATCTGTTCGATGAGCGACAACTCGAAGACCGACTGTGCGTTGTCGGTAACCGGACCGTAAGAATCCACCGCAATCGTCACGGGTCCCATCCCAAGGAATCCGAAAGCGACCAAGCCGAACGCGAACACTGGCTCTGCCACCATCAGTTTGCTAAGGCCGCCCTGCGAAACCAGGTAACCGATGGACATCAGCGCCACCATCGAGAGGCCGAGATAGTAGGCGGAAAAATTTCCTGCGACGAAGCCGGACAAAATTCCGAGCGACGGCCCGCCTTCCTGCGCCGAAGTGACAATTTCTTTCGTGTGGCGCGAGTCCACCGAAGTGAAAACTTTCACCAGTTCCGGAATGATCGCGCCCGCCAGCGTGCCGCAGGTGATGATCGTTCCGAGTTTCCACCACTGCGTGTCATCGCCGCCAAGACTCGGAATGATGAGCCACGAAGCAAGAAACGTCAGCGCGATGGATACAAACGAGGTAATCCACACGAGCGAAGTCAGCGGCGCTTCGAAATTCATTTCATCGGCGTTGCCGTATTTCGCTTTGGCGATGAAGCCGTTGATGAAATACGCCGCCGCGCTCGCCACCAGCATGATAATGCGCATCACGAAAATCCACACCAGCAACTGCACCTGAATCGTACTGGCGAGCAATGTGGCTTTTGCGATTGCCGGAGCGGAAGCAGTCTGCAGAGTCAAACCCGCGGGCAAAAAGTGTTCTGGAGTAATCGCCAGCAAAATAAAAGTGATGAGCGCGACGCCGGTCACGCCGTAAGTTTCAAATCCGTCCGCGGTCGGCCCCACCGAATCCCCAGCATTGTCCCCCGTGCAATCGGCGATGACGCCGGGATTGCGGGCGTCGTCTTCCTTGATTTTGAAGACGATTTTCATGAGGTCGGAGCCGATGTCGGCAATTTTCGTGAAGATGCCGCCGGCGATGCGCAGGGCGGCGGCGCCCAGCGATTCGCCGATGGCGAATCCGATGAAGCACGGGCCGGCATAATCACCTGGTATAAATAACAAGATGATTAACATCATCAGAAGTTCGACGGAGATGAGCATCATGCCGACGCTCATGCCGGCTTCGAGGGGGATGTGATTGATGGGGAAGGGCTTGCCGCGGAGGCCGGCGAAGGCGGTGCGGGAGTTCGCGAAAGTGTTTACGCGGATGCCGAACCACGCTACGGCGTAGCTTCCGCCCATGCCGAGCAGGCTGAAAGCGAGAATGATGAGAACCGCAGTGGGAGCGGGCTTTTCAGGAATGGGATGGAGCCAGCCGAAGTAAAGAATGATGACAATCGCGATGAAAACCCACAACAGGAGAAGGAACCTGCCTTGCGTGGTGAGATAGGTTTTGCAGGTTTCGTAGATGAGTTCGGAGATTTCGCGCATGGATTTGTGGACAGGAAGATTTTTGAGGCGCGTGTAAATGACCAATCCGAAAGCGAGGCCGAAGAGGCAAAAGAGAATGCCGAAGAGCAGCAGCGTATGGCCGTCGATGCCCAGGAATTTGACCTGGGAAAGGTCCGGAAGCTTCAAACTGGCTTCGCCGCCGACTTCGTCCGCGCGAGCGATGGAGGCGGCGAGCAGCGCGACGGCGGATGCTGCGCCAAACTTCGTTAATTTCAAATGATTCGTGAATCTACAGCACTGGGACCAGGCATTTGTTAGCCAGGTGCGCATTCAGAATCCTCCCTCATCCTTGCAAATTTGCGGAACGATCAAATCAGTGAAAGTTGCTGGAAACGACCGCTTACTGCCACACTTCTTCGGCTGGGCGCTTTACGGCGCAGGCCGACAATTAAATTTTTTCTCATTCCACCGGCAAGAGGCCGCCGCGCGCCGGTCTGAGTTACCCCTCTTTACCTCTCGATACCGCCGGCGAGGCGCCTGCAAGACTGGGCGCCAGGGCAAGCACAAGTCGCAGATTTATAACATTTTAGCGTAGATGGGTCAAACCGGCGCCATGCTGTAGTTCTTGTCAGGAGATTTCCAATTACTTGGCAGAGGCACGGCAGCCACTATTGCTGTCCTATTGTCTCCTTTTGTCGCGTCTCCCGGATCCAACAACTTGAATCCAAACCGCATTTGAGTCTTCTTCCCCTTTCCAACCTTTGTAGGGAAGTTTTCCTGCTTGTTCCGGATCCAAGAGGACCCGATTCATGCAGAGTGACGACGACAAATCGCCTTCGGACTTGAATGTTCCGCGCAAGCGCCAGCGGCCTGGCGTTTGGAGTTGTGGAAAAGTATCAGGGTCCATGTGAACAGTGGTTCCGTAGAAATGTCCAACTGGCAGCGAAGTCCATCGCTGCACCAATCTAGTTGTAAAGCTCGCTTTTGGATCATCCAGGCAGTCGGCTGCGCAAGCGTACCCCTCACGAGGCTTAAGGGGAGGACCCAATTCAAGGGAAAGAGAAAGAGGTGAGTGAAAACACAATTGGTAAATGTCCTTTTCGATGAAGAGTGCTCCCTTCCGACGTTCCAGATCTCAACATGGACATCGAGCGGCGAACCTACTTTAATGACGTTTGTCTTTAGGGATATTCTGAGGTCGATTTGTTTGTCCGCCTTCTTGGGAGTCTGGGGACCCGGGGCTCCGGAAGATGTTATGCCCGGCCAAGAAATCAGGGAGATCAAAAAGAGCAGAATGCGATTGTCTCTACTCATAGGTGATTCTCGCAGTCTAAGGTCTCTAAGGGTTTTTGCCAACGTGATGGCTGGTGATAAGATGCGAGGTTCATCGGGAACGATCCTGCCCGGCTGGATGGGGGACCATGGCAACCACCGCGATTTCGGAAGCGGCGCAGAAGCTCGCAGCGAGTACGGCGGCACGGTCGGCCGCACAAGGCGGCCAGCCGGGCACCCACGAGGATGGGCTCGTAAGCCGCACAGGCGCTGAAGCGGCGGTGCGGAATGATTGGACGCGCGGGGAGGTGGAGGCGATTTACCGGATGGCGCTGCCGGAACTGGTGTTTCGGGCGCAGACGGTTCACCGGGCGCATCATGCTGCGGATCGCGTGCAGACCTGCCAACTGATTTCCATTAAGACGGGCGGATGCCCGGAAGATTGCGCGTATTGTCCGCAGAGCGCGCATTATGATGCGGGCGTGGAGCGTCAGGGATTGCTGGACCCGCAGCACGTCATCGAAGTGGCGCGCGAGGCGGCGGGGCGCGGCGTTACGCGCTTCTGCATGGGGGCGGCGTGGCGAGACGCTCCCGAGGGCAGGGAATTTGAGAAAGTGCTGGAAATGGTGCGCGGGGTTTCGGCGCTGGGCATGGAAGTTTGCTGCACGCTGGGGATGCTGACCGAGCCGCAGGCCGCGCGGCTGAAAGAAGCGGGACTGACTGCGTACAATCATAATCTGGATACCTCGCCGGAATTTTATGGCTCGATTATTACCACGCGCGTTTACGATGATCGCTTGAAAACGCTGGCGGCGGTGCGCAAAGCGGGTATTACCGTTTGCTGCGGCGGAATCCTGGGCATGGGCGAGCGCGAAGCGGACCGCATCGGCTTGCTGCAGCAACTGGCGACGCTGGAGCCGCATCCGGAAAGCGTGCCAATCAACATGCTGGTGCGCGTCCCAGGCACGCCGCTCGGGTCGATGCCGCCGCTTGATCCGCTGGAGATGGTGCGGACGATTGCCACGGCGCGCATCCTGATGCCCGCGTCGCGCGTGCGGCTGGCTGCGGGACGCAAGCAACTTTCGCCGGAAGCAGTGACGCTGTGCTTTTTGGCCGGGGCGAATTCGATTTTTGTCGGAGAAAAACTGCTGACCACGCCGAATCCCGGCCCTGACGAAGACGAGCAACTCCTGCAGACTCTCGGGATGAAGCCATTGGAAGCGCATGCCGATTGAAGGCCGAGATCAGAGATGAGAGATCAGAGATCAGAGATCAGAGATCAGAGATCAGAGATCAGAGATCAGAGATAGTGCAACTCGTGACTGGTGATGTCTCGGGGCGCCAGGGATTTCAACCTTATTGAACCTTGTAGAAATGGACAAGGCAGGGTAGGAAAAAAAGCGCTGCCCTTCGAGGCTCAGGGTAAACCGCAGTCCAAAAGGGCCGGGCTAAAGCCCGGCCTCTACAAATCCAAGAGAAGCTAGGGCGCAGCTAGGGAGAGGCGCTTGGTAAAACTCGGTAGTTTTCAGGAAAGATTTCAACGGGAATTGCAAGCGGAGCTGCACGAGCTTGAAGTGCGGGAGCAGCGGCGCGCGCTTGCGGAAATTCATGGCACGAATCTCTGCTCGAATGACTATCTGGAACTGTCGCGGCATCCGGCGCTGAAGGAAGCGGTGGAGCGCGCGGTGCGCGATGCGGAGCGCGTTGGCGGAAGCGGGTCAAGGCTGCTTTCCGGGCACGCTGCGATTTGGGAACAACTGGAAGAAGAATTTGCGCAATTCGCGGGGACGGAAGCGGCGCTGTATTTTGGCAGCGGGTACCTGGCGAACCTTGGATTGCTGACCGCGCTGCTGAAAAAAGACGACCTGGTTTTTTCCGATGCGCTGAATCACGCGAGCCTGATTGACGGCATGAGGCTTTCGGGCGCGCGAAAAATGATTTATCCACACCTCGATCTGAATGCGTTGGAAGCCGGACTGCGACAGCATGCGCACGAACGGGGGCGCAAACTGATCGTTACTGAGAGCGTTTTTAGCATGGAAGGCGATGTTGCTCCGGTTACGGAGATCCTAGAAATTGCTGAGCGTTACGGCGCCGGTGTTATTGTGGACGAAGCGCACGCGACCGGCGTACAGGGGCCCGCGGGACGCGGCGTTGCGGTCCGCGAGGGAATCGCGCAACAACTTGCTGCTTCCGTTCATACGTGCGGAAAGGCGCTCGCGAGCGCGGGCGCGTTTGTTTGCGGGAGCGCCGCGTTGAAGGAGCATCTGATTAACCACGCGAGGACATTTATTTTCAGCACGGCGATGCCGCCGTACATGGCGGAGCAAATCCGGGCGGTGCTGAGGCTGGCACGAACGATGGACCGGGAACGGGAAGAGCTGATGGCCAAGGCGCGACGCCTCGTTAGTGGTTTACGTTCGGGCGGATGGGACTCCGGCCGAAGCGAAACGCAGATTGTGCCACTAATCATTGGCGAAAATGAGCAGGCGCTCGACGCGGCGGAGCATTTGCAATCCCAGGGATTTGCGGTGCGGGCGGTGCGGCCGCCGACAGTACCGCCAGGTAGCGCGCGGTTGCGGTTTTCCTTGACGAGCGGAATCCCCGATGATGAACTGTTGCGCCTGGAGAACTCCTTGAATAGTTGGCGCGAAAATCTACGTTTGTCCACCGCGGCGGCGAGGGCTTGAGACATCATTTTTTCATCACCGGGACCGATACGGGCGTCGGCAAGACAGTGCTTTCTTCGCTGCTGTGCGCGGCGCTGGACGCGGTGTACTGGAAACCGATTCAAACGGGAACGCTGGAAGGCTCGGACCGCGTGACGGTGATGCGGCTCGCGGGAATTGGCACCGACCGCACGCTAGATGAAATCTACAAATTTGTTCCGCCGGTTTCGCCGGACCTGGCAGCGCGCTGGGCGGGCGTGGAAATTGATCTGGGCAAGATCAACATGCCGACCAGTTTGATGAACGACTGGCTGGTGGTCGAGGGCGCGGGCGGCGTGCTGGTGCCCGTGAATCAAAAGCAGTTCATGCTGGACATGATGGTGAAATTCAAATTGCCGGTGCTGGTGGCGGCGCGCAGCAGCCTGGGCACGGTGAATCACACGTTGCTGACGCTGGCGGCGCTGCATGCGGCGGAGTTGCCGGTACACGGCGTGGTGCTGATTGGCGACCAGAACCGCGAGAACCGCGAGACGATCGAGCGGTTCGGGCATGTGCGCGTCATCGGAGAAATTCCCAAATTGCCGAACCTGCATCGCACCGCGCTGATGCAGGTGTTCATGAATCATTTCGACCGGGCGGCGTTTGCGCAGTAAAACGGGTGACTGGTGACTCGCAACGTGCCAACTGAACGCCGCGTATCTCCGTTTCCAACTAAAGTACACTAGCGCGATGAATCCGGCGTTGCGCATCTGGCACCCCTTTAGCAATTCCGCGCTGGATCCTCGCCCGTTGCAGGTGGAGAGGGCGGAAGGGGTTTATCTCTACACCAAGGATGGAAGAAAGATTCTGGATGCGATTTCGTCGTGGTGGGTGAATTTGCATGGGCACGGGAATCCGCGAATTGCGGGGGCGATTGCAGAGCAGGCGAAGAAATTGGAGCATGTCATTCTCGCGGGCTTCACGCATGAGGCTGCGGAAGAGCTGGCGCGGCGGCTGAGGAAGTGGGTCGCGCCCGAGTTGGCGCATCTGTTTTTCTCCGATGACGGCTCGACGGCCGTGGAAGTGGCGCTGAAGATGGCGGTGCAGCACTTCAGCAATCAGGAGCGCAGGGAAAAACGGGAAATTGTTGCACTGGAACATGGCTATCACGGCGATACTGCCGGGGCGATGTCGGTTAGCGACGATTCGCCATTTACGGAGCTGTTCAGCGCGATGCGGTATCCGGTGCATCGCGTGCATGCGGCGTATTGTTACCGCTGCCCCGTGGGGTTGAAGCGCGAGACGTGTCACATCGAGTGCGTTGGGCAACTGGAAACGCTGCTGGCGGAGCGCGGCGAAAAAATTGCGGCGGTGATTGTCGAGCCACTGCTGCAGGGCGCGGGCGGGATGATTGTGCATCCCGCGGAGTTTCTGCAGAAAGTGCGGGCGCTTTGTACGAAATATGACGTGCTGCTGATTGCCGATGAGGTGCTGACCGGATTCGGGCGCACGGGGAAAATGTTTGGGTGCGACGTTGCCGGCGTGGTGCCGGACTTGATGTGCTTGTCGAAGGGCATTACCGGTGGATTTTTGCCGATGGGAGTGACGCTGTGCACAGACCGCGTGGAGGCGGCGTTTCGCGGCGAGGACCGGCGGCACACGTTTTATCACGGACATTCGTACACCGGAAATGCGCTGGCGTGCGCGGCGGCGAATGCGAGTTTGCAGATTTTTGAGGACGAGCCGGTGTTCGACCGCATTGCGACGATTGCGCGGATTCACGCGGAGCGGCTGGCGGAGTTGCGTAAATTTCCTGTTGTAGGAGACACCCGGCAAATTGGAAGCATTGGGGCGCTGGAGCTTCGCGCGGAGGATGCCGGGTACCTTTCGGCAATGCGGCCGAAGCTGTACCAGTTTTTTCTGGAGCGCGGAGTTTTGCTGCGTCCGCTGGGAAATGTGGTTTATGTTTTGCCGCCGTATGTGATCGAGCCGGAAGAGTTGCATCGCGCGTACGACGTGATTGTGGAGGCGGTGGAGACATTGTTTTGAAGATGGCATGGGGTTTGCTCAAGTTTCAGAGTAGGAGGCGTGGAAGGACGGGCTGAAGCCCGGCCTCTACAGATTCGTTTGCGGCCTTATTTGGATATAGGCAAACATGGGGATGCGAGCTTGGAAGAAAAGCGGGAGCAAGCTCCCGCACTCCCAAAGGCTTGGCCCAAGATTTGTGAGTCTCCCGGGAGAGCGAATTGGCGCTGGGCATGAATGGATGGAAAGAGAAAATTGTGGCGTTTGCGGGCAGCTTGGGCGCGCCGGGACTTTTCTTGATTTCCTTTCTGGATTCGTCGGTGCTGACATTTCCGGTGATCAATGACCTGCTGCTGATTGAGCTTTCGATCCAGCATCCGGCGCGGATGCCCCTGTATGCGTTTCTGGCGATGCTGGGATCCGTGATTGGGTGCGTGCTGCTGTTTTACATTGCCGAAAAGGGCGGGGAGGCGCTGTTCCACAAGCATGCGGGCGACCGGGCGCAGGCGATTCACAATTGGGTGGTCCACAACGGTTTTTGGGGGATGCTGTTCGCGGCCCTGCTGCCGCCGCCGACTCCTTTTAAAGTTTTTGTTGTAGCCGCGGGAGTGTTCGAGATTCGTTTGGCCAGCTTCGTTTCTGCTATAACGATTGCACGGCTCATCCGGTATTTCGGAATCGGTTTTCTGGCCATCCGCTACGGGCACGAGGCGCTTCCGTATTTAATGCAACACCTCTGGGTTGTCTCCGGGCTGCTGATGCTTCTGGCCGCTGGGAGCTACGGGCTTTCTCGGGTGGTGCTGAGGCACAAGCCGCCTAGTCATTCCTCTTAGCGGGCGCGTAAAACTTCGGCTTAACCTTCTGCTTATTTCCACGAAAAGTTGCGGGAAGATGGAACCCAGGCTACTTCTTCGGAGAGGATTTTGCCGGAGGGGTCGGTGTCGATGATGGCCTGGACGCGCCCTTTCCAATGGGGTCGGGACCTAGTTCTTGGCTCTCCTTGAAACTCCCTTCGCGGCTCCTTCGAGACTCGGGAAGCAGGGCTAAGGAAGCCCTCGCCCGGCAAGGCCAAAGGCAGAGGTTATTTTATCCAGCCGCGCAAATTGGGAACCCAGATAAGTTCCTGCGAGACGATTCTGCCGGAAGAATCCGTATCAGTGACAACTTGAACTTGCCGGGAGTCAAAGTCAACCCTGTAGGTGAGGTCGCGAAGGATGACTTGGAAGCCGGAAGGAGTTTGCTCGACGGTGGCTTTAGGGAAGCGCGCGACCTGGAGAAAGCGGCGGGCGAGGGGGGAATCGCGGGCGGCGTCGAGGGCGGGGGAGGGCTCGGGCTTGTAGGTGGTGATGGCGGAACCGGGATCGAAATCGGCGGCGGGGCCGACGGGGACTTCGACGTCATGAAGAGCGCGCTCGGTCTCGACGATGCCGTGCCAGCGGAAGGGGGAACTGGATTCGGCGAAAGCGGCGACTCTGCGAGGAAGTTCGCCGCGGTAAGTGCGGGATTGGAGAGCGGCGATGGCGTCGCCGTGGAAGACAATGCGCACACCGAGGTAGAGAGCTAACGCGACGAAGGCAAGAATGGCGCCGAGACGGCCGCGAGGGCCTTTGCGGCGGGCACCAATTTCTTCGGTGACGAGACCGGCGAGAAGTGGGAGAAGGATTCCGGCGAGGAGAATTGTGAGGAGCCAGAGGTCGAGAGAGGGAAGCCAGTCCAAGGCGAAGCGGCGAGAGGAGAAAGGCCAGAGGAGTTCGACGCCGGAGGATTGGCAAGCGTCGAGGGCGAGATGAAGGAGGGCGGCGGCGAAGGCGGCGACGAAGATTGTTGCGCGCGGGATGGGGTTTTCGGGGGATTTGGGCTTGAGAGAGAAAAAGGGAACGGCGGCGAGAAGGCCGAATACGAGAGCGGCAGGGAGCGAGTGAAAATAAGTGCGATTGAAAGTGAGATAGGCGGAGGGGCCGAAGTAAGCGCTCAGGAGGTCAGCGTCGGCGATTGTGCCGGCGAGGGCGACGGCGAGCGTGGCGGTTCGGGAGAGGCGGGGGAAGGCGGCGCGCTGAAGAGTAAAAGAGGCCAAGGCGTGGGTGAGGGGATCCATAGAGGAGAAGTTATCTCAGAACCCGGCGACAGGTCGCAAGGAAGAAAAGCGACGGCAAGCCGCCGCACGCCGCTACGGCAAAAAAACAAAAGGCAGCGGTCCAAAAGCGCCCGCCTCAGAACGCGGCCGCTACACTTTACGGGACGAGGAGCATGAGGGCGCGGGGGATGATGCGGAATTCGACGGGGAGGCGGGCGAGAGGCTCGCCGTCGACTTGGGCATAGACGGGATTCGCATCGAGCGGCTCGCAGATGAGGGAATCGGATTTGAAGAATTCGACGCCCGCAGTGCCACGGAGTTTGCCGAGATAAAGCGTGGGCAAATAACTGAGATAGCGGAGACCGCTGCGCGTGGCGAGCGTGAGGATTTCGAAGTGGTCCTCGAAGAGGTCGGCTTCGGTGGTGATTTTGAATGGACCGCCGTAATTTTGCGTGCGGCCGACGATGACGAGAGAGGCGTTGATTTTGCGGCCGCCGCTGACGACGCGGAAATGCGGGAATTTGTAGCGAAAGGCTTCGCGGAGGCCTTCCCACCAGTACGCAAGAATGCCCACGCGTGATTTGAGGCCGAGATCGATGGAGTAGACGATCATGCCGTCGGGACCGGCGCCGGCAACGCTGAGAAAATATTTTTTCTTTTCGGGCTGTTCGAGCGGAGTGGCGAGGCCGAGGGCGATTTCCTTGACCGTGCCGTGGACGAGTTTTTCGGCGGCTTTGGGAATGTCCCAGGGGAGATCGAGCTCTTTGGCGAGAATGTTGGCCGTGCCGCCGGGGAGAAGCGCGAGCGGAACGCGGTGGCCGTTTTGGTGAGCGGCGAGGCCGTTGACGATTTCGTTGAGCGTGCCGTCGCCGCCGCAGGCGATGACGAGGCTGCGTTTTTCGGCGGCGGCGCGGGCGGCGATTTCGGTGGCGTGGCCGGGGCCGGTGGTTTCGGTGAGGTCGGCGTCAATGCCGCGGGCGGCAAAGATGTGGCGCGCCTGGTCGAGCAGGCGGCGGCGGCCGTGACCGCCGTTGCCGGCGTTGGGATTGTGAATCAAGAGAGCGTTTTGAAGGACGGTGGTCATTTGCTCCGCTTCTGCGTGTGGCGTTTAGTGCGACTCCTTCATTCTATATAATGTCTGACGAATTCGCGCGTTCGTTGCTTGTCCTTGTGCTGAAGAGAACGAAACGCAGAGACGCAGAGGACGCAGAGGGAAAAAAGGAAAAGGATTCCTCGCTGTGCTCGGAATGACAGTTGAGACAGTTGAGAAAGGGCTGAAAGATTCATAGCGAAGGCGGCACCGGTGAATGTGAAAAAGGAAATTGAAGAGCTGCGCGAGAAGCTGCGCTACCACGAATACCGGTATTACGTGTTGGACGAGCCGGAGATTTCGGACGCGGCCTACGACCGGCTGATGGAGCGGCTGAAGGATTTGGAGAAGGCGCATCCGGATCTGGTGACGGCGGATTCGCCTACTGTGCGCGTGGGGGGCGCGCCGCGCGAGGGTTTCCAGACCGTGCGGCACGCGCGGGCGATGCTGAGCCTGGACAATGCGTTTTCTTATGATGCGCTGCGCGAATGGGACCGGCGTGTGCGAGCGGGAAGCGGCAAGGAAAAAATCGAGTACATCGCGGAGCACAAATTCGATGGGCTGAGCATTTCGCTGCAATACGAAGACGGCGTGCTGGTGCGTGGGGTGACGCGGGGAGACGGCACGATGGGAGAAGAAGTTACACCGAATGTGAAGACGATCCGGTCGGTGCCACTGCGCGTGGATGCAGCGGCGTTGAAAAAAGTGAAGCTGCCGGCGGATTTCGAGGTGCGCGGGGAAGTGATGATGACGCGGAAAGCGTTCGACGCGCTGAACCGGCAGCAGGAACAGATTGGCGGAAAGATTTTCGTGAATCCGCGGAACTCGGCGGCAGGAGCAGTGCGCGTGCTGGATCCCACGATTACGGCGTCGAGGAAGCTGGACTTCTTCGCGTACTACCTGCTGGTGGATGGAAAGGTGCCGTTCGCTCGACATTCGGAGTCCCTGGAGGCTTTGAAGCAATTAAGGTTCCGCGCTTCGGATGATTGGAAGCTGTGCGCCGGAGTCGACGCAGTGGTTAAGTATTGCGAGGATTGGGACGCGAAGAGGGAGAAATTGCCGTACGAGATTGACGGCGTGGTGATCAAGGTGAACGCCACGGCGATACAAAATGAGCTGGGTTATACGGCAAAAGCACCGCGGTGGGCGATTGCGTTCAAATATCCAGCGCGGCAGGAAACGACGGTGGTGAACGACATTCTGGTGAACGTGGGGCGCACGGGGGCGCTGACGCCGGTGGCGATCCTGGAGCCGGTGCAAGTGGGAGGCGTCACTGTCAGCCGAAGCACACTCCATAACATGGATGAAATCGAGAGGCTGGGCGTGCAGATCGGCGATACGGTTCTGATCGAACGCGCGGGGGAAGTAATTCCGCACGTGCTGAAAGTGGTGAAAGAGGGGAAGAACCGGAAGCCGTTTCGGATGCCGAAGAATTGCCCGGAGTGCGGCAGCGCGATTCATCATGTGGAGGGAGAAGTGGCGTACCGGTGCGTGAACGCGGCGTGCCCGGCGAAGAGGAAAGAATCGATTCTGCATTTTGCGGGACGGCACGCGATGGACATTGACGGGCTGGGGGAAAAGATTGTGGACCAGCTCGTGGACAAGGGGATGGTGAAAGATGTTGCGGATTTGTATGCGCTGAAAGAAGAAGAAGTGGCGGCGCTGGAGCGCATGGCGGAGAAGTCCGCGCAGAATTTGCTGGAAGAGATTGACGCGAGCAAGAAAAATTCGCTGGCGCGGCTGATTTATGCGCTGGGGATTCAGTTTGTGGGCGAGCGAACGGGGCAATTGCTGGCGGAACATTTCTCTTCGCTGGAGGAATTGGCGGGGGCGAAGAAAGAGGAACTGGAGCAAGTGCCGGAAGTGGGGCCGAAAGTGGCGGCGAGCATTGTGGAGTTTTTCTCGGAGCCCGCGAACCGGCAGTTGGTGAAGAAATTATGGAAGGCGGGCGTGCGGCCGAAGGCGGAGAAACGCGAGGTCAAGAGCGATAAATTTGCGGGAAAAACGTTTGTGTTTACGGGAACGCTGGCGAATCGCACGCGGCAAGAGGCGGAAGCGATTGTGCAACAACACGGCGGAAAAGTGAGCAGCTCGGTGAGCAAGAAGACGAATTACGTGGTGGTGGGGACGGATCCGGGGTCGAAGTACGACAAGGCAAAGGAATTGGGAGTGACGATTTTGGGCGCGGGAGAGTTCGAGAAGCTGGTGGGGCTAAAATAGAAGGCGCATCTATCTAGGGTCTTCTCCTTCCTCCTTTCCTTCCTCCTTTTCCCCCATTAGGCGAGAAAGCGTCTTGTCTAAGAATCGACCCAGCGCATTTCCAATTGTCCGTCGAAAGATCAAGCCGGCAGAGACTATGACGAGAAAAAGTGCCTGCATGAAATGCGGATTGGGCGGTTGGAGTTGACGTGTAATCCATCCCAAACCTGCGAGGGCCGCAAGCACAAATATACCAAACGCCAAGCCTATAAGTTCTGGGGCGTGAATACCCGGACGTTGCCCCCACATTACGAGTAGATAGTGGTCCCCACGCTTTAACCGGCGGATGGCGCCGTCCCAAGCTTGGAGAGCAGTTCCGCCCTCCTCGTGAACTCTCTTATATGCATGGTGCATGAGGTGGGAAATCTTTTTCTCGTACTTGGCTGTATCGTATTGGGCTACAAATTCTTCGTTCAGCGTTGTGGGATCTTCAGTTGCGCCAGCGCCCTCAGTGAAATACATCATGCGCTTTTCGAGGTCGGAGAGAGGCACGTTTTCCAGAGCGGCCTGCTCGGCGGTTTGCTGGACGAGAAAGTCTTTGGCTTCACGGACGCGCATACCGAGATTGTAAGACTTATTTGACCGAAAGAGGCGGGCCGAGGAGTTCCATGCCGTAGGCGCGGTAGACTTCGGCGTCGTTCATGTATTCATTTCCTTTGCGACGCTTCTCGTTGTCGCGAAAGAAAGCTTCCATCTTGTCGGCGGGCGTGAAGGCGATGAGTACGCGGCCCGGAGTGTCGCCGATAAAAGCCCAGGCATGCGGGACCTCTCGCGGGCCGAGAATCGAGTCGCCCGGTTTTAGTTCCACGCGCGTCGAGCCGACTTCGGCGATGTACTGGCCTTCGATGACGTAGAACCACTCATCCTCATTGTGGTGCAGATGGCGTGGAGGGCCACCCTTTTTGCCAGCGGCGTTCCGGTGCTCGAAGAGAAAGAGGGCGCCGGAGCTGTCGGTGGTCAGAACTTTGTAGGCGGTCGTACTTACGCCAATGGTGTGATGCTCGCCTAGGCGATCTTCGCCCGCGGAGACTCTAGCAATGACTGGAGGGGCGGGGGCGTTGGCGGCTTGCCCGAGCAGAGCCAAAGGGAAAGATGCCAAAGCTCCGCCGAGGAAGTCGCGGCGTTCCAGGTGCGAAAGATCAATCATCGATTAGTCCTTGTGCGCGGGAATTGTGACCCAGTGCGCGTGGATTCTAACTCAGTTGGAGTGTGGACGGAGTATAATCAGGATGGCGGGTGAGCCGGGTGATCGCTGGCTGAGACCTAGGAACGGCGGCGTAAAGCCGCCGCTACAAGGCCGAAGCGGGAGGAAAGTCCGGACACCGTCGTGAGGCACGTTGGCCGTTTGCGGACACCGAAAGGCGTGCGCGGAATGGTCAACGGAACTCAGGACATGGGCAACGCGCCTGGTAACGCCAGGGGAGCTGGAGTCAGCGCCCGCCTGAGAAGGCTGCCGCTACAAAGGCTCACGGAAAGTGCCACAGAGAATAGACCGCCGGCGGAGTGGAGCTCGGTGACATCGAACAGGGAAACCTGCGAGGCGTCTTCGAAAAGCTAGCTCGGTTAGGCAAGGGTGAAAAGGTGGGGTAAGAGCCCACCGCTCCGGTGGTGACACCGGAGGCACGGAAAACCCCGCGTGGTGCAAGGCCAAATAGGAGGGGAGAGCCGGCCCGGCTCACTGAGC
>Ga0075436_100000282_pt1 | contig 32213 bp, 30 predicted proteins | sample RhiMethybrSRZTD5_FD_75303 | JGI IMG/M metagenome (GOLD analysis project Ga0075436, IMG submission 75303) | Populus rhizosphere microbial communities from Tennessee, USA - Rhizosphere MetaG P. TD hybrid SRZTD5 | ecosystem: Host-associated > Plants > Roots > Rhizosphere > Soil | place: USA...
CGCGGCCACGCGCATCGCCGGGCTGCCCGCCGACGTCGCCGTGCCGCTGTTCGGCTCGGCCACGAGCTGGTACTTCCAGCTCGCGGTGATGGTGCTGATCATGATTCCTCAAGTTTTCATTAACGTGTTCGGCATCCGACTCACCGCGCGCCTGAGCGACTTCAGCGTGTGGTGGCACGTGGGCGGCGTGCTCGTGATCGTGCTGGCGCTGTCGATCTTTGGCACCCATCACAACGAGGCGAACTTCCTCCTCAGTCGCATGACAACGACGAGCCCACTCGAGCTGGCGTCGGCGGACTTCGGTGGAGGGCACACCGCGCCCGCGCTCGTCATGGCCGACTACAAGATCCCGTCGCCGCTCTTCGCGCTGGTGCCGGGCCTGCGCGCGCTCTACGCGGCGGCGCCGCTGGCCCTCGTGTTCGTGCTGGGGCTGCTGCAGGCGCAGTGGACTTACACCGGCTACGACGCGTCTGCGCACGTGGCGGAAGAAACCATCATGGCGCGGCTCAATTCAGCGTGGGGCGTCTTTCTGTCTGTCGCCGTCTCCGCCGTCGTCGGCTATGCGCTGCTGCTGGTGCTGACCTGGTCGATTCCGAAGGGCGACGTCGCCGCCACCGCGAACGACGCCTACCCCGTGCTGCAGATCGCCTACGGCAACCTGCCGGCGGTGCTCGCGCACGTCATCGCGGTCATCATCGGCATCGCGATGTGGCTGTGCGGGCTGGCGTCGATCACCTCGATGGCGCGGATGTGGTATGCGTTCGCGCGCGACGATGGCATGCCCGGCGCGCGGCTGCTCAAGCGCGTGCATCCGGCGCTCCGCACGCCGGTCTGGGCGATCGTCGTGACGAGCGCGCTCGCGGTCCTCATCACCGTGTACGCCGCCGCCTTCTCGGTCGTGACGTCGATCAGCACGATCACGCTCTATCTGGCGTACGTCATCCCGGTCTGGCTGAACTGGCGCAACCGGCGTCGCGGTCACGGCGAGTACACGACACGCGCGACGGCGCCGTGGAGTCTCGGCGGCGTCGGCCCCGCCATCAACGCCGTCGCGATCGTGTGGGTGCTCGTGATCAGCATCGTCTTCGCGCTGCCGCCCAACGAGCTCGTGCTCTGGACGATGGTAGTGCTCGCCGCGCTGATCGGACTCTACTGGAAGCTGTCGGCGCGGCGGCGCTTCGTGGGGCCGGCGAGATCGGTCTAGACTCGACGCCCGTGGAGGACGCGTGATGACGTTCGACGACCTGGCCGATGCCGCGCTGAAGCGCGAGATGCGCGTCCATGGCGCCGCCTATCCATTCGAAGCGTGGTACTACGCGCTCGGCCTCGTCGGCGACGCTGGTGAGATCGCCGACAAGGTCAAGAACATCTATCGGGACGCCGGTGGCGACCTCTCGCGGGTGCCGCAGAAAACGCGAGACGTCCTTCTGCACGAGCTCGGCGACGTGCTCCTCTACGTCAACGCCCTGGCGGTCAAGCTCGGAGGGAGTCTCGACGACGTCGCTCGTGCCGCCAGCCAGAAGCCAGATCCGCGTCGGCCATCCACCTACTAGCCGCGACGCGCGATTGACTCCGTCGCGCGCGGGCGCTAGGGTCTCGCGCCGGGAGGGAGTCTTCATGGTCAGCCGACGCTCGTTCCTTCGTCGTAGCGGCCTGCTCACCGCCGGCGCGGTCCTCGCCGCGCGCCCTGCGCACGCCGACGCGCGGTCGTTCACCTTCGGCTACGACCAGCCGAAGGACACCGCGTACGGCTTCTGCGCCGAGACGTTCAGCACCAAGCTCACCGAGCTGAGCCGCGGCGCGATGACCATCCGTCAGTTTCCGAGCGCGGCGCTGGGGCAGGAGCCGGAGATGGCTCAGAAGATCCGCGCGGGCGACATCGACTTCGCGCTCAACGCCACGGCGAACACGTCGACCGTGGTCCCGCAGTCGGGCGTATTCTCGCTGCACTACATCTTCCGCGACGAGACGCATCTGGCGCACGCGATGAACGACAAGGGCATCAACGAGACGTTCCAGAAGATGATCCTCGAGAATACGACCGGCGCGCGCTCGCTCGGTCTCATGACGCTCGGCTTTCGCAACATGTACTCCAAGCTCACGATTAGCAACGTCGGCGACATCGCGGGCAAGAAGGTGCGCGTGCAGGCGACCAAGACGGAGGACGCGTTCTTCAGCGCCTACAAGGCCGTGCCGATCCACATGCCGTTCGGCCAGGTGTACACGTCGCTGCAGACGGGGCTCGTGCAGATCGCGGAGAACGGCAACGACATCGTGCTCAAGAACAAGCACTACGAGGCCGCGCCCGTCATCAATAAGACCGAGCACGAGGCCAACTGCAACCATCTGTGGATGAGCCAGAAGACGTGGGACAGTCTCACCGAGGAGCAGCGCCGGTGGGTCGTCGAGGCCGCGGAGTACGCGCGCCCGCTCACAACGCGCAAGGCCCTCGAGCTCGACGCCGCCGCGGTGCAGACGCTGCAGAAGCTCGGCGTGAAATTCAACGCGCAGGTCGACAAGCAGAGCTTCATGGTGCTGGCGCAGCCGCTGCAGGATCCGCAGGCCAAGGAGCTCGGCCCCTACGCCGTCCAGCTCCTCGGCCAGATCCGCGCCGTCAAGTAGCGTGACCGCGAGCGCGGTCAAGCCGCGCATCACCGTGCGCGCGGCACGCCACCTCAAGTGGCCGGTGCTCGATCCGCTCGAGCGCATGCTGATGGTCGTTTGCGCGCTGCTGCTGCTCGGCTTCACGATCGTCGAGGTCGCCGACGTCGTCAGCCGCAACCTCAGGCGTCCGTGGCTCAACGCCAACGAGTTCGCGGCGGCATTCTTCGTGTGGGGCGTCTTCCTCGGCATGGGCGTCGCGGTACGACGCGACCAGCACTTCCGCCTCACGGCGATCGCGCACACGCTGCGCGGCCCTCGGCGCACGCTGGTGGAGTCGTTCAATCGCCTCATCATCCTCGGCGCGGCGTTGTGCATGATCGTGTTCGGCTATCGCAACTACCGCACCGGCTTCGGCTCTTTCCTCATGCCGTCGCTCACGCCGATCGCCGTGCTCTACGCGGCGATTCCGGTGGCGGGGGCGCTGGTCGCGCTGTTCACGCTCGAGGAGCTGATCAACGGCTGGCGCCGCGGCTTCGAGCGGCCCGACGCCGCCGAGCCGGAGATCGCGGCCGCCTTGCCGCCGGTGACATAGGCCACGATGGATACCAACTCGATCGCCATCATCGTGATGGTCGTGACGTTCCTCTATCTCGGCTACCAGGGCGTGCCGGTCGCGTTCGCGCTGATCTCGGGCGCGCTGCTGACGACCGCGCTGTTCACGAAGATCTCGCTGGCGTCGATGGTCGGCCAGATGTTCAACGGCATCAACCAGCTCGAGTTCCTCGCCATCCCGTTCTTTCTGCTCGCCGGCGACATGATGACCCAGGCCAACATCACGCTGCGACTGATTCGCTTCGCGCAAGTGCTGGTCGGCCACCTGCGCAGCGGTCTCGCTCATGTGGTCAGCGTCTCGAGCATGCTGTTCGCGGGGATCTCGGGCTCAATGACGGCGGACGTGGCGGCGATCAGCACCGTCGTCATGCCGCACATGGAGGAGGAAGGCTACGATCCGGCGTTCTCCGCCGCTCTGGTCGCCTCGGCCTCGACCATCGCGGCCATGGTGCCGCCGAGCATCATGGCCATCGTGTACGGCGCGGTCGGCAACGTCTCGATCGCCGGGCTCTTCCTCGGCGGCGCCACGCCCGGCCTCCTCGTCGGCATCGGCCTGATGGTTTACAGCTACTTCTTCGGGCCGCCCGGCCTGCGCAAGCAGCGCGCGTCGTTCGGCGACATGGCGAACGCCGCCCGGTTGGCGGTGCTGCCGCTGATGATCCCGATCATCATCGTCGGCGGTGTGGCGACCGGCGTCTTCACGCCGGCGGAGGCCGGCATGATCGCCGTTGTCTACATCATCGTGGTGCTGCTGCCGCTCATGAGCCGTGGCCACTTCCGCAAGCTGCCGCGCGATTTCATGGAAGCCGCCGTGCTGTACTCACTGCCGATGTCGGCGGTGGCGAGCGCCTCCGTCGTGGGTTGGCTGCTGGCGTATCTCGGCGCGCCCGACATCGTGCACCGCTGGATCGAAGCCGTCTCGGGCGACAACCGCATCGTGATCATGTACCTGATGGTCGTCGTGCTCACCATCGCCGGCGACTTCCTCGACGGCGTGCCTGCTATCGCGATCTTCATGCCGATCATCGTCTCGCTCTCACAGCTGGGCCACATCCATCCGGTGCACATGGGCGTGCTGATCATCGTGAGCCTCGCCTTCGGCCTGATCACGCCGCCGTACGGTCTGATCTTGTTGCTGGCCTCGACGCTCGCCGGCGTGCCGTTCATGCGCGCGCTGCGGCAGGCGGTGCCGCTCTATGGCGTGTACTTCCTCGTCATCACGCTCATCATCTTCTTCCCGCAGGTCGTGCTGTGGCTGCCGCGGCTGCTCCTGCCGCAGTCCGTGGGCTGCTTTCCCAATCCGAGCGGGCCCGGCTACATCTGCCCCGGATCCTGACGCGCGCATCGTCGCGCACTAGACGTCGCGCTCGAAGCGAAATTCCCTCGAGTCATTCGGATCGTTGGGCACCGTGCGCTCGCCGAGGCGTGCAAAGCCCATCCGGTCGTAGAGCCGATGGCTCTGCGTGAAACGCGTGTCCGACCACAGCACCGTCCGAGCGAAGCCGTGCTGGCGCGCCCAGGTCAACGCCGTTTCCACGAGCACGCGCCCGAGCCCGCGTCCGCGCAGGTGCGCGTCGAGATAGACGCGATGGATCTCGGCGGTGCCGTTCTCGACGCGATCGACACCGACGCAGCCGACGACGCGGCCAGCCTCGTCGCGCACGACCCAGAACGCGCCGCGGGGCGCCGCGTAGTACGCGTCGAAGTCGAACAGGTCGGGGAACTCGATCTCCGGCGCCCAGACGAAGTTGTACTCCCGCCAGATCCGCGCGAGCAGCGCCAGGACGTCAGGCACATCCGCGCGCGTTGCGGGGATCGGCTGCATCAGCCGTTCAGCGCGCGCCGGGGCCTCCCGCGCCGCGCTCTCGTCGCACCTCGTCCGTGTGCTCACCGACGCGGGGCGGTGCGCGGCGGATCCGCGGCCGGGCGCCGTCGAAGGACAGCGGCAGCCCGATGAGCGTGTATTCCCCACCCGGCGGCGTCTGAACGATACCGAGCGCGTCCGCTTGCTTGGTGCTGGCGGCGTCGGGCAGCGTGTTGATCACTGCGCACGGCACGCCTTCCGCTTCGAGGCGCGCGATCCACGCGTCCTTGCTCGACGTCGCGAAGAGCCTCGCGATCTCTGCCAGCAGCGCGGGCTTGTTGGCGACGCGCGCCGCATTCGTGGCGTATTTCGGATCGCTCGCCCACTCCGGTCGGCCGAGGACCTTCGCGAGCTTGGCGAACAGGCGATCGTTGCCCGCCGCCACGATGATGGGACCGGTCGTGGTTTCGAAGGCCTCGAACGGCACCACGCGATGACTGCCCGTGCGATGTCGCTCGGGGATCACGCCCGAGGTGCTGAACGACGCGTAGTGACCCTTCAGCCACGCGAGGCCCGTCTCGTAGAGCGACGCATCGACGATGCAGCCACGGCCGCTCGCCGCGCGTCGCACCAGCGCCGCGAGGATGCCGATGGCCGCCCACATGCCCGTACCGTAATCGAGGATCGACGTGCCCACGCGCGTCGGCGGACCACCCTCATCGCCGTTCATCATCATGATGCCGGAGAACGCCTGGAGCATCGGCTCGTAGCCGGGCTTGAGCCGCATCGGTCCCGAGGCGCCGAACGCCCAGACCGAGCAGTAGATCAGCCGCGGAAAGCGCGCGGTCAGCGCGCGGGCGCCGAGCCCCAGCTCGTCGATCGATCCCGGCCGCAGATTCTGCAGCACGACGTCCGAATCACCGATGAGCGCGGTGAGCCACTCGACCGCCTCGGAATTCTTAAGGTCGACGACGATCGACCGCTTGTTGGCGTTGACCGCGAGAAATCCGGGCGACGTGTCTTTCCAGAACGGCGGGCCCCAGCGGCGCGCGTCGTCGCCCTCGGGCCGCTCGACCTTGACGACGTCGGCGCCCAGGTGCGCGAGGATCTCGCCCGCCATGGGCCCAGCGAGCGCCTGGCCGATCTCGACCACTCGGATGCCGTCGAGCATCAGGGCGATAGGATACCGCCCAGAACCCGCTCGATCACCCACTCGTCGACGCCGCGGCGTTCGTTGAGCCGTCCCCAGAGCAGGGCGTTGTCGCACAAGTCATTGATCGCCGACGGCACGCCGCCCGTGGCCCGGTGAATCGCCGCGATCGCGCTCGCCGAGAACAGCGTTTCGCTGCCGCCGGCGACCGACAAACGGTACGCGATGTACTGCCGGGTTTGCTCGACGTCGAGCGACTTCACCTCGCACCGGATCGACACGCGACGATCGAGGTGACGGATCGCATGAATGCGCGCCGTCAGCTCCGGGGTGCCGACGAGAAGAACGGTGACGAGCGCCTGGTCGACGGTGTGCAGGTTCAGCAGCCCGCCGAGCTCTTCGAACCACCCGGGATCCTCCACCTGCTGCGCGTCGTCGACGATGATCAGCGTGTCGCGGCTGTTGCGATGGTTGTCGACGACCAGGTCGTTCACCACGTGCACCAGCTCCGTGGGTGACGACTCCGCGGTCTCCAGGCCGAGCTCGTACAGCACCTCGCGCAGCAGCTCGACACGCCCACCGCGCGGGTTGCTGAGCAGCGCGACCTCGTAACGCTTGGCGTCCAGCCGCTGGACGACGGCGTGGGTCAAGAGCGTCTTGCCGCAACCGGGCTCGCCGGTCAGCACCGCGCAGCCGCGTCGCTGCTGCAGCGCGTAGGTGAGCCGCACCAGAGCGTCCGAGTGGGACGGCGACAGCCACAGGAAGCGCGGATTCGGCACGTTCTGGAACGGCGGCTCGCGAAAGCCCCAGTACGTGCCGTCGGTTGCGATGAGCGCGTCCGCCGGCATCGAGGCCTCGGGAGTCGGCGCCATACGTGACGGAGTCGCCGGCTCCGGCAGAGGCGGCGACGTGACGCTCGGCTCCGACGGCGGCGCGGTCGCGACCAATCGCGCCGCGCGCTCACGCTTGAGGTCCTCGCTGAGGCGCCGGGCTTCCGTCTCTTGCGCCTCCATCCGCTGGGCAAGCGTCTTGAGGCTGCGCGCGAGCTGCCCGACCGTGCCGCGCCGGTCGCCCCGGCGCATCCGCGCACGCAGGTCGCCGCCGCTGAGGCTTCGAACCACGCGCAGCACGCCGTGCGCCGGGCGGCGGACGAGACGGTCCACGAGCACGCCGGCGATGATCGTCCCGGCCAGCGCGAGCATCCCGACTCCGGCCAGCTGCAGGGACACGAAGCGGTCGGCGTCACGGAAGACGGAGCGCCGCGGCATCGCGATCACGACGAGGGCGTCGCCGGTTCGGCCGGCGTCGCGCAGCAGCGGATGCGCGACGAAGAAGCTCGCGACGCCGTCGAGGCCGACGCCCGCGCTCCAGCCCTCGTTCAGGCCCAGGCGCACGAGCTCGTCGAAGAATTCGCCCGTCCACCGTTCGGGTTCGGGATAGTGCATGAGCACGACTCCCGCCCGGTCGACGAGCATCAGTGACGTCCCGGCCGGCAGCTGCGTTTCGACGGCGACGCGCATGAGCTGGCTCAGATCCAGCGCGGCGACGAGCACGCCGCGCACGACTCCGGAGTCGTCCACGACCGGCGCGACGACGGCGATGGTCGCCCGGCGTGTCGCACGATCCAGGCCGTACCTGCCGATGGTGGTGCTCCCGGATCGTGCGGCGAGCACGACGTCGTCGACCCGCGTCGCGCCGGGGAGCGCGCTCGACCCGCGGGCAGAGCAGACGACGGCGCCGTCAGGGCGCGCGAACAGAAGATCGAGATAACCACCGTATGCGCGCACGACGCCGTTGAAGAACCCGGCGCACTCGCCCGCGCGCGCGCCGATCACCTCGGGGCGCTGCGAGAGGCCGAAGAGCAGCTGCTGCGCGGCCTCGATCAGGCGCACCTGCTCGCGGGCGACCGCCTGGGCGACGACGTCCGCGCTGCGCTCGGCCTCCTGGGCCGAGTGCCGGCGCGCTTCGGTATGCAACAGGACGATCCAGGCGACGAGGGCCGTGAGGCCGATCGCGGCGGCGACGACGATCGTTCGCCGCGTGATCGTGCTGGACTCCCGCAACGCTCTGCGAAGACCGCCGGGAATCATCGGGATTCCAGATTTAGCACACGAGGCGGCGAGCCGATAATTCTGCGCATCGGTCGAACACGATCCCACGCCGTAGTGGCGGCCAGCCACCGGAAGCCCGGCAGCTTGGGCCCGGCGGCGCCGGCGCTCAGCGGAAGAGCGAGCGCGCGATGACCATGCGGTGGACCTCCGAGGGCCCCTCGCCGATGCGCCGGACTCGTGCCTCCCGGTACCACCGCTCGAGCGGAAACTCCTTGGAGACCCCGTAGCCGCCGTGGATCTGCACGGCGGCGTCCACCACGCGCCCCAGCACCTCGCTGGAGTAGAGCTTGGCGATCGAGGCCTCCACCCGCGCGTCCTCGCCGCGGTCGGCCTTCCACGCGCCTTCCCAGATCAGCCACCGGCACGCGCGCAGCTCGACCTCGGCGTCGGCGAGCATCCATTGAATGGCCTGCCGCTGGCTGAGCTTCTGGCCGAACGTCTCGCGCTGCTTGGCGTGCTCGATGGCCATGCGGTGCGCGGCGACGGCGACACCGAGGTTGGTCGCCGAATACGGGAATCGGTTCTTCACGAGCAGATCGAACGCGAGGTCGAGCCCCTGGCCTTCCTGACCGATGAGCGCGTCCACGGGCAGCACGCAGTCCTCGAACACGACGTCGTTGGGGATCGCCGCCGTCCGGATCGTACGGATGTTCTTCCACGAGAAGCCCGGCGCCCCGGGCTCGATGATGAAACACGAGATGCCAGCGCGCCCTTTCTCCTTGTTGCTGCGCGCGAACACGATGCCCCACTTGGCGCCGTCGATGTTCGAGATGAACACCTTGCGGCCGTTGAGCACCCACGTGTCGCCGCGGCGCTCGGCGCGTGTCTGGATCGCGCCGGCGGGATCGGACCCGCCCGACGGCTCGGTGATCGCGAAGAACGTGCGCCAGCCTTCGCGCACCGTCGGCACCGCGTACTTCTCGATCTGCGCCTTGCTGCCCGCCCAGATCGCCGGCGGCGGATAGCGGCCGAACACGCCGCAGCCGATGTTGTAGAGGCCCATGCGGTGCTGCGCCATCTCTTCGTAGAGCACGCACATGCTGAACGTGTCGAGTCCGCCGCCGCCGTATTGCTCGGGCGCCGCGAGTGCCCAGAGGCCCGCCGCTTTCGTCTTGGACGCGAGCCGCTCCCACTCCTCGGACGGCAGGCCGGGCGCGTCGGGATCGAGCCGTTGCTCGAGCGGAATGATTTCTTCGCGAACGAAGCGACGGATCTGCTCGCGCAGGATGCGAAGCTCGTCGGGCAGCGTGAAGCCGGCGAACGTCGGCGGCATCGGCGGCGATGATACCATCGCCGCGATGTCGGATCGGGTGTCGCGGCGCGCCGTAATCGTCTTCGGCGTCGCACTGCTCACTACTCCACTCGCCGCTGTCGCGCAATCCGGACGCGTCTACACCATCGGCACGCTCTCGATGGGGACCGCGACGCAAATGGACTGGTGGCAGCCGTTTCTCGATGCACTGCGCGACGTGGGCTACGTCGAGGGACGCAATCTCGTCGTCAAGCGAAGCCGTGCGGCCGGTCGACCCGAGCGGCTCGTCGGCCTGGCCCAGGAGCTCGTGCAGGCCAAGGTCGACATCCTCGTGACGACGGGGCCTCGCGAGACGCGAGCAGCCAGACAAGCCACATCGACAATCCCCATCGTCATGATGGTCGTCCCCGATCCTGTCGGCCTCGGGCTGGTATCGAGCCTCGCCCGGCCCGGCGGGAACGTGACGGGACTGACCAGTCTGGTCCCGGGTATGAGACAGAAGTGGGTGGAGCTGCTGAAGGAGGCCGTGCCGGCAGCATCACGCTTCGCCGCAATCGCGAGTCGCAACAACCTCACCGCCGAGAATCTGCGCGAGCTCGACACGGCCGCGACAGGGCTCCGTGTGAGGCTCTCGGGCTTCCCGGTCCAGAGCATCGATGACTTCGAGGACACGATCGTCCGCGCGCGGAATGAGCGCGCGGACGGGGTCATCGCCATCGCGGATCCGGTGACCCTGCAGCATAGCCGTGCCTTCGTCGAGCTCATGCAGAAGTATCGACTGCCCGCCATCTATTGGACACGAGAGTACGTCGAGGATGGCGGCCTCATGCGCTACAGCGCCAACCTTGTCGAGGTGCGCCGCCGGGCGGCGGGCTACGTCGACAAGATCCTCAAGGGGGCCAGACCCGCTGAGCTTCCGGTCGAGCAGCCGGCGAAGGTCGAGCTCGTGATCAATCTCAAGGCGGCCAAGGCTCTGGGCCTGACGCTGCCACCGGCCCTGCTGCTGCGGGCCGACGCGACCCTCGAGTGATCGCGGCGGGTGATACCATTCGCGCCATGTCTGACGAGATCGTCGTAAGCGTCGCCGACGGCATCGCCACCGTCACGCTGAATCGCCCGGAGCAGCGCAACGCGATGAACGCTCCGCTCCTGCGCGGACTCGGCGCCGCCTTCGACGAGCTGGACGGCCGCAAGGACGTGCGCGTCGTGCTCGTGCGCGGCGAGGGGCCCGCGTTCTGCTCGGGTATGGACCTCAAAGAAATGGAGGCGCAGCGCGGCGCCGCCGGCGATCCGGAGTCGGGCGTGGTGCGAATCCTGCGCCGCGTGGAAGCCTCGCGTCATCCGACCATCGGCGTCGTGCACGGCGACGCCATCGCCGGCGGCTGCGAGCTGGCGCTGCACTGCGATCTGCGCGTTGCCGCCGACGTCGCGCGCTTCGGCATGCCGCTGGCGCGCATCGGCCTCGTGGTGCCGTTTCCGCTCGCGCAGAAGCTGGTCGAGATCATCGGCCCGGCGCATACCCGCCACCTGCTCTTCACCGGACGGCTGATCGACGCGCGGCGCGCGCACGCGATCGGGATGGTGCACGACGTCGTGCCCGCGACCGACGTCGAGCGCGCAGCGACGCAGCTCGCGCGCACGCTGGCCGACAACGCGCCGCTCTCGCTGGCCGGCATCAAGGCCGTGATCCAGCGCACGCTCGCCGCGCGCGACGCGATCGCGCACGACGATCTCGATGCGCTCGCGCTGGCCGCGCGGCGGAGCGCGGACGCGAGCGAGGGCCGGCGCGCGATGCTCGAGAAGCGCAAGCCGGATTTTCGAGGAGAGTGACCTCATGGCCAAGCGTCGAGTCGTGATCACCGGGGCGGCGGGCTACGTCGCCCAGCGCATGTTTCGAGCCCTGGACGAACGGTGGGACGTCGTGCCCATCGACATCACCGACAAGACCCGAGACGGCAAATCTGTCCCCCGACTGATCGTGTCCGATCTCACGCAGCCCGATCGCAACACGTATCGCCGGCACTTCACAGGCGCCGACGCCGTCATTCACTGCGGCTTCGTGCGCGCGCCCGGCATGAGCGCCGACACCTGGCAGGACAACAGCGACGCCAAATTCCAGGCCGAGCACACCAACATCGCGCTCGCCTACAACGTCTACCGTGTAGCGCTCGAGGAAGGCGTGCGACGCGTGGTCGTGTGCTCGTCCAACCACGCCTCCGATTACTGGGAGCGGCTCGTCTGGGACGGCCGCGTGGACATGGTGACGCCCGAGATGCTGCCGCGCTCGGACAACTGGTACGGCTGGTCGAAGGCGTCCTACGAGCTGCTCGGCTTCGTGTTCGCGAGCGGCAAGGTCGATGGCCGCAAGCTGGAAGTCGTGCAGTGGCGCATCGGCGGACCGCGCGATGACGACATCGATCACATCAAGCCGGGTGACATTCCGACGATGCATCGAGCGCTCGGAGCCTATCTGTCGGCGCGCGATCAGACGCAGCAGGCGATCAAGATGGTCGAGACGCCCGACGTCACCGACGAGAACGGCATTCCGTTCCTCATCGTGTACGGCATCAGCGGCAACACGCACCGCTTCTGGAGCCTGGCGAGCGCCAGACGGAAGATCGGCTACACGCCCGAGGACGACAGCCAGGTGAATTTCGCCGACAAGATCGCCGCCATCGCGCGAGCCGCGAAGCGATAAGTTGTCTCGATGAAATTCGGCATCTTCTACGAGGCGCAGCTGCCACGGCCCTGGGCACCGGAAAGCGAGTATCGGCTGTTCCAGGACATGCTCACGCAGATCGAGCTCGCCGACCAGCTCGGGTACGACAACGCCTGGGTCGTCGAGCACCATTTCCTCGAAGAGTATTCGCACATGTCGGCGCCCGAGGTGTTTCTCGGCGCCGCGAGCCAGCGCACGAGGCGGATCCGCCTCGGCCACGGCGTCTTCCAACTGCCCACGAGCCATCCCATTCGCGTGGCCGAGCGCGCGGCGGTGCTGGATCTTCTGTCCGGCGGCCGCGTCGAGCTCGGCCTCGGCGAAGCGCAGGGCCCGATCGAGCTGCACCCGTTCGGCGCTCGCGTGCGCGACAAGCGCGAGCAGTGGGAAGAGGCCGTGCAGGCGCTGGTGCCGGCCTTCACGCGGACGTCGGTCGAGCACGAGGGTCGGTTCTGGAAGTTTCCCGCGCGCAACGTCGTGCCCAAGCCGTTTCAGAAGCCGCACCCGCCGCTGTGGGTCGCCTGCTCCAACATCAACACGATCGCCGCCGCGGGCCGCTGGGCCATGGGCGCGCTCGGCTTCCAGTTCGTGTCGCCCGAGGCGGCGCGCGCGTGGGTGAATCGCTACTACATCGAGCTGGCGAAGCGTCAGCAGAAGCTCGCAGAGTATCCGGCGAACCCGAACATCGCCATGGTCTCAGGTTTCATGTGCGCGCCGACGGACGAGGAGGCGCGGGAGAAGGCGGCGGGCTGGACGTTCTTCGTCTTCTGCCTCTCCCACTATGGACGCCACGGCATTCCCAATCCCGGCGCCGGCAATATGTGGGAGGCCTACCAGGAGTGGCGCCAGACGCCCAAGGCGCAGGAGACGCTGACGAGCGGACTCATCGGTTCTCCCGAGACGATTCGCCGGCGCCTGCGCGAGTTCGAGGCGACGGGCGTCGACCAGGTGATTTTGTTGAACCAGGCCGGCCGCACGACGCACGCCGACATCTGCGCGAGCCTCGAGATCTTCGCCCGTGAGGTCATGCCGGAATTCCACGCGCGCGAGCCCGAGCATCAGCGCTGGAAGGCCGACGTGCTCGCCGGCCGTGTTGAGCTCGAGGAACTCGACACCGCCACATATAAGGTCTACGCCCACCAGAACGAGGACATCGTGCGCCTCACGCCCGAGGAGCTGAAGCGCAAGATGGCCGAGAAGGAAGCTAGGGCAGCTTCAGGTCCTTCACGGCCTGTTTGACGAACTTCATGTCGTAGGTGGTCGCGACGTCGACCTTCTGCCCTTCTTTGAAGACGCCGAACGAATCGAGCGACTTCATGAGGGTGTCGACGCCGATCGGGCTCACCATTCCCTGCGGAGCGTAGATCTCGCGGCTGGCGCGCAGGGCCTCGATGTATTGCGCGCGCTCGCTCACGAGCTCTGCGGGAACGGCGGAGGCGATCTCCTCAGGTGTCTTCGTCTCGATGAAGTGACTGGCCTTCACGAGCGCTGTCACAACCTTCTGGACGATCTGCGGTCGCTTCTGAATGACGTCCGGGCGCGTGATGGCCCCGCTGAAGACGTACTCGCCTCCGAGGATCGCCTGCGTCTCCTTCAATGACGACAGGTTCCCCAGGGAGAATGCGGTCCCCTTGGCGACCATCCGGCTGAAGAACGGCTCCCCGGCCATGCCCGCCACGATCTTGCCGCCCTCGAGCGCCGGGGGAAACGTGCTGAGCCCCACCGCAATGACCTTCACCTCTTTAGGATCGACGCCGTTCTTCTTGAGGATGAAGTCGAGCAGCACGTGGGAGGCGGCGCCGATGCCCGACACGCCGACGAGCTTGCCCTTCAGATCGGCCACGGACTTGATCTCGCCCTTCTGCGTGCTCGCCACCGCCAGGCCGAAGCCCGGCAGACGCGTGCTCGAGAAGACGTAGACGAGGTCCTTGCCCTGGACCTTGGCTTTGATCGCGTGCTCGAGGGCGTTGGCTGCGAAGTCAGCGGAGCCGCCGATCAGGGCCGCGATCGACTTGGCCCCGCTCTCGAAGTTGTAACCCTTGGGCTCGAGCCCCTGCTCTTCGAAATACTTCTGCCCTAGGGCTACCTGCCACGGCAAGTGCGCCAGCAGGCCGATCTGTGAGTAGGCGAGCGTCACCGGCTCGCCAGCCGAACCGGCTATGCCTGGGGTCAGCGCAAGCGTCAGCAGCAGGAGAGCGATCAGGCGCTTCATGAGTCGCTCCTTATTGTCGCCGTCATAGCGGCTTTTGTTTCCAGTGGGAGAAGCGGCGCTCGAGCCAGCCGAGCGAGCCGTCGAGCGTGGCCACGAACACCATGAGCACCAGGAGTCCAGCAATCACCATGTTGGAGTCGAACATCGACTCGCCGTACTGCACGATCCAGCCGATGCCGCGATCGGCGCCGAGGTATTCGCCGATGATGGCGCCGATCACGGCGAAGCCCACGCACGCGCGGAGGCTCGCGAAGATCCAGGTGAGCGCCGAGGGCAGCAGCACGTGGCGCATCAGATCACGTCGCGAGCCGCCCATCACACGCACGTGATTGATCAGGTTGACGTCCACGTCGCGCAGCCCGGCATAGGTCGAGAAGAAGATGATGAAGAAGACGAGGCTCACCACCATGGCCACCTTCGAGGCCAGCCCGATGCCGAGCCAGACGATGAACAGCGGGGCCAGCGCAATGCGTGGCGTGGCGTTGAAGACGACCATCAGCGGATGGAAAAGCGCCGAGAGAAAGGGAAAGAAAGCGAACAGCATTCCGATGAGCACGCCCGCGACGATGCCGACGGCGAGGCCGACCACGGCCTCCTGCACCGTCGCCCAGATGTGTGGATAGATGAAGCCGCCAGCGAACCAGCCGGCCACCGTGTGGGCGAGCTTCGAGGGGCGGCTCACGAAGTAGGGATCGATCATGCCGGCGCGCGCCCCCGTCTCCCAGGCGGTCACGATCACGGCCAGGAGCAGGAGGCGGCCGAGAGTCAGGCGCAAGCGATCAGATGCGCGTCGAGCGCGTGTGACTTTGCTGGACTTCATCCCGCAGGTCTTTCCAGATCTGTTCGTAGAGCCGCGTGAACTCCTCGCGGAAGCGGATCTCGATGACGTTGCGCGGACGCGGCAGCGGGATCGGATAACTGGCCTTGACCCGGCCGGGCCCGGCGGTGAGCACGATCACCTCGTCCGAGAGCGCGATCGCCTCCTCGAGATCGTGCGTGATGAACAACACCGTGTTGCGCGTCTCCGCCCAGAGCTCGAGCAGCTCGTTTTCCATCAGATTGCGCGTCTGCACGTCGAGCGCGCTGAACGGCTCGTCCATCAGGAGCACGGACGGTCCGTAGATCAGCGTCGTGGCCAGAGAGACCCGCTTGCGCATGCCGCCCGACAGCTGGTGAGGATAGTAGCCCTCGAAGCCCGCGAGGCCGACGCGCCTCAGCCACTCGACGGCTCGCGTGCGCGTCTCGGCGCCCGGCCGTCCACGAATCGTCAGCGGCAGCGCGACGTTCTGCAGCGCGGTCTTCCACGGCAAGAGCGCGTCGCGCTGAAAGAGATACCCGATGTCCGGCGGCACGCCGCCCGCGACCGGCCGGTCGCCGAGCAAGATGCGTCCCTCGGACACGGGGACGAGGCCGGCGATCATGCCGAGCAGCGTCGTCTTTCCGCATCCTGACGGGCCGACCAGGCTGACGAAGCGGCCGGCGGCGACGCGAAAGCTCACGTCGCGCACGGCGGTGAAGTCGCCGGTCGGCGTCTGGAACGTTCGTGTCACGCGCTCGACCGTGATCATTCGTGCGAAAAGTGGCGGAGATGATAGCATCCGTCGCCCGGAGGAAACCAGCATGGACCTCGGCATTCACGGCCGCAGCGCCATCGTCACCGGCGGCGCGCGGGGCATCGGGCGCGAGACGGCGAGAAAGCTGCTGGAGGCGGGCGCTCGCGTCACCATCTGCGCCCGCACCGACGTCAGCCTCGAGCAGGCGCGGGCCGAGCTCACCGCCAAGACCGGCGGGGAGGTGCTCGCTGTCGTCGCCGACATGGCCGTCGCCGCGGACGTCGAGCGTCTGGCGCATCAAGCGACCGAGCGCTTCGGCACCGTCGACATCCTCGTGAACAACGCGGGTCAGATGTATTCGGGACGCTTCGCGGCGATGACCGAGGAAGGGCTGCGCGCGCAGCTCGAGACCAAGTTGTTCGGATTCATTCGCGCGATCCGTCTCGTTGTCGACGGCATGCGCGCGCGCCGGTGGGGGCGCATCGTCAACATCATCGGCGGCGCCGGCAAGGAGCCCGATCCGTACATGCTCGGCAGCGGCATCACCAACAGCGCGCTGCTGAACGTCACGAAGGCACTGTCCACCGAGCTCGGGCCGGACAACGTCCTCGTCAATGCCGTGTGCCCCGGCTGGGTCGACACCGGCATGTGGAATCGCAACGTGCCAGGCCTCGTCGCGGAGCTGGGAGTCTCGACCGAGGATGAGGCTCGACGCGCCGCCGCGCGGAAGAACGCGCTCGGACGCTGGGGCCGTCCCGACGAGCTGGCCGATGCCGTCGCGTTCCTCTGCTCCGAGCGCGCCAGCTTCATCACCGGCGTCTCGCTCAACGTCGACGGCGGGCGTCTCAAAAGCCTCTGGTAGAATCCGGCACCACACCTCCGGGAGGCCGCGCATGAGAATCCACAATCTCTACGTCGACGCGAAGGGCGAAACGCATTTCCGCGACATCGAGGTCGAGTTCACCGAGAGCGGGCGCGCCGGCAAGACGTCGAAGCGCATTCCGGCCACGGGCATCATCTTCCGTCAGGTCCAGCCGGACTACGATCTCGACTGGCATCCGGCGCCGCGGCGCCAGTACATCATCAACCTCGACGCCGGCGTGCAGATCACCGCGAGCGACGGCGAGTCGCGCAAGATCGGCGCGGGTGAGGTCATTCTCGTCGAGGACACGACGGGCAAGGGCCATCTGTCGAAGGCGCTCGACGGCCGGCTGCGTCACTGCATCTTCGTCACGCTCGACGACAAGTAGAGATATGAAGGTCGCGACCTGGCACGGCGGCACGCGGTTCACGATCGACGAGGTCCCCGAACCCTCGGCCGGTCCTGGCCAGGTTGTGGTCGCTGTCGAGACCGCGGGGATCTGCGGCACCGACGTTCACGCCACGCAGGGGCTGTTTCCGTACAAGCCTCCGCTCGTGCTCGGTCACGAGTACACCGGCGTCGTCCGCGCGGTGGGCCGCGGCGTCAGCAAACGGCTGATCGGCCGCGCCGTCGCGTGCGAGCCCTCGTATGGCTGCGGCACCTGCGCGGAATGCAACGCCGGGCGCGTGAGCCAGTGTCCGAATCTCACACGCCTGGGCGGCTTCGCGCAACGCGTGGCCATGCCCGCGCACTGCGCGCATCCCCTGCCCCGCGGTCTCGATCCGGTCGCCGGCGCGCTGACGGAGCCCGCGGCGTGCTGTCTAGCCGGGCTCGAGACGTTTCCGATGCCGCGCGGCGCGACGGTGCTCGTGATCGGCGGAGGCATCATGGGCCTGCTGACGATGGCGCTCGCGAAACGACGCGGCGCCAAGCGATTGATCCTGTCGGATCCGATCGAGGAACGCCGCGCGATCGCCAAGCGTTTGGGCGCGTCGGTCGTGATCGATCCGAGCAAGGAGAATCTGCGCGAGCGCGTGATGAGCCTGACGAAAGACCGCGGCGCTGACGTCGTCGCGGAAGCGGTCGGCAAGCCGGAGCTGGTCGCCGAGGCGATGACGCTCGTGAAGCCGGGCGGTGTCCTGCAGCTCGTCGGCGTCAGTCCCAAGGGCAGCGAGATGCCGCTGAGCCTCTGGGACGTGCACTACCGCGAGATCAAGATCGTCGGCGCCTTCGGTCGGGGCACGGCGTTCGGGCGCGCGCTGGCGTTGATGCCGAAGATGCGTGTCGGCCGGCTGATCACCGCGCGCTTTCCGCTCACGCGCATCGACGAGGCGTTCGCCCACGCAACGGCCGGCCGCGGCGCGAAGACCGTCATTACGCCGAACGGCTGAGATGTGCCCTCCGGACTACCATCCTACCGACGACACCCGTCCCTCATCTCGGTGCCGACGTGCTCGAACGTTCTGCCGAAGCCACCGATTCCAGGATTGCGAATAGCGACTTCGTAAGTCACGCCGGGGATGAGTTGCTCAGGCCCAATGAGATTCTTAAAGCCCGGCGGAGTAACTCCGTATGTTATGCGGTGAACGGCGTCGTAGGTCTCACCGCGTGCCTCCCATACCGGCACCACTTGTCGGGTGATCTGAACCGTTATGGAGTATGCAGTGATCGGCCTCAGCGCTCCCGCAGGAGAATCAAAGGCGAATACTTCGAAATAGACGGCCCCATTCTTCTCTTGCTGGATGGCGATACAGTAGTTGTCGCCATGGCCGCGGTACTCCTTCTGGGCGGTTGATAGTGGTTGCACTTCGGTGCCTGCCGTCGACATACGCGCGACGACGGAACCAATCCCGAGAATGACGATGATCCAAACGACAGGTCGCATCGTCAGGGGCTCGATTCCGACTGACCCTAACCGCCGGCACTGCGCCAAGCGTCGACGACGGACCAAAGCCAGATAGCGAGCAAGAGCAACATCGCGAGAATCACAGTAGGGCTGGCGCCACGCTCGATGAGCGCCAGGGGATCAACAGACACTGCGCGAGTCACGAGCCAGCTGAGCCCCACGCTCGGAATGACAAATAGGGCGGCCTTGAAGAATTCGCGGTTGTAAAGCTGCCCGAGTCCCGGAAAGATTCCAGAGAGGATGAGCGCGGTGGTTTTCCGCACGGCTCGGCAATCATCTTAACGCGCGATCAGGTGAAAGTGTAGATACGTGACGCCCTGGAATCCGGGGCCGTTCGTCACGACGCGATAGTTCCTCAGTCCGTTCTCGGTCACGAGCGCGCGGATGACCGCCACGCAGTCGAGCACGTAGCTGCCATCGTCGACTGAGACGTCGGCGATGCTCTTGACGTCCTTCTTCGGAAACACGACGAAGTGGACTCGGGCCTCCGGCACCGGGTGCCGGATGGCGAGACACTTGTCGGTCTCCTTTTGCACGAGCGGCAGCGCGGCCTCCGCTCGCTGAATGCCCACCGACGCCAGGAGTCCCGCGAGATCCTTTGCCTGATAGCAGTGATCACACTGCGAGACCGCCAGGAACGATCGGGGCTGGGAGGCCGAAAACAGGTAGCCGCCGGCGACGAGCCCGGCGCCGAACGCGATCACTGCGATCCACACACCTGAGCGTCGTAGCACGCTGCCACCTCCGCGCGCGACAAGTTCACCGACTCTGTTCAGCATACCGTCAGCCATCGGCGCGCTCGGCAGTCACGACATAGCGGAGCGGTCCCCCCGCCATCACGGCGTCGAACGGATAGCACGTCAGGAGCACCAGTGCGCTGACAGCGTCGTCGCTGGCGACGATAGCCGTCCTGGCATCGACCACCGTCGCCTCGCGCACGCGGAACACCGCCGGCGGGCGCCCGGGCACCTCGAGCACGAGCGCGTCGCCGGCGCGCACACGCGCGAGAAATGCGAAGTGGGTGTCGCGATGACCGGTGACGATCGCCGTCCCGGCGGCGCCCGGCGCGGCGCTGCCGTCTGCGTGGCCGGGACCGAAGGCGAGCGTGCGTCCGCTAGCGCCGGCGAGCACGATCAAATCGACGCCGTGAGCCGGCACGGTCAACCGCGCCACCGGCCAGGTGTCGGCCCACGGCCACGGCTTGACGTCGTGCTCGCCGGTCAGCGTCCTCGCCCAGGCGCGCTGCAACAGATGCTGGGCGAGATGCGCTTTCACATGAATCCAGAGACCGTGGCCGAGCTGCCACGTGCCGGCAACCACGAGCGTGACAATCGCGATGCCGAGCGCTTTACGAATCATGGCGGCGGACCCGAGCGAGCGCCGGCGCGAGGCGCGGTCGCCACGCGAGCGCCAGCGCGGCGGCGATGATCAGGGCGACCACGCCGACGATTGCGTGCAGGCGCGCGTCCGTCGCGCCCTGGCCGAGCCCGAACACTGCCGTGTAATCCCAGCCGTGCGGCAGGTTTGTGGGCATCGCATGGCTCTGCAGCGCCTCGCCGTCGGGACGGACGGGCGTGACGTCGACCGCCACGAGGCTCGTGTACGGACTCACGAGATGGTGCGCGAGCGCGACCTGAATCACCGCCTGTCGGACCGTCTCGTCATTGGCTGCGCCGCGCCGGGCATCGAGCAGCGCGCCGATCTTCGCGCGGCCCCAATGGGTGGCGAGCCCCGCGTTGTCGGCCGCACGCTGCACGGGAACCTCCCGTTCCCAGCTCCCCGTGCCGACGCGACCGCGCAGCACGGCGTGTGGCGGCAGTGTGGGCGCGCGGAAGGCGACCACGACCGGCTCACCGATATAAAGATCAGGTAGCGGATCGGGCAGAACCTCGGCGCCGGTGATGCTCGGAAGATCCAGCTTCAAGTCGGTCAGCGCCGGAGCCTCGAGCTTGCGGAAGAGCGCGGTCATCTTGTCCTGCACTTCACTCACCGCGCCGATGTAGGTGAACGTTCCGCGGCCATGACGCGCGGCCTCGCGCATGAAATGGCTGTTGGGCGCCGAACCGATCCCCACGGTGAAGAGCCGGCGATCGCCGAGCGAGCGACGGATGATCGCGAAGAGCTCCTCCTCGTTGCCGACGCCACCGTCGGTGAGGAACACCACCTGCCGCAGGCGTCCGTCGCCCTCGCCGCCCGCAAGGGCGCGCTCGAGCGGTTCGCGCATCTGCGTGCCACCGGTCGCCTGCAGACGATCCACCCAGCGCGCGGCGACCGCCAGCTGATCTGGTGCGGCGGGATGTGGCGCATCGAACAGCGCTTCCATCGTGTGGTTGAAGCGGATGACGTTGAAGGTGTCCGCAGGCGCCAGTCGCGCCAGCGCCATCTTGAGCGCGGCTTTCGCCTGCCCGATCGAGGCGCCCGCCATCGAGCCGGAGTTGTCGATGACGAACACCACCTCGCGCGGTGCGCGACGCGTCGCGACGGCAGACGGCGCGGGCGGCGTCACGACGAGCAACGCATACACGCCGTCCTCACGCCCCTCGGTGAAGACGGCCGCCGTCGGAATGCTTCCTGAGGCCGGCTCCCACACCAGCTCGAAGTCTCGCTCGGCCGGCACCGCGCCCGCTGCGAGCTCGATGCGGTACGTGCCATCCGCCTCTCGCGTGGATTGAATCGCGTGATACGGCGACTCTAGCCGCGCCAGCGGCGCGCCGGGTGCGAGCGTGACGTGCAGCGTCACCGGATTGATCGGCCCGCGCGAGGGATGAATCACGGGCGGAGTGATCCGCGAGGCGTCGGGCACCACGTCGGTGTTCGCGCCCCACCCGGTGCCGTCGTTCTGTGTCTCGATCGGCGTGCCCGGGATGTAGCGCGGCCCCACGACCATCGGAAAGCGCAGGCGATAGCGGCCGTCGTCCCAGCGCAGTGTCTGTTGATACTCGATCTCTACGGCAATGGCGGCGCCCGGCGCGATGTTCGCGACGGAGGTCGTGAAGATGTTGGCGCGCTCTTGCTCCACGAGCCCGGTTCGCCGGCCTTCCCGCTTGGCCTGCTCATACGTGGCCTTGGCGGCGGCGCGCTCGCGAATCACGCCTTCGAGCACGCGGTCACCGACGCGCAGCCGGAGGTGGTCCACCGCGGCGTCCTCGGGCAGCGGGAACACATAGACGCCTTCGACCCAGGCGGCGGTGGGGTTCACAAACTCCTGGCGGACGATCGCGCGCGCGATCGGGCCGGTCACATGAAGATCCACGTCGGTGTTCAGAAGCGGCGCAGGCACCGCGGTGCCTTCGGCGGCACGAAACAGCAACGTGCCCTCGGTCACACGCTGCGGGGCCGCCGGCACCACCACAGCGGCCGCGACGCCGGTGGCGGCGCGGGCCGCCACCGGCACGGGGAAGAACAGCATCGCCATCAGCACGGCGAACATCGGTCGGATCCCGGTCATCAGCTTCCCTCCAGGGGAAGACGCGATCGTTAACCTCAGGGCTGACCAAGCTCGTCGGCCTTGGGCGACATCGGTGCGGCCGCAGCCGTTGGTGCCGGCGACACGCTCGCCACCGGACCGAGGCGACGAATCTCGAGGTGCACACGGCGGTTGAGCTGCTGGCACTCCGTGCCCGGGTCGTCGCACAGCGCGGCCTCGGGGCCGAGCGCGACAACCTTGACGGACGATTCTGAAACACCCAGCTCGACGAGGAACTGCTTGACCGTCTCGGCACGGCGCTGGGCGAGCACCTTGTTGTAGGCGGCGGGACCGTGGATGTCAGAGTAGCCGGTGACCAGCACCGCCCACGTCTCGGCGCGGCTCATGGTCGCTGCCTTGTCTTGAAGCAGCTTCGCGGCGTCGGCGCGCAGGCGCGCGCTCTTGAAGTCGAAGTAGACGTCGGCGTGAACGACGACGCCATCGGACGTGGCGACGCCGGCCTTCGGCCGTGCCGTCTCAGCGGACTTGGCGTCGGTCGTCGCAGCGGCGACGACGACCGCCGTTCCGGCTGCCGCCTCCTCGGGCCGCGACTGCATCCAGTAGATGGCGCCGATCCCGCTGAACAGCATCGCGAGGCAGCCGACGACGATCACCAACTCCCTCAACAGCTCGTTCTTCGTGTGTGTCATGACCCTTCTCCATGGCTTGGTTTCGCACCCGGCGCCGGCCGCACCGCCCGTGCGGGGGCCGCGCTCGGCGCACGGCTAATCGCAACGGTTGGGCCAGACGTGAAACATCGTGACGACGCGGACTTCGATCACGCGAGGCGACGTGCGACGCGGGGACGTCCCCGCATCCCCGCATGGTCCCGGCGTAGGGTCCCGGGACTTGGTTCGGGCGCTACGAGCGCGGAGAGTTCTGCAGGTGCTGCCGGACGAGGATCTCGAGGGAGCGGAAGTGGCGCTCAGGGAGGTTCTTGAACCGTCGGCGGCACGCGGCGATCGCGGCATCCGCGCTGGTGAACCCGGTCACCGAGCGGATGAGGTGATCCTGGTACTCGCGGAGCTTCAGCTCCACCGCTCGGGCCAGCCTGGGGTCGCCCGCCAGCTCTAGCGCCGCGCGGTCGCGATCGCCGCCCGCATCGACGAGCGCGCGAAAACCCAGGCCCTTGAGCCGCTGAGTCACCGTGCTCCGATCCCAACCGAGCTCACGCGCGGTGGCCTGCATGTCGAACGCGTGGCGGCGGAGACACGCGAGCACGGCGGCGTCGCCGCTCTCGCCCACTGCGTCGTCGACTTTGCGCTCCATCGCCGGCAGACGCAGATCGTCGCGCTTGAGCACGGAGGCGCTGGCCAAAGCCACGGCCTGGCGAAGACAGTTCTGCAGCTCGCGCACATTGCCCGGCCACGGGTAGGCCGTCAGCGCCGCCACCGCGTCTTCCGACAGTGTCACGCCCTTGCGCCCCAGCTCCGCCGCCGCGTCGGCGACGATTCGCGCGGCGAGCAGCGGCACATCGTCCGGCCGCGCGCGCAACGGCGGCAGCCGCAGCACGACGCCCTTGAGCCGAAACCAGAGGTCCTCGCGGAACCAGCCTTCGGCGACGCCGTGCTCCAGATCACGATTGCTCGCGGCCACGACGCGGAGGTCGACACCCGTCGGCCGCGTGGCCCCAACCTTGTGGAACACCTTTTCCTGGAGCACCCGAAGCAGCTTGCCCTGCTGGTCCGCACGCAGCTCGCCGATCTCGTCGAGAAAGATCGTGCCGCGGTCGGCCTGCTCGAAATAGCCGCGGCGATCCGCGACCGCACCGGTGAACGCCCCCTTCACGTGGCCGAACAGCTCGCTCTCGAACAGCTCGGGCGGGATGGCGGCCATGTTGACCGCAACGAACGGTGCGGCCGCGCGCGCGCTCAGCCGGTGGGCGGCGCGCGCGAACAGCTCCTTGCCGGTGCCCGCCTCGCCCGCGATCAAGATCGGCAGCGACGAGCGCGCCGCGCGCCTCAAGTCGTCGAAGACGGCGAGCACAACGGGATCGCGCGTCACGATCCCCGCCTCTTCACAGGCGCGCCGCAGCGCCTCCTGCCCGGCGTCGTCCAGCGCCGGCGTGCGCGTGTCCGCTGCGCGTAGGCCCGAGAGCTCACGCTCGAGCGTCTCGAGCCGTCGCCGCGTCGACGTTTCTTGCTGCTGCGCCTCCGCCAGCTGCGCGCGCAGCCGGTCGGCCGCGCGCCCGAGATCACGCTCCGCTCCGCTCGATCGCTCGACGGCGGCGCGCGCCGCGTCGAGATCCTCCTCGAGCGACTCTACGGCGGACTCCTGGCGGACGAGCGTGTCGCGAACGCGCGCGTTCTCGACTTCCAGCCTTCGGATCCGGGCGCCCGAGGCCCGGTGGCCGGCGATGAGACCGCCGAGCGCGGCGAGCGCCAACGACCCGAGCGGCGTGACCAGCGGCAAGGCGAGGCCAATCGTCGCGAGCGCCAGCGGCAGCGCGGCCACATAGGCGCCGGCGAGCAACACGACACCCACGAGCCCGATCCACCAGCGCACGGTGAACAAGAGCCATGCCGCGAGTGCCGCCATCACGAGCGCGACGCCGGCCGTCGCCGCCGCCGGCGCCTCACGCAAGCGCGAGCCGGCCAAGAGGCCTCGCGCGAAGTGCGCCTGGATCGCGATGGCCGGCGCGTCGCCTACCGGCGTGCGCAGCATCGGCCCCGCGGGCTCGGCGAGCACGAGCACCGCGTTTTCACCGGCGAGCGCCTGGATGCGTTCGGTGTCGCCCTGCTCGATCGCCGTCCACGTGTCGAAAAACGAGACGATCTGCACGCCGCGCGGCCAGGCGCCGCCGGCGAAGTCGATCAGCACGCGGCCGCGCGCGTCTGTCGGAATGCGGAAATCGGAGGCCGGCTTTCCCGACAGGGCGGAGACCAGCGCGAGGCCGAGCGCCGGAACCGGCCGTTCGCCGAGCGGCAGCCAGAGCGGCACCGCACGCACGACGCCGTCGACGTCGGGCTCGACGACGCTATGGCCGACCCGCTCTGCGGGCACGGCCGAGCGCGGCGTCGCGGGCGAGACGATCGAGATCACATCGACCGCCTGCGCCGCCTGGGCGAGCAGCGCGTCGCTGGCGGCACCGCCGCGGCCGGGCGCGCTCGGCGTGCCGAGCGCGACATCGAGACCGACCACCGCCGCGCCGCCGCGGCCGAGCGCCGTCACCACGCGCGCGAGCACCGCACGATCCCAGGCTCCGCCGCCGAAACGTGCTTCGCTCGCGGCGTCGCGGGCGATGACGATGAGACGCGGCGTGTCGGCCACGGGCGCGCGCGACCGCAGCCAGCGGTCGTACACCGACCAGTCGAGCGCGGTGATTCCGGGGCCGCCGACGACCACCAGTAGCGCGGCGATCAGCGTGGCGCCGATGGCGACGAGCGCGGCGCGGACGAGCGTATTCAGGGACGCGGGCGCGAGCGCCCCTCGGCGGCGGCGCTCTTGAGGTACGCGAGAATCCGCGCGTCGTGCGCGGGAAGCTGACCGTCGACGCCCTGATCGTAGAGGGTCTCGAGCAGGCGCTGCGCGGGCTCGCTGAGCGCGGCGGCTTCGCGAATCAGGACGGCCACGGCCTCGCCGGCGCGTCCCTGGCGCAGCAGCGCGGCGCCGAGCGGCTCATCGCCCTCGCGAGCGACGCCGGGATAGTAGAGCCAGAGCCGCGTGCGATATTCGGCGAAGGCTTGCTCGATCGCCTGCCGCTCGGCCGGCGGTCGGCGCGAGCGGCCCGACGCCGCCTGGCGCAGCTGGGCCAGGCCCTCTTCCGCCTGCGCGACCCCGAGCTCGGCGGCGCGCATCCACCAGGTGATCGCGGCGACCAGATCGCGCTCGACACCAGCACCCGTGGCGTACGCGGCGCCGACGAAATACTGAGCGCGCGGGATTCCGGCCTGCGCGGCCGTGAGGAATTCGGGCGTCGCTTCGGCGTCACGACGCGCGAGCTTGAGCACGAGCGCCAGGTTGTAACGTGCGTCCTGCGCGCGGGGCTCACGCGCGAGGACGCGACGATACGCTTCGATGGCGCCGTTGAGATCGCCCTGCGCGTAGCGGACAACGCCGAGCGTGTAGCTCGCCTGCGGGAGGTCCGGACGCGCGGTGAGCACGCTTTCGAGCTCGGCGCGCGCGGCGGGCCAGTCCTGTCGCGCGACGAGCGCGGTCGCGAGCGTCAATCGCGCCTCGGCGAGATCGGGCCGGACGCGCAGCAGGCCGCGCAGCTCGTCGACGGCGGCGTCGAGGTCGCCCATCGCGTACAGCGTCAGGCCGAGGCTCGCACGTGCCTCAGCGAGATCGGGCTGCAGGCGCAGCGCTTCGCGCAACTGCGCGCTCGCCGTAATCATGTCGCCCTGCGCGAGACGCTTGCGTCCCTCGTCCAGCGCCGCGCGCGCTTGCTCGCCGACCGGCACGGGGCCTGGGGGCCGTCCGGCGGGGACGGGGGCCGCGGCCGCGGGCGGCGCGTTGGAGGCGATCGGCGGCTCGGTAGCACGCTGCGTCACGCAGCCGCCGGCGAGAACGAGGAGAGCGAGCGGGAGAACGACGTGACGCGCGGTGCCGTTCATCAGCGCTTCGATCATAGCGCCAAGCCGGACCGACGACCAAGCGCGCGGCGGCGTGCGATACTCGCGCCGTCGCTGACGACCCTCGAACGCGGTGGAATGGAGATCACACTATGCGAGCAGTCGTGACCGGGGCGGCGAGCGGAATCGGACGCGCGACGGCGCTGCGACTGGCGCGTGACGCGCGCTCGGCCGGCAACGCGGCAAAGATCGCGATCGTGGATGTGGCGGCCGCGAAGGCGAAGCTCGACGCGGTCGCCGAGGACGTGCGCAAGCTCGACGCCGAAGGCCTCGCAATCGTCGCCGACATGGCCACTGCCGAGGCGCCGGGACGCGCGGTCGCGGACGCCATCGCACGCTTCGGCGGCCTCGACGTGCTGGTGAGCAACGCCGGCATCAACCGCCCGGGCAAGCTGCTCACCTACACCGTCGACGATTGGGACGCGCTCTTCAACGTCAACACGCGCGCGACGTGGCTGCTCGCGAGAGCTGCGCACGGCGCCCTGGCCGCCGCGCACGGGGCGATCGTCATCACCGCGTCGATGTCGGGCAGCAACGCCCACGCGAACCTGGGGCCGTATGCGCCGAGCAAGGCCGCGGTCATCATGCTGATGCGCGTGCTCGCGCAGGAGTTCGGACGCGACGGGATTCGCGTGAACAGCGTGTCACCGGGATTGGTGCGCACCGGGATGACGGAGAAAGTCTACGAGAACACCGCGCTGGCCGCCGAGCGCGCCGCGCTGGTGCCGCTCGGGCGCGTCGCCACGCCGGAGGACATCGCCGACGTGGTGGCGTTCCTCCTCGGTCCGGACGCGCGCTACGTCAACGGCCACGACCTCGTCGTGGACGGCGCGGTGAGCGGGAACTTCCTCGGCCGGCTGCCCGGGCTGGGGCAGATTCAGCGCGGCTGAGGCGCGGCAGGACGTCGTCGACGAGCAGGCGCATCGAGCGCTCCCACGCCGCACGCGGCGTCCACTCGTGCGCAATGACGAGCAGTGTGCCGAAGCCGCCGACCTCGTTGTAGAGCTTCGCGAGCTTGCGCGCGACGGTCGCCGGGCTTCCGACGATCCAGATGTTGTCGCACAGATATTCGAGCGTGACCTCGGAATCCGGCATGGCGGGATCGACCTTCAGCATGTCGAAGCCCCGCAGCTTCGGGAGCAGCTTCAGGAAATACTCGCGATAGTCGCGGCCGAGCGGGCCTTCGATCGCCTCGCGGCGCGCCTTCGCGTCGGTGTCGGCCACGTAGACGTCACGCGCGATGCGCCACGTCGTGCGGTCGGCGATGCGCCCTGCGCGCTTGGCGCCGACCTTGACGCCCTCCCAGTGCGTCGCGAGAATCCGCGGCGGTACGAAGTTGATCGACATCGGGATGTAGCCGCGCTCGCCCGCGAGCACGAGCGTCTCGGAATTCGAGGACACGCCGGCCACGCCGATGGGCGGATGAGGTTTCTGAAACGGCTGCAGGTGCAGCCGCAGGCCGATGTCGGGCTGGGGCTGTGGCACGTTGAAGCGAAAGCGCCGGCCGTCATACGCTCCGGGCTTCGCGTCCTGCCAGAGCGCGAGCACGGTGTCGAGAATCTCGCGCGTGATGCCGCGGTGCTCGCCGGTCTTGGGATCGACACCGAACAATTCGAAATCGCCGGGGAAGCCGCCGGACCCGACGCCCCAGTAGAAACGACCACGCGCCATCTGATCGAGCTGCGCGATGCGCTGCGCGAGCATCAGCGGATCGTGATTCGGCAGGCACGACACGCCGGTCGCCAGCTTCATGCGTTTCGTGCGTTCCAGAGCCCGCGCGATGAAGAGGTCGGGGCACGGAATGTTCTCCCACTGCGCCGTGAAATGCTCGCCGATCCAGGCTTCCTCGTAGCCGAGCCGATCCAGCGTTGCCAGCTGCAGCAGGTCATCGTCCATCGTTTTGGCCGGATCGGAGCCCGGCGGGTGCAGCGGCATCGCGAAATACCCCAAGCGCATCAGGATCCTCCACCTTGACAGTCACGCTTCGCGGTGATGCCATTAGGGCCCACCGGAGACCCATTATGGCCGAGATCGTCGCGGCAGCCCTCGCGTCCCACGCGCCCCTCATCACGGGCAAGCCGGAGATCGCGCGTCCGGAGCAGCGCGAGCGTCTGTACGCGGGCTTTCACGAGCTCCGGCGACGCCTCGCGGCGGCGCGCCCCGATCTGCTTGTGATGTTCGTGAACGATCACCTGCAGAATTTTCCTTACAGCAACCTGCCCGCGTTCTGCGTCGGCATCGTCGACGCCTATGACGCACCGAGCGCCGGCGGCAGCAAGCTCATGCGCATTCCGCCGCGGAGGATTCGCGGCTTGCCGCAGTGGAGCATGGCCCTGCTCGAGGCCGGACTCGCAGGCGGCTTCGACTTCGCGTACTCGTACGAAATCGAGTCGTGGGACGAGCTCGCGGTCCCGCTTCATTTCCTCGATCCGGACGGCACGATGCCGGTGGCGACGGTGTACACGAATTGCGCGGCGCCGCCGCTGCCGTCGCTGCGCCGCTGCCACGAGATGGGTGCGTTCGTCGGACGCTTCGCGCGCGCGCACGCCGGCGCCTCGCGCGTGGCCTTCGTTGCCACCGGCGGGATTTCGCACTGGGTCGGCACGCCCGAGACCGGGCGCATCAACCCTGAATGGGATCACTGGGTAATCGATCACATCGAGCGCGGCGACGTCGAGCCGCTGCTCGGGCTGAGCTGGGACGACATCGAGCGCGAGGGCGGCAACGGCGGTCAGGAGATCCGCAACTGGGTGGCGCTCATGGGCGCGGTGCCCGGATGGAAGGGCGAGTCGCTCGCGTATGAGCCGGTGCCCGAATGGATCACCGGCTGCGGCGCTCTGTGGGTGCACGCATGATCGCGGTCTCGTATCCTCTCAACAAGATCCTCACCGGGTTGGCGAAAGCGCACGTCACCCGCGAGAAGCTCAGCGACGCCGAGGTTGCAGGTCATGACCTCAGCGAGGCCGAAAAGTCGGCGCTCCTGACCGGCGACATCCGTCGGCTCTACGACCTCGGCGCCAATCCCTACCTGATTCGCAGAGTCTTTCGGCCCCGATTCCCCATCTAAGTTGAGAGCCCTTCGTATGCGACGCCTGCTCATTGCGTTGTCCCTCGCTGTCCTGGCTCTGCCGGCGGCGGCCGCCGACGTCTCGACGCGCAGCTACGCGCTGCCGCGCGGGGGCGGCTACCCGCACGACGTCGCGGTGAGCGCCAACGGGATCGTCTGGTATACGGCGCAGCGCGACGGCAAGCTCGGGCGCCTGGAGCCGGAGAGCGGCAAGGTCGATTTGATATCGCTGGGCGAGGGCGCTGCGCCGCACGGGGTGATCATCGGGCCCGACGGCGCACCGTGGGTGACCGAGGGCGGGACGAACTCGATCGTGCGGGTCGACCCGCAGACGCGCTCGGTGAAGCGCTGGCCGCTGCCGCCGGAGCGCAAGTGGGCGAACCTGAACACCGCGACCTTCGACAAGCGCGGTCGGATCTGGTTCACGGGCCAGAGCGGCGTGTACGGACGTCTCGATCCCGCAACGGGCGTGATGGACGTCTGGGACGCCCCGCGGGGTCGCGGCCCGTACGGCATCACGTCGACGCCGGGCGGTGACGTGTACTTCGCCTCACTCGCCGGCAGCTACATCGCGCGCGTGGATCTCGAGAACGGCGCCGCCACCGTGATCGAGCCTCCGACGAAGAATCAGGGCGCGCGCCGCGTCTGGTCGGACTCGACCGGTCGGATCTGGGTCAGCGAGTGGAACTCCGGCAACGTGAGCGTATACGACCCGACGGCCAAGACGTGGAAGACGTGGCGACTGCCGGGCGACAGCCCACACACGTACGCCGTCTATGTGGACGAGCGCGACGTCGTGTGGCTGAGCGACTTCGGCGCCAACGCGGTCGTCCGGTTCGAGCCGACGACGGAGAAGTTCCAGGTCTTTCCCAGCGACGCGCGCGGCGCCAACGTCCGCCAGATGCTCGGCCGGCCCGGCGAGGTCTGGGCGCCCGAGTCGGGCAACGATCGCCTCGTGGTCTTCCGTACGAAATGAGGAGGACGAGCATGCGCGCCGGCCTCGCGCTCGCCATGATGCTGCCGCCGCTGCTGACCGCGGCCGCGCCGGTGTACGCGCAGGACGCGCGGGCCGCGCTGAATGCGGCGGCCAAGGCGCTCGGCGCCGCGAACCTCAAGTCGTATGAGATGACGGCGAGCGGCGAGAGCTGGGCCGCCGGCCAGAGCGCCGCGCCCGGCAGCCCGTGGCCGCGCTTCGTGGTGAAGAGCCTCACGCGCTCGGTGAGCTATGAGACGGCGTCGCTGCGCGACGTGTGGGTGCGGACGCAAGGCGAGGAGCCGCCGCGCGGCGGCGGTCTGCAGCCCGTGCGCGGCGAGCAGCGTCAGGTGTTCGTCGTCTCGGGCGATCACGCCTGGAACGTCGCCAACGACGCGGCGATCCCTGCGCCGATTGCGCTCGCGACACGCCAGCTCGAGCTTTGGGCGACGCCGCACGGGGTCGTCAAGGCCGCGCAGTCGAGCAACGCCTCGGTGCAGGGCCGCGTGATCGTGTTCGGATCACCCGGCAAGTACCTCGCGCGCGTCACCCTCGATCGCGCGAATCTGATCGAGCGCGTGAACGCTACGGTCCCCAATCCGGTGCTCGGCGACATGCCCGTCACCATCGAGTACACGGACTACAAGGACTTCGGCGGGATGAAATTTCCGACGCGCATCAAGCAGACCGCCGGCGGCTTCCCCACCCTCGATCTCACCGTCACCGAAGTGCGTCCCAACGTCGCGGTCGACGTCGCCGTCCCCGACAACGTCCGCTCGGCGAACGCCCCGTACGCGACGGTCGCCACACAGATGGTCGCCGACGGCGTGTGGTATCTCACTGGCGGCACCCATCACAGCGTGGCGATCGAGATGAGCGATCATCTGATCGTGGTGGAGGCGCCGCTGAACGATGAGCGTGCGCTCGCGGTGCTGCAGGAAGCTCGCGGTCTCGCGCCCGGGAAACCGGTGCGCTATGTGATCAACAGCCATCATCACTTCGATCACTCCGGCGGCCTGCGCGCGTTCGCCGCCGAAGGGGTGACCGTCATCACGCACGAGATCAATCGCCCGTACTTCGATCGCGCGCTCGCTGCGCGCGCGACCGTCGATCCCGATCACCTGGCCAAGTCCGGCAAGAAGCCGGTCGCCGTCGAGGGTGTGCGCGACAAGCGCATCCTCACCGACGGCACGCGCAGCGTCGAGATTCATCACATCGCCGGCAACACGCACGACGACGGCCTGCTGATGGTGTATCTGCCGAAGGAGCGGCTGCTCAGTCAGGCGGACACCTTCACGCCGCCGCCCGCCAACACGCCACCTCCGATGCCGCCGAGCCCGTTCACCTTGAA
>Ga0075436_100000283_pt1 | contig 32200 bp, 31 predicted proteins | sample RhiMethybrSRZTD5_FD_75303 | JGI IMG/M metagenome (GOLD analysis project Ga0075436, IMG submission 75303) | Populus rhizosphere microbial communities from Tennessee, USA - Rhizosphere MetaG P. TD hybrid SRZTD5 | ecosystem: Host-associated > Plants > Roots > Rhizosphere > Soil | place: USA...
GAGCCGGCCACAACCAGATTGAAGGAGAGATTGGTTATGAAGAAATTGATCACAAGCGCGTTAATCGTAGCGGGGTTGCTGTTGCTAAGCGTACCCCATGTGAATTCCCAACAGGATGTCAATTCTCGAAATGCACTCAACTTGGATGTGAATGCCCAACAGGCAAACAACGGCGATATCCTGATCCCCGATTCGAGCATTGAGCGTCCCTCCGACCGAGGTCTGCGAGCACACACCAACCATTTGATAAAAACGGTCCAACCGCAGGGCGGGCTCGGGCCAGGTGGCGGCATGACGCCCGCACAGATTCGCTCTTTCTATGGAATGCCTTCCACCGGCGGAGCAAACACTATTGTTATTGTTGATGCGTTCGATTATCCAACCGCCCTCAACGATTTCAATGTCTTCTCGACTCAGTTCGGTTTGCCTAGGGAGACGTCCACGAACGTGTTGGCTTCCACAAACACAGTTTTCCAGGTTGTCTATGCGAATGGCAGTAAACCCCGCGGCAACTGCGGCTGGGCGCAGGAGGCGGCACTCGACATTGAATGGGCGCATGCTATGGCACCGAGCGCCAAGATCGTCTTGGTCGAGGCGGCTTCGAATAGTTTCGCCAACCTGTTTACAGCAGTGGATGTTGCCAGCGGAATCCCGGGCGCCAGGGAAGTCTCAATGAGCTGGGGCGGTAGCGAATTCTCCGGCGAAGCTGCGAACGATTCTCATTTCCCGTCCGGTAATGGAATAGTTTACTTTGCTTCAAGCGGCGACACTGGTGGCACTACCATCTATCCGAGCGCGTCCCCGTTCGTTGTGGCCGCGGGAGGGACTCACGTCAATACGAATGCGTCAGGCGCCTTTGTTAGCGAGACGGGCTGGAGCGGCAGCGGCGGTGGTCCAAGCCAATTTGAGCCGCGACCCGCGTACCAGAGCAGTATCGCCCTGATCGTCGGAGCCGCGCGCGGCATCCCCGACGTGTCTTCCGATGCTGATCCGAATACTGGCGTCTCGGTATACGACACCACGCGTTGCCAGGGAGCCAGCGGTTGGCTGGTTTTCGGCGGGACCAGTGTTGCTTCGCCTTGTCTTGCCGGCATGACCAACTTGTCGGGCCATTTCTTCCTCGATAGCACGACAGAGTTGACTCACATCTACAGCCTTCTTGGGACCTCGAGTTTCCGAGACATCACAAGCGGTACGGCCGGCAGCTTTAGTTGCGCGGTCGGCTGGGACTTCGTGACGGGTGTTGGAACTCCGCAGGGAACAACCGGGTTATAGTCCCTCACATCCTGAGAATAAAAAGAGAAAGGGCAGCAACGCGGTTCACCGCGTGCTGCCCTTTTTGCTTATCCTGCACAGGCAGGTTAGTCGGCCATCGCTTCAGCAAGCTCCGCCGTGACTACCGAAAAATAAAAAGCATCAGGGTGATGAAAGACTAAAGCTGAAACGCTCGCTTCGGGCTCCATCATAAAACCTTCCGTCAACTGCACGCCGATCTCTTCAGGACGCAGAAGTCGGAATAGCTCGGCCTGCGACTCGAGATCGGGGCAGGCGGGATAGCCAAACGAGTAGCGCTTGCCTCGGTAGCGCGCCTGAAACAGAGATCCTCGCGAAAGCTCCGGCGGATCAGGAAATCCCCACACCGCACGCAGTCGAGCGTGCAGCCATTCGGCGGCAGCCTCCGCCGTTTCGAGAGCGAGCGCCTGCAACGCGTATGATCGCAGGTACTCTCCCGCTTGCTTCGCTTCTTCCGCGAGCGCGCGAATGCCTTCGCCGGCCGTCGTCACAAAAATCGCAATATGATCGCGTCTCTCCTTGCCGCTCCGCTCAGGAGGAAGCACCAGATCGCTCAGCGCGACTCCATCGGGCTTCCGTTGACGCGGAAACTTAAACGTAACGACGGGAGCGTCCGCAGCTCGTCCTTCGAAAATGTGAATGCGATTGCCCTCCGGCTCCGCCTCGAAGAACTGCCAGAGCGCTTTCACCCGCATAGCGCCGCTGCGACACTCTGCTTTCACTCTTTCGATCTTCTCTTCAAGCTCGATGGCTCGCCGATCTCCCGATGCGATCAAATCGCTAAACCGGCCGCGCAAGCCCATGTGCCTGCCATAAAGCATCTGCGGATTAATGTAGCTCCAGACCTCATCGAGATCATCGATCTCGATTACGTGTCGATCGAGATCAGGCACCGGCGGAATCGGCACATCGAGCGATATCTTCGAGCTGCGTTGTTCTGTTTCATCGTAGACAACCGCCGCCGGAGCCTTCGTTCCCAGATCTTTGTTAAGCAGCTCGCCCTCAAGCTGAGCGCGCGATTCGGCATTCATCAGGCGATTGAGAATATCGAGCCCGTTCATTGCATCGTTCGCGTAAACAACAGTCCCGCTGTAAGCCGGAGCGATCTTGCCTCGCGTGAAACGATCCGACAGCGCCGCTCCGCCAACCAGCAGCGGCAGCTCGATTGCCGCGTCTTTCAAGTCTTCAGCGGTCAGCACCATCTGCTGCGCCGACTTCACCAGCAAGCCTGATAATCCGATCGCGTCGGGCTTATGCTGGCGCACGGCTTGAATCAAAACCTCGGGCGGGACTTTGATGCCCAGGTTGATAACCTGATAGCCGTTGTTCGATAAGATAATGTCCACAAGGTTCTTTCCAATGTCATGAACATCACCTTTTACGGTGGCGAGAATTATCTTTCCGCGGCTGCTGTCCTCGCTTTTCTCCATGAACTGCTCGAGATACGAGACTCCGGCTTTCATGGCTTCGGCGCTTTGAAGCACTTCGGCTACGATCAGCTCATTGTTGTTGAACAGTCGTCCGACCTCGCTCATACCGGACATCAACGGGCCGTTGATTATGTCAAGCGGCGCGGCTTCTTTGAGCTTTAGTTCGAGATCCGCGATCAAGCCTTCCTTCGTGCCTTCGATGATGTAGTTGCCCAGCCGTTCGTCAAGGGGAAGATCGCTCGCCGTCTTCTTCTGACGCGAAGCCGCGCCGCGAAAGTGCGCTGCGAATGCCGCGATCGGATCTTCGCTGCGGTTCCACAACAGGTCTTCGGCAAGTTGACGTTCCGCTTCCGGTATCGAAGCATAGCGTTCGAGCTTTTCAGAATTTACTATCGCGAGATCGAGTCCGGCCTTCGTGCAGTGATACAGGAAAACCGAATTCAGCACTTCCCTTCCCGCGTCGGGCAGACCGAACGACACGTTGCTGATCCCGAGAATCGTCTTGACGTGAGGAATCTCCTGCTTGATCAAGCGCACGCCTTCGATCGTTTCGACCGCGCTGCCAACGTAGTTCGAGTCGCCGGTCGCGCACGGAAAAACCAGTGGGTCGATGATGATGTCTTCAGTGCGAATGCCGTAGTCTTGATTGAGGAGCTTCACGGAACGCTGCGCGATCTCGAGTTTGCGCTCGCGAGTGATCGCTTGTGCCTGCTCTCTATCTTCATCGATGCAACCGACGATCAACGCGGCGCCGTACTTGCGCGCGAGCGGCGTCACTCGTTCAAACTTATCGAGGCCGTCTTCGAGGTTTATCGAGTTGATGATCGACTTGCCCTGGCAATACGTGAGCGCACGTTCAATTGCGACTGGATCGGTGGTGTCGATCATCGTCGGCGCCTTCACTACTCGAATCATCTTCTCGTAGAAGCGATCGACGTCATAAAGTTCATCGCGGTCGGCGTTCTGCAGGTTCACATCGCAGATTTGAGCGCCGCCTTTCACCTGTTGCCTCGCGATCTCGGCAGCCTCTTCGTACTTTTCTTCGTCGATCAGCCGTTTGAACTTGCGCGAGCCGACTTCATTAGTTCGTTCGCCGACAATCAACGGGCGCTGATCGTCGCTGGCTTCGACAAAGTCGATCCCCGAAAACAACGTTCGATGATGCTTCGACGGAACGCGAGGCCGCTTGCCTTCGACCATCTGCGCAAGAGCTCGGATGTGCGGCGGAGTCGTCCCACAACAGCCACCAACCAGATTGATCCACCCGTGATCGACAAAGCGCTCGAGCGTCGTCGCCATGCTTTCGGGAGTCTCGAGATAGATGCCGTCTTCGTTCGGCAATCCCGCGTTCGGAATGCACGACACGCGAGTCTCTGCCAGCTCTGCCAGGCTGCGAATGCGATCGGTCATGAACTCAGGCCCGGTTGCGCAGTTCAAACCGAGCGACAACAAATCGGCATGCATCATTGAAGTCGCAAACGCTTCGACCGTCTGACCTGCGAGCATCGTGCCCATCGCTTCGATCGTGCCCGAAACCATCACCGGAACTTTGAAGCCGATCTCTTCGAACAGTCGCCAGATTCCGATGAGCGCGGCTTTGACGTTGCGAGTGTCCTGTTGGGTCTCGACGATCAGAAGGTCAGCTCCACCGGCGACTAAACCCGCAGCCTGATCGTGAAATGCTTCGATGATCTGATCGAATGTGACGCCACCGGTGACCGAGATGGCTTTAGTGGTCGGGCCCATCGAACCGGCTACGAATCTCGGTTTGTTCGTAGTCGAGAATTCTCGTGCGGCTTGCCTGGCGAGCTTCGCGGCGGTTTCGTTGATTGTGTGAACTTGATCCTGGAGCGCGTACTCGGCAAGCACAATCGAAGTTCCGCCAAAGGTATTTGTTTCGATGATGTCGGCGCCGGCTTCGAGGTAGCCTCGATGAATTTCGAGGATCACATCGGGCCGAGTAAGCACGAGGTTCTCGTTGCAGCCCTCAAGCTGGACGCCGCCGAAATCGTCAGCCGTGAGATGACGTGCTTGAATTGCGGTACCCATCGCGCCATCGAGCACGAGGATGTGCTGGGATAGCAGTTCTTCAAGCATCTTTGTGCCTTTGTGTCGCTTAGTCATTCTTTTTTGCACCGATCTTGAGTCTAGACGTCGAATGGCAATCCCAACGGGATTGCGTCTCAGAGCCCAAGGTTGCCGTACTCGGCTACCTTGGGAAATCAGACCGCGAGTTCGCCAACCCCAAAGGGGTTGCGCCTTCAGCGCGAATCGAATGACGAACAACAAAACCAAGCGTCGCACTAACTACCGTCGTCGGACGCAACCCCTTTGGGGTTGTGCCGCATCATGGAGTCGACCCAGGGTAGCCGAGTACGGCAACCTTGGGCTGAAGGTCAAAACCCCTTCGGGGTTGAGACACCGCCGTGATGCAACAGCGTAAGCCCATGCTCACAAGTTATCCCGCTTAGGTATGCTAACCGCTTTTCGTCCCAATAAGCTCGAAGAGTCTTTTTACCCAGTGATCCGCGAACTGCCTCGGCGTATAGAAACGCTTATTTGAAGCACGCTCACGCCAGCCGGTTTGGAACTCTGAGTCTACGTCAATGTCAAACTCCTCCTCCAACAATAGTTCTGGCTCACGAGACGGAAACTGTACAAATTGCCCTTTCCAAAGTCGGGCCAAAAAGGTCGAACCCTCTAATGAATTCGAATAATATCCGTCACTCCAACCGACCTGCAGGGTGATGCCACTTACATAAAGAGTCAGAACGGACCGCCCTTCCTTCAGATCGATTTGAACGACTTCTGGCGCTCGGTTTATCTCATCTGCAAGTTCCTTAAAGTTTTGAAGCGTCGTCTGCGCTGCTCGACGTGCATCATCAAGTGCCTGACTAGAGTAGAGCCAAGACGTTCGTCGTTTATCGAACTTCAACTTCCGACTTACACCAAGAGCTCGATCGACCGCCGTCTCCTGACGAACCTTACCCCCGCACGCCTGCACTTTTGACTCGATCGTCGCCGCAGCGCCGTCGATACCGTAAGCTTCCAATCCTTGATAGATCATCATGGGCGGAAGCCAGGTGGGCGTCGGCGCTCGTTTATCCAAGGCTATTACTAATAGGAAGCTGAAGCCCTCATTGAACCATCGCGTTTTTATGGCCGTCTCCTCGACGCGCGTCCACCGCGTTTGTCCCCATCCTTCGCGATACAACACCACAACGACACGCGACTCGGCGGCGAAAACTCGTGTGAAAATATCAACCCCGTCACTTCCCACTAGCTCCTTTTGCTGCTCCGAGTAGATGAAGACACTGATGCGGTCACGTACCCTATCAACCAAGTCTTGAGCCAGTTCCTCATCCTGCTGAAGAAAGGAAAACGCTACGTCATACTTATGTTCGCTGCTCATAGGAACCAGTCAAACTCAGGCGGCTTCTCTTCCGCTGCCTTCTTCACGTCCGGCGGCTTCTCGTCTTTCTCGCTCGAAATTCCTATCAACTTCTTGATCTCCGGCTTGCGCTCGCGAGCCACCGCCGCCATCGTGATGTAAGCCGTCTCGAAAGCCGTCTGGCTCATTGTCTGTCCGCCGCTCACCAGATACTTGTAGCCGATGTCCTCATCGCTATCGACAAAGAAACTCCCGATCGTAATCGAGTCGTTCGCTCCGAGCAGATACTTGTAGACCTCTTCCTTGTTGCTCGCGGTCTTCAAGCTGCCAAAGTTGTAGATGTAGAAGCCGAGCAAATTCCTCCGGCGATCGTTGACGAGCACAATCGTCACCTTACCGCCCCTCGCATCGGAGTTGGATACGATCATTTCTGCCGAGCTCTTGGTCTCATCGACCGTTGCGCCGGTGCGCGCCAGATATTGCTTCATCCGCTCAGCGAACGTGAGCTTCGGAGCAGGCTTCGGCTTTGGCGGCTGGGTCTGAGTTGGCTCCGGTTGCTGCGCGAATGCCGGCGCAGCAATCAACAAGAAAGCTATTAGTACAGGTGCAATCGCTGCTTTCATACATTCACCCGCTATGAGGAGCGCTCGGCGAGTCTTTGCGCATGTACTCATCGAGAGTGGGCGTGAATTCATCGACGATCCGCAGCAACTCGGTCACCGCAACGCGAAACGAATCGTAGCTCACGCCGCTCTCAGTCGTGAAAGTAAAGCGCGCGCCGATGTCTCCCTGTCCGTCTACAAAGAAAGTCGCAAACGAACGATGGTTCACTTCCAGTAGCCGCTGGAGCAACTTCTCGCGATCGTTCGCATGATCGAGATTGAAGTATCGGCCGCGAAACTTCGGGTACGCCGTCAACACAAGCGACCGATCCTTGCGCGTTTCGACATAAAGATCGAGCCGCTCCGCGTGTTTGTTATCGCTGCGTGGCACGACCAGCGCGTCCGCGTTCTTCGGATGAGGCACGTAGCGCAACCCCATCTTTTCAAGGTATCCGCGTAAAGTCTGAGTAGTTACTCCCTGCTGTCGAGCAGCCGTCGCGCTTATCGCAATCATTGCGCAAAGTGCAATCGAGCTGGCGATTCTTGTCCTCATCTTAAATCCGAGGTTTGTGTCTTTTAGTTTCTGCTTTCCGGCGAATTGGAATCCCATCTTACGGATAAAAAACCACAGACTGCAATCTCCCACCAAGAACCAGAAACTAGAAACCAGAAACCCTTCTTACAACACGCTGAAAACATCCAGCGCGTATTGCACTCTGCCAAACGGCGCCGAAACTTGCACACCCTGCACTAGATCTCTCACTTCAAGCAACGTCTCGCGAGCGATTGCCAAACCTTCTTCGCGAGCTGCGTCCTTGTCGGTGATCTTCTCCATTCGCTTGAGCACCGATTTGGGCACCACGACTCCGGGTACTTCGTTGGCCAGGAACTCCGCGTTGCGATAAGAAACGAGCGGCCATATTCCGGCGATGACCGGAATCCGGAAGCGCTCGATTCGCTTCAAGAAAGTCTTGAGCTGATCGACATCGAACGTCGGCTGAGTAATCGCGTATTCTGCGCCCGCTTCAACCTTCCACTCGAAGCGGCGCAGTTCGTAATCAAGATCGACCGCGCATGGATTAACACCCACTCCGATATGAAACGCAGTCGGGTCGCCGATCGGATTGCCGCCGATGTCTAAGCCGTGATTCAGCCGGTTCACCATGTTGACCAAGCCGATCGAATCGATGTCGAATACCGCAGTCGCTTCAGGATAAGGTCCCATCTTCGGCGGATCGCCGGTGATGATCAAAAGATTTCTCAAACCCAACCCCGCAGCTCCCAGCAAGTCACTGGTCATACCAAGAAGATTCCTGTCACGGCAGCAGTAGTGAATCACGGTTTCGATTCCGACGCGCTGCTCGATCAACGTCGAGACTGCAAGTACTCCCATTCGGGACTGCGCGCGCGGTCCGTCCGGTACGTTCACCGCATCGACTCCGGCATCCTTCAACAAGCGGACACCTTCCAGCATCTTTGACGGGTCGCATCCTTTTGGCGGAACGATTTCGACTGAAGTCACGAACTCGCCGGCGCAGATCTTCTTCGCAAAGCGCGACCGGTCTTCTCTGGGAACGACCCGAACGTCCGGTGGTTTCTCCTCCGGCGCCATCACACGAACGATCGAGCGCCCGGGTGAAAGCGCCGCGACCGCGTTTGCGATTTGCTTGATATGTTCAGGGGTCGTTCCGCAGCATCCGCCCACGAACTTCGCACCCGCCTGAATCAACCGCTTAGCATACTTCGCCATGTACTCAGGGGAAGCCATATAAAACATTCGCCCGTCGACTTGTCGGGGCAAACCGCCGTTTGGTTGAGCCGACAACTTTCGCCGCGTGACTACCCTCATCTTCTCAATCGCTTCGAGCATCGTCGCGGGACCAACTGAGCAGTTCAGTCCGATCACGTCCGCGCCCCATTCGTCGAGTTGCTTGGTGAATGTTTCAGGCGCAGTGCCGTAGCTGGTATTGCCGTCCGTTTGAATTGTAATCTGAGCTACGACTGGTAAATCGCTCACGGATCGCACGGCGGCAAGGGCTTGTTGAATTTCCGCAACGTCGGAAAAAGTTTCGAGTACAAACAGATCGACTCCGCCCTCGAGCAAGGCTTCTGCCTGCTCGCGAAAGATTTCCTGTGCTTCGTTGACGGATGTCGGTCCGTATGGCTCTATGCGAATGCCGAGAGGACCAATCGCGCCGGCGACGAATGCTCTTTCGCCTGCGGCTTCGCGAGCTACTCGCGCTCCCGCGTGATTGATTTCATAAGTCTTGTCTTCCAGACCGTAGCCCGACAGCTTGATTCGATTCGCGCCGTAGGTGTTTGTCTCAATTATATCGGCGCCGGCCTTGACGTAATCCCGTTGTATGCCAAGCACCAGGTCGCGCCCGGTCAGATTGAGCTCATCATAACAGCGGTTGATGTAGACGCCTCGCTGATAGAGCACGGTTCCCATCGCTCCGTCGAAGACGTAGACGCGATCATCGATGACTGCATTTCGAAAGTCTTTCATAGGCTCGTAGCTCAACGTACCGTCTTCAGGGAAATCATTACTAACCCGGCTAAAGCCGGTACTCTGAACGCCTCCCGAAAAAGCAAAGACCCCGCGCTAAACTGCGCGGGGTCGAATCCGGACTGTTTAGCAGTTTTTTACGTGGAGCAATTTGCTTAAATCGCCACGATCAAATTGTCAACGAGCGCTAGAATACAATGGGCAGCGGCTTTAGTCAATCTTTTCAGGCTTCAGGTAGTGTCCTATCTCTTGTGTTGGTCAATGAAACGGTAGTGTCCTAGTGGCGGCGGTCATTTTGATGCTTGTCGGGCTATTCCCTGGACGGCGTTATGTACAGTTTCAAGGAAGACCTTCAACTCCACAGGCTTGGACGTTACTACAGTCGCTCCGACATTGATTAGAGCCTCCGGATCGTCCGTTGTTAATGCTGATAAAACTACTATTGGCACTTGCTGGAGCTCCGGTATCTGGCGTACTTGTTTTATCATTTCTTTGCCGTCAAGGTTAGGCATATCGACATTCGTAATAATTGCGTCTGGCTTCTCTATTTTGGGTAACAATATAGTTGACACACTGACAGGCCGGGCTTACGCTGGAACTGGCGTGACAGGTCGCGGGCAGTCAGTCTTCTTTCTTGGCCGTCTTTTTCGTTCGCTGGTACTCAGCTTCCCGCCTGTCGATTTCCTTCTTGGGGACGGCGAGAATCTGCTTTAGCGCCTTCTCAAAGCGGCCATAGGAATCGCCCGATTTCTCTACGAATGTTTTTCGTGGTCTTCCCATTAGACTATCTCAATACGCAAGAAAACTACCCAGTCGTCATTGAAAGCGTAATAGATCACAGCGGATGGCTGGTCCGGGATGCTACGCATGGGCAGAAACCAGACTGGCCCGCCTGAGAGTCTAGTGCCCTCATAGGGATTACGAGACAGCACCCATTCCGCCGCTTCAACAAATTCATCGGCGCGCCGAACGTCGTATATTAACTCGTTGAGTTGCGCGTCAAAATCAGGGTCGCGCCGAATTGACCGATACGTCGCCATCGCTACGCTGCGCTTTCTGCCAGAGATTCTAAGGCAGCGGCTTCAAGCGCGAGGCCGCGTTTGGTTTCTTCTGCCGTTGGTTCTCGCGAGTCAACCAGCGCGACGCAATACGGAATTGTCTCGCCCATTCCAGCAAGCTTCCAGCCGATGAACTGGTGTGACATCTGGCTTATCGTCGCGGCGTCCTTGCCCCAGAACTCTTTAATTATTCTATCGACCAGCTCGGTCTCTTCAAACTTAAACCGGCTCGTGTCAGGCATCCTTTGCGCGAATGTCCTCTGCTGGTCCCTGCCGTAGTAATCATGGACGCGAATGGCTATTTCACCGTCAGCTTTCATTGCGTCAAGTACCGGCTTCATTCGTCGCGGCGCTGGTCCTTGTGGCAATGCCTGATACTCTTGGCCGGTTATTGGTTTTCCAAACTGGACGTAGGCTGAGAAGTCGCTATAGAACAGAAGCTTGTTGAGTTTGACCATTCCGAATGGCTCATCACCTTCCGAGCGAATCGCAATGAGCAATATCAGTTCCTTCAGCTTTGCTTCCCGCTCAACCACGCTACCGAAGCCATCGTCTTCCACTAGAATGTTTTCATTCATATTCTGTCTCCCAATAGTGATAAGACAGTTATACCTACTCCTTTTGGTGGGAGTTGGTGTGTGAGAATATTCTTTTTCCTTCCCAAACAATCCTAGCCGTGAGCAGGATGCCCTCCGACTAATCGAAAGTATACACTACGAGTCAATGGCCTGAAAATGGCTCTGGGAGCAGTTTTTAGATGTCAATGCCCAAGATCAGAACCGGTATGTCTATGTCCGCCACTCCACGGGTTTCTAAGTCCCAGATGAACTGTTCAAAGTACGAGACGCCAGACGACATTTCCAAGGCCAGCGATTTAACGGGCACGATCTCAATACCGCAGTCGATATGTCCAAGGTTGCGAAAGATCGTCATCTTGGCGCACACGTTGTAGACCATAAAAGCGTACTTGCCAAGCTGAAGCTCGATACCCAACTTCTCTTTGACGTAATCCATTTCACGAAATGCACCTTTCAGTTTTTGCCGAATCTTGTAGTCTTCGAGATAGTAGGTAGTTGGATAATCACAAGGAACCTTGACCGGCTTCCATCCGCGATTCGTGATGAACTCCTTCTTGAAAGCCTTGTTGAGAGTAACCGGACTATAAAGCATCTGTCCGGGCATCGTCTTCTCTAAGCTCACCTTGCCTTTATGGGCAGTAGCGTCTACTGCTTTAATAGCGTCGTTCACTTCAACGAGAAGGTGCGGATAGCGCTCTGCGACTGCCTCCTTTCCGCCGTTGAATGAGTAGACGGCAGCAAGTCTCATGCGTCCTTCTCTAGCCACTCAAGGGGCACTTGAGAGACTTTCTCGCGGCCCGTTGGTTGGTGTACTGGCTTCCCGAGTTGACGATAGCGCAGAGCGCCAGAATACAAGTCTCTAATGCGCTGCTTGGCAAGTTCAATGTATTCGCCTTCTTTCTCACAGCCTATCGCCCGGCGTTTGTTCTTGAGCGCAGCAAGAAGCGCAGAGCCCACGCCGGAAAATGGATCCAGTACCCAGTCATCTTCATTCGTGAGCGCCAATATGCAGCGCTCGACCAACTCAATAGGAAACTGACAAGGATGTATCGTCTTCTCGGGATGATTCGCCTTGACGTTCGGAATGTCCCAGAGCGCAGTTTCCCAGTCCTGAACTAGAATCCGCCAAATATCAGACGGATTCTTGCCAAGCGGATTGCCGGAAGGCTTTCCGTAGTCTGGTCCGGGTTTGTAGTTTGTTTTACCTGGATACTTGGAAGGCACACGCACGGAATCAAGATTAAACGTATAGGCATCCGTCTTGCTGAACCATAGAAGCGTTTCGTAGCGACCAGAGAATCGCTTCGAGGCGTGAAGGCCATGATCAAAGTGCCAAATTATTCGATTGCGTAAATGCAGCCCGCGTTCTTTGAAGACCGGATAGTAGAACATATCGAGCGGAAAGACTTCGCCGTCTTCAACGTAGTTGCCAACTTGCCAGCATAACGAACCCTCAGGTGATAGCACTCTCACCAATTCGTCAAGTATAGGCGTGATTGCAGCAAGGTAGTCACCCAACTTCGTAGCTTTCTCGTAGACCTTGCCGATGTTGTATGGAGGCGATGTGATGATGAGTTTCGCGAAGTCTTCCGGTAGCTCGCGCAGAGTCCTTAGACAGTCACCCGGAAGGATGACTGCATCCATATCAGTGCCGAATGATGTCGCTACCTCTTTCGACTCCAGATCCCGGGAATCAAGATCGTCAGATAGGTAAAGCTGCGAGACGGCTCTGCCCATGTTCTAAAGGGTCTGTCTATCAGGTTATGGGAAACGGTGACACCTCCCGTGAAATGGTCTGAACGGGAGTTCATAGGCATCATATCAAGCTGAAAAATCGAGTCAAGGGCGAAGGCGCTTTTTTCTACAACTTTTTTCTTCGCCCTCGCCTCTGGCGCTTTCACACTGTAGCCTCAATCACGGGCTGACTATCAAGGCCGATTGCCGCTTTGTACGTGAGTCGCTTTCCAACAATCGCTCGCAGCGCGACAACGAATCGTTGAGCATCTGTCATCTTGCGATTGTTGAACCGGAATGTTTCTTCGTCAAGGTATCTGAACAAGTGGAATGGTTCGATGCTCACATACGTTCCTTTGATGCAGCGCTTCAAGAGCGACCAGAAATTCTCAATCCCGTTCGTGTGGACTTGGCCATCGACGTATTGCACAGCGTGATTGATAACCTTGTGCGCGTAGTCGCTCGCGAGTCCACTATACGATCTTAGCTCGTCGCTGTAGAGCGCAGAGCCAGCTTCGACATGCCGTCTCACTTGCTCTTGTAGTTCGCCCTTCTTGCGGCTTGTCACGGTCATTGCGCGGACTTCGCCGCCACGTTCGAGGATGCCCATCACGGCTACCTTGTCCTTGCCGCCCGTGCCGGTTATCCTGCGCTTGCGTTGCGCGACGTGCATGAATCGAGCTTTGCCTCCGATGAATGTTTCATCGACTTCAACATTGCCGCCTAGCTTGTTGAAGGTTCCTTGCTGCATCGCGAGCCGGATTCTGTGAAGCAAGAACCAAGCGCTTTTCTGAGTGACTCCGATGGCTCTGTGAATTTCGTATGAGCTTACGCCGTTCTTTGCATTCACGATCAACCACATGGCCGACAGCCACTTATCGAGGCCGATAGGCGAATCTTCCATTACCGTGCCAACCTTCAAGGTGAATTCGCGCTTGCATTCTTTGTTCTTGCAGCGCCAGAGGCGACGGGTCGCGATGAATCCGACTTCGCGGGACTGGCAGTAAGGGCATTCAATGCCGTTTGGCCAGCGGACTTGAGCCATCAACTCGACGCAACGGTCTAAGTCTGAAAAGTAGATGACTGCTTCCTGTAGGGTTTGCGGTTGATCGTTTGTTTCCTTCATGATAGACAGATTCTAGCACAGAAGGCTTAGTGTGTCAACTATATTGTTACCCTATTTTGGCTAGACTTAATCCTGCTAGGCCGTCCTCAGCCGTAAAAACCTTATAGCCTTGTTGTTGAAGTACCATTTCAAGCATCTCGCGAGAATCAGGCTGATCTTCGATCACTAATATTTTTTCTTCACAGGACTAACACTCGAATAGGAAGTTCACTTGCATCTGGATTTAGTTCTAAGATCAAACGAAGCAGTTGTCAACGTGTGGTTGAAAAGCTGCGCAGTTGCATACGCCCTCTCTGCATAGTCATCACGAGGCGTGGGCGGGTTGGCTGATTCTCGAAGCCGCATTCTTCCAGACAACCATCAAGCAGATAACTGAGAACACCGACAAAAGCACGAAGCCCCACGTGAATGCTCCGGTTGCCTGCCGGACGCTTCCGACGATCAGTGGCGGAAAGAACCCTCCAAGGCCTCCCGCTGCTCCGACTAATCCTGTGACGCTGCCCACCGAATTGGGAAAGTATTCGGGCACCAGCTTGAAGACCGCTCCATTGCCCAACCCGATAGCCGCGGCCATACCCAGCGCGCCTATCGTAAAAGTCGACATCAGCGGGCAAGCCATGAAGATCGCCATCACCGCTGTCGCTGGAAAAACCCAAAGCAATATCACTCGACCGCCGATGCGATCCGCAAGCCAGCCCCCAACGGGTCGCATCGCGGTCGCCAACACCACAAACCCCGCTGTGCGAAAGCCCGCGTCCTGCGGCGTGAGCCCGAACATTTCAGTCAGGAACGTCGGAAGGTATATTGACATAGCGACGAATCCACCGAATGTCAGGAAGTAATAGAGGCTCAGCACCCAACTGATTGACTCGCGCAACGGGCGCACCGCGTCACCAAGCGATTTGATCGGACCCCTGCGCGGTGCATTCCGGGCGGCGCTCCAAAAAACGATCAGCCAAACCAGCAGCACCAACCCGAACGCCCAGAAGCCCCAGCGGAAACCCAGAGAACTTGCAAGCAGGGGTGAGCCAAAAGCCGCAAGCGACTGGCCGATGTTGCCGGCGCCGTAGACCCCGAGGGCCGTGCCCTGCTTCTCGGGCGGGTACCAGCCGCTGACAAATCCAACGCCAACCGAAAAGCTCGCAAGCGCGATTCCGATGAACAATCCGCACAAGACCAATTGCCAGTAAGCGGTAACAAATCCCATCAGCATCGCCGGCACGACTGCGCAAGCCATCACGATCGTGAAGATCAGTCGCCCGCCCAACCGATCGGTAAGAATGCCGAGTGGCAATCGGCCCAGGCTGCCAAGAAGCACCGGAATAGCGATCGCCACGCTTACTTGAATCGGGCTCAGCGTGAGCTGCTTTCGAATGAGCGGCATCATCGCCGACACTGATCCGAATACCGCGAAGCAAAGCGCGAACGCTCCGGTGCCCAACAACAATTGGCGCGCATTTCCGGTCGAAGGCTGCGAATGCGAACTCATGACCTCGACCTCTCCATTGCGTATAGGTACCAGAGCAAGCCTGCATTCAACGCAAAGCACACAAAGCTGACGGCCGCCGCAGGCCACACGATCGCGTCATCGCCGCCCAGGTATGCGTTCATCGTCGCAGTCAGCAACCACAACTGAAGAACGACCAGGATCAACACCATGCAGAGTATTCCGTAGACGATCGTCGTCTTCTGTTCGCGGGTGTATCGTCTTCTCATAAAGTTCTCAACTCGACACCTGTGGCATAAATTACACCTTGTTTGAAATCGAGTTTTATGCGAGAAAGGGGCCGCCGCGGTGGCCCCGCAATCGGACTGCCGGTTGCGAAATCGAATGCGCCTTCGTGGCACGGACAATAGAAACGTCCTTTGTCAGGCTCCGGCACGACGCTGCAAGACAGGTGCGTGCACTGCCGGCTAAAAGCAACAAAGCCCTGTTGTGAAGTGCGCACCATCACACACTGATCGTGCTCGTTAGGATATGAAAACGTGAGAGCGCCGCCAATTGGAATTTCGTCGACGCCGGCGATTCGCTGAATAGGCCACTGACCCCGCCGCTCGCGAAAGAAGTTCTGAACCGCGATCCACAATTGTCCGATTGCGAATGCAAGGCTAGTCAGCACCAGAAATTTGGTGAAGTCTCGGCGCGCGACATAATTGTCTTGCGGAGAGTCTACGGGGAAATCCTGTCGCCACTGCGGCTGCTCGGAATCGGGCCGGCCGTCAGGCGCTACGGTGATTCGCTCGCGGTCTTGTTGAATCATCGTCTCTCTTGTAGCGCAAGCCGCCGGCTTGCGATTTCCACGCGCAAAGCTGGTAGCGTGCTCTCTTTGTAGCGCAAGCCGCCGGCTTGCGATTTCCACGCGCAAGCTGGCAGCTTGCGCTACTCAAATACGCTATCGAGAATGTTGAGTGTGATGTTCTTGCCGCTCGCCTGCTCCTTCATCGCGGCGGTCACATCGACGTATTTGGCGTCGCCGTTCCTTGGCTTCATCATATTCACCTTCGTCGTTATGATCTGCTCGCCGAATTTGAATTGATTGATAGCAGCCGAGCGCGGTCTCATCTCTTCGATCTGTTCGCGAGTCCCATAGAACAACGCCTGGCTAGGACATACGGTCGCGCACATCGGGCGTTTGCCGGCTGATGTGCGGTCATAACACATGTCGCACTTCATCATAAGCTTGAATTCGGTCTTCATCTTCGGAACGCCGAGAGGACAAGCTAGTACGCAGTTGTTGCAGGCAATGCAACGGGGTTTGCGCGCCGTCTGCACCACGCCATCATCGGTGCGTTTGATCGCGTCGGCAGGACACACCTCAGCACACGTCGGCGAGTCGCAATGCATGCACACCACCGGCGCAGTCTGAACCGAGTGCGCGCGATCAAGATATTCCAGGTGAATCATCGAGTGACCCTTGTGCGTGTCGCATTCGCTGCACGCCTGGGCGCAGGCCTGGCACCCGATGCATCGAGTCGCGTCGATGAAGAATTCCATGTTTGCGGTGACTGGCATAAGCAAAGAGAAACGTGATGCGTGATCCGTGATCCGTGACCGTTTTCAATCGATCATCCTCGTCACGCCTCACGTTTCACGGCTCACGTTTCACGAATCATCCCTCCCCCTTCTTCACTCTCACTGCGCACACTTTGTACTCCGGAATCTTCGAAATCGGATCCTGCGCCGATATAGTCAACTGATTGGCGCTCTGTCGGCCCGCCCAGTGATACGGGATGAAGATAGTGTCCGGGCGAATCGTCGTGACGACCATCGCGCGCAAAGTCAGGATTCCTCTGCGAGACTCAACCGTCGTCAAATCGCCGTCAACGATTCCAAGCTTCTCCGCAAGACGCGGGTGCATCTCGACGCGAGGCTCGGGATATTGATCGACCAGCGGTCCGATGCGGCGAGTCTGTGTGCCCGAAAGATACTGGCTCACAACCCGGCCGGTGGTGAGGATGATCGGATACTCTTCATCGACGTCTTCGGTAGGCGGCGAGTACGCCGCTACATTGAAGCGCGCCTTGCCATCCGGGAAGTAAAATGGTCCGGCGCCGGCTGCGATCGGGTTCCATGAGCCCGGTTCAAACAGGCGCGGCGTGCCCGGATCGTCTTCGGTGCGACAAGGCCAGCACACGCCGTATTGGCTGTCGATCTTCTCGTAGGTGATCCCCGAGTAATCGGCGATTCCGCCGCGCGAAGCTACGCGAAGCTCATCGAAAATTTCGCGCGAACTGGTGAACTCGAAGCCATGCTCACGGCCCAAACGTCCGGCAATATCCTGAATGACGCGCCAGTCTTCGCGAGCGTCACCGGGCGAGTCGACGGCCTTGTTGATCTTGATCACTCGGCCTTCGATTTGTGTAGTCGTCCCTTCGTCTTCTTCCTGAAGCGAGCCAGGCAAGACAATATCGGCGTGATGTGCAGTCTCACTGAGGAAGAAATCGACAGCTACAAAGAACTCGAGCTTCTCGAGCGCTCGTGTGACGAAGTTGTTGTCGGGGAGCGATACTTTTGGGTTAAAGCAGATCGATAGCAACCCGCGTATCTCGCCGCGATCGATCTTGCGAAAGATCTCATAGGCGTCTACGCCGGCTTTGGGAATCTCATCCGGATCGATGCCCCAGACCTTCGCTACATAAGCGCGATGCTCAGGATTGCTCACGTCGCGAGCGCCAGGAAGCTGATCGCACTTCTGGCCGTGTTCGCGTCCGCCTTGCCCGTTGCCCTGACCGGTGATGGTCGCGTAGCCGCAGTTCTCGCGTCCGATGCGCCCTGAGGCAAGCACGATGTTGATCGCCCCAAGCACGTTTTGAACTCCGTGACTGTGATGCTCGATACCGCGTGCATGAAGCAAGAAGCTCGATTTGGCTTCTCCCCACCACTCGGCAGCCTGGCGAATCGCGCGCTCCGTAATTCCTGTTACCTCGGCAGTACGCCGAGGTGTCCACTCTTTCACGTGGTCGGCGACGCCTTCAAAGCCGATCGTTTGTTCGCCTATGAACCGGTGGTCGAGCCAATCGTTTTCGATCATCAGGTGAAGGATGCCGTTGAACAACGCAACGTCGCGTCCGGGTTTGATCGGAAGAAACAGATCGCAGGTGCGGGCGATTGGGGTGATCCGCGGATCTACGACGATGATCTTTGCTCCTTGCTCGCGAGCTTGCCAAACATAGTTCGTAGTGATCGGAGCACACTCCGCGATATTAGCGCCGCTGATCCAAACGACTTCAGCCTTGAGGATGTCCGACCACGGATTCGCCGCGCGGTCTATACCGAAAGCCTTTTTGTTGCCGGCGGCCGCGCTCACCATGCAGAGGCGCCCGTTGTAATCGATGTTCGCAGTCTTGAGACACACGCGCGCGAACTTACCCATAAGGTACGCCTTTTCGTTGGTCAGGCTCGCGCCGGTCAAGACCGCGAATGCATCGTTGCCGAAAGCGGATTGAATGCGCTTGATTTCAGAAGCTACCCGGCTGATCGCTTCGTCATAAGCGATGGGCCGGAAGCTTTCTCGAGGGTCGCGTTGATAGGCGCTCAGAAGCCGGTCGGGATGTGAGCCTTGCAAGTAGCGTTTTACTCCCTTGGGGCAGAGCATCCCTTGATTGAATGGAAAGTCTTCTCGAGGTTCGAAGCCGATTACTTCGTTGTCCTTGATCTTAAGTCGAATGCCGCATTGCTGTCCGCAAAAACAGCAATGGGTATCGACGAGCTTGTCGGGTTCGACACCCGTTTGAAGTCGCGCGCCCGTCGAGTAAGCCGCATGCGGTCCGAATCGTTCAATTAGCCCGGAGTCGGGTGCAAGGGACATTACATTGGCCCTCTTAACGAACCGATAAACGCAGAGAGCGCGGAGGACGCGGGGCTTGCGCGGCAGGATTTCTGCGGTGCCTCTTGTCCTCGACGCCCTCTGCGGTTAAACAATGCTCACGCATGAAAATTTCTCGCGTCCTCCTCGCCCAACGGGCCAGAATCTGTTTGCGGATTGCCGAAGCTGGACCGCGGCATTGAGGGAGGTGAATCAAAGTGGATCGGTTCAGCGCCAAGCTCGTCTTTCCAGAGCCGCCCCTGCGCCAACACAAGCATTGCGCGCCGGCACCGCGGGCAGATCCATTGATAGTGTCCGGCCGGACCGTCGTTGATCTGGTACCGATAACCGAGAGCCTTCTCTACCCTGATCAAATCTTCGGCGTGCAACCGCGATGTGAACGCCTGTCCGCAACGTCGGCACCGGGCGGCCTCTTCGCGCGTTCCAGCATCCTTGTAGAAACTCACTCCGAGTTGGGCGGGACGCTGGAAAATATGAAAGAACTTACCGAACGGCAGCCATAGCAGCGTGAAGATAACCGTCAGCGCGTGGAGTATTGCAAGAAACTCATACCCGTAGCCTTTCATCCAGGTATAGCTCGCGGTCAGCATCAAACCGGTAACGCTCACCGCGAACAAAAGAATCAGCGGCAGAAAGTCCTCACCGAATTGTTGGAGCGCCGCGCTTCCGTGATCTCGCATTCGCCGTCTCATCGCAAGCATTACGCCCGCGATTACGAAAAACGATGCCCACACCAGGCCGTGAAATATCACAAAGCCAGTGATCGAATGAATCGGAAACGCGATCGTTGGAAAGCCAAACAGGAACGTGCGATACCAATTTGGATCATCCTGCCGGGCCTCGAAGTGGATCCAGCCGAACACCAGCGGAAACGTAATCGCGCACGCGAGCACGCATCCCCACATGATCAGCCAGTGCGCGCCGCCCCGTTGCTTGCCCCGTCTGAAAATGAACACGTTCAGCGCGAATTCACCGACGATCCTTTTGAACCAGCTGGCTATGTTGACAGCTAAATAAGAAGGTCGAAAGAAGATTTGCCAGCCGCGCTTCCAATAGAGCGCCGTCGGCGGACGTTGCAGCCACATCACATATCGGTACACGATTGCAAAAGTCGCGAACAGCACCGCGAAGGTGTAGCCTACCAGCGCCGCGTCGAAGTGTGAGAGGTTACGCGAACCCGCAACTATCAGACCGGCAAGTATCAACGTGAAGAGTAAACCCCACGATATTGCTTTCGCAGTCTCTTTGGTCATCCGAGGCTCTCGCCTCCCTATTCTCTTACGTCATCAAGTGCCGCAAATGCAAGCTTGCAGTTGCACTAACTCGCATACCTTGACCACGCGCCTTCATTTTGTGAGCATGCGACCGAGACGAATCCGCGATGAGCAAGGAAACTACCAACGATCAAGAGCCACCGAATAGGTATTCGCCAGTAGTGAAGGATGAGGCCGAGATCCCTTCGGATTGGCTATCGGAGTTCGAGGCCGCTGCTCGCCGTCCTCTTGAAACCAGAATGCGCTACAGTTTCATCCGCACCTACAAACCCGTAATGGATGACGCAAGCTACCGCTCTTTCGACAGCATGGAAGAATACCGTCGTTGGTGTGAAGAAAACCTCCCTTCCTGGTTGGGCTATGGCCGCGTTTGATTATCGGCAGGCACAAGAAATACGAGACGCTTTTCTTCGCCACGGCGTGCGCTACCTGTTCATTGGAAAGTCCGGAGCTATCCTTTTGGGATTCTCAGACACCACTCAGGATGCGGATGTCTTCCCGGAACGCTCACCTGAGAATGGCCGAGCGATGGTAACTGCTCTCGGAGAGTTAGGCTTTGAATTGACTGGAGAGCAAGCCTCGGAGATCGAGCGCGGGAAGGATTTCATTCAGCTAAAGAACGGACCTTTCGATCTCGATCTGATTTTCGCTCCCGATGGAATCGAGCGGTTCGAGGACGCGTGGCGGCGGCACATCGATGTTGAAGGCTTCCCCGTTTGTCATCTTGACGACATCATCGCCAGCAAGACGGCCGCGAACCGACAACGAGATCGCGAGTCGCTGCCTCGCCTTCGAGCCTTTCGCGAATACTGGCTGAAACAGAGGCGATCTTAAGCGTGCTGGTTGACGAAAAAAGTCTGGGCTTGACGTTACTTCACATCGCTCACATCCCATAGCTTAACCACCATATCGCTCGCGCCCGCAAGAGTCTTGCTGTCCGGGGAGAAGGCAATCGAATTTACCGATCCACCGTCAAGAGTCAGCTTCAATGTTCCGGTTTGCGTTTCAAAGAGCATCACAGAATGATTTGCAGTTGCCGCGAGCAATTTGCCGTCTGGTGAAAACGCAACCACGGGCGCCGATAAGTCAAATCCCGTAAGGGTCCGTTTAAGTGTCCCGGTGTCGACGTCCCATAACTTGACCGTGTAGTCTTCACTTCCGCTCGCTATTGTCTTGCCGTCTGGCGAAAACGCGACAGAGCCTATCTCGTTGTCGTGTCCTTCAAGCGGGTGTTTCGAAACGCCGGTCTTCGCATCCCACAGCTTCACCGTATTGCCGTAGCCGCCCGCGGCGATTAGTTTCCCGTCAGGCGAAAATGCAACCGAGCGAGTCTGTATGTCTTGCCCCTCAAGGGTCAGCTTTGTTTCGCCCGTATTGACATCCCAAAGTCTCAGGGAGCCGCTGATGTTTCCTATTGCAAGAGTCTGACCATCCGGTGACAAGGCTATTGCGTTGATATTGTCTTCCTCGATCTTCCTAATCAATCGACCGGAATTACTATCCACGAATGACACCGAGCCCTTACCCAGGTTTCCAACTACTGCGAATGCCAAAACTTTTCCGCCTGTTGAAAAAGTGACGGCGACTACTTCGCTGTCGGGCTCTCTAAAGGTCCTGTTGATCGCTCCGGTTCGCGAGTCCCAAAGGTTGACGATCCCATCCGCGCTACCGCTAGCTATGAGTCCGCCATCGGGCGAGAAGGCCACTGCCTTCACTTCACCGGTGTGACCAGTAAGGGTCTGCTTCACCGGCGCCACGTTCGACGTCGCTTTCTGCCGTACCGCCGGGCGGTCGGCCGTCGTTGATTTCTTGCGGGCCGTGCTGCGAGTCGAATTGCGGTTGACGATCAGCGCGACTGCGGCGATTACAATCAAGACAATGACGGCGGCCGCAATCAAGATTATCGTCTTCGATTTGCGAGACGATGATCCGGCTGAATGGCTGATCACGGTCGGCTCGGTTGGCGCGCGGTCGGAAACAGTGTCAGCCGCTGCTTGTTGAGTTCGTTCAAGAGAAGGCGAGCTCATCGCAATCGTTTTGCGTTGTTGCTGCGGAATGGTAGCGCCGTGATCGACAATGTTCGTCAGTGCATTTGGATCAGCACCGTGGCTCGACGGGGTTCGAGACTGCGCCGCCTCGCTTAATGCCCTTCTCATTTGTTCGGCGCTTAAAGGACGCCGCTCTCGATCGAGAGCCATCGCTTGCATCAATACTGAGGAGACCTCGGCTGTCACGTGGGGATTTATCTCTTGAGGCGGACGCAAAGGGTCAGGCTCATTGTTCAGAACCGCCGTGGCACGGGTCAACGCGCCGGGCGGCATTGCACCCGTCATAAGGTGATATAGCGTCGCTGCAAGCGAATACAAATCGCTGCGACGGTCGGTGCCGCCGCTTTGGATTTGCTCCAACGGAGCATAACTCGGCGTGTAGCCAAGGATACTCACTGAACTAACGGCGGTTGAGGCCTGACTTGAAAGGCTCTTCGCCAATCCGAAGTCGAGCAAAATGATCTGCCCGCTTTTTATCAGCTTAAGATTTTGCGGTTTGATATCGCGATGGATGATCTGTGGTTCCTGATTGTGCAGATAGTCGAGCGCGTCAAGTAACTGGTCGCCCCATTTCAATACTTCATCCGTCGTGAAAGGCGCTCCCTTAAGCTTGAGCATCTCGAACAAATCGCTGCCGGGAATAAATTCCATCACCAGGAACTGTCCGTCTCCTTCGGTGAAGTGGTCGATAACTCTGGTCATCGCAGGATGACGGAGCCTGGCAAGCAACCGCGCTTCTCGTTCGAATTGCCTTCGCAGCGCCTCCTCACTGAAAAAGCACTCCTTCAACGCGACTGTTGTGTCGAGCCGCTGATCTATCGCCTGGTAGACGGCTCCCATGCCGCCCTGACCGAGCAGTTCTACGATGCGATAACGATTTTGAAGAATGCTGTCAGCAGGGAGCATGAGTTCTAAGCAGAAGCAACAATTCACTATTTCGAAGCTGACTATTGCGCAAGGACTGTGATCTCGTCACGCGATTCTCCACATACCCTGATGAATAATTCTTTCGCACAGTGGGGAGGACAGTTGGCAGCTCCAGTGGATCAACTTCTGAATCCACAATACAAGTTGATTGTGTCACGCCCCGTGTTATTTGGCGACCCTCAATCGAAAATGTCCGGATCAACGTCGCGGAAAAATTCTTCGTGAAGCAATCCCACGACTCGATTGACCTCGGCTTCATCAATCACAAAAGTAAGGTTGATCTCTGAAGCTCCCTGGCTGATCATGTTGACATTCGTGTGGTCGACGGCCTTGAATAAACGGGCGGCGACGCCCGGCGTGAACTTCAAGTTATCGCCCACCACACACACAATTGCCTTGCTTCGTTCGACTGCCACTTCACCGATGCCGCTCAGATCACGCTTGATGCCTTCGAGCCTCTCGGTGTTGTCGAGCGTCATTGAAACCGAAACTTCCGAAGTAGTTACCACATCGACTGAAGTCTCATGTCGATCGAAGACTTCGAAGATCGTGCGGAGAAATCCATAAGCCAGCAGCATTCGCGTTGAAGTAACGTTGACTATCGTCACACCGCGCTTGAACGCGATCGACTTTATCAGAGCCGACGAAGCTCGCGGCTGGGCTACGATGAGCGTCCCTTCGCAAGATGGATTGTGCGTGTTGTAGATGTGAACGGGAATAGCCTTCTCGACTGCGGGCAAGACGGTGCTTGGATGCAATACTCGCGCGCCGAAGTACGACAGCTCCGACGCTTCCGCGAATGAGATTACGCGAATCCTCTTCGCTCTCGGCACGACTCGCGGGTCGGTAGTCATCAAGCCGTCCACATCGGTCCAAATCTCGATTGACTCCGCTTCGAGCGCCGCTCCAATCAGTGCAGCAGTGTAATCAGATCCTCCGCGTCCGATCGTTGTGGTGACGCCTTCCAAGGTCGAGCCGATGAAGCCCTGAGCTACGGGCACTCTGCCTGACTGGACAAGAGGCATCAGCACCTCGCGAGCTCGTCGCGCGATTTCGGAAACGTCTGGTGTTGCACCGGTGAAGTGATCGTCTGTGATGATGAAGCTGCGCGAGTCGACGAGTTGAGCCGGCAATCCGCGTTGTTGAAACACCGCGGTTATGATGACTGATGAAAGACGCTCGCCAAAAGAAACAACGGCATCTTGAGTGCGCGCGGTGAGCTCGCCCAAAGTTGAAACCGAGCGAATGAGGTTTTCGAGTTCGCGATGCTGATTCTCGATTTCGAGCTCGACTGAGTCCCGCAAACGACGTCCGTCGACGGTGACGCGTGATTCTTCCAACAATTCTCGAGCGGTTGAGACATGTCGCAAACGAAGCGCTTCGAGATCTGAAATGGCCGTGCCAACTTTGCGATCCCTCGCGGCGACGGCCATTCGAATCAAAGTATCGGTAACTCGAGACATCGCCGACACGACAACTATCGGCGCGCGCTCGCTGCGGCTCGCTACGATTGTTGCTGCTTGATTGATGGCTGCCGCGTCTTGAACGGACGTGCCGCCGAATTTCATTACTATCATTTCAATTCAAATCGGTGTTGAACCCTATTGATATGTGCGTCTTGTTGTCAGCAAACGGCAACGGCTTTTATACCACACGATCAGGGCTTGTTCGAAAATGTTCTTGACGGGCGCGCGACGGACGGAGTAGGCTACGAGCACTGAAGCGATGAAGATTATGCAAAATGTGATCTCCACTTGTTGTTGCATCTGTTGTTGCGCGCCAGGGGCGCGCAATCCTCGAGCCTTTAGTGGAGGTCGCACGTGATCGAACTTGAGACATAAGCTCAGGCACGAGCTTTAAGCTCAACTGGAGTTTTCAAAAACCCACTATCGGCTCAGCCGGTGGTGGGTTTTTCGTTTTTCGGTAGTCGTGAATGCTCGACGTGAACAACAAGATTGGCAAGGTCTTCCTGATCGGCGCAGGACCGGGCGACCCTGGTCTGCTAACGATCAAGGCCGCGAGCGCAATCGCAATAGCCGACGTTGTTGTCTACGACTACCTCGTGAATCCCGAGGTGCTCGCGCATTCAAGGCCGCGCGCCGAATTGATTTACGCTGGTAAGCGCGCGGGAGAGCATTCGATGTCGCAAGAAGAAATCAATCGCCTGTTGATAAGCCGCGCTGTTCGAGGACAAATGGTCGCCCGCGTCAAAGGCGGTGATCCTTTCATTTTCGGCCGCGGCGGTGAAGAGGCTGAGGCGTTAGCTGAAGCCGGAATCGAGTGGGAAGTGATTCCCGGCATTTCTTCAGGCGTGTCCGCGGCCGCTTATGCCGGCATTCCTCTGACCCACCGCGACTATTCATCAAGCGTTATGTTCATTACAGGGCATAGCCAACTAACGAAGAGGAGACCAATTGATTGGTCCGCGATCGCAACGGCAGCGGACACTCTTGTGGTCTTCATGTGCGCTGAAACGATCACTCAAACGGCGCGGAAACTTGTTGCGGGCGGCCGAGCCGAGTCGACACCAATCGCAATCGTTCGCTGGGGCACTTATGAATATCAGGAGCTCTATCTCGGATCGCTCGCGTCTCTGATCTCGGGCGAGAGGCCGGCTTTCAATGTAGAACCGCCCGCCATTGCAATCATCGGAGAAGTGGCGGGACTCGCGGACAAACTGCATTGGTTCGGCAGGGAACCCTTTCGTTTTTCGAAGGGTGCGGAAAAGGAAGAGACTACTACAGTAGTATAAATTACTCAATCTTCGATATCGTTTTCGTCGCGCAGCCGCCGGCGCAGCACAGTTAGACTCGGCGCTGCTATCTCTCCAAGCCGGTGGCCGCGCGACGATGTTACAAATCAAAACGATGGAGTCTTTCAATGAACAAGATCGAAGAGATTAAGAGGAACAAAGACGGGCTGGACGTGTTGGCTGACATTCGTCGATATGCGCGTCTCGGTTTCCAAGCAATAGCGCCCGACGACGAAGCTCTGTTTCGATGGTATGGATTCTACACACAGCGCCCTGCTTCTGACGGATTCTTCATGGTAAGAATTCGCATACCCGGCGGCGATCTAACCAAGGAACAATTGCGCACGATAGCCGATCTGTCGAGGGAATACGGGCGCGGGCTGGCTGATCTCACAGTGCGACAAAACATTCAGCTCCATTGGGTGAGAGTCGATAGCCTGCCCGATATTCTTGATCGACTTCGTTCTGTCGGGCTCTCAACAACTGAAGCCTGCGGCGATTGTGTTCGCAACATAATCAATTGTCCAGTGTCCGGAGTCGATCAGGATGAACTGTACGACACGACTCTTCTAATCAAACAAACGAACGATTTCTTTGTAGGCAATCGCGACTTCTCGAATCTGCCTCGAAAATTCAAGATCGCAATTACCGGATGCGCGGTGAGGTGCGTGTATCCCGAGATCAACGACGTCGGTATGTTCGCGGTTCGGGACTCGGAGCGGGGCAGTTTCGCTTTTCGGGTTCGGATCGGCGGCGGACTTTCGACTACGCCGCGCTTCTCAAAAGACCTCGGAGTCTTGATCGGGCCCGAAGAAGCAGTTGAGCTTTGCGGCGCGATAGCTTCGGTCTTTCGCGACGAAGGCAATCGAGAGAATCGCAAGCGCGCGCGTTTGAAGTTCCTGGTCGAGCAGTGGGAGATCCCGCGGTTTCGAGAAGAAGTCGAAGTGAGACTCGGGCGCAAGCTGCGGCGTGCTCCCCAGCCCGACGCTGCGCCGATAGCCGAGCGCGATCGTTCTCATCTAGGCATTCACGGCCAGCATCAGGAAGGTTTCTATTACGTTGGGCTTTCGATTCTTGGGGGACGCACGTCTGCGAAAGAATTGAAACGACTGGCGGACCTGGCTGAGCAACACGGCAGCGGACGCATCCGGACTACTAACACGCAGAACGTCATCCTTCTCGACATTCCCGAACGCCGGCTTGAAGGTCTCACGCGAGACCTCGACCGATATGGATTTGAGTATCAGCCTTCGTGGTCGCGCAAGGGAATCATCGCCTGCACCGGCATTCAATTCTGTAAGCTCGCGCTGGCTGAAACAAAGAATCGAGCGGTCGAGTTAAACGACTATCTCGAAAGCGCAGTTGAGCTTGAAGATGCGCCTCGTATAAGCGTCACCGGTTGCCCGAACTCCTGTGGGCAGCATCACATTTGCGATGTGGGGTTGGAGGGCTCGTTAACGACGATCGACGGTGTCAAGAAGGAGACGTTTCAAGTCTTTCTCGGCGGCGGCGTAGGCAGTCACGAGACCTTTGGCCGAAGAATCGGCGTCCGCTTGCCGTCGGAAAATCTTGCCGAATCAATGGCTCGATTGTTCGCGCGTTACAAAGAAGATCGAGTCGATGATGAGACGTTTCAAGAATTCTGCTTGCGTCATAGCAATGAGGAGCTCACAAGCTACCTTGTTGATTCGACCGCTGGTTCTGATCCCGAAGTGAACTGTATGCGCGTGCTCAATTCGTCAATTGGAACCGGCGATTGACAGACTTATCCCGAACGAACCAAGGATTAATGACGACTCATTGCATGTGGAACAACAGGAGGGTCATTGCTAGAAGGACCAAATCAGGCCCTGCTTCAGATGCTCCTCAATTTCAATATCTGCCCGTCGAACGTGAGGATGATTTGCAAGTACAAGGCGCAATAAGCGAATCGCCGAGTAGGCGTCCAGAACGAGCTGACGCTGGTCGTGAAAGTACTTCTGATCAAACATGTCCTCGTTTATTGCATGCGCCGGGCTTTGCCTCAGACTCCTGACTCGCTTGAGTGTAATTAATGCTTCGTTAATGTCCTCCCACGTATTGGCGTTGAAATATGTGCGAATCCAGTCTTCTAACATGGCGAGGGTACCGCGAGGTTGCACAACTACCTTGCCGTCTTTCCGCTCTTGTTCTGTTTCTCCTGGTACATCTCCTTCGAAGAAAGCCTTGTTGATATTATCGGAAATCATCTTATCCAGCGTGAGCACGAAGTCATTGAACTCTTTTAGAGTCGGTCGAACAAGAAACGCAAATCCTCTTGGTTTCTGATCCGCGAAGTCGTGCCGAAACATAGGTGGCCGTCCCATAGCAGCGGCCATCGCATTGATTACGCGGAGCTCCGCCATAAACGCGTTAAAGATCGATATTCTCTCGCCAAAGTCGCCGATGATCGTGTTTCTGTAGTAGTCAGGATGAAGTCGATAGACTCCCTTCAGAAGCTTTGCTCTCCATACCTGTTGGTGCTCTGGCGTAAGGTCTGACAAGTACCTCAGAAAGACCGCCACGGCTCGATTGAACGATTCATCGTATGCAAAGCCAAAGGTGTCGAGCACAATCTTGTCGGGGTCGGCCGTGGACTCCGATTCATAGTAATTGTCGGAGATACAGATGCTACCGCGGATGTCATCGTTCTCATAAAGGTAGCGAGGGTCGTTCCGATAGTACTCAAGAACGGAAAGGTCAAATGCCAGATGCACAAGTTGTGGCTCGCCGAGTGCTAACATTCGCGTAAACGGCCTATCCACCAGATGAGAAGCCGGGACAACGGATTCCAGATGACCCGGCAATGGATAAACGCATGCTGTCAAAATCTGATCGGTCTCAATCTTCTTTAGTTGAACATCGGATGGATGATCAGGCAGCGCTCGAATATGCGGATTCGGATGTACATCGCCAAAAACCACACTCGCCTTGCGTTCCTTGACGAGCATACCAAGTGACTTGCGAACCGAGGGATCCGCAGTTCCTAATGTGGCAGGCAGACTTCCATAGGGTATACCATTGAAGTCGTGCGACTCAAGGTAGAAGGTTGTTACTAAATCGAGTATACGTTTCTTCAGACTTGTTTCCACTCCACGCTCCTGTGAGAAGTTAGACACAGTATGGCCCGCACTCCTGATCTTTCACAAGAAGCATCAATGAACACTTGGATATGATATACCCTGACACCAGCAGACTTGTACGATTGTTGTCCTGATGAGCTGCGAACAGCGCAACACGTGGTTTGATTTGCTAAGGTTGAAACCTGTATTTACCAAGGGGTTAATAGCGTTGACCGCTTAGCCTCAATCGGCTTAGGTTTGTATGCAGTGAGAAGGACTGCCAACTATTTCGGGTCGGTTCTCGATGGCGTAGATCGAGTCCCCGGGCGTTCAGTCTGGTGCCTGAGTTTTTCTTGTAGGTCTGAGTAATCTTGGCGCAATTGCTCCAAACTTTCTTTGTTTGCAGATTCGTTTTGCTTCAGCGTTTCCACTTGCTGTTGAAGCTCCTTGACTTGTTTGTCCGTCTCGCTTTCTCTCGTTGGGCCGCTGAAAAACAGCGAGGTAAAGAAGAAGAGTATCCCCACAAGACACAGAACTGTCTGTAGACGAAACTTGGAAATAGCATCGTCCTTTTTCCATTCTCCGCTATACCCTGACTGTGCTAAAGCGCCTATTCCTTTGGCAGCCATCGCTATACTAGAGATGAAAAGTAGCAATGTCAGGGGGCTGATGACATAGAACAGTGTTGAGGGATGCCGCTTGTCAAAAAAGAATGTGATAAAGGCACCCTGGACCGCCATCATTGCTAATGTCGCCGTGATTAGCTGCGTGCTGACCGTGGTCCACAATTGTATTGCAGCCTTTTTGTCTTCTTTGTCCTCGGGATTTCGCATTGTGCAGCTATCTGCTACCGCTTCTGAGGCAACCGGCTGACCGATCGGCTTTAAGGAAGATTGCGTCTGTTGCTCCATTCTTACTGGAGGCTCGCAGGGTATTTCCACTTAATCTCTTGACTCGTCGCTCGACACAATTACTTCATCCACTGCAGGGCGTCTGTAAGTTTCAATCGATACCATACATTGTTTATAGATTGGATAATATCATGACTGCTTACGCCCTCATCCCGTTCGTCCGCGGTAGACTGTGTAGCCTCATCCAAGACAATCGTGACATCGGCGGCTGCATCTTCGAGTAACTGTTTTACGTCTGCGTAAGCGTCAGCAGCTATTACTGGGATTAGAATTACTTGGACGAAATTCGATAATAAAAAGTATTTAGCATCGGGGCGGATGCTTAAACTATCACGTGTTTCAACGTATCCATCAATTGCGCTCTTGATTCTGGTTACTGCGGATCTCAGTTCCCCTTGACTTCCAGGATCTTCGAAGACACGCGAAAGTCGAACACCATATTGAGGCCTCAGCGATCCATATTCTTCGTACATTTTCCTGTATATCTCGTGATATTCTTGGTCCATATTGAAGCTCCTCCGCTCTTCAGACTATACCGTCTTCCCACTCTTCCCCGAGGTTAATACAAGTCGCTTCATGATTATACCTACACCCGATTGCCTTGCAACGGAAGGTTGCGTCGTTGATTGAGGCGGGTCAGTATCTGCAAGTCCTCAGATCTTTGTCTGTCGCGTGCTCCCATCGAAAGGCTTGCAGACTTAGGGCTCAACAACACATGGATCATCCCGGCAGTGGCGCAGATACATGTTCATGAACGATCAGCCATTTTCCGCCGCGCTTCTCCCAGATTGCAGTGTGACGGCATTCGAGCTCCATCGCACCACCTGCCTTAGGCTTCGCCGACAGGTGAAAAGTCAGCGTCGTCCATACGATGTTTCCGCGAGAGTTTATCTTCAGGTCATCGTTGGGAGTAAGCTTGCCGCTGGACATTGTTTCGGTGAACGCTTTCAACACGCCCGCTCTGTACTCGCCCCAATTGTTGTACTTCAGAGGAGCGACATCATAAAAGACAAGGTCGGCGTCTTTGGCGTAGTACTTCGCAGCCTTATCAGGATCGAGCGTACTCCATGCGGCATAGTATTGATCGATCATTGTCTTGAATTCGGCTTCCAGAGCCGTTTTCGAGGTAGTCTTCTTCATTTGCGCCTGAGCGGTTAATCCGATCACCAGCGCGATCACCGCAGCCAGAGTCCACTTCATTGATGACTTCATTCTTATCTCATCCTCCGTCGTGAAAGATTGCCGCTCCGGAATTGGAGCGCGAACTGATTTCAGAAAGTATCACAAACCTTTAAGCGCCGTCGCGCTGTTGGCGACTTCGCAAGCCGCGACAATCGGCGTCCGCGCGCTAGCAACGAGAGGTGATAAGGCTCGATTTCTTGACACCCCATGCTCGCTTTGTTAGATTCGGCTCTTAAGCGACTCACCTGCGGCGCTGCAATACGCGCCCGGTTTTATGAATAGAAAAGACCTTTACTTCCTCGCCATCGCTGCCGGCATAATCGCCCTATTTACAGTCCTCTGGATCATCAGCCGCAAGCCGCCGGCGATGACAGCCCGCGCCGAACACGCCGGCATCACCCGTAACACTCCGCGCGAGACGTGTTGGGGATGTCACACTCCGGATTCGAAAGTTTGGGTGCGTCACCCGAAGAAGGGCAAGCCGCCTGACGTGACTACACCGTGCTATGCTTGCCACAAATTTCCTGAACCGCAAGTCGCGGACGCTTCATTTCATACGCCGACAAATCGGGAGGTAGGACTCATATGGCTAAACCCGCAACCAAGATAAAGGCACAGGAGTATTCGAACTACATCGCAGGAGAATGGGTGACGCCACGATCCGGTGACTACATCGAGAACAGAAATCCCGCGGACACGAGAGAACTGGTCGGCCAGTTCCCTGCTTCTTCTTTCGAAGACGTGGACCGCGCAGTCAACGCAGCTGCTGAAGCCTTCGACAAGTGGCGCAAAGTTCCGGCTCCGCGGCGCGCTGAGATTTTATTCAGGGCTGGTGAACTGCTCATCGAACGAAAAGAAGAGTTCGCTCGAGACATGACTCGCGAGATGGGCAAGGTCTTGAAAGAGACGCGCGGCGATGTTCAGGAAGCGATTGATATGACGTACTTCATCGCGGGCGAAGGCCGGCGGCTCCACGGC
>Ga0075436_100000286_pt1 | contig 32073 bp, 22 predicted proteins | sample RhiMethybrSRZTD5_FD_75303 | JGI IMG/M metagenome (GOLD analysis project Ga0075436, IMG submission 75303) | Populus rhizosphere microbial communities from Tennessee, USA - Rhizosphere MetaG P. TD hybrid SRZTD5 | ecosystem: Host-associated > Plants > Roots > Rhizosphere > Soil | place: USA...
GCAGGCGAGCAAGGATCAGGCTGAATGAGATAAGTACGAACACCAGAATCCCCACCATGAAAATGAAGGATGCTTCGCGACTCATCCATCCATTCGGCCGGCCCGTCCCGTCGAAATGCGTAGCCATCCGAGCGGGTAGACGATCCCATACCTGCCAGTACCGCAACCCGACAAAAACAACCGCCAGCCACGGGAGGGCAACGAGAGATCGGAATATCGGTGACGGCGACTTTTGAGTCGTGTCGGTCACAGCCGCCTCCCGTCTTTTTCTGCTTTTTCTTCGATGCTTTCCGCGAGTTCGTCTTCTTCACCCGCCATCTCTGACCACGGGCGCACGTACGCGATGCCGCGCTCGTAACGCGTGACTACAACCTCCGTGCCCTTAAGAATCGGAGAGCCGTCTTCCACGCGCGCTCCGCACACTCGCCGGGTGCCGGCTTGCGAGTAGATCAGTTCTCCCGTGCCGCCTTCGCGAATTGGCATGGAGAGCCTGCCGAGCACTCCAACCATTTCGAAGTCCGCAGGATCGAGTACTTCATCGGGAGAGCTGAGCACTCGGGTGAGAAACAAATAAATGATGGCCGCGCCGCCGGTGCCGCTCAATAACGAAATTCCTAGTGCCGCCCAAAACCAGATAGTGGAATGGCGAGTCAGCAAATATCCTGTGCCGCCGAACCACGCCAGGAACGCCGTTAGCGAGATCAAGTTAAATGGGGAAACTTGGCCACCGGGTCCTCCGTGGTGGATGCTCGCGCGCCCAACCCCCGGGGTGTGAATGCGGACGGGCAGCGCATGTCCGTGAAAGTGAGGAACGTGCAGATGCGTGCCGCCCGCGAAAAACATCAGCACGCTCAGGAAGAATCCCACGACAAAACAGACCAGATAAAAATCAGCCCAAGTCATGAACGGCCTCCCTTCCTGCCTTGTCCGTTGGTACCTGCATGCGGTTTCAACGCCTCAAGCAATCTGTCGGCCAGCCCCGGCGTATCCAAAATTGCACCGAGCAACAGCATGCATTTGCGCGTGTCCTTTTCCCGCGCCGCTTTCAAGAGGACTGCGCTCAGCTCCGGATCACTGGCAAACCGCTCCGATCCTTGCAACAGCCACACATCGAGCTTGCCTTCTACTGTGCGCAAATCCGAAGTCAGCTCGGTGTGATAGCCCTCGGGATCATCCACCAGAAATCCCGGATGCACTTTGAAAAACTTCGCCAACAACGACCGCGAACTCTGGGTCATGTGCCGCCGCGATCCGCCTTCGATCTGCGATACGTAAGACTGGCTGATTCCCTTCCCCTGCTCTTTGCGAATCGCCTTTACCAGTTCAAGCTGGGTCATGGGACGGTCCAGACCGCGCAGGGAGCCTTCCACTTCGCGCAGGTAGCGAATTTTCTCCGCCAGGGTCATATTCCGTATCGCAATATTTATATTGCAATATGTAATATTTAGTCAAGAACTGGATTTGGCTTGTTTTCAGGGACCTAAAGCGAACACTGGATCAGCTTCTAGCTAAACGTGGGCGGCTAACTAAGTTCTCGGCTCGAACGGGAGCAGGAAAGATCGCCTTGCCAGTGCACCTTGCCACGCAATCGTCGAATAGATACTTGGGCACGGACCGCGGTCAAATACTGATCTTTCGAACGCGGGGCGATACCTTTAGAGGGCTTTCTAACGCGGCGCATAGCCTATACCTTCATATATACATCAATCGTGTGCACCGCAATTGGTTGCTTTCCACCGTTCGGCAGGACTAGCATGATGACGTTGCTCGCGCTAGCAACGATTGCCATCAATCCAGCCCCGACACTCAGGAGGTTTCTATGGGCACTATTTCTCTCGCACAAGTTGATCCTCGCGTAGTTAGTTTTCTGGAAAAGCCGCGCAAAATGTTGATCAATGGAAACTGGGTGGAAGCGGTTTCCGGCAAAACATTTCCCACCTACGATCCTTCAACCGGCGAAGTTCTCGCGACGGTTGCCGAAGGCGACAAGGCCGACATCGATCTCGCGGTAAAAGCCGCGAGGAAAGCCTTCGAAGGCCCCTGGCGCAAAATGTCGGCCAGCCAGCGCGGTCGGCTGATCTGGAAGCTGGGCGATCTGATTGATGAGCACGTAGAGGAGTTCGCTTATCTCGAATCGCTCGATAATGGCAAGCCACTGACCGTCGCGCGTGCCGCCGACGTTCCGCTTGCGGCTGAACTATTCCGCTACATGGCGGGATGGGCGACCAAGCTCGAAGGCAACACCATTCCTCTATCGGTCCCTTACACGCCGAAGGCGAGGTACCTGGCCTATACGCTGCGTGAGCCGGTTGGCGTTGTCGGACAAATCATTCCGTGGAACTTCCCATTGCTAATGGCTGCATGGAAACTCGGCCCGGTGCTCGCCACTGGATGCACCGTCGTTCTGAAGCCGGCAGAGCAGACACCGCTCTCCGCGCTGAAATTAGGCGAGCTGATCATGGAAGCCGGATTCCCCGAAGGCGTCGTCAATATTGTTCCGGGCTACGGCGAGACCGCAGGCGCTGCTCTCGCTGCCCACAACGATGTCGACAAGATCGCATTCACGGGATCAACCGAAGTGGGCAAACTGATCGTGCACGCGGCGACCGGGAATCTGAAGAAAGTGTCGCTCGAACTCGGCGGCAAATCACCGAACGTAATTTACAAAGATGCCGACCTCAAGACGGCAATTCCGGGCGCAGCCAGCGCTATTTTCTTTAATCATGGGCAATGCTGCTGCGCGGGATCTCGGCTATACGTTGAGCAATCGGTGTTCGACCAAGTGGTCGAGGGCGTGGCGGAAGCTGCGAAGAAAATCAAAATCGGTCCGGGACTGGATGCTTCGACCGAAATGGGTCCGCTGGTTTCGGAAGAGCAGTTGGCGCGAGTCTGCGGGTTCCTGGACTCGGGATTCTCCCAAGGCGCCAAGGCACTTGCCGGCGGACACAAAGCGGGCGACAAAGGCTACTTTGTCGAACCCACCGTACTCGTTAACACAAAAGATGACATGAAAGTGGTGCAGGAAGAAATCTTCGGACCGGTGGTGGCCGCGCTACCGTTCACAGATCCGGAAGAGTTCGTCACTCGCGCTAACGACAATGTCTATGGACTCGCGGCCGGCGTCTGGACCAAGGACATCGGCAAAGCCCACCGCACGGCTGAGCTGTTGCGCGCAGGAACAGTGTGGATCAACTGCTACAACATCTTCGACGCTGCCCTGCCCTTCGGCGGATACAAGCAATCTGGCTGGGGACGGGAGATGGGCCACGAAGTTCTGAACAACTACACCGAAGTGAAATCGGTGTGCGCGAGAATTTGAGCGGCGGCGCTTGACCGCGCTCCTGAACATGAACGAATGGAAAAGCCCCGGCGGGAGAGCCGGGGCTTTCTTTTCGCAACCGCACTCAGTGCTCCCGCTGCGAGGACTTGAACGGAAGTCCTGGTAGCACTTCGGTTTTTTCAATTTGCACCGACTTCAGCGACTCAGGATCGAGCCCTAACGCACTCAGGATCGTTGGCGCAACCTGTGAGCTAGCCACCGGAGTCTTGACCTCGGCGGCCTGGAGGTTTGGATTGGATACTATGAGCCCGACGTTGGTGTCTCCGAAACTAAATCCACCGTGCTCGGCGTTTTTCTTTTTTGATGTCGTGTAGATGGTTCCGTAAACCGGCTGCACAATCACATCGGGCGTGCGGCTATCGATTGCGGGATTATTGAATTTCAACCTCAGCTCATTACCCGCCATAACTTCGTCGATGAACAACGCATTGGCGTTTGTATTCAGATATGCGCCAACCTGGTCGCGGGTTGCGTTCTGGCCCTGCAGCCAGATCAGCGCCACATCATCGTCCATCACCAGTCCGCAGGAGCCGGTGCTACAACTGCCCGCTCCGGCAATCGCAATTCCCGCAGGATCGGTGTTCGCATCAGGCAAAGTTGCGACGAGATCCGCAAAATGCCCCGGTTTATTCACTTTCGCCGGATTGATCGGTGACTGCCCGTGCTTGGCGCTTACGATAAATAGAGTCGAATCATAAATGCCTTGATCTCTGAGCGCCTGAATCATCATTCCCAGCGCCTGGTCGGTCTTGTCCAGACCATACTCGAGCACTGCGGTTGGCGTGCCTGCGCCATCAAGATACCCGCCGGGCTGGCCATTGAGGGCGCCAGTATCGCTGGTGCAACTGCCGTCGGAGTTGTCTTTAGCCAGCTTCTGCCCGACGCTTACCGCTTGAAAGTTCATACCGAAAACTTCCGGTACTCCCGCGTGGGCCGTTCCATCGTGATTCAGGCCATGAATTTCATTGAGGATGGCCTGCACCTTCAAGAAATCATTCTGCACTGTGCACACCACGCTGACAGTTGCATCGAAGCCATTGTTGTTGGTAATTTCAGGCGTAAACAGGTCATCCACTCCGCTACCCGAAGGTCCGTTAACCAAATCGTAGGCCGGATGCTTGTCGGCCCAGGCGGTGTGACCGTGCGCTGCCTTAACTACTTCAAAAATGGTGTTGGTCCGCAGCGCACTGTGAGGAAACAGAGGCACGCAGTTCCCATTCACCAGCGCGCGCGGGAGCTTTGTGGGATCGATGACATTGAGCGAAACCGTCTGGGCATTGTAGAGATCGATGCTTTCATCAAAAACCATCAGGTTGCCGGGAGTGCCCGAACAAGTCGTGTTGGTTGGATCGAAAATCGTGCGATCGTAACTGACGTCGTAGAACAACCCGGTCGTGATCGGCGAACCACCGGTTACTAATGCCAGGAGTCCGGGAAACGAGTCTGAATTTGCCGGTGTGCGGGCGTTGCTGTAGGTAAGTCCGTGGTGCGACAACTCTGCCAGTGCGGAACCCGGGTGACTTTGCACGTAATTGGCCACATCGAGAGCGTGCATCCCATCAACACTGATCAGCAAGACATGTTTAACCCGATGGTCACGGTCGGGCTGGGCGTGAGAGAATCCGGCGAATACGGCTACAGTCAAGGCGATTGATAAGAGCGTGCGAGACATCACAGGGAAAGCCTCCTTTGGTCGGAACGAGCGTAACCGGAAGACTTTCAAAACAGGGTTAAAGCCGCGTGAATAAACGATGAAGTCCCGTTCCTTAAGAGTAACCGGCGAATTCATCAAAAATTCACCCTGCATTCATTATGTTGTAAGCACCATCCTGCGAAGGTTTAGTAGGCGATAGTTTGCTTCAACCGCGAAGACTGCGAGCAATCGGAAGGCAGGTTTATGGACCGCAAACTCACAATCGTCTTCTTCGACGCGGGAGGCGGCCATCGCAGTGCCGCTGAAGCGCTCAAGGGCGTGCTGGAAACGCAGCAACGGCCATGGCAGGTCCACCTTCTTAATCTTCAAGAGCTGCTTGATCAGCTCGATCTCCTCAAGAAAATCAGCGGCATCCGCATTCAAGACGGCTACAACCTGATTCTGCGCAAAGGCTGGACCCGGCTCACCCCCCAGCTACTCCCGATATTGCAGGGCGTCGTTAGTATGTATCACCGGCCTACCGTCAAGATGCTGACGAAATATTGGAAAGAGCATCCGGCCGATCTCGTGCTCTCGGTCATTCCGCACTTCAATCGCGCCCTGGTGGAGAGCATCCAGAAAAGCATTCCATCTTCTGCGTTCGTCACTTTACTTACCGATCTCGCCGATCACCCACCGCACTTCTGGATTGAGCGCGAATCGCAATACCTGATTTGCGGCACGGAGCGAGCTGCGCAACAGGCGTTCGAGCATGGTCATGACCGCGACCATGTGTTCCTCGCCTCCGGCATGATCATGAAGCAGAAGTTCTACGAGAAAGTTTCAGTGGACCGCATCGCAGAACGAAAGCGCCTGGGGCTTGATCCGGATCTCCCGACCGGGATTGTGCTTTTCGGCGGCCACGGTTCGAAGACCATGCTCGAGATTGTGAAACGGATCGAGTCAAGCAGCGCGAAGTTGCAACTCATTTTGATCTGCGGCAAGAATCAGAAGCTGCTGAATTCGGTCAAGAGTCAGCGCACGCGCTTCCCGCTCTTCGCCGAAGGATTCACCCAAGATGTCGACTACTACATGGCGTTGTCAGACTTCTTCATCGGCAAGCCGGGACCGGGCAGCATCAGCGAAGCCTTGCAGTTTCACCTGCCGGTAATTGTTGAATGCAACTCCGCCACTCTGCCACAGGAACGTTACAACGCCCAGTGGGTCACGGAAAAGAAGATGGGTATCGTGCTCAAGAGCTTCCGGGAGATCAACCAGGGAGTGGAGAAGTTGCTTGAGCCTGCGACTTTCGCAGAACTACGCGCCAATGCAGGCACCTACAAGAACAATGCGCTGCATGAAATCCCCGAATTTCTGGAAGAGATCTTACAGCGTAAAGAGCGGCGAATCAGCGGCGGTGGATCTCCCGTGCGCACAATCAACTTTCTGGAGAAAGCTGCATGGTCATCTCTAACCCGTCTGGCAGTGAGTTCCCCGCCATGATTTTTGCCGATACAGTCATTTTGTCCGACTTGCACCTGGGCTCTGAAGTAAGCCGCGCTTCGGCTGCGCTGCGCATGTTGAAGTCGGCGTCGTTCAACCGGCTCATTCTTCTTGGCGACATTTTCTCCGACCTCAATTTCCGCCGCCTGAAAAAAGAACACTGGCAGTTTCTCGGATACATCCGCAAGCTTTCGAATCCCAAGCGCCAGATCGAAGTCGTATGGGTCGAAGGCAATCACGATCACGGCTTGTCAGATGTGATGTCGCACCTGGTAGGCATTCGCGTGTACGACGAATATGTTTGGGACTTTAATGGCAAGCGTCATCTCGCGGTCCACGGACATCAGTTCGACCGATTTCTCACTCGTAATGGCGTGCTGAGCAGATTCCTTTCGGCGCTTCATCTGAGCCTGCAAAAAATGTCGTTCGGCCAACGACGCATGATGGGCTTCCTCGAACGCTTCGACACTGCATGGCTGCGCCTTTCCTCAAAAGTTGCTCGCGGGGCCGTGACCCACGCCCGGTCGCGCAACGCGGATCGTGTGTTTTGCGGCCACACCCACGAAGCTCTCAGCCTCACGCGCGATGGAGTCGAGTACTACAACAGCGGCAGCTGGACCCAGGACGTTCCCACTTACATCGCAGTTGATCAGCAGGGCGTGCGGGTGTGGGACTACTACGATCGCGCAGAAGAATCTTCGGTGCACGAAGTCAGGCAAGAACTCGAGCCGGATTTCGAGGACGTGGTGGCGGAATAAGATCAACGTCGGGCGTTAGCGAATCGCCATTTCCACACTTACTTCCGGTTTGCCCGTCATCCAAAAGCAATCTGCCAAGTAAGAGGTCGGGGCACCTCTGCGCCGACAGGACTATCCGTTCGTGTAGCGGTGCCGCTCTTCGGGCTGCAAATGGTGTATCTGAATCACGGCGTCAATTTTCCAGTTGAGAGATACTCTTGAGAAGGAACGCCGAAAGCATCGGCGACACGGTTAAAGAAAGCAAATATGGCCGTGACGTACACCGCCTCAGCAATTTGTTCTTCTTTCCAGCCGACATCTCGGAGCTTTTGCACTTCCTCGGGTGTGGTCTTGTAAGCAGCTTTCGTGACTAGTTCTACATATTCCAAGAGTGCGCGCTCACTCGCACTGAGACCGGCCTCATCAAGCTTTCCGTGGAGGATTGCTTCTACACATCGATCTGTGGCTCCCTGAACCCGCAGGAAGTAGGCGTGACTGTCCAGTCAATATGGGCAACGATTCAGGTAAGAGACGTGGCTGGCAATCATCTCTTTGTGCCGCCGCGACAGGTGTCCTTCAGAAAAATGGACTGTGTTTGAGAACTCAATTACCTGCCTGAGAAAATCGGGCCGCGCTCCGAAGCATTTGATGATTCCTGGAACCTGCCGCCGGCCTGATCCGGCGCGCCAGAAGTCGTACGCGGCAGCGACCTCACCGGTCGCTTCCGCATCTTCGATAATGGCGATCTTTGTGGGGTAGGGTTTTGCAGCCGAACTCTTTGCCGCTTTCGATGACCTTGTCTTGCTCTTCTTTTTGGTTGCCATGGTTATGACCCTAGAAATTGGTGGGCGCGATATCGACCGGTGCAGCTTTGCGCTGAAACACTGCGTACACCGGTAGACCTGCAGTCACAACCGCAGTTCCCACAATCGCCTCTCGTGGACTGTGTAAAGCCAGCAGCACTAGCAGAGCGGACATCAACACCAGAAAAATAACAAGAGGAACTGGGTACGCTGGAGTCAAGAACACCGGCTCAATTCCTTGACTGCGACCACGAGCTCGAAAAAGTCCAGCCCCCGCCAGTGTCAGGAATACAATGGCGACAAATATAAAGTAGGCGATGATCTGTTGAAAGCTTCCTATCACCACCAAAATTGTTGCAACGAATCCTTGAAGCAGAATGGCGTTCGCCGGAGTGCCGAATCGGGGATGTGTTCTAGCGATCGCGCGAACGAACAGCCCGTCTTTGGCCATTGCGTAATAAACTCTTGGGGCTGACATGATGAACGCGGCCAGGCTGCTCAGAACGCAAATGACCACTATGGCGGCGAATACCATTCCACCAGCGCGCCCGAACAACACTGCACCTGCCTGGGCCACGAAGGTTTGGTCAGAAGTGACCTGCGAAAGCGGCAGCAGATATAAGAACGCTGCGCTCACCAGGATGTAAACAACGGTCACAACCAGCACGCCCAGTAGCATGGCGCGAGGCAAGGTTCGGCCAGGATCGCGAACTTCTCCGGCGATCTTGCTCACATCCCACCAGCCGCCGAACGAAAAAAATCCACCGACCATCGCCGCACCGAGCGCACGCCCCAATGGAAGAGAGCCGGGATGCTGAGCCACAAGAGGAACAAAATTGGACCACGATCCCAGGCGGAACCCGAATGCCCAGATCACCATTGAGGCAAGTACACCGAGCTTCAACCACGTTGTCCAGCGCAGAATTCCAGCCCCTATGCGAATGCTCAGCACATTGAGGAGACAGAGCGACCAAATTACGAGGACAGCGACGAGCTTCGCTGCGAGCGGCGAAGAAGGAAAGATGTAGCCGGCATAGCTGGCCAGCCCGACGGCAAGTGCCGCGGTGAGGCCGGGGTCGAGCACCAGAAGGCACATCCACCCGTACAGAAATGCAATTCGGCGGCCGCACGTCTCCAGCAGATAAACGTAAATTCCCCCATCGCGGGGAAAGCGGGCGGCGAGTTCTCCGTAGCAAAGCGCGCCACACACCGCCAGCATTCCGACCACCACCCAAACGAGTAAGAGCCAAAACGGAGAGCCCAGCGATTTCGCCATGCCGGCAGGCGTGAGAAATATTCCCACCGCGATGGATTCTCCCGCCACTGCTGCGGTCGCCGACGCGAGTCCGAGGCGACGGCCCAGACCGCCGTTCGCGGCTTGCAATTGGGAGACGTTCTCCAATGTGTGTGTACTCATCCGACGAATTCGTCAGAAAACAACGAATCGAGCAACCTAACCGAGTGTATGAGGTGAAGGCAATAGTAGAAAAAAATCGGGCAGAGTGGCTCGTCTACTACTTTCATATTATTGCGTGCGCCGTAGCTCTCTCGAATAATCGCCACACTTTCGTACGGGTAAGTTTGCCTCGTGGAGGCCGACTCATCTCGCTTGCTCCCGAAAAACAAACGTGTCTCGATCTCACAGGGGAAGATGCCGCTTATGGTCAGGTTTCGGAATATTGTTTTCGCGGTAGTACTTGCATGCATTTCGGTTTCCGCTCAGCAAATTAGCGGCAGTATTCGGGGAACGGTTTCCGACCCCAGCGGAGCTTTGGTGCAAAACGCAAGTGTGACTGCCCATCAAGTAGAGACTGGCCTTACGCGCACAGCCACAACTGATCGCGCCGGTAATTATCTTTTATTGGAGTTGCCGGTTGGGCATTACCGGTTGGAAGTCGCCGCCACCGGATTTCAGAAATATCTCCAGGAAGGTATCTCGCTCGACGTCAACGAAACCGCCGCGGTTCCAGTTCATCTGGCGGTTGGCTCAGACAAAGAGCAAGTGCAGGTACAGGCTGACGCCGAACTGATTCAACCGACCGTGACCAGCCTGGGACAAGTTGTACACGAACGCGAAATTAATGACCTTCCGCTGAACGGCCGCGACTTTTCCCAGCTCGGAACGCTCCAGCCCGGAGTGGTTCCGCTCACGCCCGGCCTGCGGGAAGCGGGAGGCTCGCTTCGCGAACAGCAGGGGTACGCAGTTAATGGCCAACGACCCGAGTCGAACAATTTCCTGATAGATGGCGCGAACAATTTCAATGGCGTGGACGGTGGATTCGTCCTCGAGCCGCCGATCGATGCTATCCAGGAGTTCATAATTCTGACGCACAACTCCAGCGCCGAATTCGGACACAATCTCGGCTCCACCACCAACATCATTACGCGCTCAGGATCGAATTCGTACCACGGTGCGCTCTGGGAATTTCTGCGCAACGATGCCCTGGACGCAACTCGGTTTCCCAACACCGTAGTCGAGCCACTGAAGCAAAACCAATTTGGCGGTAGCATCGGCGGACCGGTACGTCACGACAAGACTTTCTTTTACGGATTCTATGAAGGGTTCCGGAACCGGCAGGGAGACAGCTTTATCAGCACCGTGCCGTCATCGGCCGAGAGGCAGGGCGATTTTAGTCAATTGTGCGACCCAAGCAAAGGCGAGCAGTTTGTTAATGGAATCTGCAGCAATCTGAATCACCAGCTCTTCAACATTTTTTTCCAACAGCCGTATCCCTTCAACCAGATGCCAGCGCCGGACCCGACGCATACGAATCTGTTGGCGCAGAGCCAGTTCGCGGTCAATTTGCTGACGTTGTTTCCGAAACCTGATGTTGGCACCAATGGATTTCTTTCTACCGGTACTCTCCGCGACGACCGGAACCAGTTTGGCCTTCGAATTGACCATTACCTCACACCTGCAGACACGCTGAACTTCCGCTACATGTTCAACAATGTCAACCGCTTCGATCCGCTCTCGCCGGCAGGTGCGAGTATTCCCGGTTATCCCGTAGGAGAAGACCATCGCGCGCAGAATTTCGTCGGCCAGGAGACGCATACCTTCTCTCCAGCGGTGATTGGCGTTTTTCGCTTCTCATACCTGAGAAACAAGTTCCTGGTGGATGAACACATTAATCACACCTCGCTTGCGAGCCTTGGATTCCAATATTCTCCTAGTCTGGCCACGGCTGCTGGGCCACCGTTCATTCAGGTGAATGGCTACACTTCAGTTGGCGATCCGATAACCGGGCCGCGCAATACTTACGAAAATTCCTTCGATTATTCCGGCACCTTGAGCTGGGTGCGTGGCGCACACGAACTCAAGTTCGGCGGCGGATATCAACGCCTGCAAGTGAATGCCCTGCAAGGCATCGCAACCAACGGATTCTTTGTGTTCGCCGGATTTCCTGTTACCGATGCTTTTGCCAGTTTCCTGTATGGCGTGCCGGTCGTGTTTCTGCAGGGCCGCGGCGATTTCAATCGGGGCATTCGAGGCAACGCGCTGAACGGATACGGGCAAGACACTTACAAGCTCAATCGCCGTGTGACCTTGAATTATGGCTTGCGTTATGAACTGCCATTTCCCTACACAGAAATTCACAACCGGCAAACACTTTGGATTCCGGGACGTCAGTCAACTGTCTTCCCGACCGCGAAGCCGGGACTGCTCTATCCTGGCGACCAAGGCGTACCGGCTGGCCTCATCCCGACTTTCAAGAAAGGTTTCGCTCCTCGCGTCGGCGTAGCTTTAGATCCTATGGGCGATGCTAAGTGGCTGATCACTTCCTCCTACGGAATATTCTACGAGCCCTATTACACGGGCCAGGGTGGACCGCTGCAATCGCCGATCAGCGCGCCGCCGTTTTTGCAGACGCCGCAGGTTGGTCCGTCGCCGTTTTTCAACTTCTCTGATCCGTTCAACGGCAACCCGCCTATTGCCGGGCAGTTTGCCACCCCGCTCACGAACCTGACACTCACTAACCTGCCCCTGCCCTATACGCAAGATTGGGACTTAAACCTTCAGAGATCATTCGGCTCGGACCTGCTCTTCGAGATCGGATACGTAGGGACAAAGGGGACCAAGCTTCCACGCTTCATCGAAGGCAATCCCGCAATCTACGTACCAGGTTTCAATCCGGTGACGGGTCGGCCGATCTCTACTTCGGGCAATGCCGATCAACGCCGCTTACATTCTGGCTGCACATTGGCCGCAAACAGCCCTCCGTGCATTTACTCCTCGACTGGATTGATCGCCGGCATCGCGAATTCTTCTTACAACGCGCTTGAAACCAGCTTACGCAAGCGCTTCAGTCACGGTGTTTCGTTTCTGGCGTCATACACGCTTTCGAAGTCAATTGATGACGCCTCATCGTTCAACATGACCGGCTCTGCCGCAAAACCGGTTGCCGGCGAAAACGACTTGGCGCAGAACCCTTTCAACCTTGCGGCTGAGCGCGGCTTGTCGTTGTTCGACGCCCGCCATCGCTTTGTGTTGAGCTACCAGTGGGAACTGCCTTTCTGGAGACAGCCTCATGGGTGGTATCAACAAGCTCTCGGCGGCTGGCAGTTAAACGGAATCGTAACCGCAATGAGCGGAACGCCGTTTACTGTGTTTGATTCTCATGACGTTTCCGTCCAAGGTGGAGCCCCGGAGATTACGGGATTCTCCGCGAATCGCCCGAACCTGGTTCCTGGCCAGAACCCTAACGCTGGAGCGCATTCGGCGAACGCATGGCTCAACGCTGGTGCGTTTCAAGCGATCACGCAGGACCCCAATTCTCCCGTGCAACAATTCGGCACAGCTGGCCGCAACATAGCTGAAGGGCCCGGATATGCCAACTGGGATTTTTCGGTGTTCAAGAATATTCACATCATGGAGTCAAACGAGCTTCAGTTCCGCGCAGAACTCTTCAACGTCCTGAATCACACCAACTTCAGACTGCCCGACAGCGACATCAGCTCGCCAACCTTTAATCAAATCCAAGCCGCACAACCGGCAAGGGAGATCCAGGTGGCGCTGAAATTCCTGTTTTAGAACGCTTCGTCTTCAGCAGGGCATTCGCGGAATGACGGAGGATTCCACACCTAAATTAGATCGCGATGACGTAAGTCCCGAGCAGTCAGCTATTCAGAAACTACGCACGGCCGTTGTTGAGCATTTGGCGTCCAACCGGCAGTTGCGATGGGAACGCCGATTCCCAGGCAACTCATTGTGGCTTCTGCCAGAATTGCTCCCCCACCATTCCGATGGTTACTGTCCGACGACCCAGAAGCCCCTGTACGTCTGAGATGTCCTTTTGTCACTGGACTCCTGTTATCTCGTGTTGCTGAGTGCTGGTGACGATCATGGGTGGTAAGGAAGGTCACCCCCATGGAATTAAGGATCTGTCCCCGGATCTTCGTAATAAATACCTTTTTCGCCGGCATCGTTCTTCTTAGCAGCACATTCTCACTGGCACACAACCCGGCAGGCGGCGATCTGGCTGACGACCCTGCTGTAGCGGCTCAGTTGCAATCCGGACAGGGGAAACCGGCGCAGCTCGAAGGCAAACTTGAAATCATCCACCAGGATTTCAAAGATGGTCACGGGCGCTTTGTCTTCACATTGAAGCAGGCGGATGGCACTCGGGTTCCGCTCAAGTTCGCCAAACACCCGCCAACGCATCTGCTGACTGGAGATCACGTCCGCGCCAATGGGCAGCTATTGGGCGGGAGTTTGCTCCTTTATTCCGGGAGCGCCAACGTTACCAGGACTGGCGGCGGTTCACCCCCACCACCGTCTATTCCCGTTCCCAACACCTTTGGAGCGCAATCCGTCCTGGTCATTCTCGTGAATTTTCAAGATGACCCGGTGCAGCCGTACACGCTCGCCGATGCGCAGAATGCGTTTTTCGGTAGCGTCAACAATTTCTTCTCGGAGAATTCTTACCAGCAGACCTCAGTTACAGGAGCCGTTGTTGGCTGGTACACCATCCCGGACAGTGTTGCGACCTGTGACATGTACCAGATTGCGACCGACGCTAAAAGCGCAGCAGTCGCGGCGAGCGTGAACCTGTCGAACTACACTCGCTACGTGTACGCTTATCCCAATAACTCCACTTGCGGCTTTGCTGGTTCGTCAGATGTGGGCGGAAACCCTTCCGAGAGCTGGATCAACGGCACCACGGGACCAGGCGGATTGAGCCTGGATATTCATGTCATCGCCCATGAACTGGGCCACGCCTTCGGTCTTTGGCATTCCCATTTGCTCGATTGCGGCACGACAGCCACGATTTGCTCCAACGGCAATATCGTGGAGTACGGTGACCTTCTGGACACGATGGGAACCCCGCAAACGGCGTCTGCGCATTACAACGCTTACCAAAAGGAGCGCCTGGGCTGGCTGAACTACGCTGCCTCACCCTCAATTCAGACTGTAACGGCGAGTGGCACATATACGATCAATCCCTACGAACTCGGCGGCCCCGGACCGAATGCGCTCAAGGTATTGAAGTCCACCGATTCCACTACTGGCGCCAAGACTTGGTATTACCTCGAGGCTCGTCAGGCACTCGGCTTCGACGCCTTCCTTACGGACAGCACCTATTACACCCAGAACGAAACCACGGGCGTGCTCTTCCACACCGGCACTGATGGCGATAGCAACAGCAGCTACCTGCTAGATATGACACCTGCAACTAAGACCTATTACGCCTGGTTCGATCCGTCGCTGGTGGTAGGCCAAAGCTTCCAGGATTCCGGAGCCGGCGTGACCTTTGCGCCGACCGCGGTGAGCGGCAACGGGGCCACCGTACAGATCACCATGAATAATGGGCCGGTCTGCACTGCGGCGAACCCGAGTGTTACCTTGTCGCCTTCTCAAAGCCTGAGCGCGATTTCTGGAACCGTGGTCAGTTTCACTGCTACAGTAACCGACCACGACAGCTCTGGATGTCCTGCAGCGACATTTAACTTAGGCGCCACGTTGCCCTCCGGCTGGACTGGCGTCTGGAGCGCTGCGGGATTGTCGCTATCGCCGGGCAAGAGTGGTTCTGCGACGTTGAACGTCACTTCACCGGCAGAAACGGCCGATGGCTCTTACAACCTGGGTGTGAGCGCGACGAACGCTTCATCAAGCTCCTACAGCGGATCAGCAGCGGCGAGCTACGTGATTTCCACGCCAGGGGCGTTGAGTGTCAGCTTGTGGACAGACCAATCCACCTATCTGCCGGGCCAAACGGTCACGATCCGCGTTGGCTTACTCTCTGGCACCTCGCCGGACGTTGGCGCAAGGGTAACGGTCAATGTAATGTCTCCGGCTATCAAGACGACTGCTCTGAGCGGAACAACCGGCAGCAACGGCGTCGCCTCACTCAGCTACAAGTTGTCAAGGCACGCGGTTCCCGGAACTTATCAGGCACAGTTCGGCACAAGCGTGACTGGTGCAGCTTCCGTTGCGGGTGCAAGCGCCAGTTTTACGGTCCAATAAGTACTATCTGAAGGCTAGGGGCATCGCGAGCGCAGTGCCCTTTCTGGTTTGGGAAATTGTAGAGAGCCGTTTCTTCTACGTGATCTCCACATCCCGGTGAAAGAAAAAGGCCGGTCAGGTTCGGCCGGCCTACTAATCAACGAATCAAGAGTTCATCAAGCTTAGGAGTCGCACGCGAAGCGTCCGACTCCAAGCTCAGGTTAATTTGATACCGAATGCGCGTCGATACATTCGTCCACCGTCAGCTGATGATCGGTCTCGGTGACTGGATCGCTTATGCCTTCGTCACCGTGGAGCGAGTTCGCCGACACCGTGTTCTTGTGTTGGATGCCCTGGCATGAGCCGCCGCCGGGCAGGCTAATTGTTCCCGGCGCACCACAGAACGATGCGTCGAACTGGCATTGATAGTCGGAGCCACCAACTGTCAGCGTCGCCGGCAGCGCGCCTCCGTTGGTAGCGCTGGCGGTCACTCCCGAGAGCGATCCCAGACCGGGGCTGCCCACGGCCACGCCGCAGGTAGTTCCCAGCACCGATGTATTTGCAGCGCCTGACTTCGTGATGTCACCAAATCCACTATCTTGGAGACCCGTAAGTGTCAGGTTCTCGTCGAATCCGCTCGTGTTGGCAACGTCCACGCTATACCTTACATTCACGCAGACATTAAGGGTGGAAACAAACCCCTTGGTTATAGTCGCCGAACTCGGCGCGTCCGTCGACGTGACCGTTACCGTGTTAGACGTGTCTGGGCCGAAAAGCGATGTGCTGACGAGAGCCGAGTGGCCCTGGATCGTCACCTTGTCCGTCACCGAAGCAAGCTCACCCTGAACTGCGGTGAAGTCACACGTTGACGTAGCGCCTTTCGCAATAGGTACGGGCGGGCAGTTAACGTTGGATGCGGTGCCAACAAGTCCCACAGGACATGCGGAGCCCTGGAACCCGGCCGCTGTGAAGACGTTGCCGTACTGGTCGTCACAGATCTGGTCAACCGCGATGCCACCAAAATCCGATGTGTTGGTTATGGAGACATGGTAGGTCACTGTGCTGCCCTCAGGGCCGGCGTTGCAGGCGGTGAGGTTTGCACCCTGGCTGAGCGCGGTGTTGCAACTCTTCGCCACCGAAGCGGTTGGTGTTATCGGTTGAACGGGAATCGAGAGAGTCCCGCAGCTGCACTTCGAAGGAGACCCCGGTACCGCCGAGGTCTGATAGGGAAAACTCGTCGGCGGCGAGAAGCAGTTAAGCTGCTTGCCAGGTACTTGCCAACTCGTGCACTCTGGCAACGACAGCGAAGTCCCGGTTAGAGGGCAGGTGACATTGTCGACTTCGATTACGACATCCTCGGTCCCAGCTCCAAAAGCCGGGCTGCTGTCCGTGCTGCTGGTGTCTCCGCAGTTGTCCACCGCCGTGTTGCCGTCGAGCTCGGCATATTGGGCCGTCCCGCACGTAACGTTGCTGCCCGGCGAGCAGGGATGCTGGGGAGCGATAATACTGTCCGTGCAGGTGCCGGACAACGCGCCATTCTGGTTTGCGCCGGTACCCGTACCAAAGTAGAGGCCGACGTTCGATCGCGAACTCTTCGAAGTCGTCAGGATTTCGAAATCCGCGATAAAACTGAACGGCTGCCCTGCGAGGCATTTATTCCCTATACCGCCGATGACTTGAACGTTCTTGACCGCCGCGATGCTCACATCGTTCGCTGTACACTGCACTTTGCCGCCGCCGCTCGCGGTGTATTCATCCTGTAAACAATTCTGTGCGAATGCCGGCGCGGCCAGGATGGCCAACGCGAGCAACGCGAAAAGAAATGAAAACGTCTTACAACACGTTTGCAGACTCATAACTTTTTTCCTCCTCAGAACTCTGGTTGACGAAATGGTGTCGGCAGAGGCACTGCTACCCATGGGCTAGATCAGTGCGAGAGCTGCCGGGCGTCGCGTCAGCTTCGGAGTGTGGCCGGACGCGTGGTGATTCACGAGCAGCGGGAGGAACGTCTCGGTCGGGGAAGGCTGCCCCAATGGCACTGTTGCGAGTGTCAAATTAGGGTTGCCAGTGGCGTGGACCCCTCGCGAACTTCGGAGCACACTTCCGAAGTACGCGCGGAGCTTACCTCGCGCCGTGATAGCTGTCAATCTCTAATAAGTTAAAGTTTAACTTTTACAACTTTAGTTGTAGTCAACTGCCGGTCTTTTGCCTACAGCCCTGCCTCAATCCTCGATCTCGGATCAAGCAAGTCGCGAAGGGCGTCGCCGATGAAGTTGAATGAGAGGACTGCAAGCATTACCGCGAGGGCGGGAAAGATCACCAGATGCGGCGCGTCGAAAAGATGGGCACGGCCGTCGTTGAGCATGGCTCCCCAGGAGGCAGTTGGAGGGGGAACACCCAATCCCAGAAAACTCATCGTGGCTTCCGCCAGAATTGCGCCCGCCATTCCAATTGCAGCCTGCACAATCACCGGCTGAACGATGTTCGGCAGAATGTGCCGCACAATGATTCGCACGTCAGTCGCGCCCAGCGCCCGCGCGGCTTCCACATATTCTTTCTCGCGCGCGGCCAGGACTTGCGCCCGCACTAGGCGCGCATAGCCGACCCATCCGCCGATTGACAGCGCCAGAACCAGATTGAAAATTCCCGGGCCACGAAACGCCACAAACGCAATTGCAATCAGAATGCCCGGAAAAGACAAAAAGGCATTCATTACCACGATGTTCACAAAGCGATCGATGCGTCCGCCGTAGTACCCGGCAATTGCGCCGACGATCAACCCAATCCCAAGCGAAGCCGCGACCACGCAACTGCCCACCAGCATGGAAATTCGTGAACCGTAAATCAGGCGCGAAAGAATATCTCGCCCTAATTCATCCGACCCGCAAATCTGCTTCAGCGAAGGAGCGGCAAGCCGCGTAGCTAAATCAATGTGCGAGGGATCATAAGGCGCGAGCCAGGGCGCGAAGATAGCGCAAATGGTGAAGAAGACGACAAAAACTATGCCAATCGCAGCCAGAGGATTGCGTTGCGCGAGCCGTGGAAGCGAAATGGCGGTGGCGGAAAAGTATTTTCTCCAGAGGTGATTTCTCTATATTGTCATCCTGAGAAGCCTTTAGGCTGCGAAGGATCTATGCACTTCTGAACTGCATAGATCCTTCGCTGCGCTCAGGATGACATGCGCCCACTTTTGCAGGCGCTCACTGCACGCCGGCTGCAGTCGATGGAGTCGCCTCGAACTCTTCCCCCATCCACTTCTGGAACGCCTTCATGTTTTGTTCGCGGCCGAGGAAATTTCGGACGAGGTCATTCGCCGACATCGAACCGCCGGGTTCGAGCACGGTGTGTCGATATCGCATCGGCGCCGGGCCCGCCAGCAGATTTGAATGATCAAACTGATCGAAAAAATCCTCGGCAATGACTTTGTCCCACAGATAGGTGTAGTAAGCCGAAGAGTAGCCACCCAGATGTCCAAATGCGGTGTACATGTGCGTCCCCGGAGAAACCGCATACAACGTGTACTTCTTCTGGTCAGCCGTCGCTACTGCATCAGGGTCCACATTCTCCGGCTTAGTTTTGTACATGTCGAAAGAGATCGCGGTGTACGAGTCTTGCTGGACCGCCCAGCCGCCGCGCCCATACGCAGACGCACGATCCATACGCGCGACCAGGTCAGCCGGGATCGGCTCGCCGGTCTTGTAATGACGGGCAAACGTCGCCAGCACCTGCGGGCTGCGCATCCATTCTTCCAGCATCTGCGATGGGGCTTCTCCAAAATCAGCCTCCATACTTATGCCACTGATTCCTGCCCACTGCTGCTGGCCGCCGAGGATCCAGTGCATCAAGTGCCCAAACTCATGGAAAAATGTCACCACGTCCCCGTACTCCATCAGGCCGGGATCGTCCGCCGTCGGATTGGGGAAATTGCACACTAGCACGGCTTCCGGAAGCTGCTTGCCGCGAACTCCATCGAGCACCGGCGCCATTTCCGCATGACTGAACTTTCCCGGGCGGGGATGCATGTCCAGGTAGAAGCGTCCCATGATCTTTTCACCATCGAGCAGGTCCCAGGTTTCTACGCTCGGATCCCATGCGGGAACATTTTGCTCCTGGCGAAAAGTGACGTGAAACAGCGTCGCCGCCGTGTCCAGAATTCCTTGACGAACTTCATTGAAAGGCAAATACGGCCTGACCTGCTGCGAATCGAAGTTGAATTGCGACCTGCGAACCGACTCGCTCAAATATGATCCCTCATAATCCCAAAGCTCTTTTGCCTCCGGATCGGCCTTCCGCTTCTCGGTCATTGCCATTGCGTATTCGCGCTGGGCGATCGGCCGTGCCGCGGAATCCACCTTCTGAATAAAATCGCCAATGTTATTACCGGTCTTGATCATCTTGTCAGCAGCGTTGTAGTCCGCCCATGAGGCATAGCCTAGCGTGGTCGCGATCTCGTAACGGGTCTTCATCATGCTTTCCAGCACGTCTTTGTTCTTGGGATAAGCGCGCGTCAGGAATGCCTGATAAACACGGCGGCGGAATTCATCGCTCTTGCTGAATTTCAGCGCCGGCAATGCGTCCGGATAATTTGTAGTAACGTAAATCTTGCCATCCGCACCGGGTTTGTGACGGTCGATATAGTCCTGCGGCAGACCATCAAGCTCTTTAGGATCGGTGACCTCGACCTTTTTCTGGTCGTCTGCGATGTTGCGATCGAAGTTGGCCTGTTCCTCCGTAAGCTGATCATTCAGTTTTTTCAGGCGCTCGCGCGTGGCATCGTCTTTATCCACGCCGGAAAGGCTAAATTCGAGAAGTTGCCTGTGCACGTAGTAACGGGTCGCAGCATCAGCCTTCCCGACGTCCAAGCCTGAGAGCGCGTGGTATACATCACGATTCAAGGACAAGGCAGTCTGCGCGGCGCTCGCTTTGCGCAACATTTCGGTCGCATGATCGCGGAAGGCTGCATCGGGATGGACCTGCTCCATCAAGCTCGAGAGGTAAGCAGCCGCGTTGATCTGCCGCACTGCTTCGTCGTATGGCGTGAGGGTGTTCTCGATGGTCCTGCTGCCCTTCGCAGCGGTTATCTCTGCGATCGCCTTGTCAGCTGATGACAACCTGTCATTGACCATCTTTTCAAAAGCCGAGGCATCGGGCTTGGACGCCCAGATGGTAGGTTGGGGTGCGGTTTGAGCAACCGCTGCGGCACTGAATACCACAGCGATAACAGACATCTTTATTTTACGTAATGACATACGGGAGAGCCTCGCAAGAAGAGCTTTAGGACTAAGACGGCCACGGTTGAGAATGGTCAACCGAAGATTCTGTTGGAGAGCGCAGCCAAAAGTCAAGTATTCCCAGCTTGTAGACGCCTAACCTCAATGTGTTCCGTGCCTGCGGTCATACTTCTCTCCGGCGGCGATCGCCACTGACAAACGATTTTCCTTCGGCGCAAGCGGGCAAGTGGCGTAGGGAGTCACCGCACAGGGCGGGTTGTAGGCGCGGTTGAAATCAAGCACCACTTTGCCGTTAACAACCGGATCAGAGTCCAGAAATCTTCCGCCGGGGTAAGTTTCGCTCTTGCTGGTCAGATCGCTCATGACGAAACTCAGGCCCTTCGATGGCTCGCCGCTGAGAGCAGTGAGTACCAGCTCGCGTCCGTTCAGCGTGAACCGGACTTCGCCGGGAACTGGAGTTGGAGTTGTATCTCCGAGCACGTTGGGAACATCGACGGTTTTCTTTCCGTCGGAAGCTACGAACGATCCGGTCACGCGGTATCCCATATCCAGAGGAAAGAATACTGGGCCGGCATACTTCTGGACCGCCGCGCTGTTCAGGTCCTTAACGCGAATTCCGAGCCGCTCGCCGCGTTTGATTACGTGCATCCGCAGGCTTCCGAGTTCGATCACCGTGGGGTGACCAGTGATGTCAGCCTGCAGTTTCGCGCTGTTCACGATCTTGCCTTCAATCTTTGCTTCAACTCCCGGCGCGAACTCCACAGAGACATCATCTCCGTTGCGGATGAAGTGGCCTGCCTTCGCGGATCCAGAAGGCAGCACGATCGGGTTATCGTCAGCGCTCCCGAAGGCGTTGTCACCCGGCTTCAACCAGAAAAGTCCTGCAAGTGGAAGCCAACGCTGCTTCAGGTCGTCAACCAATTCGGCCTTCCATTTTTCAAAATCTTTCAGATATGCGCCATCGGGCGGCTGAACCGCAGCAGCAAATGTCGCCAGGGATGCGGCCATAAGCCACGCGAGCATGTTTCGCCAGGAACGGAAAACCGAGAACCGGCGACGGGCTCTCTGCTCACTGCAATCGACCAACCAAGGACTACTGTTTTTTCGCATATTCCCTCGGGTCGGGTAGCGGCTCCAGACCGCGCCCGGCGAAAATCTGCTGAAACTCATTCAGGAGCAAGTCATGGATCGTGCCATTTGAGGCCAGGGTTTCGCGGCTGTTCAGCTGAAAAGCTCCACCCTGAAAGTCGCTGACTCGCCCGCCCGCTTCCTCCACCATCAAGACGCCCGCGGCTGTGTCCCAGGGGTTCAGATTGAACTCCCAAAAGCCGTCGAAGCGTCCGCAGGCGACGGAGCATAAATCCAGAGCTGCCGATCCGGCGCGCCGGACGCCATGGGTTCGCAAGGTGATCTGGTGATAGAAGTGGATATTCGGATTCTTATGTCGCTTATGACTGGGGAAGCCCGTAGACAACAGCGATTCGGCAAGCCTGGCAATCTTCGAAACACGGATGGGAGAGCCGTTTAAGAATGCTCCTTTACCTTTCTCTGCTGTGAACATCTCGTTCCGCGTCGGGTCGAAGCACAGGCCGGCGATCATTACGTTCTTGTGCTGCAGCCCCATGGAGACACAGAACACAGGATATCCATGCGCAAAGTTCGTAGTGCCATCGAGCGGATCGACATACCAGCGGTACTCGCTCCCCGTGTCGCGCAGACCTTGTTCTTCGCCGAGAATGTCGTGATCAGGCCACAGGCTGCGAATCCGCTCACGGATCAGCGCCTCTGAATTGCGGTCGGCAGCCGTCACTAAATCGGCATCGCCCTTGTACTCAATTTTGATGTGCCGGTCGAAGTGTTCCATCAGCAGAGCGCCGGCTTCACGAGCGATGGATTGCATCGCGGGAAGGAATTCATGCGTGTTACTGGCAAGATCGGAAGTTACGGCCGGTGAGTTTGACACTACGCCAGTTTCGCAGATACCGGCGCTACAGGCAAAACGAACCAGCGTATCAGCTGGAGCCGCGTTTGACTTGCCTCGTGACACGCGTCAGAATTCGTTTCCTTCATATTAAGGACCTATCTATGGCAATTCGTCGCATGCTGCTGGTCGTTTTCCTGATTTCCCAGATCTCCGTCGCCCAGGGCCGCCACACCGCACGATCTATGGTGGTCAGCAAATTCGGAATTGTAGCCACCACTCACGTGCAAGCCTCGCAAGCAGGTGCAGAAGTATTGCGCAAGGGCGGCTCAGCCGTGGATGCAGCCATCGCGGCGAACGCCGTGCTTGGCGTGACTGAGCCCATGATGAACGGCATTGGAGGCGATCTCTTTGCTATTTACTGGGACGCAAAGTCTGGCAAGCTCTACGGACTTAACTCCAGCGGCTGGGCTCCCCAAGGACTCACCCTTGAGCACATGAAGTCCAAAGGCGCGACCAAGATGCCGCTGCGCACCATAGATTCAGTCACGGTGCCTGGCGCGGTCGCAGGTTGGAATGCGCTACACGAGCGCTTCGGCAAGTCGCCCTGGAAAGACTTATTCCAATCCGCCATCTTTTACGCCGACCACGGCTATCCCGTTCCTGAACTGATTCACGGGTTCTGGGCCGAGGCCCCGCAGGTTTTCGCCAATGATCCCGAGGGCCAACGCGTTTACTTGCCTAACGGCCACCCGCCTGACATCGGAGAGATCTTTCACAATCCCGACCTCGCAAAGACCCTGCGCCTGATCGCAAACAGCGGAGCTGACGCGTATTACAAAGGCGAAATCGCACAGGCGATCTTAAGCACGTCAAAGGCGCTGGGCGGGACCATGTCCGCCGCTGACCTCGCCGACTTCAAGCCTGAATGGGTTGAGCCCATTTCAACCACATATCGCGACTGGACGGTATACGAACTGCCTCCGAATGGCCAGGGCATGGCTGCCCTCGAGATGCTGAACATCATGGAAACCGCTCCCGCCTCGCCCGATGGTCCACTCAGCGTCGCGGAGTTGCACAAGAAGATTGAGGCCATGAAGCTGGCCTACGCCGATCTTGAACACTACAACGCCGATCCTCGCTTCGCAAAAATTCCGGTCAAAGGTCTTCTCTCGAAGGAGTACGCCAAAGAACGCGCGAAACTCATCGATCCCGATCGCGCCAATTGCGACGTCTCTTATGGCGCGCCGCGCAGTGACACCACTTATCTCACCGCCGTAGATCGCGACGGCAACATCGTTTCCCTTATTCAGAGCAACTACGAGGGCTTCGGCTCCGGCATCACCGTTCGCGGGGCGGGATTCGTATTGCAGGATCGCGGGGCTTTGTTTTCGCTCGATCCCGATTCGCCCAACGTGCTCGCGCCGCGCAAGCGTCCGTTCCACACCATCATTCCTGCCTTCATGCAACGCGGGGAGCAGCACATCGGCTTCGGCATTATGGGAGGCGCAAATCAGCCGCTGGCCCACGCCCAGTTCGTCTCGAACATCGCCGACTATGGAATGAATGTTCAACAGGCGCTGGAGAACGCGCGTTTCACAGTTCATCCCCAGCGCGGATGCAACATCGTGATTGAGTCACGGGTAAAGCCCGATGTGCGTGAGAAACTTGCAGCTATGGGCCATAAATTTCGCGTAGACGAGGAATACTCGACTTCCATGGGACGCGGCAACGCCGTCGTACATGACTCACGCACTAACGTGAATTACGGCGGCTCGGATGCGCGTGCCGACGGTTCTGCAGAGCCGGAGCCTCCGCCACTGCCGCATTGAGGTGTCGGGAGAAATCGGTTCGGAGCACTTAGAACTTCACCTCGACTTGCGAGGTCGTTTCTTTGGCGCCTAATTCATATCTCCAGTTTTTTACTGCAATTATGGCAGCTTGCGCCAGCAAGGGGTGGCCTCCGATATATTCCACACGTCGAACACTGCCATCACTGTTAATCCACACCTTCACCTTAACTGTGCCGTGAAGATTCATCCCTGCTGCAACTGCGGGATAGTCCGGGTTCTCGTGATACACGACTTTTCGCTCAGCAGGCCCGGCGGCCCAGAGGGCCACACTGAGTACAAGAGGACACGCCAGAGATGTGGCCAGTCTTTTCATAATTCAACATCAAAAGGTCAATCGAAGCGCCAGTTGCATCAGTCGAGGATCTCGAGCGCGACTCACCGTACCGAAACTCGCGCCGTCGGTAATGTTGCCGTCGGGATTCAGGAACTGCGTATGATTCAGCACATTGAAGAGCTCGGTCCGGAATTCCGCATTCGTCCCCTCAGTTATCTGAAAGGACTTGTGCACGCCTAAATCCAGATTGGCAATTCCCGGCCCGCAGCACAGATTTCTTGGCGTGTTCCCAATTTGTCCCAGAGGCGACTCGGTGAATGATGCAGGGTCGAAGTAGTAACCGCCAGAAACTTGCGGTTGGAGACGATGGAACGGGGCGATTTGTTGCGGCTCGCCGAAGGGCTCGAAGTTCAGGCTATTCATCAATTCCTGGTCGCTGGCTGAACTCATGCGAATTGGGAATCCCGACTGCACGGTGAGGATGCTCGACACCGCCCAACTGCCAAGCAGGTGGCGCGTCCACCCGTGGTGGTTCGGCCTGGGCATCTGCCAGTATTCGCTGAATACCAGGCGGTGCCGGGCGTCGTACAGCGACAGTGAGCGAGAACGGCGTGGGTCGAGGGGATTGACCGCAGTCTCGAAACTCGATGCATTGTCAGTAGATTTACTCCATGTGTAAGAAACAAGAAATTGAAGTCCGTGCGAGAAGCGGTGACTCACCAGGCTTTGAAAAGAATTGTAGGAGGAATTCGCGATTGGCGGGTTCGCAAAGATGCTGGCAAAAACCGGCACCCCGTCCGGTGGGCATCCCATTCCAGTCGTCGGCTCGCACAATGGTGACGAGTAACGCCGCAACCCGACCAGGGTAATAGGATTCGCATTCGGGCCGGTAACACTTGGGACCGATCCGTATGGCAAGCGCACGGTTACGCCCGCCGGAATAGCGTTCGCGGGAATGATGTAGTCGCCATCGGCGCCGAACGGTCCACATGTCATTCCGGGAATCCTTCTCATATCCAGGCAGGTCTGCGCGATTCCGTAATTTTGGTCGAGGGTGGCGGGCAGGCGGTGTCCCTGGCTGCCCACGTATCCTAACTGCAACAACGTGCTACTTGAAAGTTCGCGTTGTATGGTGACGTGGTAATGCGTCGAGTACGGAATTCGAAAACTCTGGAGAAGATTTCCATACAGCGTAATTGGGCGGAACGAGGCAAAGTCAACCGGCAAGCCTGGTTTGGGATCTAGAAACCCATTAAACGGGTTGGGAGTAATCGATCCGTCCTGGTCGAGAAATGGCGTGTTGAAAAATGAATTGGATACACTGGTCGAGCCACCGAACGGCGGTTGTGCGGTGAGATTCTCGCCGAACATCATTTCTTCTTGGGTGTCGTAGAACATTCCCCAGCCCATTCGAAAGCTGGTGTGCCCCGGCCCGCCGGTTAAGCTCGACAACCAGCCGCCGTTCCAACCCGGAGACCAGGCGAGACCCAGCCTGGGAGCAAATGCGCGAAGGTAGTTCTGGGTCAAACCATTCGGCACTCCTCGATCGCCGGGAAATACCATCCCCAGTGGAAACAACGAAGCGCCTGGCCCGGCAGGCGAGCAGTCCGTGCTGCCAACGACCGCGACTAAAGGATCAGTGGAGCTCAATTGACATGGATAAACCGTGGTGGCTTGGCCAGGCCGAAAGGCTTGGATTCGCTTGCCCGCATCTTCATATGGCGTGTTGAATTCCCAACGCAGGCCATAGCTCACCGTAAGGTTCTGGCGCACCATCCACGCATCCTGCGCGAATACATTAGTTTGTGTAGTCCGTGCATCCACCGCGTTTGCCGAGCCCTGAGAGAAATTGTCAGGCAAGCCCAATAAATAATTGGGAACCAGGTTGCTATAACCGGTGTCATTCGGGCCACCGCCAAAGAACTCGAAACCTCCGTTGAGATCGTAAAGAAAGAGCTGATGCAGCCGTTCATTTCGGGCCACAGCCCCAAACTTCAACGTATGAGAGCCGATTATGCGCGTGTAAGTTTCCTGCGCCTCGTAAACGTCCCCGATCTGAGAAAAACTACCGTTGGAGTTGTTGCCCAAGGCGAAGCCCCCGCCCAGCGAGACCAACGGCACGCCTTCATATTTCGCGCCGTATCCGGGCACGATTCCGAGGCGGGGATTGGTGGGATCTTGGAAGCACTGGCTTGCAGGGACTTGCCGGCAAGAGTCCTGCACCAGGCTAGTGTGTGCGGGACGAAGCAACGCGCCTTCGCCTTCGCGGTAATAAACCAGACGAGCCTCATTGATGGTTGTCGCGGTAACTGTCCAGGCGTGAGACAAGTTCAACTGCTGATATCGCGTGCGAGTCAGCGTTCCAAAGCCCGGCAGGTTCGCACCCAGCCCCAGAAAATATGAAAACGGCTGACTATCGGTCACATCCGACCCGTAGTAGTACGCAGTCACCTGTTGCTGGCTGGTGAGATTATGATCGACCCGAAAGGTAATCTGGTCATTGCGCACCATCGCGCGCGGCGCCGAAGCGAAGGTTAAGCTCCGATTCGCCAGCGGCACAAACCGCTGCATCAGGTCGGCGGCGGTCGCATCGAAACAGGAGGAAGGGATAATATTTCCCGGGAAAATCGCCGAATACGCAGTGCCGGCGGAAATCGCAGCTCCCCCGCCATTGCTCACAGCGGCCACGCACCCGGGACGATTAATCAAGGCCTGAGCCACCGTCCCATCATTCAATACGCCTGAGAATGTCGGACCGGCAGAAAAATCTCCGCTTCGCTCGGCCAGCGTCGGCACTGCCACCGGACTTGAAGTTATGCCGCGCAGCTGCCGCCGGCCCTCATAGGACATGAAAAAGAAGGTCTTGTCCCGGCGTAGTGGTCCTCCGAACGTGCCTCCAAATTCGTTTTGCTTGAATTCTGGAACGGCGGCATCGAAATACCCGCGTGCATTGAGCGCATCATTGCGCAGGAATTCGTAGACGCTTCCGTGAAATGCGCTGCTTCCAGATTTCGTGATCACATTCAGAACTGAACCCGAATTCCGCCCTAGCGAAGCGTCATAATTGTGCGAAATTACCCTGAACTCGCTCACCGAATCCGGCGACGGCTGCACCGATGGCGAATTCACCAGTTGCTCGGCCGAGTAACCGCCATTCACGTTGTAGTTGTTCGAGCGGGTGCGTCCGCCATTCACTGAAACTACTCCCGGCCGGTCACTCCCAAGAAACACGTCCGTTCCCACTGTGCTCTGGACGCCGGGCTGAAGTTGCAGCAGTTCAAACGTGTCGCGCGACTTCAGCGGCAGCTCGGTGACTTCATCCTCACTCATTACTACGCCGATCTGGGCGTTGCCGCTTTCGACCAGAGAAGCTGCCGCCGTAGGGCCTTTGCGGCTCCCGCTGCCCACCGGTCCCATAAGGACGTCTAATTGCGTGACCTGTCCAATGCTCGCGCGGACGTCTTTCGCATCGAAGCTCACCAATCCTTCGGCACTGGCCTGCACTCGATATGTACCCACTGGAAGCGCAGGAAAAGCGAATTCACCCGCATCGTCGGTAGTGGCCGCGCGCATTAATGAAGTGTCTTCGGCCGTCAGCAGGACAAATGCACTCACCACCGGGCCGTGAGCTTCGTCCTGCACCCGTCCGCGAATCTCCGCAGTGCTCTGCGGCCACGAAAGCATGGATGAGAACAGCACGAAACAAAAAAGCTGACAGGGATTTGTAGATCGGCCTTCCACGGTGTTTCCTCGCTTTGACCTTAAACAAACGGCAATTACGAGGAAAGGTGACGGCAGTCCAGTCGATTACTCTTAGCACCTGCGATTTGCAGAAATGGGATTACGCCCGAATTGGAACACCGCGACGAACTCTTAACTCAGGCGAGTTCTTAACCAAAGAGTTCGGATCTTCTAGCCTCGGGCAGAATGTCGCGCAGCGATTCAGGCGAGAAATGGCTGGCAAGTTGCCTCGCAACCTCAAGCGGCGTTTTTTCACTGCGCAACAACGCAATTTGTACTTCGCGACGCTGAGACCATTTCTCATGGCGGCTCACCATGTCAAAGAGTAATGGCTTCGCGCCAGCCGCCATCAGCGCCTTCACAACCGACACTTCGACGAGCCGCGAATTCTCCAGCGCCACCGCCACCACCCGGACGTCTTTGTCATTCAGCAATGCCGCAGCCAGGCGACCAGGGCCGCGTCGCGCCAGCGAAGTTTTTTCTCCAGCCGAGAGAGACTCGATTCGCAGCAGAATCTGCTCCTCCGCGGCCCGCTTAATGTCAGCGGCTACTACGGGCGTAAGCGCTACCTGCATTAAATCAAATGTGAACAAACGACGAAGCAGGGGAATCGCAACATGGCGCGGCGTCCGCGGGTGCGTAACCAGAGCCAAGGCTAGCTTGCGGCTCTTCAGGGTTGCCGCACTTCTTCCAATTTCCACCAGGGTGTTGGTGCTGATATCAGCCGCCTTCAGGAGCGAGAGAGCCTGATCCTCGCTCATCTCTGACGAGGAAATTCGAATGTCAGGACTCGAAGTCTGCTCACCCGCCGGCCGCGCAGCGGTGGAATTCGAATTGGAATTCGAATTGGAATCGGCGCTCAATACCGCTCCACCAGAACTGATCGGCACGGGTATCCCAACCGGATCGTCTGCAGAATCATTTGTCCGTCCCGGGCCGGTGCCATACGCCAAATTCTCGGCGTGCCCGCTCCAGCGCACCCATGGCCGGATTGATTTCTCTGTCTACGAAACTTGCACTCCGCCACAACTTGCCCAACTCCTGCTCAAAAGAGCGCTTTACCTGATTGCTACTTGCGAAAACACCGCCGTGAGTTGCGACCGCAACCTCTTCCCCGGCCCCGAACAAGCGCTGTATCAGAGTCTCTGCCAGGCTCGCGAGCTCGCAACCGGCGCTCTCGAGGACTTCGATTCCCTGTTTGTCGCCAGCCTTTGCGCACGCCAGCACCACTGGAAATAGCGACGCATAATCTCGGATCGGGTCTTCATTGATGCGAATCACCAAGTCTTCGGCACTAGAGATGTCCAGCGCTCTCATCAGTTCCTTTAGTAAATCAGAATGATTTTCCCGATCGCGGGCCCGTAGTCCGGCGGAAAGCGCCTTGGCCGCGATCCAATGTCCCGAGCCTTCATCGGAAACTACGCGGCCCCATCCCCCAGCTCTGCCCTTCTCTCCACGCGAATTGCGGCCGTACGCAATCGAACCCGTCCCTGCAATCACGATAACTCCTGGACCACCCCCGAACGCGCTTTCGAGCGCGACTTCCATATCGCCGAGCACTTCGATCGCGCCACCCACGATTTCGATCAGGAGCCGCTGCACCAGGCTGGCAATGCCGTCATCGGCTGCGCCCGAAATTCCCGCACAGGTGCGAGCAATCTGTCGCGGCGAAACATTGGCTGCGACACAAGCTTCATGGATGGCGCCAGCCAGCGACTCCTGCGCACAGGCCTCTCCTACGCGCAGCACGTTGCAGCCGGAGCCGGTGCCCTTAGCCAGCACGGACGTTTCATCGCCGAGAATGCAGCGGGTCTGAGTACCGCCGCCATCGATTCCAAGAAAAAGAGGCACGGAAGGATTTTAAATCCAGATGAGAACTCTCACTGGCCCGGATCGGGAATGGGACAATTCACAAGCTCAAACTCGCCCCCAGCTATCGGAGCTTGCACGACTTTCACGGTTTAGGGGTTTAGGATTCCTTGGGAATCGCCGATTAGAATATGTGACTCGCCGGTCAATGATGTGGGCCTGGTGCGAATCTTGGTTCAGAATCGAAACTAAAGTAGGAACTTGTGATCTCAATCACTTTCCTTGTTTGGTGACTCCGGTTAGAATGCTCAGTTCCTGGCCGCTGTATTCCAGAAACGGGGCGGCACGGCGGCAATTCAAGAAGTCTGCTAGTCAGGTCCAAGGAGACCGCGGTTCGTGATCGTTGGAGTTCCCAAAGAAATCTATCCTGGTGAACGGCGGGTGGCATTGACGCCTGTCGTAGTGCCCATGCTCGCGAAAGCAGGGTTGGAAGTCGTTATTGAAGCCGGCGCCGGCACATCAGCGGGATATCTAGACTCACAGTATCAAGAGAAGGGCGCGAAGGTGCTCGCAGATCGCGCCACTGTCTTCGGACAATCGGACATCGTGGTGCAGGTGCTTGGCCACGGCGCAAATGACAAAAACGGAGCCACTGACCTTGCTCTCATGCGGCGCGGGCAACTGTTAGTTGCCTTCTTGCGTCCGCTGGCTGCCCCAGATGCAGTGCAGCAGATTGCGCACACAGGCGTCATGGCCTTTTCCGTGGAATTGATGCCGCGCACTACCCGTGCCCAGAGCATGGATGCGTTGTCATCGATGGCCTCAATCGCTGGATACAAGGCTGTGGTCGTGGTAGCGGACGCACTACCTCGGATCTTCCCCATGATGACGACCGCTGCAGGAACGATCACACCCTCACGCGTTCTGGTGATTGGCGCAGGTGTAGCAGGGCTGCAGGCGATTGCCAGTGCCAAGCGACTGGGCGCGGTGGTATCTGCGTACGACGTGCGCCCCGCGGTCAAGGAGCAGGTGCAGAGCTTGGGTGGAAGGTTTGTCGAACTCGCCCTTGAAACTACCGACGCTCAGGACGCACGCGGGTACGCAAAGGCTCAGGATGACGCTTTTTATGCCAAGCAGCGGGAGTTGCTGGGCAAGGTGATTGCCGAAAGCGATGCGGTTATAACCACGGCAGTCGTGCCGGGAAAGAAAGCTCCCATTCTGGTTACCGAAGCGATGGTCAAGGGAATGGCTCCAGGATCGGTGATTCTCGATCTTGCGGCAGAGCGCGGTGGCAATTGCGAACTCACGCGCCCGGGAGAAACTGTGGTTGCGCACGCGGTCACTATCATTGGACCAATTAATCTGGCCAGCAGCGCGCCATATCATGCCAGCCAGGTGTACGCACGTAACCTGACTTCGTTCCTGACCAACCTGGTAAAGGACGGCAAGGTGCGCCCGCCGGAAGACGACGAAATTATTCGTGAGACACTTCTGACGCGGGACGGCGAAGTGGTAAACGCTCGGGTGAGAGAAATGTTGGGACTGCCGGCAGCGGTAGCGCAGTGATTGGATTTGAACTCTGAGGTTGCCCCGCCTTTTTCTCTCCGGTTCTTTGGAGAGACAGGCGGGAATGCTTGAGTCAGGTGGTGCTGATGGGCACAGCTCTAATCGACGGTCTCTTCGTATTCATGTTGGCGGGGTTCATTGGGTTTGAAGTCATCAAACGCATCTCGCCTCTTCTTCACACCCCATTGATGTCGATCACCAACGCGCTCGATGCGATC
>Ga0075436_100000288_pt1 | contig 31977 bp, 32 predicted proteins | sample RhiMethybrSRZTD5_FD_75303 | JGI IMG/M metagenome (GOLD analysis project Ga0075436, IMG submission 75303) | Populus rhizosphere microbial communities from Tennessee, USA - Rhizosphere MetaG P. TD hybrid SRZTD5 | ecosystem: Host-associated > Plants > Roots > Rhizosphere > Soil | place: USA...
GGGAATCGAACCCACCCAGGCCGCCTCTCGACGACCCGCAACGGGTTTGAAGCCCGCGAGAACCACCAGGCCCCCTGCGCCTCCCCGCCGTCAGTCAAAGTAGCAAGCAAGACAACCACGGTGCAAGAGGCCGGTTATTTACCATTTGTGATTAGCCATTTATCACTTGTCATTGTTATGAGCAGTGGTTTTCCATTCAGGCGATGACAGATGACAAATGAAAAATGGAAAATGATAAATGGGAAACGACAAACTGGAACAAGTAACGTCGTCAAGTCTTTGCCTTCACTCTCTTCATGAACCGCTCCATGTCAACCGCCGCGCGAACGTGTGTGCCTTCGCCGATCTTTTCGAATCCGTCGTGAGCCTCGACAGCGAACTTGATGGTGTAGTCTCCAACTTCGAGAACTTCCGCGCGCGTGGTCACTGTAGCGCCGACCGGAGTTGCCGCGAGATGTTTGACATCGACTACGATTCCAACCGTTATCCATCCAGCAGGAAGGAACTCCTGAATCGCCTCCGCTGCGGTGTTTTCCATGTGATAAATCATGATTGGTGTGCCGTAGACTTCCGGCATGTGCTCGTGGAAGTGAGCTACGGTCATCTCTCGAGTGACTTCAATCTTCTGCGTCGCCGTGGCTCCGATCGGAACATTTGCGGTTGGTTTCATCGCGTTTCTCCCGTTTAGAATGAATCATTCTAGCGGTCAGCAGAGTGAAAGACCACGTGAGCACAAAACCACACTGCTGTGGCTTGTGTGCGACACGTCGAAGTCAGTTCGATTCGAACGCATTGATTTTCCATTGATAAAAGCCGCTCGCGTGAAGTTAACGTGCTGGCACATTCATTGCCGGTAGGATATTGTCTTAACGATTTGACCAGGGGGCGCACTTATTTGATAAGACAGACCACGCTGAAGCGATCGGTTTCAACCAGCGGACACGGGCTTCACACAGGCGAACCTTCCCGAATCACACTCAATCCGGCTCCAGCTTACACAGGCTACGTTTTTCGGCGAACTGATCTGAGCAACTTTGAGATTCCGGCGGCCCCTCAATATGTCGCTCGCGTCAGCTACGCTACGACGTTGATGAGACAGGGAGTGATGATTGCGACGGTTGAGCACCTGCTGGCGGCGCTTGCCGGGAGTCAGGTCGACAATTGCATTATCGATGTCGACTCGCTTGAAGTTCCGATTGCCGACGGCAGCGCCGAGCCTTTCATCGAGATGATTGAGCAGGCGGGTGTGACGACGCTTGAAGCTCCTAGACAGTTTCTGCGAGTTCTGAAACGCGTGGAAGTCGAACAAGCTGATCGGCGAATGAGCATCAAGCCCGCAGATGCCTTTTCGATTTCGTGCGCGATTGAGTTTCGTCATCCGATGATCGGGATTCAGCGGCGCAGTATCGAGTTTGTTAACGGCCAATTCGCGAAGCAAGTCGCTCCCGCGCGCACGTTCGGTTTTTTGGATGAGGTGGAAGCGCTGCGCAATCTCGGGCTGGCGCGCGGCGGCTCTCTCGAGAATGCAATCATCCTCACACCGGAAGGCGGCATCTTGAACCGCGAAGGACTGCGCTTCGCCGACGAGTTTGTGCGTCACAAGATCATGGATATTGTTGGCGACCTGGCGTTGTTCGGAATGCCCATCCTCGGACACGTGGAAGCCGAACGCACCGGACACGGTGTGCACACGGCGCTGGTTTCTAGAGTGCTTCGCGACGACTCCGCCTGGGAGATTACCGATGCGCCGAGCATTGAGAACGCGATGGGGGCCTAGCGAAGTCGCACCTGTTCCTCTGCTTAAATCTCACTTTTCAATGTCAACTTACGTTCGCGATCTGAACCAAGTGTGTCTGTGACTGCTTCTAGGCCGTGTGATAACATCTTTCACGAGACAAAAGTGCCGGCAAAAACGTCGATAAGATGGACAGATTCAAGATCATCGGAGGACGCCCGCTCGAAGGGCGGGTTCACATAAGCGGGGCGAAGAACTCTGCTTTGCCTTGCATGGCCGCGGCGCTCTTAACTTCGGAAACGCTTACGCTTCATAACCTGCCTTACGTGCGCGACATCATCACGATGCGCCGTCTTCTCGAAGACCTGAACTGTCATGTGTTGATGCCTGAATTGAGGACTCTAAAGATATCAGGCGCACGAGTCGACGTGTTCGAGGCGCCTTACGATCTGGTGAAGACTATGCGCGCCTCGGTGCTTGCGCTGGGCCCGCTGCTTGCCCGCTTTGGAGAAGCGAGAGTCTCGCTTCCAGGCGGGTGCGCAATTGGTCAGCGTCCAATTGACTTGCATCTTGCGGGTTTTGAAAAGCTGGGCGCTACCGTTGAGATTGAGGGCGGAGACGTGGTAGCGCGATCCAGTCGATTGCAAGGGCGTCAGATTCATTTCGACAAGGTGAGTGTGACCGGCACCGAGAACCTGATGATGGCTGCTACGCTTGCGGATGGTGTAACCGGGTTGAACAATGCGGCACGAGAGCCGGAGATCGTCGATCTCGCGGAACTATTGAATAAGATGGGCGCGCGAGTTGAAGGCGCCGGCCGAAGCGAAATCCGCATTGAAGGCGTCGAGAAGCTTGGCGGCGCTGAGCACACAATAATTCCGGATCGAATCGAGACCGGCACGTTCGCGATTGCGGCAGCGATTACCGGAGGCGAGCTCGAATTGGTGAATTGTGATCCGCACAACATTTCGGCGGTGCTCGAGAAGCTTGCGGAAACGGGAGTTCGAATCGAGCAGCCAAATGCTTTTTCACTGCGGGTGCGCTCAGCGGATCGCACAAAGTCGTCAGATGTCACAACATTGCCCTATCCCGGATTTCCCACCGATATGCAAGCGCAATACATGTCGCTGATGTCGCTCGCCGAGGGAACGTCAGTGATAACAGAAACGATATTTGAGAATCGGTTCATGCATGCGTCTGAACTTTTGAGAATGGGCGCGCGAATAAGACTCAATGGCCGGCAAGCGGTTACCGAAGGAAACAAGGTGTTGTCGGGCGCGAGAGTTCAAGCGTCGGACCTGCGTGCGTCTGCTTCCCTGGTGCTCGCGGGATTGGCTGCGCGCGGCGAAACCGTCATCGATCGCGTTTATCACATAGATCGCGGCTACGAGAAGATTGAAGAGAAGCTATGTGCCGTCGGCGCGAACATCGAAAGGTTCAGGGAGTAGAGACTGGTCGCATGATCTTTGTTGATGCAAACGTATTTCAAAAGCAGCGAGCAACAGCTAATAACTTAATCTCCGATAAAGAATAAAGTTTGACTCGATTGCAAGGCTTGGTTGATAATTCCGTTGAAGAATAATAACTATGGAAAACATGGAAAAGAGCTGCGTTTTTTGTAGCATCGTTGCGAGGGACGTTCCTTCAGAGGTTGTTTATCAGGACGAACAAGTCGTCGCCATCAAAGATGCGAACCCGCAAGCACCAACCCACGTGCTGTTAATACCGCGCGAGCATAATCTTGAATCGCTCAACGATGCGTCGAAGCTGGACCTTTCCCTGCTCGGTCACCTTCTGTACACGGCGGCGAAGGTTGCAAACCAAATGGATATCGCCGAAAGCGGCTATCGAGTCGTCATAAATACCGGAGATGCCGCCGGGCAGAGCGTCCCGCATCTTCACTTACACGTCCTGGGCGGACGTTCGCTTGCGTGGCCTCCCGGTTAATGAAAAAAGCCAGGGAGTCCATCGCAGCAAACCGGATCAACTTCTGAAGAGCCTCTTTTTGGACGATCACTCGCTGTAGGAACGCGATGTGTTCGACTTATGCAATTGTCAACCCCCTCACCGCTGCAGCCCGTCACGGACAGTTAATCGTCTTGAACGTGTTATGCAAGGCGAGATCTGTGCCGTGAAAACCAATCGAGATAGTATGTGTTTGCCCGTCTTTGAGACTCATCGGTGTGTCAAAAAAGAAGGCATGAAAGCCATTTCCCTTGCCGGCATCAAGTAAGTCCTGACGGAACTGATCAGCCGGAATTGTGGCAATCAACACGTTATCGCTGTAGATGTCGACGCTGATGACCGTGTTGGGACGATTGGCGTCCCACGCCCATCCGGTTTGTTGATTGCAGCTCGCGCCGTCATGAAACCCATCAAAGGCGGGAGGCGGGTTTCCGCTGCAGTTGATGGTGAGAGGAGAATTGTGGAGATCGACGAGAGTTCCAGGAAACCTCACATGAATTTTATGCGTCAGGCCATCCTTCAGTGATGCAGGTGTCGGAAAGAAGTAGCCGTGAAAACCGTTACCCTTGCCGGCATCCTGCAAGTCTTGACGGAACTTGTCGGCCGGCGCCGATATCGTTCTGAAATTATCATTGTCGAAGTACACGTCTACGTTGATAGGCGTATTGGGTTGCGTTGAATCCCATGCCCAGCCACTTATCACATTGCAATCGGCGCTATCGAGGAAACCATCAAAGGAAGGTCCCACGCACGAGATCGTCTTCGGCGTATTAGTCAGATTCTGGGTAGAGCCGCCAATCGTAACCCGAATCGAATGCGAGACTCCATCCATGAGGCTGGCCGGCGTCGCAATGTCGAAGCCGTGAAACCCGTTTCCCTTGTTCGCGTCGACCAGGTCCTGACGAAATTGATTTGCGACTGCGCTCGTCACGAAGACGTTGTCGGAATAAATATCAACCGTAATCGCGTTGTTGGGGTCGGCTGCATTCCACGCCCACCCGGTGATCTGGCTGCAATCGGCTCCATCGTGAGATCCCTCAAAGCTCCCTGCAACGACAGTGGAAGCGCCGATCGAATTCTGCTGGAGGGAAAAGAAGAATGAAACCGTAGACACCAATATCGTCAAAACGACCATTGGGCGAATTCTAACATTGCCAATTCGAGAAAGACTGGAAAGCATGGTGAGCTGCCTCCTTTGCACGATTGATAGCTAAGGACGTGACGAAAGATACTGGTCACCTCCTGCTGCTAACACTAACAACGATGGCTTACGAATCTTGTTAAATGGCAATTTTTGCAAAGCGAGCGGATGAACCGGGAGCCATCGTTGATCTCGTTACAGCGAGTGGAATCTAAGCCCTAATGAATCGTTTGTCAATAGTTGGGCAAAACGAGACGCGCAAACGGTTCAAGCGGGCGGCTTGAGGCCTGGAAGTTTATCAACGGCATCAATGCTCGAGACGGCGGCTTGATGGACGCGGTCCAAGGCTGAGGCTCTTCGCTGTCGAAGGGGACTCGCCGACAAATACTGCCGTCACCGAGGCAGGATGAAACGAATATGAGAAGATCTGGGCCTCAGTAGACCTGGCTCACAGATCGGGAACGTGCCGCAGGTTTTATTTCGCCTCGACAATCTCGATGCGCTCGATTCGATCGCCACGCGCGATGCGATTCACCACGTCCATTCCTTCGATCACCTGGCCGAAGATCGTGTAGCCGCCATCGAGATGCGGCTGAGGTGAGTGTGTAATGAAAAACTGAGAGCCGCCGGTGTCTTTGCCTGAGAGCGCCATTCCTACCGTGCCGCTTTCATACTTTCTCAGGTTGATCTCGTCGCGTATCTGATAACCCGGTCCGCCGTTTTGATCGCCGCGCGGGTCACCACCCTGAATGACGAAGTTGGGAACCACTCTGATAAAAGCTAGGCCGTTATAAAAACCGCCGCGAGCGAGGCGAATAAAATTGTCCACAGTCATCGGAGCGTCTGCCGCGAACAGCTCGATACGGATGTCACCCTTCTTTGTGTGGATCACGGCGATTGGATTCTTGATCGACTCGCTTAGATCGGCGATGCGTCGCCAATATGTCCGATCGTGACCGGTCTCCGCTTTACCTACTTGCAGCGGACGCGTCGAAGCAACATCAGCAGGTGAGGCACGCAATAACTCAGCGGCTCTCAGTCGCACGACATAATCGTCATCGCGCAGCGGATCAGTCAATACCTGAACATTCATCGGATGCTTGAGCATGTCGGCAGCTTCGATGATTGCGATGCGAGCGTCGTTGACTTTGTCCGCTCGAGCAGATTTGTAAGCGTCGAAGAGCGCTGAGACTACCGGCTCCGATGAATCGCCAAGTCCGCCCAGTAACTCAGCCGCAGTCGCTCGGACAAACACATCCGAATGCTTAAGAGCCTCGAGCAAAATGTCCCGCAGCCCTTCAACTTTTACCGCCGACATTGCGGTGAGGATAGCTGGCACCGCCCGAGCATCGGGCTTTCCATAACTTTTTCCCGAAAGTAGATCAAGCAAAATCGTTTTTGCGCGATCGCTTCCCAATTGGCCGAGCCCCTGTGCGTAAGCGGCAAATGCTCTCCAATCATCGGTCGAGAATTTACTCGCGGCAGGTAGATCGAAGAAGGCGCCATCTCCGAACTTTGCGATCGCGATTTCTACTTCCGAGTTCGAATCCGTTGATCCGTCGACAAACCGAAGAGACTTGAGGAAGGGAATCGCTCGGTCTGCTTTTATGTTTCCAAGCGCACTCGCAATCAACAAGAGCAGGTTCTGCTGAGGAGGCGCGCCTAGCTTATCGCGGTCGAATGATCGATATCCGGCGAGCAATGCATTGCCCAACGTTATCAACGCGTCGGCGGCCCTCGCATCGCCGATCGCCCCGAGCGCGGTGATTGAGTTCGCGACCACGCGTTCGTCCTTGTCGGCCAGGAGTTTAATCAATTGATCAATTGCTTGAGTTGCCTTTGCCAGTCCAAGAGCGCGAGCGGCGTTCGCTCGCACGAGAGGCTCTTTGTCTTCGAGCAATGGTAAAAGCAACGGTGTAGCGACGGCGATGCCATCTCGAATCCGCGCCAAAGCGTTAGCAGCTTGCCATCTCAAATCAGCGTCAGGCGAGCGGAGCTGCGCGGCTATCGCGTCAATAGTAGAAGGCTGCTTTATTCTGAGAAGCGCCGTCAGCGCCATCGAAGCGATGAGTTTGTTCTCGCTTGAGAGCGTAGCGGTTGTCGATTGAAGCGTTTTGACTAGAGCATCGGTAATACCCTTGATTCCGTAGCTACCAAGTGCCGCCGCCGCAAGTTTGTTGGAAGCGATTTTGCCTAACGCCTCAACCGCGCGCGCTCGCACAAGCGGAGAGGATTCGAGGGCGGCGTCCAGGTGCTCGAGAAGCGTTGACACCGCGTGTTGATGTTGAATTTGTCCCAGCGAAAACGCGGCGAGTGCTCGAACTTCCGGATCGCGATTTTCGGGATTCTTGTCACTGTTGAGGATGTCAATCAACTGAGCCAGCGCGCTGGGATAACCAATTCGGCCCAGCGCGAGAACCGCCCTTCGCCGCACACCACCGTGCGGAGGAAGGGTCATTTCCAGCAAGTCATTTGTGACAGTGCGCTCATCTTCGTGTTGAATAATTTTTGGATAGAGAGTTCGCTGAGTTCGGTCTCGTTTCAGCGTCGGCTTTCTGTTCGGAACGGTCGTCGGTGGAAGTTGCGCGAGTGCCGGCGCGGCTAACAACATCAAGCCGAGTGCGGCGCCCAACCGGCTGCTTCGCATGGGATTAGGATAGACCCTGGACTGCTTCTTGTTCAACACCTCTGTGGTCAATCACAGTAGCGGTTTCAAGAACGAAGGAAACTCGAATACTTGTTTGCGGAGGCAGGCTTCGATCTCATCAACGGCCCATTCACCTCCTTCAACTGCTAAGACCAGCTCAATGACTTCGCTAGTGGATGCTACTATTATTCTCCCGTTTCTCTTCAGAAACTCATTGGTTATGACCGTTGCAGTTCTCTTGTTGCCCCCAACCCAAGGGTGGTTCTTGATTAGTCCATAACAGAGAGTCGCAGCTTGACGTATCAAGTCGGCGCCTTTGTAAGCGACTGCTTGCCCTGGCCTGGCGAGTGCTGACTCGACCAGGCCGCGGTCAAACACACCATAATGAGTCTCGCCCGCGAGGCGCATTAGCAAGATATGAATCAGTACAGCATCGGAATATGACAGATAGATTGTTTCTTCAGTCGCCAAGGCGTTTCATCTCGTCGAACGCTTCCTTGAATTGCTCATAGGTCTGTCGAACCGATTCATTAAGTTCGTTAGGGGGAGGCGGCAGTATCTCGAGATCGAGACGCCCATCCTTCGCATGAATGATGGCGATTGATCCTTCGGGCACGCCGAGCTCCTGAGCAATCTCGTTCGGGACGTCAACCACCCAGCCGAGGACTGTCTTTTGAGGTATGGTAGTGCTGCTCATCTTGACGTTTGTACCTTCGCGGCGATGTGAAATAATATCGTCATTTTCGAATTTCGGCCACAAGTTCCAGCATCCATCGCCTAAGCTGCTGATCTATCCAGTCGCTTCTCTCTCGATCTGCTTGGCTAGCTCTTTGCCACTTCAACCAGATTGTCGAAGAACGTCGCGCCGCCGCCGATGTCCGTAAGTTCCTGCGAGACCGTTTGGTTGACGTTCGCGCGTCCCGGGCTGAGCTTGTTCCACCAAATCGAAAGCGCGACCGCAACTCCGGGCTTAACCCGGTCCGTAATTCGAGCTACAAGGTGGCATTCGCCGCGATCGTTCCAAACGCGAACCGCATCCCCGTCATTGATCCCGCGCCGCGCAGCGTCGCTGGCGTTCAATTGGACAAAAGGCTGTCGTTCGCTTTTGAGGAACGAAGACAGATGAGAGAAGGTGGTATTCAAAAACGAATTCGCCGGCGGACTTATGAGCTGAAGCGGAAATCGCAAAGCAAGCTCGGGCGCGCTGTCGGGTGATTCGCGAGGCGGAATGAAGGTAGGCAGCGGATCGAGCCCCGCACGCTCCAGCGCTTCGGAGTAGAACTCGCACTTGCCCGACGACGTAACGAAACCGCCGTCAGCAAATGGGGCGAACGTGTCAGGCAGATTCAATCGAGCCCAGCCATCCTTTTTCAATTGCTCGAGCGTGATTCCACGAAGCGGCTCATGATCGCTTTCCAAGGCCTGTCGAATCAGGTCTTCATCGCTGTCATTAAAACAATCTTCTTCAAAGCCCATTCTTTGCGCGAGCAAGCGAAACACTTCCCAATTGGGCTTCGCCTCTCCAAGCGGCGCAATCGCAGGCTCGTTGTAGACAAGATAGTAGTGACCGTAAGGCTTGATCATGTCCCGATGTTCGAGTTGCGTCGTCGCCGGCAGAACGATGTCTGCGTAGTCGGCAGTGTCGGTCTGAAACTGTTCGTGAACTACCGTGAACAAGTCTTCGCGGCGAAAACCCTGGAGCACTTTTGATTGATCGGGAGCGACTGCGGCCGGATTTGAGTTGTAAACATAAATTGCCTGAACCGGTGGACGCGCCTCTGTGAGCGCTTCGCCGAGCCTCGACATATTGATAGTTCGCGGATTGCCGCGCGCAAGATCCGGTCGCTGAAGTTTGTTTTCATCGAAGGCGAACATTCCGCTGCTGGATAGAAGCACTCCGCCGCCCACATATCGCCACGCACCCGTCAGCGCCGGAAGACAAGCCACTGCGCGAACTGCCATCCCACCGCCGGCATGTCTTTGAAGTCCGTAATTGATCCGGATCACCGCCGGCTTCGTCTGCGCGTACTCACGAGCGAAACTAACGATCTCCTCTTCGGTTATTCCGCATATGCGCGCAGCTCGTGTGGGCGGATATTCGGCCGCGCGTTCACGAAGCTTGTCAAAACCGATCGTGTAACGCTCGACGTAGTCTCGATCTTCAAGGCCTTCGCCGATGATCACATTCATCATCGCAAGGGCCAAAGCCGCGTCGGTGCCGGGTCGAACCTGAATGAGTTGATGACAATGATCGAGAGTGTGATTGCGATAGGGATCGATGCCGATCAGCTTCGCGCCGTTTGCGAGAGCCTTCTTGATCTGCGGCCAAAGATGAATGTTCGAGGAAAGAGTGTTCGTTCCCCATAAAACTATCAAACGAGCCAGGTGAAAGTTCTCAACGTCGGTGCCGATCTTGGCGCCAAGCGTGACGTTCAAGGCCTCGCCGCCGGCAGCCGAACAAATGGTGCGAGCGAGTTTGCTCGCTCCAAGCCGATGAAAGAACCGACGGTCCATGCTTCCGTTGTTCACGATTCCCATCGTCCCACCGTAACTGTACGGGAGAATACTTTCCGGTCCGGCTGCCGATTCAGATATCTCCCGAAAGCGCCGCGCGATTGTGTCGAGCGCTTCATCCCAGGTGCTGCGCTTGAAGCGGCCTTCTCCTTTTGCGCCAATTCTTCGCATCGGATAAAGGACGCGGTCCGGGTTGTAAACACGTTCGAGATATCGAGCAACCTTGGTGCACAAGAGCCCCTGCGTCGGCCCATGAGAAGGATCGCCCGACACCTTTGTAGCGCGACCATCTTCGACCTCGATTAACATCGCGCAGGTATCGGGGCAATCGTGAGGACAAGCGGCCTGGACTATTTTTCTGCCTGGCGCTGATTGAGGGGAGTTCATCACGACACTAAGATAAGCAATTCATGAAACGTTTGAAAAGGGCTGCGCGACCGGTGTTAGTGTTCTTTGCGCGGCAAGAGTCGTTGGAGATACCTGAACGTGGGAAGAATAAGACCATGCTTGATCGGTCCGTATCGCTTCAGCAATCGCCAGCCAAGTGTGTTTGTAACGCTCGCCAACTCAGTCCTGGTGTCGGACAGTTCTTTATTTGAGGTTGCCAGTTGCGCGGTCGTTCTCATCACCTCGGTCCGTTCCTCAACCAACAAGCTGTTAGAATTGTGCAATTCTTTGCGCAGCGTATCGATCTCCTTCAATCGCGGTGAGAGCCAATTAAGGTACATGGAAACAGATTGTTCCTCTTCCTCTAGATTGCGCGTCATAGTTTTGAACTCATCGATTACATCAGAGTAAAGCAAGAGCAACTCATCGATTACGGGCTCGCGTCCAGCGATGGCGCGAATGCGGTCACGCACTCGAGTTGCCTCTCCGGCATCATAGCGAGCGATCTCGCGCGCAAGTACGGGTGATTCAATCGGTTTGTTGAGCGTTCTTATTCCGAAGTTCAACGGTCGAAGGAAGTCCAGGTTTTCAGTCGTGACCATTGAGCCAACACCCGTTGAATCGCAAAGTATCACCGCCGCTCCAACCGCCATCGCTTCAAGCGCCGCCCTTGCTTTTGCAAACACAAGATCATAATTAGCTATTACGTTTTCGGGCTCGCGACAAACATTTCCGGAGCGGTCTCCTATCACATCAAGCGTAATTCCTGAGCGTTCGCACGCTTCGCGCACCCTGGCGTGCATTTGTTCATGCGCGTTATTGCTGAAGAGCAAAGCCCGGTGGGGGCGTGATGGAAGCGGACCTCTCGGCTTGAAGCGTCGAAGGTCGACGAAGTTGAGAAGCACCCTGATGCGATCCTCCGGAATGCCATTTTCGAAAACGAGCCGATCGCGGCAGGTGTTATCCACGGCCACGTATCGCAGAATTCTTGGAAACCGAAGAGGAGCTTCCTCCCACGGAATCCAACCGTGACAGTACTGGATCGCAGGTGTATCAGGAAATCGCAGAAGGGCCATCATGGTCTCAACATGATGCTGGCCGTGAATGATGTCGGGCGAGACTCCCAGGGCGCCCAGATCATTTATTACTGGGACGGTGGCGGCTCTTAGCTCCTGCGCTACGTCGCCAATAACCGTGCTGAAGACGACCGGACTGTGACCAAGCTCAAGAAGCGCCGTTGCAAGATCGCGAACATACAACTCCGAGCCCGCGCGTTTATCGAGCGTGTTGTTCGTTATCAGCACCCTAAGGCCAGCCATTGATTATCTCTGTGCGTGATCTCGCAGTGCGCGCATTATCGGCAAAATGTGCTCGCGATAGCGGATCACGCGGTCATAGTGACCATCTGCTACTTGCTTCTCGCCGTACTTCTCATAGAACGGAGCTTCATGGACATCTTCGTTAACCTCGTCTGACGCTGCACGGAAAGTCTCCACGCGTAGAGAATCGACCCCGATGTCACGAGTCATCTTGTTAACATGATCGCTAAGCTCCAGGTATCCGTCTGCAGCCGCGACTTTTCGCTTGAGCGCACTCTTATCCAGAAGCAGTCCGATCTGTCCTTCATCAACCACATTCGATGACGAATCAGGTTCGCCTGCAACCACGAACTCAAAGTTCGCCAGTCCAGCTCCGCTGCTATTAGCCAGCCGAACTCCTGCGTTGATCACGCATCGACACAGGTCGTGAGTTGGATTGTAGCCTTCAATTGCGTCGCCCAAGACGTATTCAACGGAATCGCGCTTGAGCGTTTCGGCAAGCTCACTGGCGAGCGCAACGAACAGATTGATGTTCCTATCCAGAATCGCCTTGTAGATTTCTACGTCTTTGAAGCGGCCATAAATTGAACCCGATCGCGCGCCCGCTTTAACGAGCAAACTCGTGGTCGAATTTAATCGCGACTGCCCCGTATGTCCTGAGCCGTCAGTGAACACGCAGACTAACGGGCGAGCCAGTTCCATCCAATGGTGAACGCGCAGTTCGTGCCCGGGATGTGCGATAACCAGCGCAGCTCTCCGATCTCGGACGCCTTCGGGCGAGAAATAGTCTTTGGCTGTCTGAGTCTCCCCCGTATGCGGCGAAGCCTCGCTTATCAACGAATGCAATCCTGTATTCCCTTCTCGAAACAAGCCGCTCCATTGTAACTGAACGTCTGCAAAGATGCAGACGCAATTGAGAGCGAGCGATCGCTTCCGGGGCGCGCTTAATAATAGATGAATCTAAGAGCGCCCGCCTTTGTCGCTGCTGTCTCCGCCATAGTATCCTGCAACGCATGAAACTGTGGGGCGGAAGATTCAAGGGCGAAGCCGATGCCGAGTTTGCGCGGTTCAATTCGTCGTTCGCTTTTGATCGGCGATTGATTGAAGCGGACATCGAAGGAAGTCTCGCTCACGCGGAAGCCCTATCCGTCGCCGGCATACTCACCCGCGACGAAGCGGCAAAGATCGACGCGGGTCTTCGCGAGATACTGCGCCGTTCCCGCGAAGAGAAAGACTATCTCGACAAGCGCCAGGCCGAAGACATTCATAGTTTTGTCGAAGCCGAACTGGTTTCGAGCATCGGTGATTGCGGCTATAAACTGCACACCGGTCGCAGCCGCAACGACCAGGTAGCTACCGATCTTAGACTCTTTCTGCGAGGCGAAATCGATCGCATAGCTCAGTTGCTGGTCGAAGCACAGCGCGCGTTGATTGACCTCGCTGAAGCAAATTCCGACTGCATCGTTCCGGGTTACACTCACCTTCAACGCGCTCAGCCAATTCTTTTCGCTCATTACTTGCTAGCGTTTTTCGAGATGATGAAGCGGGACCGCGGTCGACTGACAGAGATCCGTCGTCGAGTGAATCAATTGCCGCTCGGTGCGGGAGCACTTGCGGGAACCGGCTTTCATCTCGATCGCGAAATGGTAGCTCGCAGACTTGGATTCGAGGGTTTGTGCGAGAACAGCGTCGATGCCGTCAGCGATCGCGATTTTGTCATAGAGTTCATCGGAGCTGCGTCGATCGCGATGGTGCATCTGAGCCGGCTCGCCGAAGACATCATCATTTATTCGACGGCTGAGTTTGGATTCGTCGAGCTTTCCGACGCTGTGTCGACCGGTTCATCTTTGATGCCACAGAAAAAGAATCCTGACTCGCTCGAGTTAATTCGCGGAAAGGCCGGTCGAGTGTTCGGCCATCACGCGGCGATGCTCGCAACGATGAAGGGATTGCCGCTGGCGTATAACAAAGACATGCAGGAAGACAAAGAAGCGCTGTTTGACACGATTGACACACTCAGCGGCTCGCTGAAAGTGACGGCGACAGTGCTTCGAAACGTCAAGGTGGATTGTGAGAAGACACGGCTCGCAGCATCGAGCAGTTATTCAAACGCGACCGACCTCGCTGATTATCTTGTGCGAAAAGGACTCGAGTTTCGGAAAGCTCACGAACTCGTCGGCCGAGTGGTGACGCAGGCCATCGAGAAAGCCGAGTCGCTCGAAAAGATTTCGCTTGAAGAGTATCGGAAGTTTTCTCCGCTGTTCGAGGAAGATCTATACGAGTCCATCACGATTGAGGCTTCGCTCGCGAGCAAGACTGCTGCGGGCGGTACTTCACCAGAGTGCGTAACCGAGGCGCTGAGGAAGGCTCGAAACGAAATAGATTGAACCGGTTTGCTAACTGGGCTTCGTCTTGCTTTTGACAGCAGAGAGCTTGTTAACATCGACCAGGTCCTGTTCGCGTCCTGTTGCGCGTTTGTTCTTTAGCAAAGCATCCAATCCCAGGAAGAACACTCGCAGTCCATCAAGTTCTCCTGTGTCCTTGCCGGTCCATGCTTCTTCAAAGTCCACGCCGGAGATTGAGGTCAACAGGTCGATTCGATTTGGTGCGTATCCAATCTGCACAACCGTATTTGGTCGCGTAAAGTCGTTCGGTGACAACCGCAGATCGGAGAATCCGAATTTCCTTATGGCGTCAATCAGGCGGTCTGCGTTCTCTGGAGAAGGCCGCACAAGGAAATCGATGTCGCCGGTGAAGCGCGGATGGCCGTGAAACGCAACGGCATGCCCTCCAACCACGATGAAGTCAACTCTCCGAGAGTTCAATAACTCGATAAACTCTCTCAAGTCTTTCGCCAGTTTCACCTAAAGACTCCCGATATGCAGCAATCATGTCGAGCAAGATATCAACACGCTCTTGCGGAGTGATGGAAGCATAGTAGTCAACGTCAGCCTGATCGGCATCCTCGAAGCTATTGAAGACTTTGAGCACCTTTTCCATTGCGTGGAAAAAGTATACCACGAGTCTTCTATTCAGAAATGCGTGAGGACTCACCTTGCTGAGCTGCGATGGGTAGCAGAGAATTCAGATATGCTCGACGAGAATTCCAAATGGAAACGTAATGGAGTCCGCATCGTTCGCGCCGGCGAGTTCGATACAAATACACCACAGACGTCTGGCATGAATCGAGCTGCTGCGATCACTCACGCGAGAGCGGGAGCTTCAAAGCTTTGGGCGGGAACTGTAAGCATTCACGCCAACGCAAAAACCGGCGCTCATCATCACGGGGAGCTTGAGAGCGTGATTTACGTGGTCAAGGGCAAAGCGAGAATGCGTTGGGGCGATCATCTCGAATTCACTGCTGAAGCCGGGCCCGGCGACTTCATCTACGTTCCACCGTTCGTGCCTCATCAGGAGATCAACGCCAGCTCTGACGAACCTCTCGAATGTGTTCTTGTGCGAAGCGGTCAGGAACCAATCGTGGTCAACCTTGATATTCCGACCATCGAGCCTCCTGAGGAGGTTACGTGGAAGGACGATTTGCATCGAGATGATTGACGGCCGCCCTTTGATGCGGAACCTCGAACTCCGACTTTACTTTTCCGGCGGAACACTGACAATCGGCGTGTCCCAGTGAGCGAGCAGGATCTCGAATCTGCGCTGTTCTTCCTTCTTGTATGTATCCTGATCCGGAAAGAGCTGCTTGATGATCGGTTCTTCACTGGCCTGGTCTGAAGCGGCAGCCATGTTCTTGAAGACTATCGTCACGCGATAATCCCAACGCCCGTCTTCAGTCGCGTGATAGCGAGGCTTCACGCAAGTCACGCTGAGTATGCGCCCGGTCTCCATCTGTTTCTTCAATACCGGATAATGATTCTTCTTGAACAGAGTAATGAACTCGTCGGCGTATCCCCATTTCGCTTTGTAGTAATAATCCGCGACAAACGGTTCATCTCCGGATTTGCTTTGAGCTTCGGCAGGCAAGCATACGGACAGCAACAGTGATAGTAAGCCCGCGAGCGTTAATACGATTTTCATTTCACCTCCTTTTTAACCTAACGAGGCACGTCAATCGGCTTACCCGCGACGACGACTGGAGCGTTTGCTTTTCGAAGCGTCTCGTTCAGTTGAGGAACCGTTTGACTGACGAACTTATTCGCGTCTTCGATCCGTGAGCGACAAGTTTTTTGAAGCTCATTGAAGAACGCTGTTTGATACAGCGTCGGCGCGGCATTAACTCCATCGATCATAAAAAAGAAGTTGCCGAGCTTGTCTGCGATTTCAGCTTTTCCGCCGAGCCCGAGGCCCGCTTCCGACCGAGTGAAGCTGTTTTGCAAGGTCTCGACTTGTTTCAAGTTGTCCGAAATAGTTTTGGCCAAATCTTTTGGCGCATCCGGCATTCGATCCTTGACCGTCTTTTCAATTTGCTCGAGTTGCTCTTTCACGCTGTCCAACATCTTGAGCGCGTCGGTCACTGCCGATTGCATGTCGCGAGTCTTCAATTCGTAGTCGAGTTGCGATCGCAGGTCCGCTGTAGCCACTTCGACCGTCGGATCCATTCGAACTTCGACTTGCGTTTCGGCTGACTTGTCTCCGACCATCAGCTTTGCCGTGTAAGTGCCCGGCATCACTTGAGGGCCTCGCGGCCCGCCGAAGAAGGCGGTTTCTTCGGTCGGCGTCTGCCGGCGAGCGCGCGGACCTTCGTATCGCAAATCCCACGCAACTCGATTCAACCCTGCTTGCTTCGAGAGCTGATTTATTTCCCGTATTACCTTGCCGCTGCCGTCGAGTATTTGCAGCTTTACGTCGGTTTTTTCATCAGCCTTGCTTTTCAGGTAGTAGGTTATAAGGGCTCCGCCTTGAGGATTAGGTCCGGCGAACGCTTTGTCGCCGATGCCGTAGCGAGTGAATCGGGTCGTGAATCGCAGTCCCGGTCGGACATCGAAAATGTACAGATCCTTGCTCGCTACCTGCGAGTTCATCTGCTGAATAGGAGTCGCATCATCGAACACCCACAAGCTTCGACCGTGTGTCGCGAGGATGAGATCATTCTCACGCGGATGAATCAGTATGTCGTGGATCGAAACAGTTGGAAGGTTCTTGAGATTTAGCGGAATCCAGTTGTGCCCGCCGTTGTAAGACGCGAAGAGCCCAAGCTCGGTTCCGGCGTAGAGGAGGTTGGTATTCTTCGGGTCCTCTCGAACGACTTGCACGTAAGCATGGTCTGGCAAGTTGCCGGTGATATTGGTCCAGGACTTTCCATTGTCGTTGGTCTTGAAGATGTACGGATGAAAGTCGTCGAACATGTGACGCTCGAAGGCAACATAAGCGACGTTGGCTCCGGTTCGCGACGGCTCTACGTGCGACACCTCGAAGCTGGCGGGGATGCCTTTGACGTTCCTTGCGAGGTTAGTCCACGATTTACCACCGTCAGTTGTGAGCTGAAGATTGCCGTCATCAGTCCCGGCCCAGAACACGCCCGGTGCAGCCGGAGATTCGGCAAGGCTGATGATCGTGCAGTAATACTCTGCGCCGCTGTTCTCGATCGCCACTGGCCCGCCCGCGTCTTTTAACTTTTCGCGATCGTTCGTAGTGAGATCGGAGCTGATGGACTGCCACGTCTTTCCGAAATCCGTCGATTTGAAAATCACGTTGCCCGCCAGATAAACCGTGCTCTTGTCGTGCGGAGAAGGGATGAGCGGCGAATTCCAATTGAAGCGATATTTGTTATCGCCCGCGGCGCCGCCAGAATCTCCCGGCGAGGGATTCACCAATTGCTGCTCTCGAGTCCGCATATTAGTTCTTACAACGGCGCCGCCCTGAGACTCCGACAGATAGAGATCGGGGTCGTCAGGATGATTCAATACAAAGAAGCCGTCGCCGAAATTCACCATTCGCCAGTCATCATTCAGGATTCCCGCCGGCTCGCGAGTCCGGCTTGGTCCGGTCCATCCTCCGTTGTCCTGCAAGCCGCCGTTAAGGTAGTAAAACGGCTGCCGGTTGTCGGCGCTCACCTGATAGAACTGCCCGATCGGAATATTGTTGATGTACTCCCAATGCTCTCCGCGATCGTAGGACACGGCGATGCCGCCGTCTTCACCTTGCCACATGCGATTAGGATTTTTCGGGTCGATCCAAAACGCGTGATAGTCGATGTGAGTCTTTGGTGAAATCGGCTTGAAGTTTCGCCCCCCGTCTATCGAAACGAACAACGTCGAAGCTACTGCATACACTCGATTCTCATCCACCGGATCCACACGGACCCGAGTGTAATAAAACCCACGCGAGACTATGTTTGACTGCTTGGAGACTTGTTTGAAAGTTTCTCCTCGATCGTCCGAGCGATAGAGTGTTCCTTCTTTGGATTCGGTGATTGCGTAGACGACGTTCGAATTGCTGGGCGCGACGCGAATTCCAATGCGGCCGATGAGCTTCGGTAGCCCGCTCGTGAGCTTTTTCCAGGTGCGGCCGGCGTCGATAGATTTGTACACTCCGCCTTTGTCATCACCGCTTCGAAACGTCCACGGCTTGCGCTCGAAGTTCCACATCGCGGCGTAAAGGATGTTTGGATTTCCCGGATCAATGTCGATGTCGCAGGCGCCGTGCTGGTTATCGATGTATAAGGTCTTCTGCCAGGTCTTGCCGCCGTCGGTCGTCATGAAGACTCCGCGCTCCTCGTTTGGTCCGAACGCATGACCGAGAGCCGCGACGTAAACGATGTCGGGATTGCTCGGATGAACGATGATGCGCGAAATGTATTGAGTATCTTTCAGACCCATATGCTGCCAGGTCTTGCCACCATCGTTTGATTTGTAGACGCCATCGCCAAACGAAACGCTGTTTCGAACGTTGGATTCGCCGGTCCCCACCCAGATTACGTCGGGATTATTCGGCTCGAGCGCCAGGTCGCCGACCGATATTGTATTCTCGCGCTCGAAAATCGGCGTCCACGTAGTACCGCCATTTGTGGTTTTCCATATACCGCCCGAAGACGTTCCCGCATAGACGATATTGGGGTTGCCGGGCACTCCCTCGACGTCGGCTGTACGACCGCCCATATTGCACGGCCCGATGCTTCGCCATTCGAGTTGCTCGAACAGTTTGGAATCCACACTCGAGCCGTTCTGCGCGAGGGCTGTAACCTGCAAGAATGAAAAAGCCAGAACGACGATCGCGCAGATGGCGCCGGCTAATCGAGACGACTGCATCTCTTCGACCTCCTGACTTGATTAAGGCGTGAATCGGTTTTGAAGAATAAAACAAAAGAAGGCGCGAGTCTAACGAAGCCGTTTAATTCAAACGAAGATCGAGCCTCAAGGGAAGAGTGATCTTATTGCGTGATCATCGTCCCGGCTCCTTCGTCGGTGAAGACTTCATGAAGCAAGGCGTTTCGACGTGAGCCGTTTATGATGTGAGCGCTTCGAACTCCGCGGCGAATCAGATGAGCTATCGCGGCGATCTTCGGGAGCATGCCCGCCGATACGACTCGCTCCCGTACCAACCGATCGGCTTCTTCTACCGTCAGTTTGGATATTCGTGAAGACGCATCATTGCGATCCCGAAGGATGCCGTCGACATCGGTCAGCAATATGAGCTTCTCAGCCTGAAGATGAACCGCTATCTCCGCTGCGATAGTGTCGGCATTGATGTTGTAGATGTTCCCTTGTTCATCGGCGCCCAACGACGATATGACCGGCACGTAAGCGTTCTCGAGCAGCAAGCGAAGCAACCGGCTGTTGATCTCGACTATGTCGCCGACGTGACCGAAGTCGACGGTTTCAACCTCGCCGGTCTCTTGATTCATCACGCTTTGAATCTCTCGCCTTCGCGCGTGAATAATGTCGCCGTCGATCCCAGAGAGCCCGACCGTTTCGCAACCCGAGCGCCGCAACGCTGAAAGAATGTCCAGGTTGATCTGACCCGCGAACACCATCTTCGCGACTTCGAGCGTCTCGGTGTCGGTGACGCGCCGCCCGTTGACGATACGTTGTTCGATGCCCAATCGTTCAGCGATCGTCGTGAGTTGCTTGCCGCCGCCGTGAACGACTGCGATATGAATGCCGACCTGTTGCAGCAGAGTTATTTCTGCGGCGAGCGAGTTGAGTTGCTCCTGATCTTCAGTGACCTTGCCTGAGAGTTTGACTACGAAACTCTTGTTTTTGAAACGCTGAATGTAAGGCAGCGCTTCGCGGAGTAGATCGAGTCTTTCTTGAATCATCTTGAGTGCTGAGGACTAAGGACTGAGGACTGAGTAGGCACTCACTCAGCCCTCAGCCCCATAGCTCAGTCCTTTAGTATTGAAGCTAGAACCGCCTTCTGCACGTGCAGGCGATTCTCTGCTTCATCGATCGCCGCGTTTTGTGGTCCGTCCAACACACCATCGGTCACAATCACGTTCCGACGCACCGGGAGACAATGCATGAACCAGCCATCGTCTGTCGAGCTCATCACTTCTTCATCGATGCGCCAATGCTTGTATCGTCGTCGAAGCTCGATGTCATCTTCAGCGCGCCCGTAAAACTGCTTCGCGCCCCAGCTCTTCGCGTAGATGATGCGCGCGCCATTGCAGGCATCGCGCTGGTCGCGAGAGATTCGCACTTGCCCGCCGCTTGCCTTAGCGCCGGCTTGGACTTCAGCCATCGTGTCGTCGCCGAGGTCATATTCAGGCGGGCACGCAATCGTGAGATCGAGTCCCATCTGCGCCGCAATCAACGCGAACGAATTCGGCACCGCCATCGGCAAGGGCTTAGGATGATAAGCCCATGACAACACAACCTTCTGGTGTGAGAACCCGCCGAGCTTCTCGCGTATCGTCATCGCATCGGCGAGCGCCTGAAACGGATGATGCCTCGACGATTCGAGATTGAAGACCGGCACGTCGCTGTGTTCAGCAAAGCCGCGGACTACAGGATCGGTCATCTCCTCCTTGTAGTTCTTCATTTCGGGGAACGCTCGCACGCCGATCGCTGCGACGTAACGAGACAACACTCGCGCAGCTTCTTTGATGTGCTCAGTCTTGTCGGAATCCATGACGACGCCTTCGCGATGTTCGAGACTCCACGTTCCCTTGCCGACATCAAGAGTCACCGCGTTTCCGCCGAGTTCATAGACGGCAATTTCCATCGACGCGCGTGTTCGAAGCGAAGGATTGAAAAACACAAGCGCGATGCTCTTGCCCTCGAGCGGACGCTCGCGGTAATCGCCGGCTTTGATCGTTGCGGCCAAATCGATCAGCGAGATCAATTCATCCGCTGTGAAGTCAGCCGTATTGAGGAAGTCTCTTCCTCTCATATCATCCTTTGCTAAGACGCTAAGAAATTCCGCTCAATGTCTCCAGGAACAAATCGATCTCCGGTCGTCGCAACGTAAGCGGCGGCAGGAGCCTCAGCACATCCGGATCTTCCGACAGCCCGGTTATTATCTTCTTCTCCAACAATCCCTGCTGAACCGACTTCGCAGTCCCGCTCGAGAACTTGATTCCCACCAGGTATCCAAGCCCGCGCACTTCTTCGACCAGCAGCATCTTTCTCAATTCGGCAAACAGGTACTCCGAGTTCTTACGCACGTTCTCAAGCAGTCGCTCATCGCGAATCACATCAACCGTTGCTTCGAGCGCCGCACAAGCCAGAGGTCCGCCGCCAAAAGTCGTCCCCAGATCACCGCTCTTTATTTCGCCAGCTATCGCGTCGGTCATCAACACCGCGCCCATCGGCACTCCACTCGCGATGCCTTTCGCAAGCGCGATCATATCCGGCACAACATCGTAGCGCCCCGCGAAGTAAAACTCTCCTGTGCGACCCATTCCGGTCTGCACTTCGTCGTAGATCAACATCGCGCCGATATCGTCACATCGCTCACGAAGCGATTGATAGAACTCAGCGCAGGCCATTCTCACGCCGCCCATCGATTGAATCGGCTCAAGGATGATCGCCGCGGTGTTTTCATCAAGCAGCGCGTTAACGGAATCGATATTACCGAACTCGGCATAGACGTGACCTTCGAGAAGTGGCGAAACGTGCTCGCGATACTTCGCGAGTCCAGTCGCTGAAACGGAGCCCGGTGTGCGTCCGTGAAACCCGCCTTCAAAGGAAATGATCTTCGTTCGGCCCGTCAGCATCCGAGCAATCTTCATCGCGTTCTCATTAGCCTCGGTTCCTGAATTAACAAAGAATGCTTTGCTAAGAGGCTCGGGCGCAGTTTCGACGAGCTTCTTTGCGGCGCGAGCGCGCGCATCGTTATAGACAAGATTGGAATAAAAGATCAGCCGTTCAGCCTGATCGGATATCGCTCTGACGATTCTTGGATGCGAATGCCCTGTAGACACAACCGCGTGCCCGCCGTAGAGGTCAAGGTAACGCTCGCCGTCGGACGTGTAAACCCAAACGTCATCGCCTCGTTCGATGACGAAGGGAAACTTCTTGTAAGTGGCGACCTGGTATTGCTCTTCGATGTCGATCAGGTTGGTTGAATGCTGTTGCGTTTTCAAAATCAGTTCTCCTTTGGATGGCTGTCCCGATTCAGTCGCTTAGCATTTTGATAATGTGTCGCGCCAGTCGCTCGTTGATCTCTCTATGCCGTGGAATGGGCTGCGAAACTTTGGAGCGAGGGTTCTGATACCAGTCGTGGTTCGCGCCGTGACGAATGAACAAGCACCCGAGCTTCTCCAACTCGCGAATCAAGTCCGTTCGTTTCATGCCACTTCCAGTTGGTCAACCCTTCGGACGCAAGGGATATTTCCGCTGGTGAGTTCGGCATAGATGTCTTTGAGGTTCTCTTCCAGTTCCTCTTTGGTTTCGCCTTGAGTTCGATAGTCTGGGTATTCTTCCAGGTATCCAAGCCACATGTTTTCGTCCTGCCAGTAAACATACTTTGTCGTCTTCATTGTTCCTCTCTCAACTGTGGTTCTTGGGTCTGTGCTCTGCTTTCGTCTTACTCGGCACCCTCCCATTTTATGCTCCGACGATCTCATTGAGACCTTCGATCACTTGCGCAATCTCTTCTGATGACGCTCGGCCAATTCGCTTGCCCAATCGAAGCACGGACAAAGTGCGCACTTGACTGATCTTCACCCAAGACCGCTTCGGCATCTTTGGAGACGTCAGCTCCAACGTCAGAGGGAAGTGAGCCTTCGGTTCACTGCTGGTGAGGGCAACGGCGATCACCGTTCCTGAACGCTCGTTGAATACGTCCTGACTCAGAACTAATACAGGCCGGCGACCTGACTGCTCCCTGCCTTTCGTCGGATCGAGTTGGGCCCATACCACATCGCCTCTCAGTATTCGGGCCATAGGGCAGCCTCCCCTGCGAGCCCTTCGTCAGCCAGCGCTTGTTCCTCAGCGGGATGAAGCTTCGCACATTCTCGCGCCAACCGAGTGCTGTCTATGCGTGCAATCTTTTCCTCGATCGCCTGCTGAATTACCTGACTTCTGTTTGGAAAAATGCGAGACCTCACCAGCCTATCGACTCGCTTGAGGAGCGATTGATCTATCGAGATAGTTACCTTTGAGACACTCATTGGTTCAGTGTGACCGTCGGTCATACCATAAGTCAACCGAGCAATTCTTCATGGGTTACTACCCGGAAGCACCAATCCCATCCGCTCTTCAATTCCAAACATCAGATTCATATTCTGCACCGCTTGACCCGCAGCGCCCTTCACCAAATTATCAAGCGCGACGAACACGATCACCGTGTCGCCCATCGCCGCGTAGCCGATGTCTACGAAGTTTGTGTTCTTCACCCAGTTGATGTCCGGCGAGCCTTCGACCAGACGAATGAAAAACTCTTCACCGTAGTACTCGCGAAACACATCGCCCACGTCATCGCGCCTCATCGGCTTAGTCGGAGTCACATAGATCGATGCGAAGATTCCTCGCACCACTGGAATCGAGTGAACTTGAAAGACGAGGTCGTTTTCGCCCGACCACTTCGAGTTAACCGAAGCCAGCAACTGTTCGACCTCCGGCTGATGTTGGTGCTCGAACATCTTGTAAGCATAAAAACTGTTCGCGCGCTTCGGGTGGTGTGTATTTGCAGCGGCTTTCGCTCCTGATCCTGATGAGCCGGTCTTCATGTCGGCGATTACTTTGCCCTTCGCCAACCCCGAAGCAACCAGCGGAAATAGTCCCAACTCGAGCGCTGACGCGAAGCAACCGGGATTCGCGATGCGCGTCGCTTCTTTGATTTGATTTCGATTCACTTCGGTCAAGCCGTAGACGAAATCTCGCTGCGTTTCCATTGCTGTGTGTTCGCGTCCGTAGAACCGCTTGAACGCGTCGGCGTCATTCAAACGAAAGTCACCGGAGAGATCGATTACTTTCACAGATCGAGGAATCGACGGCACGATGTCCAACGCCTGGCCGTGAGGCAGCCCGAGAAAAACACAGTCGATGCTTTCTAGTTTGCGGGCGAGTTCGCGCGGATCGGGCATCGCTTCGAATCGAAGATCAGTGAGCCTGGTTAGATTCGGATGAACGGCATCGACTCGCTTCCCCGCGTGCTCGTTAGCGGTGACCCGCGCGATCTCGACCTGCGGATGAAACAGCAGGATGCGAAGAAGCTCGCTCCCGCCGTAGCCCGATCCTCCGAGTATGCCAACTCTAATCAATGTGTGCTTCCCTAAAACACTTGCGTCTTGGCGGGACTTAGCGTCTTTGCGTGAAACGCCGATTCGAATTACATGTTGCGCGCAAAGAACGCAAAGGATCGCTAAGACGCAAAGGCTGAGAGCTTCGCTTGAATCAACTGCCCAAGTTCCTCGCCGCCGTTCACCGCGTTCGCCGCATCAAGCCCAAGCTCGCGCTTCACATAATCAATGCCCATCTGCGAGTCTGAAACCGGGCCTGAAACTACGTCGATCGTCACGCCTTGAGCGGCCAGCAGCTCACGCCCGCCCCACGCTCCTACGAAATCGTTTGCGCAGAAGACCAGCGCCGCCGCCGCGTTGATCAACTCTCGATCGTTGAAGATTGTGTTCACGGCGTATCCGCCCAGTAATCCATCGCCCAACTCGATCACTATGCAGTCGGGTTGCATCTCCGAGAGTTTGGAGATTATGCCTTTCGCAATTGGAGCGAGATCGTCAAGACCCACCGTCGAAGGCAGGCCGCAATCAAGAAAGCTCATCGTCTTGATCGCGCCGTGGTCCTGCATGTTCAACGTGTCGCGCAAGCAGGCGACTCCGGCAAGTTTGGCGCCGGCGACCCGATGACCCGCGCGGGTGAGGTGCTTGATGATCTCAGTCGCGGCGTAGGTTTTACCCGAGTTCATGCACGTGCCCGCAACCAACACCAGCGGCGGCGCTGCATCAAGAGTTTCTCGTGGCACAACTGCGCCCTTGGAGATGTTGAGCAGTTGGCCGTCGCGCACGGGCATGCCGAGCACTTCGACTTCGATTGCGCCCGACAAGCTGTGATGATGGCCGACGCATCGGCCAACAAGCCCGCCGAGATTCAACAGGTGCAATCGATCGTGTGCGCTGACGGTTTCGGGCACATCGCCGACGAAACCTTTGAGCGCGCGCCTGTACCCGAGCACACCGGCGATCACATCGCCGGGATTGATCTTCGCCATTCGTCCGGTAACAAGTTCGAGCGTGTTGTAGGTCGCGTTGTCCGTAAGCGTGCGGACGACGACGACGTTGCCGGCTCGGGCTTCGCAACGGGTACTTACTTCCAGCTCGTGACGCAAATTGAGATTCACAGTTGACGATGCGATCTTGTCGACGCGAACGAGCCGAAGCTCAGTGTCGACGATTGAATTCGCGACAGCCACGGATGCATGACGTTCTGTTATAGATGCGGCCATTTCAACTCTCCTTCAGGGCACGTACGGGCGCACACGTACATGCCTCGCGCTAACTTTTTTCCTCAGCCATTTTTTTCATTCTCAACCGAAGCGCGTTCAACTTTATGAAGCCCTCAGCATCCCGCTGGTTATAGACCGTATCACGCTCGAACGTCGCAAACGCTTCCGAGTACAGGGAACACGGCGACCGACGCCCGACAACTGTGCAATTGCCCTTATACAGTTTCAGCCGCGCCGTGCCAGTCACATTCTTCTGACTCTCATCGACAAGCGCTCGGATCGCTTCAAACTCCGGTGTGTACCAGAAGCCGTAATAGATCATCTCGGCCACGCGCGCGTTGAGTGAATCCTTCAAGTGCGAGACTTCGCGATCGAGTGTCAGCGATTCGACTGCACGATGAGCGGCGTGAAGGATCGTCACGCCCGGAGTCTCGTACACCCCGCGCGACTTCATTCCTACAAAACGGTTCTCGACCAGATCGACTCGCCCGACGCCGTGCTCACCGCCGAATCGATTCAGGCGATCGAGCAGCAATGCGGGTGAAAGTGATTCGCCATCAACCGCCACGGGTATGCCTGATTCGAATTCAATCTCGACGTAAGCAGGCTTTTCCGGGGCATCTTCCGGCGAGCGAGTGAGAATGAAAATATTTTCTGGCGGTTCGGCCCACGGGTCCTCGAGGATGCCGCCCTCGTAGCTGATGTGCATAAGATTGCGATCCATCGAGTAAGGCTTTTCTTTTGTCGCGGTGATTGGGATCTTGTGTTGCTCGGCATAAGCGATCAGATCCGAACGAGATTTGAAAGGCCACTCTCGCCACGGCGCAATCACTTTGATGTGAGGATCGAGCGCGTAGTAAGTCAGCTCGAATCGAACCTGATCGTTTCCTTTCCCCGTGGCCCCGTGCGACACCGCGCGCGCGCCTTCCTTGTGCGCGATCTCAATTTGCTTCTTTGCAATGAGCGGCCGCGCAAGCGAAGTTCCCATCAGGTAAACTCCTTCGTAGACAGCGTTCGCTTTGAGCGCGGTGAACACGAAGTCGCGCACGAATTCGTCGCGCAGGTCTTCGACGTAGAGCTTCGCGGCGCCGGTCGCGAAAGCTTTTTCTTCAAGTCCGCCTAACTCTTCCGCTTGCCCAACGTCGGCGGCAAAGCAGATGACTTCGCAGTTGTAAGTCTCCTTCAGCCACTTGAGTATCACTGACGTGTCCAGACCGCCTGAGTAAGCAAGCACCACTTTGTCTATTGCGTTTGCGTCGTTTTGCATTTCGATAGCTTCCCCAATCCTAACGAACCCATTCAACGCCCGCACGCGGAGCTCGTTTCAGAGTGCCTCGTGTTCTGACACGCGGCGACGCGAACAAGCCGGCTATCTTTTTTATCGCCAGACGCTGAGCTGCGGCATTTTTGACTGCGATCAGAATCGTATCGTCGCCCGCTACGGTTCCAACAATCTCGTTGATACTTGCCCGGTCGATGGTAAGCGCGGCCGGTTGTGCGAGCCCTACCTCGGTCTTCACTACGATGATGTTATCGCCCGCCGTGTCGATTGCGGTTATCGGCCCGCCGACTTTCACAGCGTCTTCAGGAGCCACGTAGTAACCGTCAAGCTTGGCGAGCCCAAGCCTCATCACATCTCGCGACACGCTCGACTGGGTTGCCTTGAACCCACGCTTTGCGAGCTGAATGGCTAACTCCTCCTGGGTCGCGATCGGCTTTGCGGCTATGAGCTCGAGGATAGTCTGGCCCCGTGCCTCATGAGCCGATTTATGCAATTGTTTCCTTGTTATGCGCATATTATCCAACTATGACGCATAAAGTAGCACGAAAGTTGGAATCAGTCAAATAAAGGTCGTGAGGCACAGATAGCTGAGGTAACTGGCCGGTTCAGGTTTTACGTAAAAGTGCGGGGATGAATGATGCCGCCGCGGGATCGATTGATCCGCTCTAAAAAGAAACCAACAGACACGGCTTCACAGCTAGAAGCCCTTGTCGCGAAAAACCAACAAGTACAAGCCCGCGGCGATTATCGGAAACAGCAGGATCAGCGCCATAAGCAGGATCTTGCTGGTCGTGTCGCGATTGGACTTCATCACGTCAGTCAGCGCGAATATGTCCAGAATGATGGCTGCCACTCCAATTAAAGAAAACATGGTTATTGATCTCCTTCGCGATGTCGCAGTAGGTTACGAGCGACGTGATTTGAAAGTTCAATTGAAGGAGAGCCGTAGATACGCGGCTACGCCGAGATAGAAATACTTCGAGAAGGGTTCAAATGCGGAAAGAAGAGGAGCGCGCTGAATTGGTAACAACAGGAGGCCTCCCTGTTGATACGGGTTTCGAGTCAACGCGCTCGCGTAGCCTCCAGCAATTTCAACGGCAGTGTTGGACGCAATCGTGGAAACGTTCTTTCGCTGCGCGCTGACATTCCTTCCGTTCTCGAGGAGGAAGGTTTCGGCATCGCTCGTGTGCATCTCTCAAAGCCTCGCGGCATTGAGCTACGCACGGATTGCGCTTGCCGCCACCAGTCTGCGCCTGACCCGGCGCGAAAGCTCCGATAGCGATCGCAAACAACAGCACCAACAAAATCAAAGCTCTTCTCATTTTGTTTCTCCTGTTCTTTCCAGTTGAGCGCGCGGCGAGAAGGCCGCGAACACAAGGTTGATGATCGAGCGACACCACGCCGCCGGTGGCCGCTTGAAAAGTTTCGTTGAACAAAGGGAGAGCTTGTTGAATTTGACTCTTTAGTAATTGTGTTGGTCTGAAAATCTGCGATGGAAAATGAAGCAGCCGTCGATAAACCTAGGGAGTTTTTTTCTCGATCGGCCGGAGCCTTTCAAGTAGCTGGAACGATTCATTGGCGATGAAGCTTCCAAACGCCGAACCGAAGAGTGAGATCGTCGACTCGTAAGTCTTGTGCCGATATTCGTCCTCCGTGATGATATATCCGAGCGCATCATTGGTGAGGCCCAATATGAAAGTCTTCTCGAAGCCGAGCAGTTTGCCGCGATCCTTGACCTGAAAATTCAGAATGCTTCCGAGTTCACCGGGAATAGCGACGAATGCAAACCTGTTGTCGAATGAGATGGCATTGATCTCAGTTTCGTAGGACGGCGGATAACTCATTGTGGGTGGAAACACCGAAGTTGGGACAATCTTGAGAGTCAGCGGCGTGCGAGCGAGTTTGATATCGACGGAGTCTCGCGGTTTGATCATCGCCACTACTTTGAATACTTCAGCGGCGAGGATCGTGCCGACGTTTTCAGCGCGTTGCCAGCCGTCGTCGCCCTGGAAAGCACGTGGAGCGATCGTGCCCTGCGCGCCGTTCGCGAAAATCGCCATTACGTTTCCGCCTGTCATCTTCTCGAGCGCATTTCTGGCGTAACCGACGAAGTCGGCGGAGAAGGTCATGTTCTCCGAACCAAGGACCGTTGGATGCGCTGCAAAATTCATGAGCACCGCAAGAGGCTTGCCGGTCTCGACCGAGTCGATGCGAATCACGCCGACCTCGGGATCGACCGGACCATTTGGCGGCCACGTCGATCTGAAGCGCGAGATGCCGTGAGCCTCGCCGGCGCCGATCGCGATGCGCACTCGCTTCATGTTTTTGTTGGCGGCGATAATTGCGTCGGCGGTTCGCTCTTCGTAGAAAGCGCGGATTTTTGGATCGAACTTGCCCGCAAGAACATTCGCAAGCAACGGCAGCATTTCCATGTAAGCGCCGCCGCCCGAATGCGTGTGCGAAGACATCACGAAGATGTGATCCGGAAGAATGTGAGTAGCTTGAGAAGCGACCGCTCGAATATGTTCGACCATTCCGTGATCGAACCCGAGATGGTCGACGCTGACGAGCGCGATCTTCTCGACGCCGTTGTCGATAATGACCGCTCGCGCTTCTGTTGGGTCGTGAACTCCGGTCGAGGGTTGCGCGTGCCGCGCGCCGTAGCCCGCCAGCGGAGTGCCGATGGGAGGCGTGATGTCTGACTTACCCACGCCACCCATCAGCACGCTCTGCGCGCTGGCCGTTAACGTGACCAGCGCGACAAAGACAAATGCCGCCAGCAAAGTCGAGAGTCTTCTTGTTACGAGTCGTCTTCTTTTCAAGAATCTTTTATGGAGTGCCCGCGTGGAAACTGAAGTTGAATCCACCAATTGCGCCGAGGACAATACCAACGACGATCAGCGCCGTCCAAATGAGCATTATGTTCTTAATGCCCGCTTTGCCCGAGTTGATCCATCCCCAAATGAAAGTCCAAATGCCGCACGTGATGATCCCGATAATCCCGTGTACGACTCCTCCGACCTGAAACTGTTTGATGAGCACGATGATGAAACACACGAACGCGCCCACACTAATCAGCAGTTGCAATATCTGCATCACCCACCTCCGCTTTTTGGTTTGTACTTCTAAGAAACCTGAGGCTCAAAAAAATTCGTTCAAGCGATCGTGCCGCCGCCATCTACAACGAGGGTGTGACCCGTGATGTAGCCCGACGCAGGCGAGGCCAAAAATACAGCGACGCCTTTCAACTCACCTTCATTGCCAACACGACCCATCGGCACGTTTGCTTCAACCTGCGCCTTCGCCGCGTCCAAAATTCTTTCAGTCATTCTTGAAGGGAAGAAACCCGGAGCGATGGCGTTGACCCGAATGCCGCGCCTTGCCCATTTGGCCGCGAACTCGCGGGTCATCGCGATCAGCCCTCCCTTTGCCGCGACGTAGCCGACGATATGCTGGCCGGTTTCCATCGAGCCTTTCAGCCCGGCAATCGAAGCTACATTGATGATGTTACCGCTGCGGCGTTTGAGCATCTCCCGACCGGCCCGTTGAGAAAACAAAAACGCTCCGGTCAGATTGATTTGCAGAACCATGTTCCACTTTTCGAGTGAATGCTCTTCGATGGGCTGGCCCCAGGTGACTCCCGCGTTATTCATGAGGATGTCGATCTGCCCGTAGACTTCAATGGTTCGATCGACAACGGATTGAACGTTGTCGACGTCTGCAACGTCGCACAACATGCCTTCGCATCGAAACCCTCGCGCGCGAAATTCTTCGACGGTGGGAGTGAGCCATAGCTCGCGACGGGCGAGCACCATCAGCGAGGCTCCGGCTTCGGCGAGGCCTTCGGCCATTTCCTTGCCAAGTCCACGCGAGCCGCCTGTCACCAGCGCAACTTTGCCTGAGAGGTCGAACAGTTCCTTCAACGTCGGCACCAGAAGTCCATCTCCGTTTATTCGATTGTCCAGCGGGAGCACGCTTTATATCGCATACGAGGTTGAGAAGCAATGGTCTAGGTTGTCTTGGCAATTCTTTATTATGGTTCCGACCGTTATGTTAGAATGCCGTTATGAGCGCACAAGTAATCGAGCTCTTCCGAAAAGCATCTGATCTTCCGGAATCGGACCGGGCTCTCTTAGCCGGACTCTTGATTGAAAGCCTCGAAGCAGAGCCGGATGACGAAGTTGAAAAGGCTTGGCTCGACGAGGTTGAACGACGAGTGGAGCAACTAGACTCCGGTGCGACAAAGACAGTCCCCTGGGAAGAGGTCAAGATGCGTTTGACTATAAACAGCGATGGCAAGTAGGGTACGCTTCCACCCGATGCCGCAAACGAGCTTGTCGCGGCAACTGATTGGTATCGTCAACGTAGCGAGATTGCTGCGCGTGCTTTTTTGATTGAAACTGATCAGGCGATTAAGAACCTGCGGAAAGCGCCACTTCGCTATCCAATCTTTCAGAATGAAACTCGCCGGTTGATTCTCCCTCGATTTCCATTTTCAATCATCTATCGCGTTGAAGGTGCGTTGATCGAAGTGATCGCGGTTGCGCATCACAAACGCAAACCAGGTTATTGGAAGTCCAGGCTGGCAGGCTCGCAGTAGACTTGAAGATTGGTTTACCGGTCGACTGCCTGTTTCTCTTTTAGTTTTGCTTCATCCCAAAGCGCGTCCATTTCGATGTGATCCGAATCGGATGGTTTTCGACCCTGCTCGCGAAGTCGCTCTTCGATGTAGCGAAAACGGCGGCGAAACTTTCTGTTGGAAGCCTTCAACGCGCTTTCGGGATCGACGCCGAGCAGTCTCGCGACATTCACTGCGACGAAGAGCAAGTCACCAACCTCGCCCGCAATTTCCCCGTGATTCTGTTGCGTGCTTGCGACCGCCTGTTTCAACTCCTCAACTTCTTCATCCAGTTTTTCAAGCACGGAAGGAACATCGGGCCAATCGAAATCCACGCGCGAGACCTTGGTAGTCATCTGAAAGGCTTCCATAACGGCGGGCAGCTTAGAGGAAACGCTGTCGAGCATCGAAGCGCCCTCGGTACGTTTGCCCTTTGCCTCGAGCTCGGCTTCTTTGATCGCTTCCCAATTGCGCAGTACCTCGTCTGCGTTCTGCGCCTTGTCTTCGCCAAAGACGTGCGGGTGGCGGCGAATCATCTTTGACGAGATGCGCTGGATAACTTC
>Ga0075436_100000289_pt1 | contig 31976 bp, 27 predicted proteins | sample RhiMethybrSRZTD5_FD_75303 | JGI IMG/M metagenome (GOLD analysis project Ga0075436, IMG submission 75303) | Populus rhizosphere microbial communities from Tennessee, USA - Rhizosphere MetaG P. TD hybrid SRZTD5 | ecosystem: Host-associated > Plants > Roots > Rhizosphere > Soil | place: USA...
CCCATTGCCCAAAATTCCCGACTGCTGCCTCCCGTAGGAGTCTGACCCGTATGTCAGTGTCAGTGTGGCCGACCGCCCTCTCAGGCCGGCTACAGATCGTCGCCTTGGTAAGCCGTTACCCTACCAACTAGCTAATCTGCCGCAGGCTCCTCTTCAGGCGCGAGGTCCGAAAATCCCCCGCTTTAACAACTGTCACCATGTGGTGCCGCTGCATTATGCGGTGTTAGCCCAAGTTTCCCTGGGTTATTCCCCACCCGAAGGTAGATTACCTACGTGTTACTCACCCGTGCGCCACTCTACTTATCCCCCGAAGGGGACTTTCGCGTTCGACTTGCATGTCTGAGGCACGCCGCCAGCGTTGATTCTGAGCCAGGATCAAACTCTCGTTAAGTATTGTTTCCTAGCAACATTATCTTACTGGTCTATATCAGTCTCGATAATGACTCTTCTTCAGAGTTTTGACGCGAACTTTATCGTTCGCGTTTGACTCTCAAAGGTCTAATTGAGACGGACACGCTCTATCTAGTTTTCAAAGATCGAATTCCAACTTGTCTGATTGCACTACGGACAGCTTGGACTTGCCCTAAGCAAACGGGGAGTTTAACGGACAAGTGCCATAGAGTCAAGCGCGGGAACGAAGTTTTTTAACACTATCTGCGTTACAGTCGCTTCCGAGCTTCTAACGCAGAGATCAGACAGGCGTGATTCCTATCTCCTCTTCGCCGCTTTCAATTGTTCCGGCGGTGTCACGCGCATCACACCATGATCGTCGCGGTAAAGACTGAACGTTAGATCCTTCACCTGGCCGCCTTCGTCTTTAATTCGGACCGTGAACGTTTTGTTTGCGCCGCGCCCTTCCACACGCATCGGCAAATACCCTTCGACGTCCGGGCTGCGATAAGCGGTGTAGTGATCTTGATCATGCTTCTCGTAACCAAGCACATAAATCCGATCGAAATCAGGCTCACCAATCTTGTGTGGCTCTTTCGAAGAACTCTTTTCCAGAATCACCCAGCTTCCAGGCCGCGACTCCCTCGCAACATCTTTCGTCTTGGTCGCCGAAGCTTCATCCGTCGTCTCATCATCGAGTCGACGCCAGGCGACAAATTCCCTTCCCGTGCGGTAGTAGATGATGTCGCTCGGAACCATCAGTTCAACTTGTTTTCCAAAAATCCACCCTTCAGGAGCCGGCGAAATCGATGGCGATAGCCGTACCTTGTACCAAAGCTCGGTCGTCTCCTGGTCTTCCGGATTCTCTTCGTCATCCTGATCTTTCTTGTTGTTTGTGGACGTTGCAGTTCCTGGCTTCGGAGCGGTATCGCTCTCAGTCGATTCCGCGCCTTTGAATTTTGGAACGCGCGTCCAGCCAATAATGTCGAAGCTCGATCCGCTGTCGAGCCGCATCATGATGTTCTCATTCGTGCTGCGATCAGGATTCAAGCGAAGATTCGATCCCGCGTGCAGTTGACCGGTAGCTTGCGCCTGGAGGTTCTTGTCTTCGTCTGAAAGCTTGTGCGCCTTCTGCAAAACCTCGTCGGGCATGATGTTCCGCGCCTCGATCCAACCTTCGGTGTTGCCTTCATCGCGGGCGCGCACTCGAAACCAACGCTCTTTTTTGGTGTTGTCAGTCGGATCCGGAATATCGATTGAGTCGAGTATGTCGACCGTATCGCCCCGCTTCACTTCGTAAAGATCGGCAGCTACGACTGCCGTCGAGCTACGAATCTGCGCACTTCGCGAGACAACCACGCCAGTGTTGTTGCGGCTGGCGATCGCGCTACACGCCGTCAGAAAAACTGCCAGGGAGACAATACCTGCCGCGCTAAATATTTTTCGATAACCGAGACTCATGAATACTTTGAAACTTTCGGTGTTTACTTCCGTCGCAACGAGTGCGTCGCGTCATTGTAACCTAAGTCGCGCAACAAATCGCGTTGCTGCTTGGTAAGATTTTCGCTTACTGAAATGTGAGTTCGAAGCCCAAGCAACTCAACCTTCAAACCAAACGGCGCCAGTTCGGTCGCCAGGTTAACTGAAACCGGGCTGCGAATATCCCTGTTAACAAAATCTGCCGAGTTCAATTCTGCGGCGAGTGTTTGCGTCACTGCATCGTTACCATTAGTTTTGTTCGCGCCAGTCCGATCTGAAGAGTACGTCTGAAACAATCGGCGATACACATCACCCAACGATCGCTTTCGATGACTCGCATTCCTCAACTGCAAATCGTAAAGGAACGCGACAAGCTGGCTCTTCGCATACACGGAATTGCGACCAATGGTGAATCTTCTTTGTGAAGCATCAAGCAAGGACAACGCGTCACTTTGCTTCGACGCGTCGTAGGCTCGCGCGATCGAATTGAGAAACTCCTGGAAAGTCAGTAGCTCAAGTCGCACCGCGGTTCGCGCCGCCTGATACACAGTGAATCCCTCGTAGAACCAATCGTAATCGCCGTCGAGCGATAGACCATTCGGCACCCACAAATGAAAAAGCTCATGCGTCAGCGGCGTGCTCAATTGCGCCAACGCGCCAACCTTCGACGGTAGCTTTCCCATCAGCAGCGTGACGGTCGACCCTTTCGTTTCAGCAGTCCACTCACTAGCCCCGGCGGATCGCGGAAAAGGAAACAGAGCCAGCATTCCCTGCCTCGCGGGAGTCCCGCCAAACACTTCGCGATGCGCTTTCATGATCTTGCCGGTTAGCTCGAGTGCTTCGCGATCGGTAAAAGCCCATTCTCCATCCGTAACCAAGCTGAACGTCATTCCCGATTCGTTCAACTGCGTCGTCCGCAAATGAGCGCCAATCGCAAACACGCCGCGGCTTATCTCGCGAACGTTGAATTCGCCTCGCGTATTTTCAGATTCGGCTGAAGCGATTTGCCATGATTCCGGAAGTTTGATTCGCAACGTCGCACTGTTTTGATCGTTAGCAGAACCGGCAGTTGGCAAGAGATCGCCCGACATCAAAACTCCGCGCTCCTTCGTCACCCATGAGACCATCGCTGAATCGCTCGCCATGATCGGCGGCGTTAGATTCACTTCGTAACGAAATCGCGTGGCCGGCTTCGCTGATTCGAATTGGCCGGGAGCAAGTTGCCGAACTTGAATTAGTCGACCGTCAGTGTCGAAGACTGTGAATCGTTCGATTCGACGGCCCAATCCAAGGATGCCGCCATACGCATCCAGAAACGACCACTTCGTTCTCGCAGCGTAGCTTCCCTCGATCGTTACTCGATTTGAGTCGGGCAACACGCTGATGCTCGCGCTCACCTGTTGGGCCGACGCACTCACAGCCGCGACGCAACTCAGCGCAATTCCTACCAAGCTAAATCCGAGCCGCCCCAAGCCGAGATTGAAAAGCCTCGTTGACATCATCCTTAACCGTAATTAGACTAAGCCTCAGTCTAGCATCAAGTCACACGGTGATCGGACTCAAACACTTACGCGGACGTTTGACGGTTCCCGCGAGAAGAAATCGCGGGCTGGCATTTTTGTTGTTAGCCTGTTTGGCCTGGGGCGCCACCGCTGAGTTCACTCATCACCACGGCACACAACTTCAGGCCGCTGCATCACGTAGCGCAAACGCCGATCAAGGCACTGCGCGATTTCAATCGCGAAATGACAACGGACGCTCATCGACCTCAAGGTCTCAGACCGAGTGCCTGATCTGTCAGCTTCATCAAAACCTCTCAACAACTGATCTGAACCAACCGGCCGGCGTAGACGCCACCGAAGCCCGCATCTCGCATTCGCTTGCCAACACTTCGGTGCATGCTTCCGAATTTCCTGATACTCAACGCGGCCGCGCTCCACCAGAAAATCTCTAAGCCAATAATCGTGTTCGGTGCGAACTCCATCGAGTCGCACACTCCATAGCAAGACCATGTCTGCACGCGCGTTTTGTGCGCACGGACATTGTTTGCAGGACCAGCATAGGAGGCAGGAATGATTGGGGCTCAGAGAAGGACCCTGCGGATAGCTTTTGCGTTGACCGTAGTTGTTTTTATAAACCAAACAACGCTGCGTTCATCACAAGCGCAAAGACTCAACGCGGATAAGACAAACGACATCGCAAATCCAAAGGTGGCCACAGTTTCGTTTCCACCTTCCGGAGCGAGCGATACGAAGCAACAGCAGGTGACAGCGCGGTTGATCACCGTTGCCGACGCCGTTTCGATTTTTCTAAAGCAAAACTTTCAGTTGATCGCGGGCCGCTACGACATCGACACCGCCGACGCGGAAAAGCTGACGGCGCGTCTGCGTCCGAATCCTAATGTCAGCGTTGGCTTCTCGGGTCTGCCGTTGAATCTGAGCGGCAACTTGCTTACCGAACAACAGTATTCGTACAGCATCGCACAGACGTTCGAACTCGGGGGCAAGCGCGGCAAGCGGATCGATGTGGCCAACAAGAATTCAGATGTCGCGCGCGCGCAGTTTGAAATGACGGTTTGGCAACTGACGAACGATCTGAAGAAGAAGTTCTACACGGTAATTCTGAATCAATCGCTGCTGAACCTCGCACAAGAAAACGAGAAGACGTTCGCCGAGATCGTCAAGCACACGGAAGAGTTGGTCCAGGCCGGTGAAATCTCGGGTCTCGATCTAACGCGACTCGAGGTCGAGAAACTCAAGTTCGATACCGACCTCGCCAATTCCGAACGAGATTATGAAGTCGCGTTACGCGATCTCCGCGTCACGCTGGGCGGAGATTATCGCGCCATGGAGATCGCCGCCACCGGCACGCTCGATCCTCAGAATTATGATTTCACTTTCGCAGATTTGCGTGACAGGGCAATGGCGGCCCGACCGGATTTGAAAGCCGCGCAATTGAGCGAGCGCGCCGCTGACGCTTCAATTAGATTGCAGGACGCGCAACGGATTCCCGACGTCAATCTCGGCGCCGGCATCACCCAGGTGCCGGAAGGCGGCAGCAACTACACCTTCGGGGTTGGCCTAACCTTGCCGGTGCACGATCGCAACCAGGGCGAGCGCGCGAAAGCGCGGATTGAAAAAGAGAAAGCGCAAAACCAGGAACAGCTCATCTCGAACCAGATCATCAGTGACGTCGACAAAGCCCTGATCGCATTTCAGCTTCAAAGACGGCGCGTCGATCTTTATCGCACGGGTGTGCTCACCAAGGTGAACGACATTCAAAATTTGACTGAGTATTCGTTGAAAGCTGGTGAGAGTTCGATTCTTGATTTGCTCGATGCGATCCGCACGCGGCGCGACACGCTCGCCGCTTTTTACCAGGCGCTTTTTGATTATCAGTCGTCACTGCTCGATCTGGAGCTTGCTACCGCGACGCCGCTGCAAAAGTAGATGGCGGTGAAAGGATTCTGTTTATGTCTGAACGCAACGCACTACTAATTTTCATCGCCGCCATCGCCGCCCTCTGCGGAGGTTGCGGGCGAACGACGACGCCGTCTTCTGTGACCGCAGTGAACTCACAAGCTACGCCAGCCGCGAGTCAATCGGCGGACAAAGCGATCGAGACCGAGATAGTAACGGCCGCGCCAATCGCCGGCGCCATCGCAGCCACGGGAAAAATTCTGGTTCCCGAAGATCGCACCGCGATCATCGGCCCGGTCAACGAAGGGCGCATCGTAAAACTCTACGCCGGCCAGGGCAGTAGGGTGCGGAAAGGTCAGAAGCTGGCCGAACTCGAATCCGCGGACATCGATCAAGCCGAGGCTGATTATCTCAAGGCGCTCGCCGATGCAGAGAATGCAAAACGTTCAGCGGCTGCCGAAATCAAACTTGCCCAGCAGACTTTCGACCGCACTAAAACGCTCTATGAAAAGACAGTCTTGCCGGGAAAGAATCTTCAGTCAGCCGAACATGATCTCGAAGTCGCAAAAGCAACTGCCGAAAACAACGCCGCAAGCACGAAGGCAACGCTGACAGCAGCGCGACGTCATCTGCTTATTCTCGGTTTGAAGGATTCAGCGATCGATGCTTTGAGCACCAAGCCGGGCCTGGCCGCAACTTTCGCGCTCAACGCTCCGATTGATGGAATTGTGATCGAGCGCAATGCGACGATCGGAGCGACCGTCGGGACCGATGCGAGCGTCTTCAAGATCATCGACATCTCGCGCGTATGGATCGACGCCAACGTTTTCGAAAAGGATTTGCCGCGCGTTCGTGTGGGCCAACCGGTGAAACTCACCGTCACTTCGTTTCCAGGATCAACCTTCTCCGGCAAAGTCATTTTCATAAATAGCGTGGTCGATCCCGATTCGCGGACTGTGAAGGTGCGCACTGAAGTTCCGAATCCGGATGGACGGCTCAAGCCCGACATGTTTGCCAACGTCGAGATCATTACGGATGTAAACAACGCGGCGATCTCCGTGCCGCAGTCGGCGGTTCTAGACGACGGTGGCAAAAGCATCGTCTTTGTTGCCGAAGGAAAAGGCTACAAGCAACGCCAGGTTCAGTTGGGAATCAAGAATGGCGATCGGGTGGAAATCATCGACGGATTAAAAACGGGAGATCAGGTAGTCATAAAGGGAAACTATCTCCTGCTTCAACAAAGCAAAGGCGGCCAGTAGAACTAACCTGCGGAGCAGGTGAAAGCATAAAGCCTGGGGCGTAAGCCCCAGGGTTTAAGCACAAGCAGAGAAACTAGCTCGCGAAGCGAGCGACAGTGCCATGTCCAAACGATTGGAATGCATCAACAGGCTATCGTCCGCTCCGCGGACTCAAGGCCTTAACCGAACTCGGTTACCTGGGGCTCACGCCCCAGGCTTTACGCTGTCGCGCGCTCTCGCGCGCTAACCCTTATGACCGACAACTTCATTGCTTTCTTTTATCGCGAACGTCTGCTGGTCGCGGTCGTTTCTATGCTGATCGTCGCCGGCGGAATTCTCGCGCTGCGTCGTCTGAACGTCGACGCTTTTCCCGACGTGACGCCGGTCCAGGTGGAAATCGATACCGAAGCTGAAGGCCTCGCGCCAGAGGAAGTCGAGCGTCAAATCACCTTCCCGATCGAAAACGAGATGAACGGCATCACGGGAGTGACGCGCGTTGAATCGGAATCAAAATTCGGTTTGTCGGTCGTCGTCGTTTACTTCAGCGACGACACCGACATTTATTTCGCGCGCGAACAAGTCTTCCAACGTCTCGCGGATGCGAAGGAAAATATTCCTTCCGGTTTCGAGCCGACGATGGGACCAATCACCACCGGCACCGGTCAAATCTACCTTTATCAAATTGTCGGTCACGGCCAGAGCAACCAGGAGCTGCGCACAATTCAGGATTGGATCGTCAAGCTGCAACTGCGCACCGTGCCCGGCGTCGCTGACGTGCTCAGCTTTGGCGGCGACGTGAAGCAGTATCAGGTGATCGTCGATCAGCAAGCACTGGTCAACTACAACATCACACTCAAGTCTCTCTTCGATGCAATCCAGGCGAACAATCAGAACACAGGCGCGAACTTCATCGAACACGGCGACGAACAGTACGTCGTTCGCGGTCTGGGTCTGGTCAAAGATATCGAGGACATCAAAAACATCGTGCTCGATTCGCGCGGCGGCACGCCCATTCGCGTCAGCGACGTCGCCAAGGTCGAGATTGGAAACGAGATTCGCCAGGGCGCCGTGACGAAGGACGGTCAGGGCGAAGTGGTCACCGGCATCGTGCTCAAACGCATCAACGAGAACACGAAACAAGTCATCGATCGCATCAAAGAGAAAGTTACCGAAATCAACAAAGCCTTACCGCCGGGCGTCACTATTGTCGACTTCTACGATCAGGCCGAACTCGTCGATAACAGTGTGCACACCGTGGTTGAATCACTGATTGAAGGCGAAGTCCTGGTGTTGGTGATTCTGGTTTTGCTGCTCGGCAATTTTCGCAGCTCGTTCATCACCGCCGCGGCAATTCCCTTCTGCATGCTCGTCGCTTTCATCCTGATGTGGTACTGGGGCCAGTCGGCGAATCTCATGTCGCTGGGCGGACTGGCGATCAGTATCGGCATGATGGTCGACGCGACCGTCGTGATGGTCGAGAACATCTATCGCCACCTCGAAGAACATCGCGAGCATTCAACGCGGGAAGCAATTCTCGTCGCCGCCCAGGAAATCGGCCGGCCGATGTTCTTTGCAATCCTCATCATCATCGCGGTCTTTCTTCCGGTGTTCACGTTGCAAGGCATCGAAGGCAAGCTGTTCAAGCCGCTCGCTTACGCCGTCACGTTTTCAATGATCGGTTCTATGCTGATGGCCCTGAGCATTGCGCCGATGCTATGCGCGTTGTGGCTGCGGCTGAAGAAAGGCCCGGTGCGCCCGAATCCAATAATTAATTTCTTCAAGGGGATCTACATCCCGGTTTTGAAGTGGGCGATTCGCCATCGCGTTTTAACGCTGACGATTGCCGGGCTGCTGCTGGTCTGGAGTGTCGCCGATGTTTTCATTCTGGGCAGCGAGTTTCTGCCGACCATCGACGAAGGCAATATGCTCGTGCGCGCAACGATGCCGGCCAGCATCTCGCTTTCGCGCGCAGTCGAAATCTCTTCACAGATTGAAAAAACTCTTCGTCAATTTCCCGAGGTGGAAACCGTCGTTGCCAAGATCGGCCGCGCTGAATTGGGTGGCGACCCTGAGAGCGTTAGCAACGACGAGTTGTACGTCCGCCTGAAACCAAAATCGCAGTGGACCACCGCCAAGACTAAAGATGAGCTGGTAGATGCCATGCGCAAACGCGTCGAAGGCTTTCCCGGGGTCGAGTTCAACTTCTCGCAAGTGATTCAAACGCGAAACGACGAACTGATTTCCGGCATCAACGCGCAGATCGCCGTAAAGATCTTTGGCGAGGATCAGGACACGCTTCGCAATATCGCCGATCAGATTCGTGACGCTATGTCGCACGTTCGCGGTGTCGAAGACCTGGCGGTCGAACAGTCCGCCGGCGAAGAACATCTCGAGATCGAGGTCGACCGCGACAAGATCGCGCGCTACGGAATTAATATTGCCGACGTGCTCGAAGTCGCGAAGATTGCCATCGGTGGCGATTCCCCCACCCAGGTCCTCGAAGGCCAGCGCCGCTTCGCCATCTTTGTGCGATTAAACGAGGAGTATCGCAATCAGGTTGATAAGCTGGGCGACATCCTGATTGCCGCGCCGATCGGCGGAAAGATTCCGCTGGGCCAACTGGCGACCTTCAAATTGTCCCGCGGTGATTCTCTCGTAACTCGCGAGAATTCTTTGCGGCGCGAAGTCGTGATGTGCAACGTAAAGGGCCGGGACATCGGCGGCTTCGTTCATGACGCGCAACAAGCGGTCGCCCTGCAAGTCAAAATGCCTCCCGGGTATTTCGTGACTTGGGGTGGTCAATTCGAAAACGCGCAGCAAGCGACGCGGCGTCTGCTGGTCGCGATTCCGATCGCACTGTTGCTCGTCTTCGTACTCATTTACTCATGCTTCAACTCTCTGCGTAACACACTCACGATCATCTTCAATATTCCGATCGCTCTCGTTGGCAGCACGACTGCGCTGCTGATTTCCGGATTTCCGTTGAGCGTGCCGGCGATCGTGGGATTCATAGCCGTCTTCGGCGTCGCCGTACAAAACGGAATGGTGATGGTCTCGTTCATTAACAAGCTGCGCGACCGCGGCTATGAATTGCACGACGCAGTGATCACCGGCGCCAGCACACGCCTGCGCGCGGAATTGCTCAGCGCCCTGATCGGCAGCATCAGCTTGATTCCTTTCATCATCTCTTCCGGCACCGGCGCCGAGATCGAAAAACCTCTGGCGATCGTGGTCGTCGGTGGACTCGTCACGCGCCCATTAAAGATCGTGATTCTGCCGATGGTCTATGAATGGGTCGAACGCGGCGCCGCTCGCCGAGCCGCGAAGGAGATCGAGGCGTGAGCTGTGAGGTATAGCCACCTGTAATGAATGAATAAGAGAAGTTTAACGCCGCGTTCTGGCCAAGAGCCTCTTAAGCTTGATCACAATCCTGGCACGCTGCGCAGTCAATCTGGTGACGAAGGAGCTGCGGCGATGTCTTCGGATCGCTTTGATTGCGCGCCGCGCCATTTCGTCGAACAGCAGGACCACAAACACGACGCCGACCATGAAGAGGACCAACGCCCGCCACCCCAACTTGGGCTCGCCATGCAACAGAAGTCCGTACGAAGAGAACTCAAAGATCCTCAACATAGGAGAGTCCGTTTCTTGTGCGCCGCAGCCCTAAAGAGTCCGGTTACATGGTGTGGTCGAGGTTTGAATTCAACCGTCGCGGATTCAACTCGCTCACTCTCACCGTAAAGCAGATTCGCCACTCCACAGGTCAATAACCGGAAAGTGAGAAGCTTCAGCGCGCCATTGCGTAGAGACGCGCTGAAGACTGGTCACAACTCTCTTAGCCGGACAGCTCAAAAAGTAATTCCGGTTTGCACCTGAAAGACCCTCGGCGAAATAAAGTGCGTGCCGCTAAAGGTCGACTCGAAGTTATAGAGCGCGTTCTTATTCGTCAGATTGATGATGGTGAATCGCAGCGTCATCTTTGCACGTTCAGTCCGCAGAAGATTGTCGGTGCCGGCGCTGAGATCGAACACATGACGCGGCGCGATTCGCGGCGGGTTAGTGTCGTCATTCTCCGTGCGATCGACAGGAATGCGAACTCGCAAAGCTCCGAACGTCGATGAGTTGCAAGTCGTTATCGGATTCGCGAGAGTGGCCAGGGTGCTTCCGCAAAACAGACCAATCTGTTGTTGCTCGTCCGCAGTGAAGCCTAGCGCCGTGGCAAAGTCAGGAACTGCGCCGGCCACTAGTCCGCTGTCATAACGCCAGGTGAACGCGACATAAGGCGCCACCTTCTTCCAATGACTGAATTGGTATTGAACTTGAGTGGTTTGCTCGAAGTTCTGATCGTGATCGATGCGAAAGACACCCGCGGGTAGATCGGAGTTGAAAAACAGGCCGCCACTTTCAGGCGGAAAGAAGCGAGCGCGTGTGTGGCCGGCAACTACAAATGCCGTCAGTCCGTGATAGTTCGCCAAATTCGCGCGGAACGAAACGCCGTCGAGTTTCGATCGTTGCCACGAGATGGGAAACGCGACTGAGGTATTGAACAGCACGTTGAAGTCATAAGCATTCGTCGTTCGCTTGTTGAAATAATCCGCGTCGAGCACGATGTACTTGCCGATCCCCTGCTGCAGGCCGACGTTGAATTGGTTGCGACGTCCGGCTTGCAGAGGCAAATTGCTCGTGTCGCCCAGAATGCCGTTCGCCAATCCACCGGCACCGGTAACGCTCGAAAGAATCAGATTCTCGTTGTAAGGCGTTTCGAAGTTGCGAGTAAACGATGCCCGCAAAACCGTGTTCGTGCGCTTCACCAGATAAGAGAGACCGAGCCGCGGTTGCAGCAGATGGTCTTTGGTGATGCCGTTGTAATTATCAAACCGCACGCCCAGCAGGACCGTGGCATGTCCCAGGGTTAAGCTGTCTTGTCCGTAGAAAGCCTCCTGCTTGATATCCGTGTGGCCATTGAAAACAAACGGCCGTCCGCCTCGCGTCAGATCGAAAGCAGCTAATCCGGGTAAGAAGTCCGGGCTGGCCGGATCGTTGAAGTTCGGATCGGTGATGCCGAACTGAAATCCCTCGTTAAGAAACGTGTGTGAAACCTGAAGCCCAATTTTTGCGTTGTGCTTTCCTTTCACATACGACAGATCAGCCTTGAGACCGACGTTGTTCAGACGTCGTGATTGACTGAAAGTAATGGTGTCATCGGCGAAAGGATTTGGGCTGGCGAAGTACTTAACGTTGTCCAGACGGTAATACGGATTGATCGATAGGACCGTCGTCGGGCTGAAGATGTGAACATAACCCGGCGCGAAGTTCAGGCTGTGGACCATTTGGCGTTGATCCTGACCCAGGCCTTGCTGATCGAATGTGTTCGGCGTTTGAAAGCTGTTGCGCGCCAAAAACAAATTAAGGTGAAACGTGTTGTTGGCATTTGGACTGTAGTCGATCCGGTTAAAGACATTTGCCGAGGCGCCGCGATCGTGCAGCGGTGTAAACTCCGGCGCGTCCAAAAACCGGCTGGAGCGTTCGAAGGTAAACGAAGTGAAATTTCCAAACTTCGAGTTGCCATAACCGATCGACCCGTCCTGACTGACGGTTCTGAACGTGCCATAACCGGTCGTAAAACTTCCCGTTGGTTTTCTTTGATTTAGTCCGGACTTTGTGATGGCGTTAACGACCAGACTTGTCTTGTCGCCGTACTCCGCCGGGGTTGCGCCGGTGATTACTTCCAGCGATTGCACGGCGTTCGGTGGTAACTGCGTGGAAAAGGCTTTGCTCTGCTGATCTGAAACTGGCTGGTTGTCGATGGAGTACGACGTTTGCGCGTGATCGCCTAACGGGTGAAAGAATCCATTTGAGTCCGCGACCACACCTGGAGCCGCCAGCGTGATCACTTCGCTCAGACCGGAGGCAGGCGAGCGCACCGGGAGTCTATTCAAGAGACTCTGATCAACGTCCGTGTGAGTGGTCGGAACGTTTTCCAGGATGTCTCCTGCGCCTCCGGTGATCGTAACCGTGGCCGTAGTTGAGCTGACTACTAGCGGAATACTTAAGGTGATTGGAACAGAGCTACGGATATTGACTGACCCACGCACATCACCAAAGCCCGAAGCCGATGCTGCGTACACATAGTTGTTGAATGGAACATTGTCGAAACGAAACGTTCCATCGCTGCTCGTATTGACGGATCGCTTATAGCCGGTGACGGCGTTTTCAAGCGTGACAGTTGCATTCGCAACTACAGCCTGGTTGGGATCAACCACAGTGCCCGAGACAGTACCTGCGCTGAGTGATTGGCCAGCTACAGAGATGCTCAGGACAAGCGCAGCGACAATTAGAAGTAGAAATCGAATTGATACAAGACTAGATCGGTGACTCATCTATTTACCCCCTAACAGTGAACCAAGGAATTCGCGGCTGGTCTTTGAAATTCGCGAAGTCACACGTGACTTGAGCGAGTTCCGTTAATTCCAGCCTAGGACGATGTCCGTCACAGCCGCACACTTGTGGAGCGAGTTAACGAACCGGCGTTGGATTGTTTGTTAGAAGGTAACTGGTGGAGCGCGCCCGCGGGACGCAGTGGTTGAAAGCGAACTTAGACTGGCTGGCTCTGAGGAAAGACTGCGCTGAATGTCGATAGGCGCCAGCACAAGAAAAGGTGCGAAGATCGCTGCGCTCGATAACCCGCGCTGGAACTGGCAAACGAGACAATCGCGTTCAAGCGGCGTCTTGGTTGAAGAGCTGTTCAGCCCGCCGTCCGATAAAAGATTCGCGGACGTCGCAGTGCTCTTGGCTGACGCGAAGCCGTGATGGTGAAAGATTTCTGTCGAAGAGCCGTAACTTATGAGGAAGAGGAGGAGGTAGCTCAATAGCCGCGCGGAGCGTGCTTGTCGAATCCTGGAGGTTGCTATGAAATCTGCCATTACGACTCTATTGAGGCCACCAAGCCTAAACAAAACTTAATATTCTTACCGCGGTGTGTCAACCCAAAGGTTCGGCTTGTGTTAACGGAATAGAGCTGAAGCATCGCTTGGCAAATTTTCCGGACTGGCTATCCCCATCGCAGCGTCTGCTTCATTCTAATGGATATTCCTCCGCGAAAATGAATTAACAATTCTTTACAATTGAAGGTATTGACACGCCTCAGAGGGCAAACTAAAATCTGCATACTCGTTTAGGTTCTCGAGGGAACGGATCATGACCTTAGTTAAGATCATCGTCATCACGGTTCTCATCATTCTGAGCTTTTTGTTCTTCGGGCGTTTTCTGTTTTAGCTCGACGGAACATGATGTTGGTCTCCCAACCGCACCAGCGCGGCTCGCGACTCTCTTATTTACAATCAAGGCCTTGAGTTCTCTGTTGTGTGGGGTGGTTTCCGCTTACTGCGTGCGCGCAAGATGATGTTGTTGCTTGCGTCCGGCTGGTGTCCTAAATTTTTTCTCTGTGCATGTTCCCTGGTTCTCGGCGCCTCTGCGGTGATGATTCCCGAAAATGGTTTCACCACAAGACACAAAGCTCCGCAGACTCTCACAGCGATTCTGAATTAGGACACTTCCCTCGTGTCATGGTTCAGTTTGAATCAATGCGATATCAATCAATGTAACGCGCGGTCCAGAAAACGCCGTTCTTCAGCCGCCTTCAGGTGGCTTGCCCGCAGGGTTCTTAGACCAGCCGTTTACGGCTGGGGCCAGGGTACGAACGAATCCAAAGGCCGTTTCAACGGCCTTACCATTGATTGCTAAAGCACGGCCACCTTGAAGCGCGCTAAAGCGCGCTCACAATGAGTGTCGTTGTCTGGCCCAGCGCTAAAAGCGCTGGTCTAGGAGCCCCTCCGGGTAAGCCATCTAAAGATGGCTCACAATTAGGCATGCTGTCCGTCTTAACTGAACCAGACATTTCCCTCGATTGCGTTACAAAAACTCACCTAAAATTGATACTCTAACCCTCGCGACTAACCCTACATTTTATGGCTGAAGATAAATCCGAAGGGCTCGTAAAGATCCGTCGAGCGCTTGTCAGCGTCTCTGACAAAACCGGCATCGTTGAGTTCGCGCGTGAACTGAAAAAGTTTGGCGTCGAAATCATCAGCACCGGCGGAACCGCCAGGACTCTGCGCGACAACGGAATTGATGTGCGCGATGTTTCCGACGTCACCGGCTTTCCGGAAATGATGGATGGCCGCATCAAGACGCTCCATCCAAAGATTCATGGCGCTCTGCTCGCGCTGCGCGACAATCCCGATCACGTCGCGGCAATGAAGCAACACGCCATCGAACCGATCGACCTGGTCGTGATCAATCTCTATCCCTTCGAACAAACTGTGATGAGCGGCGCGACACTCGACCAGGCTATCGAGCAGATCGATATCGGCGGACCGGCGATGATTCGATCCGCCGCGAAGAATTTTCGAGACGTCGCCGTGGTTGTCTCAGCCGAGCACTACCCTGCGGTCACTGAAGAGATGAAACGAAGTGACGGAGCGATCAGGGCGGCGACTCGTCAGAAGCTGGCGCGTCACGCATTCAATCTAACTGCCATGTACGACATGCGCATTTCTGGTCATTTGACTTCGTCACTGCTCGACATCGGTGAGTCCCGATCCCATGGATTTGGAATAGGCACGGGAGGCGGCGGCGCCAGTTTCAGCAAGGTCTTCGCTCAGCGAGCGGCAGCACAAATGAAATCGCTCGTCGAACAGGGATGGTTGATGCTGCACAAGAAAAATGATCTTCGTTACGGCGAAAATCCTCATCAACAAGCCGCGCTATACGAAGTTGGCTGGGACAACGGAGTAGCGAACGCAACCTTACTCAACGGCAAGGAAATGTCCTTCAACAACTACGTCGATGCCGACGCGGCATGGCAACTTGTCTCAGACTTCGAGAGCAATGCCTGCGCGATCATCAAGCACACCAATCCGGCGGGAGCTGCACTCGGAACAACTGCCGAAGAGGCTTATCGTCGGGCGCTGGCATGCGATCCTGTTTCAGCATTCGGTGGGATCGTGGCCTTCAATCGGGAGGTGGATGAAGCCGCGGCTCGAGCGGTGATCGAAATATTCAGTGAGGTAATCATCGCTCCTGATTATGACGACTCAGCTCTGGAAGTTTTGAAGACAAAGAAAAATCTACGCGTGCTGCGCGCGGGCGAAACCAGGGCGGGGGAAGGACTTGAATACAAACAAATCTCCGGCGGCATGCTCCTGCAAACGCGCGACACCCACCAGATGAAGCGCGAAGATTTGAAGGTCGTCACGAAACGCGCACCCACTGAAGCGCAGATCGCCGATCTACTCTTTGCCTGGACTGTTTGCAAGCATACAAAGTCGAACGCGATCGTTTATGCGCGTGACAAGCAAACAGTCGGTGTCGGCGCCGGCCAAATGTCACGAGTTGACTCAGTGAAAATCGGCGCGATGCGCGCTCAACTGCCAATCGGTGAGTCCGTTCTTGCCTCTGATGCATTCTTTCCTTTTCGCGATGGAATTGATGACGCCGCGAAGCACGGCATCGTCGCAGTGATTCAACCCGGTGGATCGGTGCGCGATCAGGAAGTAATCGACGCGGCAGACGAACACGGTATCGCGATGGTGTTTACGGGAGTGAGGCATTTCAAGCACTAATCGAAACGCGGACATCTTGCCCGCAAAGCTTGCGCAGCAAGCTCAATTGCGTTCGCGCTTCGCGCTCATGCGGGCAAGGATGCCCGCGCTCCGTAAGCCGTCGCTTGCTCTTTCGGCACGACTCGCTAATACTTTCGCCCGTTCACTGGAGGATGAATCGATGAAATTTTTCGTAGTTTTGCTCATCGCTCTCGCTGTTACGAGCATTAACGTCTCGGGTCAGAAGCAAAAGAAATCCGAACCCTGCGCTGAAGCCCAGACTCAGGCAGACATGAATATTTGTTGGGGCAACCAATACAAGGCCGCCGACGCCACGCTCAATCAGGTTTATCGTCAACTGATGGGTAAACTCGATGACGAAGAGAAAAACCAATTGAAAGCTGTCGAATCAGCGTGGCTCAAGTATCGTGATGCCAACTGCGAGTTTGTCGGCGATCAATACAAAGGCGGGACGATGCGGCCGATGATCGAAGCGATCTGCCTCGCCGATGTTACGAAAAACCGAACCACCGAACTAAGGAATCAAATCAAAGATCGAGACCAATAGCGACATGTTGCAAAACAAGCAAGGAATTATCTTTGGCGTCGCCAACAAACGCTCAATCGCCTGGGCGACAGCACTGGCGCTGCACGAATCAGGCGCGAAACTCGCTTTCGCGTATCAAGGTGATCGTTTGAAAGAAAATGTTGAGCGGCTTACGGCGGCTGAGATGCCAGGTTCGCCACTCCTCTCGTGCGACGTCACGAAGCAGGAAGAAGTTGACGAAACATTCAAACGAGTCGGCGAAGAATTTGGCCGGCTCGATTTCGTCATTCACAGCATCGCCTTTGCGCCGCGCGAAGCGCTTGAAGGCGAATATATGAAAGTTGATCGCGATGGTTTTCTGTCTGCGCTCGAAGTCAGCGCCTATTCGCTGACGCAAATGGCCCGCGCGGCAGCGCCATTAATGACTGAAGGCGGCAGCATCGTGACGATGACGTTTCATGGCGCTGAGAAAGTCTATCAGGGCTACAACGTGATGGGCGTGGCCAAAGCCGCCCTCGAATCGAGTGTGCGCTATCTCGCCGCCGATCTTGGCCCAAATAATATTCGCGTCAACGCGATCAGCGCCGGGCCGATTCAAACTTTGGCTGCGCGCGGCGTCTCTGGTCTCAGTACCATGCTGAAAGTTCATGCTGAACGCGCGCCATTGAAACGAAATGTCGAACCACGTGAAGTTGGCAATACTGCCCTCTTCCTTTGCAGTTCGCTGTCGTCCGGAATTACGGGCGAAATAATTTACGTCGATTGCGGATATAACGTGATGGGAATCTAGTCATTGCCGATTGCAGATTTCCGATTGCCGATTTATCTTGCACCAATGGAGCACGAAGACTATTACAAAAATCATCAACCCGGCGGCACTCAGGACGAACGACTCCTGGAAACGCCGCACGCCGACGAGTTCCTGCATACGGACACCTGGCGTGTATTCCGCATCATGGGCGAGTTCGTGCAGGGCTTCGAAGATCTCGCGCACATCATGAACGGTGTCGCAGTGTTCGGATCTGCGCGCACACCTCCCGACGATCCTGAATATCGCGCTGCGCAGGAAACCGGTGCGCTGCTGGCGCGCGCAGGTTATTCAGTAGTCACCGGCGGCGGCCCGGGAATCATGGAAGCCGCGAATCGAGGCGCATTCGAAGCGGGCGGAACATCGGTCGGATGCAACATTGAATTGCCGCACGAGCAGAAATCGAACGATTATCTGACGCTGTCGCTGAAGTTTAAATACTTCTTTGTGCGCAAGATGATGTTCGTCAAGTACAGCGATGCTTTCATCATTTTTCCGGGCGGCTTCGGCACGCTGGATGAATTATTCGAAGCGCTTACGCTGATCCAAACGCACAAGATTCACAACTTCCCTGTCGTCCTCTTCGGATCGAAATACTGGCAGGGGATGCTGGATTGGTTGCGAGGACCGATGCTCGGTGAAGGTAAGATTGTTGAAGAAGATTTTCGCCGGCTTCACGTGACGGACTCGCCGGCTGAAATCGTTGAGATCGTGAAGACTTACGAACCCTCGCAGGAACTCGTCAGCCATTTGAGATAAGGTTCAGACCCTGCCGCAATCGGCAAAGCAATAATTTCCGGCGTTTCGTAGCTGTGAATCGCGCGCACTTCGCGCTCGAGTTCGGCGAAATTCGCGCGCGTGGTCTTGACGAGCAAGAGCACTTCCTTCTCACGCTGCACTTCACCTTTCCAAACGTAAATCGATTGCATGTCAGGCAGGATTTGCACGCAGGCCGCCAGCTTCTGGTTCAACAGCAACTCAGCGATGCGAGTCGCTTCTTCAGCACTGCTTGCCGTCATTAGCACGACGATTGGTTCTGATTGAGCTTCCATTTGTTTCAAAGTCGGGTTGCAGCCCACAAAAAAGCGGGCAGCGGCCCGCTTCCAAAATCGATCTGCAAATGAATTATTCCGGTTCGACTTCGTCGTCTTCAGACGCAGGCCCGGTTAGTGGCGACGTATCTTCACCGAAGAATGATGAGTAAAGCTCGCGCGCGCGATCGAGATCGCGTTCATCCACGAGCACCGCGACACCGGGCGAGACAGCTGAAAACACGGGCGAGAAGGCGTCGTTCGCGCCGGCTTGTACGACGGCGCGCACATCGTTCTGGCGCAAAATATCGTTCACCATTTCCGCTTCGGCGGGCGAAGACAACGTGTGCAGGACTACGAACCGCGCTTCGCTGCTGTCATGTTCGGCAGTTTCGGCCGTGAGACGTTCGACCAGCTCAGCGCCGTCGTCAGGACAGCGCGTGATGCCCGGGTTATATTCAGATTCACAAGTTGGACAGAACATGCAGTCAGTTTCAAGTCTCAAGTTTCAAGTGTCAAGTTACGGTTCCTAATTTCATCTCAAAGTCTCTGCGCGGCCTATGACATTGGGCCGCGCTAACTTGAGACTTGAAACTTGAGACCTGAAACTTTCCGATCGAACGGAATCTCTTCGAAGTGCGTGAACCGCTTGAAGTCGCGAAAGCGTTGATTGATCTCGTCATGCGTCAGGCGCTGCACGCGCTCCGTTCCGAACTCCTCAACGTTGAATGAGGCCATCACGGATCCGAAGATCATAGCCCGCCGCAGCGCGCCTTCATCCAGCTTCTCCTGACTCGCAAGGTAACCCATCAGGCCGCCGGCAAAGGTGTCGCCTGCGCCGGTTGGATCGAACACGGACTCGAGCGGATAAGCCGGAATCGCAAAGTACTCGTCCTTTGTGAACATCGCTGCGCCGTATTCACCGCGCTTCACAATCAGCGTCTTCGGACCCCAGGAGAGAATTTTGCGCGCCGCTTTGATTAGATTCGGCTCTCCCGATATTTGTCGCGCTTCAGCATCATTGACGATCAAGAGATCCACAACCTCGATCGTTTTCTGCAAAGATTCGCGCGTCGTGTCGATCCAGAGATTCATCGTGTCGAGCGCGACCAGCTCCGCATTCGGAACTTGTTCGCGAACTCCTCTCTGCAAATCCGGCTGAATGTTTCCGAGGAACACGAGCCGCGCGCTCTTTGAACCGTCAGATAGTTTCGGCTCGAATCCCGCGAACACGTTCAGATGGGTGTCTAGCGTATGCGCGACGTTCAGATCGTATTCGTATTTTCCGAACCAGCGAAAGGTTTTTCCCTCGGGAATGACTTCGAGGTCCGAAGTATCCACATGGTGTCGATCAAAGACAGCATGCTCCTCGGCGCCAAAGTCACCGCCGACTACAGCAACCACTCGAACGTCAGTGAAGAAACTTGCGGAGATCGAAAAGTGCGAGGCCGAGCCTCCCAACATCTTTTCGCGTTTACCAAATGGCGTTTCGACCGCATCGAACGCGACGGAACCAACAACGAGTAGGGACATAGGATGATTTCGATTTGCGAATTTGGAATCTGGAATCTGAAATCTGGAATTGAAGAACCTCTTACCGCTCACTGCTCACCGTTCACCGCTCACTAATTACGGCTTACTTTCTTTCGGCTTTGGCCCACCCAGCGCTTTCAGATCATCTTCCGCCTGGGACCGAAACGAACTTTGCGGATAGTCATTATAAAGCTGCGACAAATAATCACGCGCCTTGTCGCGAAACTCCTGCGCGGTAAGCGTTAGCTTCTTGTCACCATCATGAATCACATACTGATCCGGTTTCTGTTTTCCCTTAGCTTCCGCCAGGTTCAGACTGCTCTGGCCTGCGAGAAACAGCACCTCATCAATCTTTGAGAAGGCTGGATTGCCTGCCAGAACTTCTTCGCAACGCTGCAACGCCGCCACATACGCCTTGCGCAGTTTGAAATATTGACGAGCAACCTCCAGGTTGTGCAGCGCTTCCTTTTCCATGTCAGGATCTCGATTAACGTCGGGACCTTTCTTAGCTCCGCCCTGAGCAAATGCGGATACGGAAAAAAGGAGAACGATCGCTGCGACTGACGCCATGCACAGAAGTTTCTTTTTCATTTTGTTACCTCGTAAACGTAAAGCCGAAACCACTCAAACTCACTTCGCGTACTTTCCAATGATGGCTTGAAGCTTTCGCGCGGTTGCTTCGGGCCACAAATCGGGAGCCGTAAAAATCGCATTCTTCAAAGCTGAACCGCACTTGCATGTTCGCGGGCGATTCGCCAGAGCCTTCACCGCCGATTTCATGATCAGCTGCGCATTGCGCACGTTCTTGTTGAGGTATTCAATGACCGCCTCGACTGTAACCGCGTCGTGACCGGGATGCCAGCAGTCGTAATCGGTCACCAGTGCGAGGGTCGCATAGCAGATTTCAGCCTCGCGCGCGAGCTTCGCCTCCTGCAAATTCGTCATCCCGATGATGTCCATTCCCCACGAGCGATAGACGTTCGATTCGGCCACCGTCGAAAACGCCGGGCCCTCCATGCAGATGTAAGTTCCACCGCGATGCGACTTCACGTCGGCTGTTTTGCATGACTCTTCCAGCACATCACCAAGTTCGCCACAAACCGGATGAGCGAACGCGACGTGTGCCACAATTCCTTCACCAAAGAAAGTCGATTCGCGCGCGCGGGCCCGAGTGCGATCAAAAAACTGATCCGGAATCACCATGTCGAGCGGTGCGTACCTTTCTTGCAACGAACCAACAGCCGAGGCGGAAAGAATTCGTTCGACACCGAGCAATTTCATCCCGTAGATATTCGCGCGAAACGGCACTTCGGTTGGCGTGAATCGATGGCCGCGGCCGTGGCGCGGAAGAAATGCTACGCGCTCGCCTTCGAGTGTGCCGATGATGAATTTGTCTGAGGGATCACCAAACGGCGTTTCCAATTGAATCTCGTCAACGTCCGACAGTTCCGGCATCTGATAAAGCCCGCTGCCGCCGATGATGCCGATCTTCGCTACTGTCATCTAAGACTCTCTCGTCGTTTAGAGGTGGCCTACCGCCCGCCGATCAAAACTGGAACTCGGCGGGCAGTAGCCCGCCTCTAAACGCGCTCTCCGAGCGTAAGACTCCGAAATTTTCCGCCATCTTCTACGATCCTTCCTAACGCCTGCTCAGGATCGTGATAGAACAAACAGGTCCACTCTTCACCCGCCGCTTGCGGCAATAATTTCTTTTTCGCTTCAACCGTTTCGACCGGGTAGAGATCGTATCCCATTACCCAGGCGAACGGCACGTGCGCGCGAGTCGGAATCAAATCAGCAAAGCCGAATAGCGTGCGACCGTCGTGCTCGAGCCGCGGGCATTGCATTGAGCGGTTGTGTCCCGCATAAGTTTCCATGCGCAAGCCGGGCACGACCTCGTATTCGGCTTCCTTCAACTCAAGTTGGCCCGATTCCTTCAACGGCCTCCAATTATCCGTGAAGTAACTGGCTCGGTCGCGATCAGTCGGGCCTTCCGCATGTTCGTACTCGGCCTGCGAAATGAAGTAACGCGCGTTCGGGAAAGCAGCCACTGCCTTGCCCGATTCATCCAGCTTGGTATTGCCGCCGGCGTGATCGAAATGCAGATGAGTGTTAATTACGATCGTGATGTCATCGCAACCAATGTCCGCGATCTGTTGCAAAGACTCATCGAGCGATCGTTGTCGGTCGATCGCGTACATCGCGCGATGCTTGTCAGACCATTTATCGCCGATACCGGTGTCGATCAGAATTCGCTCTTTGCCTGTTTCGATAAACAAGCAGTTCATGTTCATCCGGATGCGATTTTGATCGTCTGGCGGCGCCACCTTTGACCAAAGATTGCGCGGAACAACTCCAAACATCGCACCGCCGTCCAGCCGAAACTCACAATCGGGAATGATCTCGACGCGATAATCACCGAACTTCATCGTGCCTGATCTATTTCTTTCCAGGTTTCGGCGGAGTTGCCGGCTTACCTTTGTCTTTAGGTGATGTCGATTCCGGCGGCCCTTCAGGCATCATGCCCGGCGGCAGTCCCTGTTGCATCTGCTGCGGTGGCGGCTGAGGCACAGAGAAGTTGTCTGCGATCGTAATGTGATTCGCCTGTCGCTTCACGATTTCGTCAATCAGAGCTTTTTCTTTGTCCTGTTCGACTGCTTCGCGGGCCTGGTCTTTTGGAGATTTCGGTGGTCCAAACGGATTGTTCGCGCCGGCTGAAATCAGAATATGACGCGCATGGACTTGCTCTTCAGGCTTGCCATCCTTGGTTTCGGTTTTCTTCTCTTCAACTTTGATGATGTGAAATCCGAATTGACTCTGAACAATGTCGCTGATTTGTCCGGGCTGCAACGCGAACGCCGCTTTCTCGAACTCCGGAACCATCTGTCCGTGTCCGAACCAGCCAAGGTCGCCACCTTTGTCTTTGCTGCCGGGATCAGAGGAGAACTGCTTGGCCAGTGACGCGAAATCTTCGCCGGCCCGCGCACGTTTCAAAACTTCTTCCGCTTTTGATCGCGAGGCTTTGTCGTCGAGTTCGGGATGCTTCGCGATGTAGGCTGCAACTTCTGTATCGCTGGCTTTGGTATTCGGAACCAGAGTTTCCTTCGCGTAGGTCGAAGCCAACAGACGCGCCTGCTCGAGCATGATCTGCAACTCGACGCTGCGCTTCTTGTCAACGCCCGCGGCAATCCCTTTCCGCTCACCGATCAGCACCTGGCCCAACTGGTGGCGGATCTCTTTCATCTGCTCCTCGGGAATCGCCTGGCCCGCCATCATCGGATTGCTCGCCTGGGCGTCTTTTAGAAATTGTTGAAATCGATCTTCCTGACCCGGCTCTTTGAAAAAAGCATCGATCTCCGCGTCCGTTGGCTGTTGCGCTCCCGGCTGGCCCGCTTGCGATTCTCCAAAGCTCTGGGCGATGACGATCGCGCGCACTAGATCCATTTGGCGCTTGATTTCCGGCCGATAAGCGATGCCCTTGGACCTTGCCTCTTCGGCAACCGAAAGCAACTCGCGCACGTTTTTCGCGAAGTCTTTGCGCGCCGCGTCGTCGGTGGCCAGACGCGCGCGCGCTTGCGGCGCTTGATCGGACGCGATCTGCGTCATGTCGTCGGGCGTCAAATTGATCGCCGCGGCGTGACTTGCCCGCACCTGCCAGACAATTAAGCCGATGGAAAAAACGACGCCGACTCCAGCGGCAATCCATGCTTTAGTTGTTGAATTCAAAACGTAGATCCTTTCAAGCTACTGATTAGCCGCTCGCTATCGCTCGCGGTTCTGAACTAATTCGATGAGCACTCCACCGGTCGATGATGGATGAATAAATGCGACAAGGCAACCGCCCGCGCCTACCCGCGCTTCTTCGTCAATCAGACGCGCGCCCTTCTGTTTTAACTCGGCCAGCGATGTCCGGATATCTTCAACGCGCACGGCGATGTGATGGATACCGGGACCACGTTTCGCAAGAAATTTTGAGATTGGCGAGTCTTCAGAGGTTGCCTCAAGCAACTCAATTCGCGATTCGCCAATCGGGAGCATCGCCACGCGCACTTTTTGATTCGCCACCTCTTCAATTTCAGCCACGTCGAGCCCCAGCGAGTCGCGATAGAAACTCGCCGCGTCGTCGATTCCGTTTGTGGCCACCCCAATGTGATCGATTTTCATTTGAGTAACTCTTCAACGGCTGAATAAGGATCGCGCTCTTTGAGTGCCACTTCTAATGATAATTGTTCGAGCTTGGCTGAAGTCGAATCGCCATTCAACTTCTGCGCCACCAAACGCTCGCGCAATAGTTCGAGAATTCGCCAACGTGCGATGGCTTTGCGGCGCTCGTGCGAAGCCGGTGCGCTACGCTGAAATTCGCGACTCGCTTCGATCGCCGCGGCTAATTCTTCAATGCCTTTATTTTCAATCGCGACGGTCTTGACGATTGGAGTCTGCCATTCGTCCGCACGCACCGACAGCGAGAGCAATGCTTCCAATTCTTTCTCAGTCCGCAAAACGCCGTCGCGATCAGCTTTGTTGATGACCAGCACGTCACCGATTTCCATGATGCCGGCTTTCATCGTCTGCACGTCGTCACCCATTCCGGGAACCAGCACCACGACGCAAACGTCCGCGGTCTTGGCGATTTCAATTTCGTCCTGACCGACGCCGACAGTTTCGACGATAACACGATCGAACCCGGCCGCATCCAAAATCGCGGCTGCTTCAACCGAAGCCCGCGCCAGCCCGCCGAGATTTCCGCGCGTGGCCATCGACCGAATGAAGACGCCTTTATCGAGCGAGAGCGTCTGCATCCGAATTCGATCGCCGAGGATCGCGCCGCCGGAAAACGGACTCGAAGGATCGACGGCGATGATCCCGACGCGCTCGCCTTTCGCTCGATAGAAAGCAGCGAGCTTATCAACCAGCGAAGACTTCCCTGCGCCGGGCGCGCCTGTGATTCCAATTATCAAGGCGCGGCCGGTGCGCGCAAAAACCTGCTTCATCAAATCGGCGGCTTCACCTGGGTCATCTTCGACCTTCGAAATTGCCCGGGCGACAGCGTTCGTGTCGCCGGCGAAGATGCGATCGACGAACGAATCTTTCATACCTGCTTTAGGACTTCTCGCGCGATAATGATTCGCTGAATCTCAGAAGTGCCTTCGCCAATCGTGCAGAGTTTCGAATCGCGCCAATATTTTTCCGGCGGATAATCTTTCGTATATCCATAGCCGCCGTGGATTTGAATCGCTTCTTCGCAAACGCGCACGCTGATCTCGCTGGCGTACAGCTTGGCCATCGAAGACTCTTTCGTTGTCTTCTTGCCGTTATCTTTCATCCACGCGGCGCGATACATCAACAAACGCGCGGCATCGATTTGCGTGGCCATATCGGCAAGCTTGAATTGAATCGCTTCAAACTCGCTAATCGGTTTGCCAAACTGCTGGCGTTCGACTGAATAACGCACTGCTGATTCGTAGGCGCCCTGCGCGATTCCCAGCGCGAGCGCTGCGATCGAGATTCGTCCACCGTCCAGAATTTCCATCGCATTGACGAAGCCCATGCCTTCGTCACCCAGACGATTTTCGTCTGGCACCAAACAATCTTCAAAAATTACACTGGCGGTTTCGGACGCGCGCAGCCCCAGCTTGTTTTCTTTCTTCGCTGGTGCGAAACCCTTCATTCCTTTTTCAAAAATAAAGGCGGTGATTCCCTTGCTGCGTTTCGACCGATCGTTCGATGCGAAAGCAACGCACGTATCGGCATGAATCGCATGAGTGATGAAATTCTTGGACCCGTTCACGACCCAGCCGCCGTTTTGCTTAACCGCAGTCGTGCGCGTCCCAGACGCATCGGAACCGGCGCCCGGCTCGGTCAGCCCCCACGCGCCGAGATGCGTTCCCTGCGCCAACGGCGTCAGATACTTTTGCTTCTGCGCCTCATTTCCAAATTGAAAAATGTGATTCGAGCACAGCGAGTTATGCGCGGCAACCGAAATTCCCACTGAGCCATCGACGCGTGAAAGCTCTTCGATCGCCGTCGCATATTCAACGTAACCGAGTCCCGCCCCGCCATACTCTTCGGGGAATAGAATGCCGAGCAATCCCAACTCGCCCAGCTTCGGCATCAGCTCTACGGGAAAGTGCTGCGACTCGTCCCATTCCATGACATGCGGCGCGATCTCGGCTTCGGCGAACTCGCGCACGCTCATCTTCATTTGAGTTTGTTCTTCAGTCAGTTCGAAGTGCATTGGTATTGATTGCGCCTTACAGTCAAACGACAGGCACGGGCGCCTGTCGCGACGTTATGAGAACCTTGCATTGTATCCTAACCAATTAACGCGCGCACCCGCGGACGCTACTTAACGCTTCGCGCGTTTCGGTTTCTTAAACCGCTTCACTTCGGTCTCTGTTAGTTTGCGCCACTCGCCAACCCTCAGGTACTTATCTTCCAGCTCACCGATTCTCGTGCGTGCCAGCCTTACGACCGAATAACCGATGGCATCGAACATCCGCCGCACTTGCTGATTGCGGCCCTGGTGGAGAACAACTTCGAACCACGAATTCGATTCGCTCTCGCGTAACCTCCGCACTTCAGCCGGAGCCGTGCGCTCACCCTCACCAATCGTAACGCCGCGGCGCAAGCGATCGATTGCTTTTTCCGACGGCGTCCCCTGCACTCTCGCTTTGTAAACTTTCGGAATTTGATTTCGAGCTGACGTGATCAAATTCGTGAATTCGCCATCGTTGGTCAGCAATAACAAACCCTCGGTATTGAAGTCGAGTCGCCCAACCGGATGCAATCGACCGAGCGACGCCGGAATTAGATCGGTAACCAGCGGTCTGCCTTCCGGATCCGACATGCTGGTAAGATAGCCCTTCGGTTTGTTCAGCAGCACGTAAAGATTCTCGCGCTGAATGAGCCGCGGATTGATCAGGCGTCCCTTTACCTTAATGTGATCGCTTTCCGGATCGGCCTTGACTCCAAGTTCAACAACGACCTGGCCATTCACAGTTACCTGCCCGGCTTTGATCAAATCTTCAGCGTGACGGCGCGAGGCGATACCGGCGGCCGCGATCAGTTTTTGAAGTCGCTGTTTCATAAAAGTGAAATCGCGGCGTGCGGGTCAGTACCATCCGCGTAAGCGGATGGAATAAAGAGGGTCGGCCACGCTTGAACCCATCTGCTGACGCAGATGGTTCTGACGTCACTGGGTTTCACCGCCGGCAAGATCCTGAAAATCTTCCATGCTCGGCAACTCAGAAAGATCTTTCAATCCAAACTGAATCAAAAATTCTTTCGAAGTGCCGTACATCATCGGCCGGCCGACGGTTTCCTTACGGCCCTTCGAGATAATCAGCCGTTTGTCGAGCAGTGTTTTGATTGCCGAAGGAGATTGCACACCGCGAATCTCGAGAATTTCAGGAATCGTAACCGGTTGTTTATAAGCAATCACCGCGAGCGTTTCCAGGGACGCGAGCGAAAGTTTCGCACTCGGTCTCGATCTGAGATACGCGCGAATTTGTTCGTGATGTTCCGGCCGCGTGGCGATCTGCCAGCCACCCGCGATTTCACGCAGTTGCAGCGCGCCGTTGCGCGCGTCGTATTCCTCGACAAGTTCGGCGATCGATCGCTCGATTGCTTCGCGATCCGTTTTGACGACATCGGCGATCATCTTTGCGCTGATCGGTTCGTCGGCAACGAAGATTAACGCTTCAGCGATCGACTTCAGCTCTACGGCGCCGATTTCGCGTGAGCTTTCGACCTCAGCTTCCTCGGACGAATCGACGGCCTCAACTTCGACGTCTTCCAATGCGGCTGCTTCTGCTTTTGTGCTCATATCTGATGCTCACGAAACGAACGATTCAAGCCGGATTCACGGCCGTCGCCACGATATCGCCAAAGGTCTCGCGCTGATGCAGAGAGATTTCACTCAGACGTACCAACTCAAGCACCGAGAGAAAAGCGACCACCAACTCGCGGCGTGACTTCGCTTGTTCAAAAAATCTCATCACATTCAACTCGCCCGCTGAGCGCACCATATTGCGCAGACGCTCAATCATCTCGGCCATCGTGACTTCCTCGCGCTCGATCTCCATCAGAATTTCTTCTTTCTGACGAGCGAGGATTTTCTGAAACACTTTCAACAAATCGAACAGTCCGACGGCGACTTCAGGATTATTCGTATCAGTTTCGATTTCCGCCCGCTTAAACACCGCTTGCTCGACCGTCGCGCGCGACCACAGCATCTGTGCGGCGGCTTTGAACTTCTCGTGCTCGAGCAGACGATTGACGAGTTCGGCGCGCGGATCATCTTCCTCTTCGACGGGCGCAAGAGGATCGCGCGGCAAAAGCATTCGCGACTTTAACTCGATCAATTGCGCAGCCATGACGAGAAAATCTCCGGCCACAGTCAGATCAAGTTCCTGCATTAGGTTGAGATAACGAAGATACTCATCGGTTATCCGCGCGACGGGAATATCGTAGATATTTACCTGCTCCTGGCGAATCAAGTAGAGAAGAAGATCCAGCGGACCTTCGAATTCGCCAAGCGTGACCTGCAATTGATCCGTCTCTGCGTCCGGCGCAATCGACGGCTGCGCTCCAGCCACGCTGATCGTCGCCGTCGTCTCTGACGGCGTGTCGCCGATGGGTTCTACCTCGGTGGTTTGAGCGGTCTCTTCCATCAATTATTTCCGCGCTCCGATCAATCCCATATTCTTTTTCGCGTGATTCAAAGTCACGCGCGCAATTGCTTCGGCTTTTTCCGCGCCCTGCTCCAAAATCGCGTCCAGTTTATCATCATCGATGCCGCGCACGCGCTCCTGAATCGGCTGCAAGAATTCGATGGTGACCTCGGCCAGTTCCTCTTTCAGCTTCGCGTAGCCCTGGCCGGCGAAATGACTTTCGATCTCTTCGGCCGACTTATCCGTGAGCAAATGATAGATCGTCAACAAATTATTGATGGCCGGCCTCGATTCAGCGAAACGAACTTCGGTCCCGGAATCGGTCACTGCCCGCTTGAACTTGCGCCGGACCGCGTCGACATCATCAAGCAACATAATACAGCCGGCTTCGCTTTCTTCGTCGGACTTCGACATCTTCTTCGCGGGATCGGCGAGCGACATGATGCGCGCGCCAACCTTTGGGATAAACGGCTCAGGGACCACAAACGTCTGGCCGTAATCGCGATTGAAACGAATCGCGATATCGCGCGTTAGTTCAAGGTGCTGTTTCTGATCCTCGCCGACCGGAACGAGATCGGTTTGATACAGTAGAATGTCGGACGCCATTAGTACCGGATAATCAAAATAGCCAACGCCAATGTTTTCCTGCTGCTTGCGAGCCTTGTCCTTGAATTGCGTCATCCGTTCGAGTTCAGACATCCGCGTGACGCAGTTCAAAAGCCACGACAGCTCTGCGTGAGGCGGTACGTCCGATTGCACAAAGACGGTGGAAACATTTGGATCGATTCCAACTGCGAGATAGATGCGCGCTAGTTCCCTGGTCTTCGCCGCCAAAACTTTCGGATCTTGTGGAAGGGTGATCGCGTGCAGATTGACGATGCAGAAAAAGCTCTCGTATTCGCGTTGCAGCGCGACCCAGTTGCGCAACGCGCCGAGATAATTCCCGAGATGAACATTGCCGGTCGGCTGTGCGCCGCTAAAAATTCTTTTTATTGACACTCAAGCACCCAGGAACAAAAGTCGTACGGCAATCGGCATCACCACACGGAAGACCACACCCAATACACCGGTGAACATTGCCAGAATTAATAGAACGAAGCCAAAACGCTCGAGCGCTTCAAAACCGGGTTCGAAGCTCTCCGGCAGAATACTCTGCAAAACCTTGCTGCCGTCGAGCGGTGGAATCGGAATCAGATTAAATACTCCCAGCGCCACGTTCAGAATAAAAAATGTCGTCAACAACTGGGCCGCGCCCTCAGCGATCAGCGAATCGCTCGTGGGCAGTAACTTAAATCCATAACGACCGGGCGCGACATCCACCATTCTTATTGCGAACAACACTCGAATGATGATTCCTGAAACGATCGCGATGATGAAGTTGCAGATGACGCCGGCGATTGAAACCCAAAAATTCGCGACTCGTTTGTTACGCCAACGAAACGGATTGACGGGGGTCGGCTTAGCCCAGCCAATCAACGGCGCGCCGGTAAAAAACGAAAGCGCCGGGAACAACAAAGTCCCAATCGGATCGACGTGGGCCAGAGGATTCAGAGAAATGCGTCCCTGCAGACGCGCGAGATCGTCGCCAAAATAATTCGACGTCCAGGCATGCGCAGACTCATGCACGGACAGCGAGAAAATCAGCGCCACCATATACAAAACAAACTGTCCGATGACGCCGCTGTCCAGGTCTATATCTCCGCAGAAAGGATTTCAGCTAACGAGAGCGAAGTTAGCATCAGCGTGGTGTGCAGTCAAAACGAGACTTGAGTCAATGCGCCTTAATTTTCATCCAGCAAAGTTCCGTAGATCCCGAGCGGCAGGCTGTAAACTGCTTCATTGGTGGCCACGATCATTTCACCTGCCGGACCAAACGCGAGGCCAACTACGTTCATCCCCGCCACGACCAGTTCTGCATTCACTCCGTCGGCCGTGATGCGCACAATGCCTCGGCGACCGCGCAACGACGCGGCAACATAGACATTCCCTTCGCGATCGAAAGCAATCCCTTGCGGACGACCCAAGCCGTTGTAAAACGTAGTTGCGTGACCATCTTCATCAAAGCGAGTGATCGACTCAAAACTCGAAACAGTCGGCCCTGTCACATACAGAGCATCATCGGGTCCGAATGCGAGATGATAAGCCGACACTGATGGTTCATGCTCCGCCCACGGCGTCGCCTCGCCAATTTCGTTGACGCGATAGATCGTGCCGCTGCGATCGCCAACAAACATTTCCCCGTCGCGATTGAAAGCCAGCCCCGTCGGAATGCCCAGGTCGCCGGCGAATGCGACGACTTCACGTACCGGCGTTACCCGATTGACGCTGCCATCAAAACGGCTGGTCACGAACATCCGCCCGGTGCGATCGAATGCAATACTGGTCGGATTCATTACGTCGCCGGAAAACTCTTCAATGGTTCCATCACGATCGATTCGAAAGATCGAAACAGGAACATGCTCGCCCCGCGAACCCGACCGCGTCACAAACAACGAACCGTCACCAGGATCGAACGCCGGGCTCGCGACCGGATGAAGACCGCCGGCTAATTTGCTTCCGATCAGGCACCGACCAACACCGAGAATCGTCCCGTTATATTCATCTTCGATGAGGACTTCGATCTCGCCGCTTGCTTCCACCTCGGGAACAAGTACCAGCGCGCTTTGACTTCCTATCGCCACCGCGTGAGCGGGTCGATCTGCGAATTTGATCGCAATCGCCGAGAGCCCGCCCGCCGGCGACGAATACTCGACCGCGACTTCGCCGCCCTGAATGGCGGCTGCTGGATCGACTTTGACAGTTGCGCTCATGTGCTAATCGATTCGTCAGGCCATGGTAACGAGCGCGCCACCGGTTGTCTAACCTGACACTCGGCGGCGTGTTATAATTTCGCCAGTCCACTGGATGAGAAGTCTTCACGGCAACACGCACGGTCTTAAGCCAAATCAATTAAGGCGAATAGAGAAGTTGTACACACGCCGCATTCCGCCCCACGAAATTGTGACGCCGGAATTCGCGCGACAGCTTAGCGAACTTTCACATGAAACGAATCGACAGATCGGCGCGCTTATCGATCGCAAAGGTTATGTCGAGTACGTGGTCGTCGGCGATGCGCGACGAATTGAGCTGCCGGATTTCAAGCGCGTGCGCGTCGCCGGCGATCGTTTTCGCGGTTTGCGTTTTGTGCACACGCATCTGCGCGGCGAAGAACTCACGCGTGACGATCTGACCGACCTTGCACTGCTGCGTTTGGATCT
>Ga0075436_100000291_pt1 | contig 31895 bp, 23 predicted proteins | sample RhiMethybrSRZTD5_FD_75303 | JGI IMG/M metagenome (GOLD analysis project Ga0075436, IMG submission 75303) | Populus rhizosphere microbial communities from Tennessee, USA - Rhizosphere MetaG P. TD hybrid SRZTD5 | ecosystem: Host-associated > Plants > Roots > Rhizosphere > Soil | place: USA...
GCCCTGATAAATCAAGTCCTGGAGCAGGCGCCCCACCGGATCATCCGCAAACACCGTCACCACTGCGGTGTCCAGCCCGAAGCAGCGCTTCAATCCGCGCGCCACGTTGTACTCCCCGCCTCCTTCGCACACTTCGAACGTTCGCGCCGTCGCAATCCGACGCTCGCCCGGATCGAACCGCACCATCACCTCGCCCAGGCTTACCAAGTCCCAGCGGCACTCCTTTTTTGCCTTAATCGTCAGCGCCATTCGATCTCCTCAACGCGACAACCCTTCGTCGATTCGCTTCTCGGCTTCCCTCGTTTTCTCACTCGAGTCTCGCTGGCTCGAGCCTGGGACTCAAAACCTGAATCATTCCAAGTGCTACCAGATAGGCGGAGCCGGCAATCACGAAGGGAATCATGTAGCTCCCGGTCCATTGCAACACATGCCCCACCACCGCCGCGATGAACAGTCCCCCAATGGCTCCAGCCATTCCCCCGATTCCCGTGACGGAACCAACTGCATCCGCAGGAAACATGTCCGACGTGATTGTGTAAAGATTCGCTGAGAATCCCTGATGGCAAGCCGCTGCTAGCCCAATCAGGAACACCGCCGACCAGGTGCTCTCCACGCGATAGGCGTACACCACCGGGATGACCCCGATGGCGCAAATCAGCAATGCCGTTTTGCGGGCTGCATTGATCGATCGCCCACGCCGAATCAAGAAAGAAGAGATCCACCCGCCCACCACACTGCCTATGTCCGCAATCACGTAGATGGCAATCAGCGGAGGCCCGAGGCTTGTCAGAGAAAGGCCGTGCCTGGCCTGAAAAAAGCCCGGTATCCAAAAAAGATAAAACCACCAAACCGGATCGGTCAGGAATTTCCCCACGGCAAAGGTCCACGTCTGCCGCAGCGGAAGCAAAGCAATCCAGGGAATCTTTTGCACGACCTCCTGCGGATCGCTGCGGATGTAGTCGAGTTCTGCCTTCGAGAGTCTCGGGTGCTCCTCTGGTTTTTGATAAAGCATCACCCAAAGCACCAGCAAGAGGAAGCCGATCCCGCCGATACCTACGAATGCGCCCCGCCAGCCCCAGCGCAAGCTGATCCACGCCACGGCGACGGGCGCGAGCATGGCTCCTACGTTGGTTCCAGCGTTAAAAATCCCCGTGGCCAGCGCGCGTTCTTTCTTCGGGAACCATTCAGCCACGGCCTTGATACTCGCCGGGAATATCGCGGCTTCGCCAAAACCAAGAATGCAGCGCGCCACCGCGAAACTCGCCAGCGAATTGCACAGCGCTGTTCCCATGGAGGCCAGGCTCCAGAAAATCATCGCCAGCGCGTAGCCCAATCGCGTGCCCAGCCGGTCTATGCTCCAGCCCACTACCACCATGCCCAGCGCATATCCAGCCTGGAAAACCACCGTGAGATTGCCGTAGTCGACTTCGCTCCAGCCCAAGGTGTGCTGTAGCGTTTCCTTCAGAACTCCCAGGACATTCCTGTCCATGTAGTTCTTCGTTGTTCCAAACAGAAGCAACGCGCAGATAATCCAGCGGAAATAACCAACGCGAGCGGTAATCTTTCTTCCAGCCTGTTCGCCAGCGATAGCGGTTTTCGCCGACGCAGTCACCACTTGGGGGATAGATTTTGCGCCCTCTGGATCCATTTTCCTACCAGCTATGCATCGTCCCGTCGAGCTTCCGATTAATCGGCAAATACGCGCGCTCATACGGATACTTCGCCGCGACCCCCTCATCAATGTCCACGCCAAGCCCCGGCGCGTCTCCCGGATACATCATTCCATCGGAAAAACTGTACTTATGCGAGAAAACTCGATCCGTCTCCTCCGTATGCCGCATATATTCCTGGATCCCAAAATTGTGCACGCTCAAGTCAAAATGCAGCGCCGCCGCCATGCATACCGGACTCATGTCCGTTGCTCCATGGCACCCAGTCCGCACGTGATACAACTCCGCCAGGCTCGCGATCTTTCGCACATGTGAAATCCCGCCCGCGTGCACCACCGCGGTTCGAATGTAATCGATCAACTGCTCCTGGATGAGCTGCTGGCAGTCGTAAATCGAATTGAACACTTCGCCGACCGCGATCGGCGTCGTCGTGTGTTTTCGAATGAGCCGAAATCCCTCCTGCAACTCCGCTGGAGTCGGATCCTCGAGCCAGAACAAATGATACGGCTCGAGACTCTTTCCCACTCGCGCGGCCTCAATCGGCGTCAGCCGGTGATGCACGTCGTGCAACAACGGAACATCCTCGCCAAATTCCTTTCGCAGCCGCGCAAACAATTGCGGCACAAAATTCATGTATAGCTCGGAGCTCCACACATCTTCCTGCGGCCAGTCTTTCGTCGCGGGCTCGTAGTACATTTTCCCGTGCCCCACACCGTAGGTGCTCGGGATTCCCGGAATCCCGCTTTGCGCGCGAATCGCCTTGTAACCCATCTTCATGTAATGGGCCACGGCCTTGACCGTATCCTCGATGTCTTGCCCGCTCGCGTGTCCGTAAACCAGCACGCCTTCGCGCGACGCGCCTCCCAGCAACTGATACACGGGCACGTTCAGCGCTTTTGCATTGATGTCCCACAACGCCATATCCACGGCCGAAATCGCGCACATCGTCACCGGCCCGCGCCGCCAGTACGCTCCCTTGTAAAGGTATTGCCACGTATCCTCGATCCGCCGCGCATCTCGTCCAATCAATAGCGGAATCACATGGTCCGTCAGATAACTGGCCACCGCCAGTTCCCGTCCATTCACCGTCGCGTCGCCGAGCCCGTAAATCCCGTCTTCCGTCGTAATCTTCAGCGTCACGAAGTTACGCCCTGGGCTGCACACAATCACCTTCGCATCCGTAATCTTCATCACTCTCCTTGCATCATCAAGCTCTGGGCTCTTGTAGGGGCGCAGCACCGCTGCGACCCCTCCCCGCGTGGCAGCCCATATATGGTGTCCTTACCTGCGCCTTTCATCTCCGTCTCTGCTTTCCGATTTTCTGCATTCCGGAAACCATGACATATATCAGGTGCCTCCCTCACTTTCAAATCTTAACCATTCGCATCCTACGATTTGTCGTCCCCAAACGCCCTCGATCTCGACTTCCTCCCCGTCCCTCTTGCCGCCCATTCTCCGTTCTTAAGCGTCAGTAATGACGTGGGCACAGATGCTCTACCTGCTAATTGCCCCAGTACTATGACCACCCTATTCTGAACGCGCAGAAGGCATCCTCGAAGGAAAGCGCGCACAATCTGTCTTTTCGTACGCAACCAGGTCACGGTTGCCCCTTCAGCGTGCAGCCTTATGCGGACGGAGTAAGCCCTAAGGGCATCACTCCACCGGAGATTCGAATGTCTGGCGTGGGTCTAAGAAGGAGAATATTGTGAGGAAAGTTGCTCCCAAGATCTTGCTATTTGCCTCTTTTCTTGGCATTGCCCTGTTTGCGAGTTCCTGCAGCCTGAAGCGCCCGACCGGCACGGGTGGCGGTGGTGGCACTGGCGGGGGCGGCGGCACAGGCGGTGGCGGCGGTACGGGTGGCGGAGGCTCCACCGGTCCCTTCACGATTGGCGGCTCGGTCGTGGGCCTGACGGGGACTGGCATGGTTCTTCAGGACAACGGCGGTGACGACCTGACCGTCAGTGGTATTGGAACCGTCGCCTTCACATTCAAGACTTCGATCGCCAGCGGCGGAACCTATGCCGTCACGATCAAGACGCAACCATCGGGTCAGGTTTGCAGCGTTTCGAACGGTTCCGGAACCGCCACAGCGAACGTGGCAAACGTTCAGGTAAACTGCGCTGCTACTTATACCGTCGGCGGGACTGTCTCGCAGTTGCAAGGGACCGGTCTGGACTTGCAGAACAACGGCGGCGATGACATCGTTGTTACCGGCACGGGCACCGTCAACTTCACGTTTAAAACGACTCTTCTCGCTGGCGCCAGTTACGCCGTAACCATAAAGACTCAGCCTACCAATCCATCTCAAACTTGCACCGTCACTAACGGCACGGGCACGATTATCGGCAGTGTTGCGAACGCTCAGATTGCTTGCTCGCAGCCAAAGTTTCCGGTTGGCGGCACAGTCGTTGGGGAGATCGTTGGTCCGGGTGACACGCTCGAGTTGCAGGACAACGCCGGCGACAACCTCTTTGTTACGGGCGATGTGGACTTCACTTTTCCGACCCAATTCACCTTTGGCACGACTTACAGTGTGAACGTATTTCTGCCTCCTTCAAGCCAGCCCGGAATCGGATGCAACGTTTTCAATGCCACCGGCGTGGTCAAGGGCATTGTTTCTAACGTAATTGTCGATTGCCAGCATAACGATTGGGCCTGGATGTTCCCGGCAACGCAGCCCAAAATCAATGACTATGGAACCCTCAAACTACCGTCTTGGACGGCAGGGACTCCCATAGCGCAGCCGCCCTTTCCCGATGGCAATGACAACACACCTGGCGGCAGAGACTTCCCCATGGCTTGGACCGACAACAACGGGAATCGCTGGATGTTTGGCGGTCTTGGCTTTGAAGTGAACCATCAGAACGTGGACAACATACCCGGTCTTTTGAACGATATGTGGGTCTGGCCATCTCTTCCAGGTGGTGATGACACGGGATGGTGGTCCCCGGGGGGTTGGATACCTGCTGATCTGCCGATTGTCCACAACCTTGTTGCCAATAGCTATTCGGCGGATATCTCTTCGACTCAGTTTAAGGACGCAGGGGGCAACTACGGTGCTCTGGGTGTCGGCGTGTCCTGCGCGACCCCCGGGGCCTGCACGGTACCGCCAGCGCGCTGGGGCGGGGTTACTTGGACGGATGCAGCGGGCAACCCTTGGATGTTCGGCGGGCAGGGCGGAGCTGGACTCCTCAACGACATTTGGGAGTTCGACATCACCTCCGGTCCCTGCTTTTACGATTTGACAACCGGCACAGGCATCTTCACGAATTGCAAATGGATCTGGAAGGCCGGGTCGAATCTCGGCAATCAGTCAACCACCGCCTCTTTCCCCGGCGGACGTTGGGGTGCCTCGAGCTACAAAGACGCTGCAGGCAACGTTTGGATGTTTGGCGGGCAGGGCTACGATTCCACAGGTGCGATCGGCCTTATGAATGATCTGTGGAAGTACAATATCGCTGCCGGAACATGGACTCTCGTCTCCGGCACCACGACAGGCAACCAGAACGGTGCTTACGGCACTCAAGGCACGGCTGCCGCAGCAAATCTCCCCGGCGGTCGCCAAACCGCAGTCCTTTGGGTCGATAACACCGGAAAAATCTGGCTCTTTGGCGGTTTCGGCCTGGATTCTGTCGGCACCAGTGGCACGACGCAGACTGGGTCGCAACAGATTGGGGCGGTTCTCAACGATCTGTGGAGTTTTGACACGGTGGCCGGCCAGTGGACATGGGTTTCGGGCAGTAACATGGCCAACCAGAACGGCGTGTATGGGACACAGGGAGTCTCGAACGCCACAACCAACGCGGCAGCCACGAACGTTCCAGGCTCCCGCTGGGGCTCGCTGGGATGGATCAGCCCTGACGGGAACCTGTTCCTTCTCGGAGGCTTTGGATACGGTTCCAACGGCACTCAGCCCACCGGCTTCCTGAACGACATTTGGGAATTTGAACTCAACGGCGGCACCAACCAGTGGATTTGGTGGAAGGGCTCGGTGGATGTCGATCAACCTGGGAGTTACAACTTCTTCCAGCTCAGCTATGTGAATAACACGGTGGGTGGGCGCCGAGGCGCAGCCCACTGGGCGCCAAATCCCTCCGGGTATGTTTACGTGTTCGGAGGCGAAGGCTACGACGCTTCATCCGGCGGGCCCTACGGGATGCTGAATGACCTCTGGCACTACCTGTCATTCCCAACCCCATAGGTTTTAGCCCGGGGCGCCGGCGTTGCCAGGCAATCGGCAACGACAAGCGCCCTTGTTACCTCAATCTCCCTAACCGGGGCGGGTTCCGACCCGCCCCTTTTTCTTTCTGGGCGCGACCTTTGACCATTCGCGGGTTGTTTCCATCGTGCCGCCGAGCTCTTGTTTTCCTCTTAGGCTTCTAGCGTATGCTTTTTTCCTCCGCTCTTCTCGCATCTCTGCAGCGGAGAACTGCCTCGAAGGCAGGCCTTAAGTGGTCAATGGCCGAACCTAGGCGCCCACAATCAGGAGCGCATCCGCCTCTTTCAAAGGGGCACTCCGCAACTTGCTGCAATCTGTGGACGCGCCCTTCCCTCTTGCCTTTCCGTGCGACCAGCGCCAAGATGCGGTCTGATAAGGAGACACCCAATGTCGAAATCTACGCGCCGTGACTTCATGCTGCAAAGCGCGGGCAGTGCCGCGGGGCTGGGCTTGATTATGAATGGCAACCTGATGCTGAACGGCAACTGGCTCGATTTTCCATCCTCTCCGCTTCCCAAACCCGCCGCAGCCAACGACCGCGTCAACCTGGGCTTCATTGGCTTCGGGATTCGCGGCAACATTTTGCTCGAAGCCGCCAAAGAAACAGGCCAGGCGAACCTGGTCGAGGCGTGCGATTGTTACCAGGGGCATCTCGCGCGCGCCAAGGAACGCACCGACGGGAAAATCGCCGCGAACTTCGCGCAGTACAAAAAACTGCTCGACCGCAAGGAAATTGATGCCGTGGTCATCGCCGCTCCCGATCATCAGCACTTGCCCATCGTGCTCGATGCGCTCAGCGCCGGCAAAGACGTCTACATCGAAAAGCCCATGACCCACCGCATCGAAGACGGCCCCAAAATGATTGAAGCGGCGCGCCGCAACAAGCGCATCGTGCAGGCCGGCAGCCAATGGGTCTCTTCCGACCAGCACAAGAAGGCGCGCGAAATCGTGGCCTCCGGCAAACTCGGCAAAGTCACCAAGGTGACCGCCGCCTACAATCGCAACAGCTCCACCGGCGCATGGAACTATCCCATTCCTCCGGACCTGAAGGAGGGCGTGAATTTCAATTGGCCGGAATGGCTCGGCTCTGCCCCCAAAGTGTCCTACAGCCCCGAGCGCGTGTTCCGCTATCGCAAATACTGGGACTATTCGGGCGGGATCTCCACCGACCTCTTCGTTCACCTGATTACTTCCATCCACTTCATCATGGGCGCGGAAATGCCAAGAAGCGTGATGGCTTGCGGCGGAATCCTGTTCCGCCACGATGGCCGCGAAGTGCCTGATACTCTGGACGCGCTCTTCGACTACGGCGACTTTTGCGTCTGCATGTCGTCAACATTCAACAGCACATCCACTACAGGGCAAGGAATCCAATTTCTTGGCACGGATGGCTCGCTCTCGCTTCGCCCGACCGAAAGCATGACTCTACAGGCAGAACATAAAGCCGAAGGCTACGACTACTCGATCGATAGCTGGCCCAAGACGATGCAGGAAGAGTTCATGAACCAAGGCACTCATCGCCAGGAATCCGAAGGAACCGGCTCAAAGCCGGAACCCGAAAATATCGTTTTTGAAAACAAGACGGACTCCACCGTCCTTCACCTGGCGAACTTTTTTGAAGCAGTTCGCACCCGCCAGCCAAGCTACGAAACCGCCGAGGTTGGCCACCACGCTGCCGCCGCGGGCCACATGGTGAACCTCTCTTACCGCAGCGGCAAGAAAATGCTTTGGGACGCTTCAAAGGGCGAGGCTCGCGAAGCTTAAACTGTCGGCTGTCGACGAATTGCCCGCCTAAGTGTAGTAGGAGGCGAGCATGGAATGGCCGCGGATGGGGAGAAAATCGCCTGTTTGGCACAGTCGCCAGAATTTCCAAACCAGCGCAGAGTCGAGCCAGCCCTGCGCGGCTTCGCGGCGAAGAGTTTCCAGGGCTTGCTCGGGGCTAAGCGCTCCACGGTACGGCCGGTCTTTGATCAACGCATCATAGACGTCCGCAATTTGCAGGATGCGTGCCTGGAGCGGGATTTCTTCGCCGTTCAAGCCGTCCGGATAGCCGCTCCCGTCCATTCGTTCATGGTGATGCCGGATCATCGGAAGGATTCTCCGAAGCGATTTCAGCGGCGCGCAGATTTTTTCGCCCGTCACGGGATGTTGCCGCACGATCTCGGTCTCTTCGGCGCTCAATCGATCCGGTTTGAGAAGAATGCTGTCGGGAATGGCCACTTTCCCAATGTCGTGAAGCAGGCAGCCCAGGCGCAATTCCTCCAGCTCTTCTTCGGTCATCCCGAGGTTCTCGCCGAGTCTCGCGGCGTAATCAGCAAGCTGGCCGGTATGGTCGCCCGTACCACAGTGTCTTGCTTCGACGCTCCGCGCCAAAGCAAGAACCACCGCCTTGGCCTGTTCATCAATGTAGTTCTTGAGCCGCAGGAACGCTTCAATACGGCCCAGCGCCTCGCGCATAGAGCAAGGCGTTTCCCAGTAATCTGCCGCGCCGGCTTCTCGCGCTCGCAAGACTTCTGCTGGAGTCGGCGCGGAGGAAATCAACACGATGGGGGTCAGTTTATTGACAGGGTCTTGCTTCAGCCGGCGGCAAAGATCGGCGCCCGCGAGTCGCGGACCGTGATCGTGCACCAGCACCAGGTCGGGCTGAAGCTGACAGCACAGTTGCTCCGCGGTTTCCTCGCTTTCCGCGATTAGGACCTCGTAGCCCTGACTCTCCAGGAAGATTCTCTGGTTTTCTCGATCGTCCGAAGCAACGTCCACAAGCAAGATGGTTGGCTTCATGAGTCCTTACCTCAACTCGCCTTTCGCTTTCTTGCCGCAGGGCGGACACACTACGAACTCCGGGCCCTGTCACAGGGTCTTTGGCCTCCGGTTGTTGGGGACTAAATGGGAGTGAGGGGCTTTGGCACAGTTAGAATTTGCGATTTAGGTGCCAAACCGAAAGGCTTGTAAGTGCAATAGAACTAGTATCTTGCGAGAGTTTGCTCGAAACTGCTGCGGTTTTGCGCCCGTGGAAATCTTTATGAGGGTTGTAAAGTTTACGCAATCGCCCGTGCGATTCCGGCATTGCGGCGCGAGTTTTTATGTTTTTTCGTTGTCTCTTCGCTCCGTAACGCAGGAATTGTTAACAGGTTCAACAATTCTTGCCGGGTGCCCGGTGGCCTGAGCTCGCCGTTTGAACCTGGGTCTTTCGCCTGGGTTTTTTGCCTTTCTCGACACTGTCAAACTCACTCCACTATCTCCGCCGAAACAAACGACCTGGGTATGCCTTGAGAAGATAGTGGACAAGTAATTAGCAAATAGGCAACCACTTTTTGCATTTGAGCATCCCTTCTTCTACTGCCCGGTTACTTATGTACGACTCTTGTATCCCGTGCGCTGCGCCGGGAACTCCTCGCCCCGCCCATTCCATCTCCTCGCTACAGCCTTGCCCTGAGCCTCGCGAGGTCCGCTGCGTATTCAGGCGCTTGCCAGTGACTTTGCCCGCCCTTTTTTTTCAATCACTTCCAACAATCAAATTGAACTATCCGACCAGGATAGTTCATCCCGAGCGGAGCAAGGGATCTCTCTTCGAGCGCGAGGTAGGTGCTGCTCACCCAAACCCTTTCAGGCTCTATTCGTTTCAACAACTTGCAACAATCAAATTTTGTAATCACTTTGTTTTGATAACGATACAAAATGCCCGGGGGGTGGGTGGGCGTTCAGTATCGGCCAGTCTAGATTTTGGGCCGGAACGCCTACTGGTCCAACTTGAAAATCCGCTCCATGACCATCCACTTTTCGCCAGGTTTCGCGTTGGGCAGCGGCTTCTGGAACTTCCACATCAGCTCTTCCCACTCGCGGACTTTGGGATTCGCGGCGTCAGCTTTGGCCTTGGCACCAAACGAAAATTTGTCGTTCACTTCCATCACCATGAACATGCGCGTGCCGAGCAGATAGATTTCCATGTCCTCGATGCCCGCGTCGCGGATGCTCTTGGTGATTTCCGGCCAGACTTTTTCGTGATGGCGGCGGTATTCGGCAATCAGTTGAGGGTCGTCTTTCAAGTCCAGCGTCAGGCAGTAGCGTTTTGTCATGAGACCTCAAGCAGTAACAGCCATTTCGCGTACGCTCTTTTCCGTAGCAGGCTTATACCCACGCACCGCGAAATACAAAACGTAGGCGTAACACAGCAGCGGAACCCAGAAGGCGCGCTGGATATTCGAGAGATCAGAGATTTTGCCCATGATGGGCGGCACCACCATGGCTCCGCTAATCGCCATGATGAGCAGCGACGACCCGCGCTTGGTGAAGGGACCGAGATTCTTGATGCCCAGCGCGAAAATCGTGGGAAACATGATGGAGTGGAAGAAGCCAATCAGCACCACGGCGTAAATTGGGATGATACCGGCGGTGGAAGTGGCAACCAGAGCGCAAATCAGCGCCCCAAAGGCGAAAGCGGCCAGCAGACGCGCTGCTGGAATTGGCTTCATTAGCGCAGAGCCAACGAAGCGGCCGATCATGAAGCCCACGGCGTGCATCACCAAATACCGGTTCGCCGCTCGCGGCCCGAGAAGCGGCTGCGCGTGCATCACAAAGCGAATGACGAAGCTGCCCACGCCCACCTGGGCTCCGACGTACAGAAATTGCGCGATGACGGCGTGGTCAAGATGTTTGTGCAAGAACACCCCGCGCCAGCTTGCGGAAGCGCCAGCTTCCCCGGGCGCGGCGGACTCACGGATTTCTGGCAGTTGCGAGAAGTAAATGATGGCGGCAACGGCGAGAAAAATCCCGCCGATAACGAGATAAGGAATGCGAACCGTGGCGGTTTGCGCGGCGCGATACGCCTGCAGGGCAGCGGGGCTGAGGCGCGCGAGTTCGTTGGCGCTTGGTACCGTCGCGGAGAGGATCATGGGACCGATTACGTAAAGCGCGACGACGTAACCGACGCCATTAAACGATTGTGCGACGTTGAGGCGGCGCTCGCTCGATTCCGGCGCGCCGAGAATCGTGGCATAGGGATTTGCGGCGACTTCGAGAAAGCTTTGGCCACAGGCCAGGACGAAGGAAGAAAAGAGGAAGAGTCCATAGACGCCGAGCGAACCTGCGGGGACAAAAAGGAGAGCTCCTGTGGCGCAGAGAAACAAGCCGCTAAGTATTCCGCGCTTGTAGCCGATGCGTTCCATAAGGCGCCCGGCGATCAGTGCCGCGAGAAAGTAGCCACCGAAGAAGGCCACCTGGATGAAAGAGGACTGGAAGTCGCTGAGGCTGAAGGCGGCTTTGAAATGCGGAATGAGCACGTCGTTGAGGTTGACGCCAAAAGCCCAGAGGAAAAAGAGGCTGGTGATCAGTACAAAGGGGAGAACATATTTTCGTTCGGTGAGAGGGGCGGATTGGGCTGCCAAGTTTCCTCCGTACAGAAGATGGTCGAGGTGCAGAGCTTACGTCAGAGCGCGGTCGAGATGCACGTAACCGCCATCCACGAGAACGTGCTGGCCGGTGATGTGGCTGGCCTGCGGCGAAATCAGGAACAGAACCATGGCAGCAATTTCTTCGGGCTGCGTCATGCGCTTGCCAAGCGGAATTTTCGAGACGATGTGCTGGAGTTTCTCCTCTGGATTGGGAAACGTGTTGAGCCACCACTTGTATAGAGGAGTCATGACTTCGGCGGGAACGAGAGCGTTGACGCGCATGCCGTAAGGGAGCAACTCGCAAGCCCAGTCGCGCGTGAGAGAAAGGATCGCGCCCTTCGCGGAAGTGTAGCCGGAAGTTTTGCCCTGGCCGGTCATGGCGACCTTGGAGGCGATGTTTACGATGTTCCCTTGCGTCTTTTTCAGCGCGGGGAGAGCGTAGTGCGCCATGTTGTAGTAATGCAGCAAATTCAGCTGCAGCGACTTGACGTATTTTTCGGGCGAACCGGTTTCGAGGCCGACGTTGTCGTTCACTCCGACGTTGTTGACGAGCACATCGAGCCGGCCGAATTCGCGGAGTGTTTGGTCCACGATGGCCGCGCAATTCTCGGGAGCAATGACGTCCGCGATGATCAGGCCGCACTTCGAGCCGGAGTCGCCCAGTTCTTTTTTGAGCTGATTGGCGGCTTCCACGTCTTTGTCCACAAAAACCGGCACGGCGCCTTCGCGCGCGCAGCCGCGGACGATGGCCGCGCCAATTCCCTTCCCGCCCCCGGTGACGAGGACCACCTTGTCTTTAAGCTGCAAGTCCACGTTTCGCCGCTTTCAGTTGATAAAATTCCGCCGCGTTGTCGCCGAAGATTTTGTCCTTGATGTCCGCCGTGCAATCCTGAACGTAGTCTTCGACAATTTCCACCACCTGCTGATAACTGGCCGCGAGCAGGCACACCGGCCAATCGGAGCCGAACATCAGACGCTTCGGGCCAAACGCACCGAATACTACATCCAAGTAAGGCCGAAAATCTTCTTTCTTCCAATTTTTCCAGTCGGCTTCGGTGACTAGGCCGGACAGTTTGCAATAGACGTTCGGCTTCGCGGCGATATTTTGCATGAGCGCTGCCCAACCGGAGCGGCTGCGCGATTTGATTTCGGGCTTGGCGATGTGGTCGATGACGAATTTCTGCTCGGGAAAATGGGCGACGAGTTCGAGGGCGGCGGGCAACTGGTCGGGATAAATCAAAATGTCGTAGGTGAAGCCGAATTCGCGGAGAGAGGCGATCCCGCGGAGGAAATCCGGATGAACCAGGAAACGGTCATCGGGTTCGTCCTGGGCAAGGTGGCGGAAACCGCAGAGCTTGTCGAACTGCGAGAAGTGCTTCAGGCGCTTAGCGGCGTGCGGTGAGCAAAGGTCGACCCAGCCGACGACGCCAGCAATGCTGGAATTTCGCTGGGCGAGTTGGAGGAGAAAGAGCGTTTCTTCCTCGGATTGATCGGCCTGGACGGCGATGGTGGCGTCAAAGTTGTTGGCTTTGCGGTCGTCGTCGAGATTTTCGGGCATGAAATCGTGCTTGAGGAGGGACATCTCTTCAGTGATCCAGGAATGGCGGACGGCGTTGTATTGCCAGAAGTGCTGGTGCGCATCGATTCTCATTTTCCACCGAGACACAAATTCCTACCTGCTCATCCGTGGAGATTGAAAAACCCGCCGTCGATCGGATAATCCGTGCCGGTGATGAAAGCCGCTTCGTCGGAACATAAAAACAGGGCCAGCGCAGCCACTTCTTCCGGATCGGCCATGCGGCCGATGGGCTGCGTTTCCGAAAGTTTTTGAAACATTTCCTTTTCACGGCCGGGATAATTCTTTTTCAAGTAACCGTCCACGAAGGCGGTATGAACGCGCGCGGGCGAAATGCAATTGCAGCGAATCTTATGCGGCAAGTAATCCCGCGCCACGGAAAGCGTCATAGATAAGACCGCGCCTTTACTCATCGAGTAAGCAAAGCGGTCGGCCAGGCCGGCAGTAGCGGCGATGGAGGCCATATTGACAATGACTCCGCCGCCGCTGGCCTTCATCGAGTCAATCGCAGCATACATGCAGTTGTAAGTGCCTTTGACGTTTACGAGAAAAATGCGGTCAAAGTCCGCTTCCGTGGTGGATTCGAGCTTGCCGATGTGGGAAATGCCCGCGCAGTTCACGAGAATACTGATGGCCTTCTGGGCGGGAAACTTTTGAAACAGTTCCGTTACACTGCGTTGATTCCCAACGTCGCAGACGTGGGCCGTGGCGCATCCGCCGGCTGCAGTGATTTCCTGGGCAGCCGCGCTTGCATCTTTCTCGTTGAGGTCCACGACGCGCACGACGGCGCCTTCCTGTGCAAATCGGCGCGCAATGGCGCGTCCAATGCCGCTGGCGGCGCCGGTTACGACGGCGACTTTGCCGTCAAGGCGGAACGCGGTCGAATTTTTCCCGGGGTTGGTCAGAGGGAGACTCCTCTTTTCCACGGAATAAAATCGTCTTGCGAAAGCATTTCCGCTTTGGTGCGGGCTTCACCGCTTGCGACCTGAATGACGCGCTCCAGAATGGTCTCGCCCATGTGCTCGATGGTCTTTTCTCCCGAGATGATGCCACCACAGTCGATGTCAATGATATCCGGCATGCGCCGGGCGAGATTCGAATTGGTGGAAAGTTTCAAGACCGGGGCGATGGGATTGCCAGTTGGCGTGCCAAGGCCGGTAGTGAACAACACGACGTTTGCACCCGCGCCGACTTGAGCGGTTACACACTCGACGTCATTGCCCGGCGTGCACTGCAGGATGAGTCCCGGCTCGCTCGAGTACTCAGGATAATCGAGAACGGCGGTCACGGGAGAGGTGCCGCCCTTCTTGGCAGCGCCGGCGGACTTCATCGCGTCGGTGAGCAAGCCGTCGCGGATGTTTCCGGGAGAAGGATTCATTTCGAATCCGGAGAGGACGGCCTTTGCACGAGCCGCGTAATCGCGCATGAGTTGCGCGAAGCGGTCCCCGACTTCCTTTCGTACGCAGCGGTCGATCAGCTCCTGCTCGACGCCGCAGAGTTCAGGAAATTCGGAGAGGATTCCGCGGCCGCCCAGCGTGGCGAGCAAATCAGCGGTGTGACCGATGGCGGGATTCGCGGAGAGCCCGGAAAAACCGTCGGAGCCGCCGCACTTCAGGCCGAGGGTAAGTTGCGAAAGAGGGGCGGGCTTGCGTTCGACTTTGTCAGCTTCGACGAGACCGAGAAAGGTTTCGCGAATGGCCTGCGAAATCATGGAGGCTTCCGAAGCGCTCTTTTGCTGTTCGAAGATGAGGAGCGGTTTGTCGAAATGAGGGTCCCGACGTTTGACTTGCTCAAGGAGAATTGGAACTTGCGCATGTTGGCAGCCGAGGCTGAGAACCGTGGCGCCAGCAACGTTGGGATGATGGATGTAGCCGGCGAGCAAGCCGCAGAGATTGTTGGAATCTTCACGCGTGCCGCCGCAGCCGCCTTCGTGCATTAGGAATTTAATGCCGTCAACGTTTCGAAACACTCTGGGAGAGGGTGCTCCGGGCTGCGTCGCATTGAAGGAGGAATTCTTCAGTTCGGCGGACTTGCCTTCGCGATAGAGATGGACTAATTCTGCAACTTGACGGCGGTAGACCTGAGGCGCGGCAAAGCCGAGTTCTTCTTCGAAGGCCTGCTTAAGAACGGCAAGATTGCGGTTTTCACAGAAGACGAGTGGAAGAACCAGCCAATAGTTGCGGGATCCGACTTGGCCGTCTGCGCGATGAAAGCCGTCGAAGGTCTTGTTGCGCCATGCGGAAACATCCGGCGGCGTCCAGGCGCGGCCAGCTTTGTCGGATTCGTGAAAAGAAGCCGCGGCGTGACGAATGTTGCGGGTTGAGAGCAAATCTCCAGTGCGAAGAGCTTCGACCGCTTTGCCAACGAGCACGCCGTACATGACAATGTCAGCGTCAGCGACAACATCCTGCGTGACGAACTTATGCTTAGCGGGAACATCCGACGACAAGGAGTAGTCTTTTCCCTGAAAGCTGACGCACTCGCCCTTGCGCAGATCCGTGAGGGCGACGAGAACGTTGTCGCGCGAGTCTAGCTGCAAAACGCGGCTCTGCGCTGTTCCGTTACCTGACATCGCACCCTCGTCCTTTGCGTTTCAGCCTGGTTATTTTATCGCACTGTTTGGCGAAGTGGAGAAACGAGCTGCGTAGGAGCCAAGCCCCAAATCAATTGGCCCCTTCGCATACTCGATTCGTCAAAGTTCCAATCCCTTCAATCGAGACGCTGACTTCGTCGCCCTCCTTTAGCCACAAGGGCGGATCCTGGGCCATGCCTACGCCGCTGGGAGTGCCAGTGAAAAGGAGCGTGCCCGGCAGAAGCGTTGTGCTTTGACTGAGGAAGGCGATCAACGCAGGCACATCGTGAATCATGTCGCGAGTATTGGCATCCTGCATGGTTCGGCCGTTCACAATTGTTTGAATGCGAAGCCTTCCGGGATCGCCGAGAGAATCCGGCGTTGCGAGGCAGGGACCGATGGGAGCAAAGGTGTCAAAACTCTTGCCTCGGCACCACTGGCTCCCTCCCATTTTCAATTGCCAGTCGCGCGCGCTGACATCGTTTCCGCAGGTGTAGCCTGCGACGTAGTCGAGGGCTCGTTCGCGCGAAACATCTTTGCATTTCTTGCCGATGACCGCGACGAGTTCACCCTCATAATCCACTTGATTGCTCTTGGCGCCAACCGGAATTCGAATCGGCTCGCCCGGATCCTGGACCGTGTTGGGACCTTTGGCGAATACCACCGGGTATTCGGTGACTCCGATGCCGACTTCATCGGCGTGGCGGCGGTAATTCTGACCGATGCACCAAATCATCGCGGGGACCACGGGAGCCAGGACTCTGCGAATCTGCGCGGCATCGCTGGTCATGCGAAAACCATCGAAGGGATTACCTTCGATTCGCAGATGGGATTTCTCCTGCTGCGAGGCAAAATGAATCTTTCCAGACGGATCTTCGTAGCGGATGATTCTCATGCTTGTCTCAAGCCTTTGCATTTTAGCAAGAGCGAATCCTTCTGAAAAATGCCATTGTACTTTATTATTTGAAATGCCTGTGCCGGGTCGAAACCCGAACACAAGTTGCGAGCGCCTTTCGGAGACCACTGATGGATGTCCATCAACTTGAGCTGTTCCTTGCGGTGATGGACTCACCCAGCATGACGAAAGCGGCGGAGAAGAGTCATCTATCCCCGGGCGCCGTGAGCCTCCAGCTTCACAACCTCGCCGAGGAACTGCATACCGAACTGTTTGTGCGACGCGGGAAGCGGCTCATTCCTACGCCGGCAGCAGTGCGGCTTGCGGAACGCGCGAAAGAAGTTGTGAGGCTGATGGGGAATATTCAGCAGGAGTTTGAGAACGAAGTCATGAAGGACAGCCGCCCTTTTCACTTCGCGACCGGCGTGACGACGCTCATCTACCAGCTTGGACGTCCACTCCGGCAATTGCGGACGCGCTTCCCCAATGCCGAAATCCACGTCACCGTCGGCGTGACCGAGGAAATGGTTGCCGGCCTGCACGACCGGCGGTTCGACCTGGCGCTGATTTCCCTGCCCGTTGCCGAAGACAGCCTCCAGATCATTCCGCTGTTCGATGAGGAACTGCTGATTGTCCGCCCGTCGGCAAAGAAGGCGGCCAGCAACCATATTCGTTCGGTGAGGGCCGCGGAGCTGGCGGATGTTCCCTTCCTGCTTTATCCGAAGCGAAGCAATGTGCGGCAGACGATCGATGAGTTTTTCCGGGAGATTGGCCTCCAGCCACGCGTGCAAATGGAGGCGGAAGACACGGAAGGGATCAAGAGGCTTGTGGAGTCGGGGTTCGGCTATTCCATTCTTCCGGAGCACGCTTTGCGCGGGCGGGCACACTTTTTTGAAAAGCTGCGGGTGGATGGGCGCCGGCTGACAAGAAAGCTGGCGCTGGCGATGATTCAAACGGAGAGTCCGCGGAAGCTCACGGAGTCCATTGCGAGTTTTCTACGCGACACGCTTAAGGAAGAACGCTAAAGGTTTCGTGTCCGTGCGGGCTCACCCGTCACGCAGACCTGTCCATTTCTGAAAGTTCGTGCGGAAGAGGCGGTTTACATCGCGCTGAACCTTTTGGCGGGTGATTTCGGCGCCGTCGGCAAGAAGCAATTGATAGGCATTCGCAAGAATAGGCGCAAGCGTGCGGCGCGTGTTGTGCCACTTGTAGATGACCTGCTCGAGGACGCGAGCGTCGGAATGTTGAGGGATGAAGCTGGTTCCGAGCAATTCGATGCGCTCCCTAGTGATTTCCTCGACGATAGAAGGATTGTTGAGGAACCACCAGCAACCGAACGGCATCAGGTTATTGAACTTGCGGGCGTAGACAGCGAGTTCGTGCTGATTTTCGCGGCTCAGGACGCTTACCAGGAATCGGTTGTCAGGGAATTCGCGGCACAGATTCTCAATGGAGCGCATATCGGCTTTGCCGACAGCATCGCCTGCAAGACGCAGCCGCGGATTGACTTGCCGCCGCACACCGATCATCAGCGACATCGGCAGGCCCAATTCACGGCACGACGGCAATACGGCTTCGCTTAACAACTTGCTTGTGAGACTGCGCTCGTCCGGGAATTGGAAAGTGTCGGCGAGCGAAACCGCCATATATAAAGGTTGCATGCGCTTGTGCCAGTCGGCGAGGAATCGGCGAACCTCGTCGATGGATTTTCCCGACGCGCGCTCGTCCACTGCGTAGCCTTCGCTAGCCAACTGCTGCCAGTGTTGCGGCCAACCCCAGAGGATGCGGTCCAAGCGCAAAACCGCATGAAACTGAGGATGATTTTGGCCGCCACTCATCCAAACCGCACGCTCCTCCGGGTCCAGCGGATCGTTGGTCATCACCACAGAGCTCACGCCAGCCGTTCGAAAGACTTCTCGGATGTGGGCCTCAAGGGATGGGGACGCAAAGAAGCGCCGTGCCTCACGCAAGCCGGAAGCGTCCGTTGGAAGGCCAAAAGAGTTCAAGACCGCAATAATCCCGCGCGCGGATTCGGAAATGGGGCTGTTCTCGACAAACAATGCCTGCCAAATGGCGTCGGCGCGTTCGGTCTTTGAGAGTTTCCAGTATTCTTCGGGCGTCTGGTCTGAGGAACGGAAGAATTCGGATTCGAGATAGTGATAGGTCAGAAGCTCGTCAATGCCCCACAAACCAATTTTCCCAAAGGCTGGCGAAAAGAGATGGGTGTGAATATCGATGACTTGCGTGGAGGCCAGCACATCCTGCACTTCGCCGGGAATCTGTTCAGACTTCAAGCGGCGGGCTGAAGCTGCGGGAGAACCATTCTTGCGCGTGGGTGATTTGACGGACGTGGCTGTCATTGAAGGGAATATAAGAGGCGTCCCGAAGAGTGTCAAACCGAAAAAACTGAAGGCAGCCTTCAGCCGCTCTTAACGTAAGGTGTGCGGTTGCGTGCCGGGGAATCAACTATCTAGCCTAAACAATCGTTTTAGGAAGTTTCAACACTCTGTACCCGCAACTTGGATTAAGATTAGGCGGGCTGAAACGTGGCCTGTCAGGGCCTGTTATGTCCTCATTGTTTCGTGGAGGTTTTATGTGCGCTTTGAATGCTTCCCGTCGAGACTTTCTGAAAATTACTGGCGCCGGAGTAGCCGGCACGGCCTTGGCGTCTGCTGCGCCAGCCTATTCGCGAATTCTCGGAGCGAATGACCGAGTGCGAGTAGCGGTCTGTGGCGTGCGGGGCCGCGGGCACGATCACATTCGCGGGTTCTCGCGCGTACCGAACACTGAGCTTGCCGCGCTCTGCGACGTGGATGAAAACATATTGAGCCAACGTCTTAGCGACGTCGAGAAGATGGGATCGCCAAAGCCTAAGTCCTACGTGGACGTTCGAAAACTGCTGGAAGATAAGGAGATTGATGCGATCTCCATCGCCACCCCGAATCATTGGCACTCGCTGATGGCGATTTGGGCGTGCCAGGCTGGAAAAGATGTTTACGTGGAAAAGCCCTGTTCGCACAACTGCTTTGAAGGGCGGCAACTGGTGCGCGCGGTGAAAAAATACAACCGTATTTGTCAGCATGGAAGCCAATCGCGCTCGAATCCCGGGATGATCGAGGCAATTCGTCATCTGAGCGACGGCACGATCGGCGACGTCTACCTGGCGCGGGCGATTTGCTATAAATGGCGGCCATCGATTGGGCGTGCTACCGAGGAGCCCGTGCCGGCCGGTGTGAACTACGATTTGTGGACGGGCCCGGCGCCGATGAAGCCATTTACGAAGAACCGCTTTCACTACAACTGGCACTGGATCTGGGACACGGGTAATGGGGAAGTGGGCAATCAAGCGATTCATGAAATTGATATCGCACGCTGGGGGTTGGGAGTGGGGTTTCCCGTGCATGTTTCGGCGATGGGCGGACACTTCATGTTTCAGGACGACCAGGAGACGCCGAACACGCTGCACGCCACGTTCTGTTTCGAACCCGATGGCAAGCGCAAGATGCTGGAGCTCGAAGTGCGGCACTGGATCACCAACCATGAGGCGGAGATTGGCACTGGCGCTTACAAGACAGGCGGTGTGCCCGCCGCGGGATTGAATGTTGCTGCAACCCAGAAGCGTAGCGACAATCAACAGTCTTTGGGGCCGAAAGATGCGAAAACCAATACCATCGGCAACATTTTCTACGGATCCAAAGGGTACCTTGCGGCTGATGGATACGACTCTTATAAAACGTGGCTGACCGATGAGTGCGTGCCAGGACCCTCCGGCAAGGGGGCAGGCGATCATTACGCGAACTTCGTCGATTGTGTGCGCAGCCGCCGCGCCGAAGACATTCATTCGCCGATTGAAGAAGCCCACATGTCGACGACGCTTGTGCATTTGGCGAATGCGTCGTACCGGCTGGGGCACGCACTGCGATTCGATCCCGCGAAGGAAACGGTTATTGGCGATGACGAGGCGAACCGCATACTACGCGGGAGCTATCGCGCGCCTTACGTTGTGCCGGAAGAAGTTTGAAGCGAGGAGGGTTACGACGGCTAATGCGCACCTCCCTTCTGTGTACAAGCCTGCTCTTTCTCGGCGCGGTTGCCCTTGTGGCTTCTTTTAGCTCAGCCGGAGCGCGCTCAAGTGACCGCATTTCGTTTACGGTGAACGAGCAGGAGCGTCGGGTTGACGTTTCGGTCGACGGCGAGCCGTTCACTTCTTATATTTGGCCAACCAAACTCGCCAAGCCCGTGCTTTATCCGTTGCGTACGGCCAAAGGCACAATCGTTACGCGCGGTTATCCACTGAAGCCGCGCCCGGGCGAGCGCGTGGATCATCCGCACCATGCCGGGATGTGGCTGAACTACGAGAACGTGAATGGAATTGATTTCTGGAACAATTCCGAGGTGATCAAGGCGCAAGACGCTCCAAGAATGGGGACTATTCAGCAGCGTGCCATCCTTTCGGCAAAAGGGGGGACGGATCAGGGCGAGCTGGAAGTGGAAGCGGACTGGCTGACCTACGACAAAAGGGTTTTGCTGAAGGAGCACACGCGCTACGTTTTCCGCGGTGGGCCGAATTTTCGGAGCGTGGATCGCATCACCACGTTGCAAGCCCAGGGCGAAACAATTGTTTTTGCTGACGCGAAGGACGGCATGCTGGGGCTGCGCGTCGTGCGCGCGCTGGAAATGCCTTCGGACAAGCCGGAGGTGTTTGCCGACGCGAGCGGCCGAGCCACGACGGTGGCAAAACTCGACAACACAGGCGTGAACGGCGTTTACCTGACCAGTGAAGGCAAGAGGGGCGAAGCAGCCTGGGGGACGCGCGGGCGCTGGTGCAACCTGAGCGGGAAGGTCGGCGAAGAGCCGGTGACGATTTCGATTTTCGATCATCCATCGAATCCGGGCTTCCCCGCTTACTGGCACGCGCGCGGCTACGGGCTTTTTGCTGCCAATCCTTTGGGCGAAAAAATCTTCAGCAATGGCAAAGAAGAGTTGAACCTGACGCTGGCTCCCCGACAGAGTGTTACGTTCCGCTACGGGGTGCTGATTTCGTCGGAAATCCTCACGCCCGAAAACACGGAAGCGGCCTACAAAGCCTTTGTCGCGGCGTATCACTAGTGATTTAATGCAGTCATTCCCATGACCTTTCACGTCGGCTTAATCGGCGGCGGCAATATTTCGGAAACGCATGCGCGGGCGGTGCGAGCCATTCCTGGCGTGGAAATTGCCGCGATCTATGGAACTAATTCTGAGAAAGTGCAAAAGCTGTGCCGCGAGCACGGCGGAACGCCGTATACAGACTTCGCTGGATTTCTGACGCGTCGCCCTATGGAGTTGGTTATTATCGGCAGTCCTTCGGGACTGCATGCCTCGCACGGGGTCGCTGCCGCAAGGCAAGGTCTGCATGTTCTAACGGAAAAGCCCATTGACATCAGCACGCGCCGCGCAGACGGGCTCATCGAAACGGCAGAACGGGCCGGCGTAAAACTTGGAGTGATTTTCCAGGATCGGATGAAGCCGCACATCCGCCAGTTGAAGGATTGGATCGACCGAGGCCTGTTTGGAAAGCTCTTCTTCGCGGATGCGCGCGTGAAATGGTACCGGCCTCCGGAATATTATTCGAATTCGCGCTGGCGCGGAACGCTGGAGCTTGACGGAGGAGGCGCTTTGATCAATCAAGGCGTTCACACCATCGACCTATTACTCTGGCTGCTTGGTGACGTTTCGCGCGTTCGGGCTCGCACCGCTACGCAGCTTCATTCGATTGAGGCCGAAGACACGGCCATCGCCATTCTAGAATTCTCGAGTGGGGCGCTCGGCATTTTTCAAGCCACGACCGCTGCTTATCCCGGTTATCCGCGCCGGGTCGAGATTTCCGGCACGGAGGGCACGGTCGTCCTTGAGCACGACCGCATCATTGCGGTTGATCTACGCAACGCTCCCGAGGAAGGCGCCAAGTTCGATGAACGCGATGAGAATCGAAGCGGGTCTTCCGCCGTTGTCAGCGATTTTCGCGGGCATCAAGCGGTGATCGAAGACTTTCTCTGCGCTATCCAGAAAAATACGACGCCCGCGTGCGACGGGGGGGAAGGCCGTCGAAGCCTGGCCCTCGTCGAAGCGATCTATCGGGCCGCTCGCAGTTCAGAGAAGACTGCGAGCGTGTAAGAAACAGCAATTTTCGTTGGGATCTCAGACAATAGGCACTCTTAAAGCTGGCGGACTGTTCCTCGAACCACAAACTCCGTGGGCAGAATTCGCTGACTGTAGGCCATTTGAGGATGATGGAGCCGTTCGAGAAGCATCTTCATACAGGTTTGGCCAATCTCTTCCTTGTAAACACGAACAGTGGAAAGCGGTGGGTCCATTAGTACGGCTTCGTCGCGGTCGTCGAAGCCCACCAGACTGATTTCGTCCGGCACTTTGACTCCTTGCCGCCGCAGAAACAGCCACAAACCATAGGCCGTCTCATCGTTACCAGCGACGACGGCGGTGGGGCGCGACGACGCTGCAAGAATTCGTTCGGCGCTTTTTTGGCCAAAATCCACGAAACCCTCGGCCTTTTGGGCCAGGATCGAGACCGGTTTGAGTTTGTTCTCGCGCATGGCCTGGCGGTAACCGTCAAACCGGCGACGAATCCACGGGTAGGAAAGGTCCCCGGCAAAACCTATCTCTTGGTGGCCCTGTTCGATCAGATATCGCGTGGCCTGGAGCGTCCCGTTGAAATCGTCGAAACCTACTTGATCGTAAAGGTGGTCTCCGTCCATTCCAACAACATTGTTACTGAACGCGACAAAAGGCATCCGAATGGTTTCGATTCTGCGAAGCAGATTCGGATAAATGGTGCCAGCCAGGATGACGCCGTCAATAAGCCCATGCTCCTGAAGAACGGGAGGCAGATCGATCTTCTCGGGGGCCGTTCGCGGGGAATAGTGCAGCACGGCAAATAGCACATGGTGTCTCAGACCGCTGGCATAGGACTCGACGCCCTGCAATATGCGGGCGTGAAAAGGGTGAATGAAGTCGCGGTTGCTCAAGAGGAAGCAGACAATCTCCGAGCGGCGCTTGAGAATGCGCCGAGCTTGGGCGTTAGGGCGGAACCCCAGGCGCCGGATCGCTTCGTTGACACGAGCACGAGTTTCCCGGCTTACTTGTGAGCTCGAATTTAGGACGCGCGAAATCGTGCCAATGCCCACGCCGGCAGCCTGCGCCACATCCCGAATGGTGGTCTGCTTTGGAACTGCTTCCACGCCTGAGCCGGCTTTCGGCATCCTTCGCATCTTCCCTCGACCTGTGTGGAATCCTGAAGTCACCCGGATGCTCGTCAGTCTAGCACACCTGGGAGTCTTCAAAGGGCGGGAAAACTGAGGGTTCACGCCGGGGACGTGCGGCACGCAGTTTTCAGGAGGCGCAAAAAGATCGATGAACGGGATTCAGTTTTTCAAACTTCTGTCTTGACAGGAGCGCTGGACGCAGCTAAGTTGTGGAACCAGTTCCAGGCATTTATGGGTGTTCCTGCCGAAGTGAGAGTTTTTTAGAAGTGGTGGAGGGGGGTGGAAGGCTATGAGCAAACTTCTTGGCACGTCTTCCTTTAAGAAGCTTCAGGTTAAATCTCGGGTCGAGAAACTGGCGCTCAAGTTGGTTGCCGCCTGTGGCCTGGTCAAATTCGGGCGGCTAAGTATGGCAATCCTACTAGGCTTGAGCCTCGCGGCGTTTTTCACTCCAGTCATGGGGCAAGCCGTCAATGCAACTCTTCTTGGTACCGTGACGGATGCCAGCGGAGCCGTCGTGTCGGGGGCCAAAGTAACGATTACTGAGATGAAGACCGGCGTGAGCCGGTCAGCCACGACAAACGAAGACGGAAACTATGAATTCCCCAATCTACCCCCGGGACAATATGAGGTAGCCGTCGAACGAGACGGCTTCAAGAAATCCGTCCGATCCGGGGTCGATGTATTGGTGAATAGCGATGTTCGAATCAACGCGGTCCTTCAGCCTGGCACGAACAGCGAAACGGTTGTAGTCACCGCCGAAGTTCCGATTCTGCAAACGGACCGCGCCGACGTCGTGGAGAAGATGGAATCCAAGCAGGTGACCGACTTGCCCTTGGGTAACAATCGCAATTTCCAAAACCTGGTGAATCTGGTTCCGGGCGCCACGCGTGCCCACCGCGTGCATTCTGAATTCTTCAACGCACAAGACAGCTTGTCGACGGAAGTGAATGGCCAAGCTCGCCTATTCAACAATCTGCAGATCGAAGGCGTGGACGACAATGAGCGTACCGGCCTGCTGCAAATCTATATTCCACCCGCCGAGGCAATCCAGACTGTCGACGTGAGCACCAGCAACTACGCCGCCGAGTTCGGGCGCGCAGGGGGCGCCGTTACCAACGTGATCTTGAAATCGGGCTCAAACGCTTTCCATGGGGCAGCCTACGAGTTCAATCGGGTCAGCGCCCTGGCAGCAAAGCCTTTTTTCCAGAAGTTAGCCAAAGCACCAAGCACTTACAACTACTACGGCGCCAATGTGGGCGGGCCGATCATCCGGAGTAGGCTTTTCTTCTTCGGCGATATCCTGCGGATTGACGATTCACGCGGCAAATTTGACATTCTGACCGTGCCCAGGGATGACTTCCGCGGTGGCGATTTCAGCGCGGTTTCTCAGCCGATTTATGATCCCTATGAGACTGATCCCGCTGACCCCACGCACGGCACTCTGGTTCTGGATGCCAATGGAAATCCAATTCCCGTAGCGCCGGCAAGTCGAACGCAGTTCCCGAATAATATGATCCCCGCAAGCCGCTTCAGCCCGCTGGCATTGAAGATTCTGACGCTTGTTCCCCACACGAATGTGGCCAATCCGGGCCTCAGCAGCAACTATCAACAAAACACGCGCTTCCTGAAAAACACCACGGCCTTTGACACCAAATTTGACTTCAACCGCAAGGACAATGACCGTTACGCCTTCCGGTTTAGCCGGGCCGTGCAGAGCCTTAATGATCAGCCGATCTTTGGCCTGGCCGGCGGCCCCAAGGGTGGGGGGTTCCAGGGAACAGGTGAGCAGCACGTCCAGAGCGGCGCTCTCAATCACACGCATGTGTTCTCTTCAACCTTGATTGCTGAGACGCGTGTCGGTGTGAGCCACTACCGCAACATTGCGCGTAACTCGGACTATGGCTCAACGGCGTCGGACGACCTGGGCATCACTGGCGTCAATCTGGATGCCTTCACTAGCGGCCTGACCGCCATCGACATCCAGAATGGGTTCTCGAGTCCCATGATTGGTTACTCGGCGTCGCTGCCGTGGGACCGCGGCGAGACGAATATCAACGCGGTCACGAACTGGACGAAAGTCCTTCGCAATCACACCTTCAAGTGGGGAGTTGACTTCCGGCGGCTGCGCGATGATTTGGTTCAGGCGCAAACGTTCGGGCCCCGCGGAGTCTTCCGCTTCGGCACCAGCACCACGTCAACTCCCACATCTTCAACATCTCGCGGGAACAATTTCGCGGCGTTTTTGCTTGATGCGCCTTCGGAGGTAGGCCGCGACGTATCTGTAATATCCGGGTCGTGGCGCGAATCGGAGCTCTTCAGCTACGCGCAGGATAAGTGGCAACTGAGCTCCAAGCTGACCTTGGATTTCGGGTTGAGGTGGGAGCTCTATTTCCCGCCGACGCCAGCACATTCCGGCGGCTATTCCAACTACGATCCCACCAACAATACGCTCGTGCTCGCGGGAATTGGCGGTAATCCCCTGAACCTTGGCCGCAACACGTACTACCATTACTTTGCCCCGCGCTTCGGCCTGGCCTATCGCCTAACCGACAAATTCGTCCTGCGAGGCGGCTTTGGGATCAGCTACGAGCCATTCCCTAATAATCAATATGCGTGGAATTATCCTGTGCGCCAAGCCAATGGGACGAACCAATTGAGCTCGGGAGCTTTGCCAACATGGCCGAGCGGCCAGATTGCCACCATGAGCCTCGGGTTTCCCGCGCCGGCACCAGCCGCGGTGCCGAATAACGGTATCGTGTCTGGTGTATGCCAGGTTCCGCCCATTCCGGGCGTCGCGTGCATTGGGTTAAACTCGCAATACAACGTCATCGACAAAAACTTTCAGCAGCCATACGTGGAATCGTGGAACCTTGCCTTAGAGCGAGCTTTGCCAAAGAATTTCGTGCTAACCGTGGCTTATGTCGGCAATCACGGAGTGGACATTCCCATGGACTATGATCTGAATGCCGCCACAGCTCCTGGCATCTGTCAGTTCGCCAACGGCACCGGTGGCTGCGCGCCGACCGATCCTCCGACCAAATTGATGAACAATACATGCTCCCTGAGACCCGTGTGTAGCCTGCCGATCGGACCGGGTGGGGCGCCACTCGGTCGTACTGCGGCCACTGACTTTCTCTTCAAGCCAACCAGCTCGAATTATCACGCTTTGCAAACGAGGTTCAATCACAGGACAGGCGGCGGTTTGTTGCTGACAACCTCCTATACGTTCTCAAAGGCCTTGGCGTACCGATCGGACGTGGGGGACGGCGGCGGAAACGACGGCGGCGCGCCATCCTTTTTTCTGGGCTTTCAGCGCAACTACATGCAACTGAGCAACAACCGCAGGCATACTTTCGTGCAAAGCGTCGTTTATGACCTGCCGTTTGGCAAAGGCAAGCCCCTATTGCATTCGGGTTGGGCGAGCTGGGTTGCCGGGGGATGGCAGGTGAGCACGCTCATGACAATCATGAGCGGCAGGCCACTGGACTTTAGCGCCAGCGGAGGCTCGCTTAACGCGCCCGGTACACGTCAGACTCCGAATCAAGTGGGATCGTTCCACGTCCTTGGCGGCATCGGGCCGAGCATTCCAGGGCAGCCGACTGCCCAGCTGTGGTTCGACACTTCGGCGTTCTGCCCGGTTTCTCCAACTCCGCCGACTGGTTGTCCTGCTTCCCCAAACGGCACGCTGGGAAACATGAGCCGCTTCAAGTTTGCCGGCCCGCGCTATTTCAACCTGGATGCCGCCATGTTCAAGAGGTTCCCTGTAAAAGAGCGAGTTAGCCTGGAGTTTCGCGCGGAAGCATTCAGCATCACGAATACTCCACAATTCGATCAGCCCAACGCCAATGCAAGCGACAGCGTCGGGTTTGGCCACATTACGGGCACCATTGGAGGCAACAGGACTGTGGAACTTGGCGCCAAGCTGACATTTTAGTCTGACTCTAGACGTTGATGGGAGAACCGGCGCGATGGCCCGGCAAACGGTACAAGGAATGTTGTAAAAACTAGGTAGGAGAAGCACAGATGCAATGTCGAGCGACGCGGCGCGCGTTTCTTCGCGGGATAGGAGCGGTGACGGCCGCGGGTGCGGCCTTTTCTCTTCCATTGGAGAAGCTGTATGCGGCGGAGATGCTTTATCCCCCGAGGGATCTGTCGTACTTCGACACGCCGATTTCGCCAGCGCCCGGCGAACTTCATCTTGGATATGCGTCCATCACCTGGAACGGAAATGACCGCCAGGCGATTGAGGATATTGCCGCACTGGGATTTCCCGGGATTCAGCTGCGCTCCAACGTGCTGAAAGAATTTGCCAGCGCCACAGAGCTGCGCGATTTGTTCGAAAAGCATCACCTGAAAATGGTTGCGCTCTCGAGTGGTGGCGTGCGCATTGATCCCGCCGTCGAAGCCGATGAGATCGCCAGGCACACTGCGAACGCCAAGTTCGTCCACGACGTAGGCGGCTTGTACCTGCAAGTCACCGACGAGCGGCCAAAAGACCGCGCCGTTACTTCTGCGGATTACGCGCGCTTGGGCAAACTCATCACAGAAATAGGAAAGCGGACCGCTGACTTGGGAATTTCTCTCGGTTACCACAATCACATGGGCACCCTGGGACAGAGTCCTGAGGAAGTAGAGCAGATCCTCCAAACGGCAGATCCACGTTACGCGAAGCTGGAACTCGATGTGGCGCACTACCTCCAGGGTGGGGGCGACCCGGCCAAGGCCATCGAGAAGTATAAGGATAGGCTGCTTTTCCTGCACATTAAGGACGTGGAACCCGTGCCCGACGCGCCGATTGGAAAGCGTCCGTTCCGCTTTGTCGAGTTGGGCCGAGGGCGCGTGGATCTTCCCGCTGTGTTTGATGCCCTGCACAAAATTAATTTCCGCGGCTGGGCAATTGTTGAACTCGACGCGGTGCCGGACAAGAGCCGCACGCCGAAGGAAAGCGCCGAAATCAGCAAGAAGTATCTGGAAGAAAAACTCAAGGTGGCGGTATGAAATCGCAATTTCGCGTCGCCGTCATCAACGATGAGATTACCCAGGATTTTGGCCGAGCCTGCGAAATTGCCGCCAAAGAATTTGGCATGGATTGGATCGAACTGCGCGGCATGTGGAACAAAAACATCCTCAAGCTCGATGCAAAGGAAGTAGAGGAAGCGCGACGCATCCTGGGAAAGAACAAGCTGCGCGTGACGGATATTGCCAGTCCCCTCTTCAAGGTCGATTGGAAGGGCGCGCCCCTCTCGAAATTCAGTCCGAAGCGCGACCAATTCAATGCCGACTTTACGTTTGACCAGCAGGATGAAGTTCTGGAGCGCAGCATCGAGTTGGCCAAAGCGTTCAACACCGACCGCGTGCGCTGCTTTGACTTCTGGCGGCTGGACGATCAAGCTCCGTACCGCGAAGCGATGAACGAAAAGTTGCTGGCTGCAGCCAATACCGCTGGCAAGAAAGGCATCATCCTGGTCCTGGAAAACGAGCCTTCGTGCAACACGGCCACGGGCGCGGAAGCAGCCAAAGTTCTCAATGCTGTGAATTCGCCCCATTTGCGGTTGAACTGGGATCCCGGTAATGCTTCGGAACTCGGCGAGAGGCCTTATCCCGACGGCTACAATCTCTTGCAGAAAGACCGCATCGGCCATTGCCACTGCAAGGATTCCGTGAAAAAGCCCGACGGCAAATACACGTGGGCGCCCATGGGCGGAGGCATTATCGATTGGGTTGGGCAATTCAAAGCGCTAAAACGTGACGGATATACTTACGCTGTGAGTTTGGAGACTCATTGGCGCGGCGGGAGCACACCCGAGGAATCAACGCGGCAAAGCTGGGCGGGAATGAAGAAAGAACTGCAAGAGGCCGGCGCATTGTAATTTTGATCTGACGTTAGTGCGGACTGCAAAGAATAGCACGCGGCACGTATCGAGCTGGGATTCTGAAAGAGATTGCTCCAAGTCAATGACAAGCAATGGCATGGCACGGCGAGACTTTCTTCAGCGCCTCACTGCAATGATGGCGGCGTTGCCAGTCGCTCTGCGCGCGGCGGACGGCCGTTTGCCCATCGGCTTTTCCACGCTGGGCTGCCCCTCATGGGGCTGGATTAAGGTTCTCGACTTCGCCCAGCAGAATGCCTTCGCGGCCGTTGAGCTTCGCGGGTTGGCAGGGACGATGGATTTGCCTTCGCGGCCGGAGTTTGCGGACGGCCAGATCGAACAATCCAAGAAAGAGATCGCCAGCCGCGGGCTTCGCATATCGTGTGTGAGCAGCTCCGCCAACATGCACGACAGTGGGCCCGAACATGAGAAGCAACTTGCCGACGCGCGACGTTTCATTGATTTGGCTTCGCGGCTTGGCGCTCCCTATGTCCGCGTTTTCGGCAACAAGCTGGTCGCGCCGCAAGCTGCCGCCGTTGAGCACATCGCGGGCTCGCTGCGAGAATTGGGAAGCTACGCCGGACGAAAGAACGTTACGGTCATTCTCGAATCGCACGGCGATTTCACAACCTCCTTGGTGCTGCAAGAAATTCTTGAAAGAACCGCTTCTCCAAATGTCGCTTTGCTCTGGGACGCCCACAACACTTTCGTGGAAGGCAAGGAAGACCCCGAGGTTACCGTCCGGCAACTCGGAAAATACATTCGCCACACACATTTGAAAGACGCACATCTCGCAAATGGCCAGGACAATTACGTTCTCACCGGCCGCGGCGACGTTCCGGTGAAACGACAAGTCGAACTGCTCGCGGCTTCCGGATACGCGGGCTACTATTCATTCGAATGGGAAAAGGTGTGGCATCCCGAAATCGACGAGCCAGAAATCGCCATCGTCGACTTTGCGAGGGTCGTTACCCGATATCTTTCGGCCGCACCAAAGCCAAAACATTCCTGACAGCTTCTTCGACACTCCGTTTTGGGGAACGCTTGCACTTTCCTTTAGCGATAGCCCAATCGTCGGGCGCAATCTTTCAATATTTCCTTCTCCCAAGGCGGGCGCGAGGGGTTTTTCGGGTGCGCACGATCCGTTGGAACTCGTCCCGTCAAATGCAAAAAAACAGCCGCGGAATGCTTGTACGCTGGCACGGGCGCGCGGAATGCAACATTTCCCAGATACTGCAGAGCATCAGAGAGGGCGTAGTATTCCGGGTCGCCGGATTCCCACAAGCGGTCCCTCTCTGCGAATTTTTCTGGCGCGAATGTCGCGAGCCCCAGCAAATAGTCCGAGCCGTACTCGATCATGTTGATGCCCAAGTCGTTTCCGGTATAGATGCGAAAGTCCGGCCGGCACGTATCGCGCAGCGAGAGCCGCTGGAATTCGGTGCCGCGATCGAGCGAGGAGTGCTTGATCCCCTTGATTTCCGGAATGTCCATCAGGCGGCGTACAGTCTCTTCGTCAAAAATCTCGCCGTTCGACGCAAACATTGGGCCCAGTTCGAACGCCAACACGTGTGGAAATCCCTGACATGCCGCCAGGTAAATCGCGGTTTTCTCTTTTGCTGGCCTTCCGCGTAGCTCACTCGTCTGAAACAAAATGGGGATTCCGCCAGACTCAACAATGGCACCCATCTGCTTCCGGTAGAGCGCAACGACGTCGCCGTTCTGCCCCTCGACATATGCACCGGCAACGAACGGTACGTCTTTCCCCAGTGCTTCTCTCGTCCAATGCAAGACGTCCTTCTTTTCACTTTCCGTCAGGTAATTGATGTAGCCGGTGTCCATGTTCACCGCGTTCATCAAACCTGCCCGGTGCGTCGCTTGAAGGTGTTTTTGAAACGCCTCGACTGCGACCTTGCCGCCCGCGGCGAAGGGCAGCAATGCCGCGGCAATTCCTTGCACCTCGCGTTGCGGGCGTTGTCGTTGAAGAAGTGACGCGATGTTCATTGCTTCGCCTTTGCGACTTTCAACTTCTGCGCCAACTCAGAAATCTTGTAGTATTTGTCCAGCGGGTAGCATCCGGAGGGCAGACCTTTCCGAGGCGCCGTGGTGCAATCGCTGAACGTTCGGCAAATTCGTTTGTGCTGCACGGTATTCCCTCGCGCCGCGTCCCACAACATTTCTGGATAGGTCAGAACCATCCGGCCCAGGCCCACGGCGTCCACCCATGCTTCTCGAATCGCCGCCTGAGCCACGTGCGGCAGGAAATCCTGCAAATAGCTATAGGCGCTGCCCACAAAAATCAAATTGGGAAAGTGCTGCTTCAATTGACGAGTCACGTTCATCTGTTTCGCAACGCCAACCATTGGGTCTTCCGGCGGCTGATATCCATCCGAGGGCGGATAGAGCGCCGGTCGCTGAATGTGCGGATTGTAATAAGGACTCCC
>Ga0075436_100000293_pt1 | contig 31740 bp, 22 predicted proteins | sample RhiMethybrSRZTD5_FD_75303 | JGI IMG/M metagenome (GOLD analysis project Ga0075436, IMG submission 75303) | Populus rhizosphere microbial communities from Tennessee, USA - Rhizosphere MetaG P. TD hybrid SRZTD5 | ecosystem: Host-associated > Plants > Roots > Rhizosphere > Soil | place: USA...
CTGAGAGTGCGCGCGGCGGGACTCGAACCCACGACCTTCGGCTCCGGAGGCCGACGCTCTATCCAACTGAGCTACGCGCGCAAAAAAATCACTCGGAGGAATTAACTTCCTCTGATGACACCAGCAAAACGAAAGATAACGGTCCTGCCAGGTGATGGAATCGGCCCCGAAGTGGTCGATTCCGCCCTCGCCATCATAAAAGCAACCGGCATCAGTGTCGATTTCGAGAAATGCGAAGCCGGTGCGCGTGTGTTTCAGAAAGGAATCGCCACTGGCATTCCGAAAGAGACAATCGACTCCATCGAGCGCAATAAAGTCGTCCTCAAGGGGCCGCTCGAAACGCCAATTGGCTACGGAAATCGGAGCGCCAATGTCACGCTGCGTGCGCTATTCGAGACTTACGGCAACATCCGGCCGGTCCGCGAGCTGCCCGGCGTTCAAACCGCGTTTACGGGTCGGGCCCTCGACATCGTCATCGTGCGCGAGAACGTGGAAGATCTTTACGCCGGCATCGAGTACATGCAGACCCCGGGAGTGGCCGAGAGTCTGAAGCTGATTTCGCGTGAAGGCTGTGAGAAGATCGTGAAACTGGCGTTCAGCTATGCCGTCGCCGAAGGACGCAAAGCAGTCCACTGCGCGACCAAGTCCAACATCCTCAAGCTCACTGAAGGCTTGCTCCAGCACACATTCGAGGAGATTGCCCCCGAGTATCCGCAGATCGTCTCCAAACACATTCTAATCGACAACGCCGCCCACCAGCTGGCGATGCGCCCCGAGCAGTTCGACGTCATCGTCACGACCAACATGAACGGCGATATCCTCAGCGATCTGACGTCCGGCCTCACCGGCGGACTTGGCTTCGCACCGTCGGCGAACATCGGCAATGATGTCTCGATCTTCGAGGCAGTGCATGGGTCAGCGCCGGATATCGCTGGTAAGAACAAAGCCAATCCGACCGCGCTAATTCTTAGCGCCGCGATGATGCTGCGTCATCTCGGCGAAGGAAAAGCGGCGAACGACATCGAGCAGGCAGTCCTCGTTTCTCTCGAGAGCGGCATTCGCACCAGTGACATGATGGGAACGGCGAAGCCCGCCACGACTTCGGATTTCACGGGGGCAGTGATATCCAACCTGGGCAAGACTTCGAAGCTGAGTCCTCCCAAGAAGTACACGAAGGTTGATCTGCCGCCCTACCATCCAGGCGTAAATGAGGTGCCTGCGAGGAGCCGACGTTTGACCGGTTTCGATGTCTACATCGAATCCACCCTCGAGCCCGCGCAGCTCGCAGCCGGGCTCGACGAATCAATGTCGTCGTCGCCGCTCAGGCTCGAGATGATCACCAATCGCGGCGCCATCGTGTTTCCATCGAGTGGCCGGCGCGTTTCGCTGGTCGACCACTATCGCTGCCGCTTCGTTCTGCGCGACGGGGTGACCAGACTCGGTGACGAAGAGATACTTTCTCTGCTCGCCACTCTCGGTCGCTCACACCGCTGGATGCACGTCGAGAAGCTGCAGGAGTTCGACGGCGAGCCCGCATACTCCAGGTCGCAGGTCTGACGGCCCTATCCGCTTTCAAAACGTTGGTGATGACTCGTAATTTTTGAGAGGCCACTCACCTTGCGAGGCAAAGATGTCAGCTACGCTCGACCGCCGATCCTTCATGTCCTACTTCACCGGAATCGGCCTGGCATCCACGCTGTTTCCGGGAGTGCTCTGGGCCAATCTGGCGAACGGCGCCGACATCACCGTCGAAACCATCGCCAGCGCGGAGGAAGTAGCCGGCCTTCACTTCGATCCAGAGGAGCGCGAGTTGATGCTCGATGGATTGAAGCAGCAGGAGCAGCGGATCGAGGCGCTGCACAAGATTCACCTCGATAACTCAGTTGGTCCCGCCATAAAGTTCGATCCTCTACCGCCGGGCAAAACGGTGAAGCCGGCCGCACATCGGCGAGTCGTTCGAAGCAAGGTGACTGCGCGCGCGGTTCCCGCCGACCTTGAGGATCTCGCCTTCCTCCCCGTCACGGAGCTTTCAGAGCTGGTGCGTCGCCACCGCGTGACATCAACGCAGCTGACCCAGATGTACCTCGCGCGGCTCAAGAAATACGACCCGGTTCTGCATTGCGTGATCTCGGTCACCGAGGATCGCGCGCTCAAGCAGGCCGCCGTAGCAGACGCCGAGATAAAACGTGGTCGCTATCGCGGACCCCTGCACGGCATTCCCTGGGGCGCCAAAGATCTCCTCGCCGTCCGCGGCTACAAAACCACGTGGGGAGCCGGCCCGTTCAAGGATCAGGTCATCGATACTGACGCAACCGTCGTCCAGCGACTCGACGAGGCCGGTGCGGTCCTCGTCGCCAAACTCACTCTCGGCGAATTGGCGCAGGGTGATATCTGGTTTGGTGCGACCACCAGAAATCCATGGAAGGTCGATCAAGGTTCGAGCGGCTCGTCAGCCGGTCCAGCGTCGGCGACCGCTGCCGGCCTCGTCGGTTTCTCGATTGGCAGCGAGACCCTCGGATCGATTTCCTCACCGTCCACGCGCTGCGGCACCACCGGACTGCGTCCGACATTCGGCCGCGTCCCGCGCACCGGTGCGATGGCGCTGTCGTGGACGATGGACAAGCTCGGTCCGATTTGTCGCAGTGTCGAAGACTGCGCTCTTGTCCTCGACGCCATCTACGGGCCCGACGGCAAAGACAACACCGTCATTCCCGCTGACTACCACTGGAACGCGCACCTCTCGCCGCGGTCGCTGCGCGTCGGATATGTAAAATCAGCGTTCGATCTTCCGCAAATCGACCCATCGGATCCGAAACGCACTCTGCACGCAACCAAGAAATTCGACGATGCCGCGCTCGACGCGCTGAATCGGATCGGCGTGCGTATCACCCCGGTCAATTTGCCGGACATTCCCTATGATGCAATGCGCATCATTCTCAGCGCGGAAGCAGCCGCTGCGTTTGACGAGCTCACGCGCACCGATCGCGATAAGGAGCTCGTACAGCAGGGCAAGTTCGATTGGCCGAACTCGTTCAGAACCTCGCGGTTCATTCCCGCGGTCGACTACGTGAATGCCAATCGTGTGCGAACGACGGCAATTCAGAAGTGGGATGATTTAATGCGAACGGTGGACGTCATTGTGACGCCCACCGGTGCCGCCAATCTTTCTCAGCTCGTAGCGACGAATCTCACGGGACATCCTGCTGTCATCGTCCCCAACGGTTTCCGCGACGATGGCACTCCGGTTTCGCTGACTTTCCTCGGTGGACTATTCGAGGAAGCTAAAGTGCTGGCGGTGGCTAAGGCTTACCAGGATGCCACAGGCTTTCACCTGCGGCATCCCGTTGTACCACTCACGGCGACAGAGAAAACTCCAACTTGACGTAAGCCGCGTTGTCCCTGCCGTTGGCGAACGACAGCCCGGAGCCACCCACCGATTTCCAGCCGCCGGCGAGTGTCGTCCGGAAGTTAGGCGTCCAGCCGTACTCGAACGTCGGACCGACCTGGAACGAGTTGCTTGTGTTGCCGTTCAACCCGCCGCCTTGTCCGACCACTTCCGCGCCAATGCGCGCCGGATGCCTCGTGGAGTAGCCGAACGGAACCGATGCGCGACCGCGCGCCCACACATAGTGACTGCCGAAGTTGTAGTTCGACAGCAGTTGGGTGCGAAGCGCCCGACGACCCGATCCATTCGAGTACGCGCCGAAGCTCACCGTCGCGCCACTCTTGCCGCCGCTCTCGGCGCCAGGCGCCGCTGGGTTCTCATTGTGAACGAAGGTGTACCCACCGCCGAAAGACACGCCCCCGCTCCGTCCCGCGTACGCAAGTCCGATCGTTGGTGAGAGCGCGGTGAGGCTCGACGTCGCATCAACGGACTGAATAGGGCGATAGTGCAGAAGGTACCCGTTCACGTTGAAATACGGGGACCAGCCCAGGCCACCCATGCCGACATAGAGTCCCAGCAGATAGAACTGGCTGTGCCGGGTGTCGAGCTCGGTCGATCCGTAAAGAGTTGGATGCAGCTGGCCCATTTGCGCCTTTGCGACAGGCGCGAATCCTGTCAGTCCAGCAAATGTCACCAGCGCGAGTGCCGCGTTCCGATGTTTGTTCAGTTGCATATTCTTCTCTCGGTTTAGTGGTGCCTTCGGCTCACTGAGTCGCCAGTTTTTTCGAGAATTTCTCGTCGGCCGGAATCGTCACAGCATCTGTGCATGAGCCCGTCTCTGGGTATGCCAGATTCATACCTTTACAGGTCTTTTTCGCTCTCCGCCGGCTTACAATTCACCGGTGACCAAGCGCCGAAAGTATTGCCAGACAACCACCTAGCCAGGCGGCAGAATTCCTGCATACCCGAGGCTCGAACGTAGTCCATACCTGACGATGCGATTTCAAAGCCTTGCTTGCAGCCTCGTATTGATTGGCCTGATCGCTTCCGCGAGCACCGCGGAGGCCCAAAGCCGATCCAAGAAAAAGACGACGCGCACGACCAGAACGACGACCAGGAAACCGGCGCAGAATCCCGAGCCGGCGCGCATCGACACGGCGTTGGTTACGTCGCCAATTGCTACCGCCGCCGTCGCCGACGAGCGACAGCTTTTCGTGAACGCGGCGCGGGCCGCGTGGGCGTTCGTCGAGCGGAACTACCAGCCGTCGACTGGTCTCTCTCGGGCTCACGACACCTATCAGTATGTGACGCTGTGGGACGTAGCCAGCGCACTTGCCGCTACTTACTCCGCCCACGAGTTGGGATTACTCGCCGATGCGCCATACAACCAGCGCATGCAGCGCGCACTTGCCACTCTTGGCTCGATGGATCTGTTCGACGGTGCCGCGTTCAACAAGTCGTACGATTCCCGTACCGGGCGGATGATCGATCGGCAACAGCATCTATCGTCGAAAGGGTATGGGTGGTCGACCACCGATATCGGTCGGCTGCTGATCTGGCTCCGCATCATCGCCGTGAATCAACCGCAGTTCGCGCAGCAAGCCACCGCAATCGTCCGACGGCTCAACATGCCCCGCATGATTGCGAACGGTTATCTGCAGGGAAGTGATATCGATCCGCAGACGGGACAGCTCCGTGTCTATCCCGAAGGACGCATCGGATACGAGCAGTACGCCGCCGCTGGCCTGGCGCTCTGGGGATTCCGCGCCGATAAAGCGCTCGACGCCAGTTTGAATGCGCTGCCCGTAAACGTCCTCGGCGTTTCAATCGTCGCCGATAAGCGCGGGGACGAGAGGGTAACCAGCGAGCCATACATTATGATGGGGATGGAGACCGGCTGGTACTCGCCGGAGCTTCGGGAGCAGGCGTGGCGTGTACTCGCTGCGCAGGAAGCCCGTTACAAGAGCACGGGCACACTCACGATGGTGAGCGAAGACGCGCTCCCGGATCCGCCATACTATTTCTATTACTACAACGTGTATCGACAGGGGCGCACCTTCACGGTCGATGCTCCCGCGGGATCGGGCTACACCGATCGGCCGCGCTGGCTGTCATCGAAAGCCGCCTACGCATGGCATGCACTATTGCCAAGCCCGTACACTCTCGCTGTGGTTCAGGCCGTTCAGGGTGCGATGATGCCCGGCCGGGGCTGGGGCGCGGGAGTCTACGAGGGGACCCTCCGGCCAACCGGCGACGCAAGCCTGAACACCGCTGCTCTTATTCTCGAGGCGGCCTGCTACAATCTCCGCGGGCATCCTTTTCTCGCCACCAGTCTGTAACTCGATCCCGAACGAGACGAAAAGAAAAACGCCGGAGCAATTTGCTCCGGCGTTTGATTTTCCAATGCAGCGAATTCTACATCACGCTTCGTTGAGCCAGACCGAGAGCGTAATCGGCCATCCACGAGCCCGCGCTCGGCGCGCCGTTGCACGACCCGTCCGATTCGCCCGGCGCCTTGATCCACAGATAGGCGTCAACCAGAGGATCAGCAGTGAACGTCGTCGAGGCTGCACCGAGGCCGCGACCCGGCGGATTGCACCAGGCGTTGTCAGCAGTTGGTCCGAGACCGTTCCGACTCGTATCGATGATGAAGTGCTTCCCACCAATCAACGCCGAGATTGCCTTGCCGTAGCTGATTGCGTTGGAGGTGTACTGGAAGTTCGACACGTTGACGAAGAATCCGTCGGCCGCGGCCACGCTTGCCCGCGTCAGCAGCGAGGCCTGCTCGCTCGCTGACTTCCACGCCGAGTGGCCGCCGTCGAGATAAACAACAGCGCCGTTGGCCTTGAGGACCGAGATCGCGTATTGAAGAAGGTTGATACGCGTCGTCTGGTCTGCTGTGCTCAGGCAGCCGATCTGGGTGACTGCATCCGGCTCGAGGACGACTACAGCGTGACTGGTGCCCAGCGCAGTTGCGAATGCCGCGATCCACGTCTTGTAGCCGTCGGGCGTGGTGCCGCCGGCTGAATAACCGCCGCAGTCACGCTGCGGGATGTTGTAGGCGACGAAAACCGGTCGAGCGCCGGTGCCTGAGACTGTTGCCACAGCGTTGGCCACGGCGGTGCCGATGTCGCCGCTCCAGCCGCCGAACCACTGCGCTTGCGAGTTCTGCGCGATCTTGTCCATCTGCGCTGCATCGGCCGGACGCGAAGCGCGCCAGGAATCAGCGGTCTGCTTGGCGTTCGAGTATGGGTTCACCCAGAACGTCGCGCCGCTGATCGGATTCGTCCCGACCGGAATCGGTGGGGGTGCAGGATCGGTGATTGGAGGAGGCGGTGGCGTTGTGCCGCCTTTTTTGTGCTTAGCGGCGACCGTGCCATCGGGCGAGATCGCATCTCCGGCGCAAGCAGCGAGCGTGGCGACGGCGGTGGCGATCATGGCGTATCTCGCCAGCATGTGAGCCGAATTGGGGCGCCGGACTACCGGCAGGCTGAAGCCATTCGCAGCAGCGGTCATTTTGCGTCTCTCTCGTTGAGTTGAGGCCCGCTGCACTGGCAGCGGCCGAAACGATGGAAACGCGAAAGTGTCCGGTCGGACTAAGAGTCCTCGCGGTGCTTGAACGTCTCCTGACTTGCGAGTCGGCGAACACCAAGCTCAGGTGTTTCGCCTATCGTTCAGGAAGACGACTCATATGTTTGAGGGACACCTCAGCAGTAGGACTAAACAGACTCCCGAGCTCGCGCGACAGACTTGAGCTTGAGAGGCTGAGTGCGGGTGTCTGGGCGTTCGCCGCGCCCTCGGCGGTGGCTAGCCGATCGGATCGGCGATAAATGAGTTACCCAACTTGTGATAGAGGGCCGCCTCGAGGATCACGCCCGCCGTGTTCAGGCTTGCCTCACCAGTCGGCTGAAGCGAATCCTCATAAACGCCGGCACCCCAGCCTTTGCCATCGATCGCGGCCGGTTGAACGGCGTTGAATACTTTCAAGGTGTAATCGGTAGGAAAGATCGCGCGCCACGCAAACGCCGCTTTCGAACTGACCCAACGCGGCTTCTCTACCACGGTCCCCAACCCTGGGCCTTCAACGACGAAGCTTTTTCCGCTGTGGTAGATGCTGTAGTAGTAGAAGTAGTATGGCGGGTCCGGTAGCGCGTCTTCGGTTGCCATGGTTATGACCCCGGACTGATCGAAGCGCGCCTGCTGCGCCGCGAGAAGCTGCCATGCCTGGTCCTTCAATGCTTGCGCCCACCACCCGGTTTCCATCCCCATAAGCATGTAGGGCTCGCTTGTCGCGCGGGCGACGCCGCGTTTATCGACATAGACTGGTACGCCAAGAACATCGACCGTCGTCGCATTCGCGGTTGGATTGAGCGAATTCGTCGCGCGGTGTCCCCACAACGCAAAACCGGCCGCCGCGTACTGCTCGTAACCGAGACCCGTTTCCGCGTAGGAGTTGCGAGTCCCGTCCGCCGCCACGTCAAAACCCTGCAGCGTACCGTTGGCGATCAAACGGGAGTAGTTAAGTCGGTTGACGACCGTTGTTATTAGCGAAGCGTACTGGGGCTGTTTGACCGCCAGTATGCGTAGCCAGGTAAGCAGGCGACCTTGATCGGTATCCGACCATCCGAATCCCGTCGTCGAGACCTTGTAATCCCGAGACACCATCTGGCCTGTATGGGAATCGTAAAAGCGATTGAATGCGGCGCCATCGAACAGCGGGACCGAACCAAGCGTGGCAAGGACTTTCCGGATTCTGCCGTCGTACGACGCGTCGTCGATGATGCCGAGTTCATGAGCCGCGTACGTCGCGGCGATCTGGCTGGCGATGTCCCACGTCGTGACGTACTGAAACGTATAGTGCGCCTGCGCTAAACCAGTATTGGGTTGAGTGTTGTTCTCGACGAACGCCCACGCCGTGCGGGCGGCGTTGTTGAATAGCTGGTCTTCGGTTGCCGGATTGTTGGGCGCGGTCGAGGAATCCGAACCGCAAGCGACAATCGCCATTACCGCCGAGGCGCTAAAAACCCTCTTCAGAGGGGAGTACACTGACATATTTGACTACCTTGGGGGTTGAAATGCGGGCGACCCAGCCCGAGCCGGCCCTGCGAAAACATTTGTAGCTAGTTTCGGGCCGTTGGGCCGTAAACCGGCCGGTCAGCCCGTCACCGGGTAATTTTCCCGCCCACTCCCAGGCCCAGATGAACGGAGTATCAGATGACCAAAAACAGTGTCAGCTTTTATCGTTGGAACGACATGAAAAAGGAACGCGTGAGCGACACCCTCGAGCGTCGGCTGATCACCGGCGAGCGCATGATGCTCGCTCACGTCTATCTCAAGAAAGGCTGCATCGTCCCCAAGCACTCCCACGAAAACGAGCAGCTCACATACATCCTCGAAGGAGCCCTAAAGTTCTGGATCGGTGAAGACCAGCGAGAGGAAGTCGTCGTTCGCGCCGGGGAGGTGCTGCTCATCCCCTCGAACGTTCCCCACAAGGCCGAAGCGCTCGAAGAAACGCTCGATGTCGATGTGTTCAGTCCGCCTCGCCAGGATTGGCTGGCAAAAACCGACGACTATCTGAGGCGCTGAGTGGATCTCGGACTTCGGGGCAAAATCGCAGTCGTAGCAGCCAGCAGTAAAGGACTCGGTCGCGCGATCGCCGAGGAGCTAGCTGCCGAAGGCGCCAATCTCGTCGTGTGCGCGCGCGGCGAGGCGGCGCTGCGGTCGACCGCTGACTGGATTCGCAAATCCTCAGGCGTCAAGGTCGTTGAGGTTGCAGCAGACGTATCCCAACAATCCGGCATCGACAAGGTCGCGCAGACAGCGCTCGACTCGTTCGGTAGAGTAGATGTGCTCGTAACGAATTCCGGCGGACCGCCCAGCGGAAACTTCGAGAGCTTCAGTCCGGAAATGTGGGAGAACGCGACACGTCTCCTCCTGTACAGTGCCGTCGGTTTGACGCGCGCACTCCTGCCGGGGATGAAAGCGCGCCGGTGGGGAAGGATTCTCAATGTCACCTCTATCGCGGTGAAACAGCCCATCGATGGGTTGATGCTTTCGAATAGCCTTCGTGCCGCGGTGACGGGTTTCGCGCGCACGCTCGCCAACGAGGTGGCCCCGTTCAACATCACCGTCAACAACCTCATGCCGGGATATACGCGGACCGATCGCGTCGAACAGCTCGCGCGCGCCAGCAGCGAGAAGACGGGCGCTTCCCTCGAAGAGTCGTACGCACGGTGGGAAAAGGAAATCCCAATGGGCCGACTTGGGGAGCCACGCGAATTCGCCGCGCTGGCCGCTTTCCTCGCGTCGGAACGAGCGAGCTATATCACGGGCAGCTCTATCGCGGTGGACGGCGGGTGGATTCGCGCGTTGATCTGATCCCGCTGCAGCGCGAGTAAACGCAATGGCCTCTCGCGACATCATGTATCCAGAGACGACTGGAGAAATGGTGTCCGCCGGTTCAGGCGCAGTACTGGTACAACCCTATATTGGGTATCGAATGTTCAGACGACGGAAACGGAGGCGCGCCGAGTTGATGGAGAAAGCGGCCCCGTTTCGCGACCGGGCGACCTATGCACTGGACGTGCAACTGGCCTCGCTGGCATCGGCGGGCGACGATGCGGCCTTCACCTCTTTGGTGACGCGCTTTCAGCCGGCCGTGTTTCGCTGGTCACTGACCTTCGCTAGCGATCCGGACGAAGCCGAAGACATCACGCAGGAAGTTTTCGTTCGCGTACATCGTCAGATCGGGAATTATCGGTCGGATGGACTGTTGGAAGCATGGCTGTACAGGATCACGCGTCGAACCGCGAGTCAGTTGCGACGCAAACGTGGTCGTCGCGGCCGTCTGGCGTTGTCGCCGGCCGCGCGTCCGGACCGCGAGGTCTACACCACTGACCCCGGCGGTCGCGTCGATCGACAGCGCGCTGCGGATATCATTCGCGAGCTTTTTGCCGAATTGCCGCGGCGCCAGCGCGAGATCTTTGATCTCGTCGATCTTCAGGGACTCTCTCCTGGCGAAGTCGCCGAGCGAACCGGTATGAGGCCGGTATCGGTGCGCGCGAATCTCTTCAAGGCGCGCAAAGCCATTCGCGACGGACTACTCGCGACTCATCCCGCTTACGGCGAGTTGTCGACATGAACTGTCGTGAATGTCTGGAAGAACTCGCCACCGGATCTCTGCGAGAGCTCACAGCCGAATCTGCCGTCTCGCGCCACGCCGCAAATTGTCCGGACTGCGGTCCGCTTCTCACCCAGCTGCGCGATCGGGAGTATCAGGCAGCGACGGTCCTCAATAATCTGCCGCCGATGAGTGATCCGATTGTCATGGCGGATAGCGCGGGGAGACTGGCGCGCCGCCGGCGGATGGGCGGAGTGGTGGTGACTCTGATGTCGATTGCACTTGGTATAACGATCTGGTTTGCCGCCGACACGATGATTTCCGATTTCGGCCATTCGCAATTCGGCGACAATCTCCGCACCGAAACGATTTCGCTTTCCTGCCTGACGCCGGAGCAGGCGGGAGAGGTCATTAGTCCATACGTCCGGTCACACGGCAGCAGTTATTACGTTGGGCCGCCGGGAGTTCCGGCTATAACGGTTCGTGCGACTCCAACCGAGCTTTCACAGGTGCGGACCCTGCTCAATGATTTCGATAAGGGTCGCCACGCGTCGTGTCACACTGACATGGCAACGACCTTCCGCCAACTCGACCGGCAGCTCCAGGAACTCCAGAAACTTCAACCGGTTCTCGCCGGCATGAAGCCAAATCCTGCGAAGCCCAAGCCCCAGACTTCAAAGCCCGCGAACCCAGACGATAAGTAGCGGTCGGCCGCGGCGATCCAACCCTTTCGCCGGCGCATCTGTCTGAACCATTACTCCGATGCGCCCGTCCAAAAATCGGCTGGTCGATCTCCAACCCGTTCGAGCATGAACTTTTTCCGTCCTCACCTCCCCGCCGCTTTTTGTGTGGCGTTCGCTCACGCCCTCGGCGGCCAGAATCCGACCTATCCGGCGCAGCAGGGCGCCTCGGCGCAGACCGCCAGTGATCAGAGGCCACAGACAGTCCTCGCCGCGCGCAACATGCGCGCGAGTCGGGCATCTGGCGCGATCAACATCGATGGCAAGCTTGACGAGCCGGCGTGGCAGGCAGCGGTGCCGTCCTCGGATTTCATGCAGAGCTACCCCAAGGTTGGCGGCACCCCCACTGACCGCACCGAGGTGCGCGTGCTCTACGACGATGAGGCGCTCTACGTCGGCATTCGGATGTTCGATTCGCGTCCCGACTCCATCGCGGCTCAATTGGCTCGACGCGATGCGTCCGGCATCTACTCGGACTGGGTCCACGTGATGATCGACTCGTATCGTGATCGTCGTACCGCGTGGCGCTTCTCTGTGAATCCAAAGGGCGTCCAGAAGGACGTGCTCGAGTACGACGATCGCGCGGGCGAGGATCTCAACTGGGATGCAGTCTGGCAGGTCGCCACGCGCATCGATTCCTCCGGCTGGGTCGCCGAATACAGGATTCCGTTTTCTCAACTGAGATTCGGAGGCGCTCCGCGCGGCGTCGAGCGCATTTGGGGTTTCCAGGTGATGCGCGACATCGCGAGACGGAACGAGCGCGACAGCTGGTCATCCTGGAAGACGACAGATCCCGGATTCGTCTCCAACGAGGGGGATCTCGCCGGCATCGTCGACATCCCCACTCCGCGACGCTTCGAGGTAATGCCTTACGTCAGCACCAAGCTGACACGCGCACCCGGAGATCCGGCGAATCCGTTCTACAAGGCCAACGACGCGAAGCCCTCCGCTGGAGCTGATCTCAAGTACGGATTGCCGAATGGGCTCACCCTTACAGCGACCGTCAATCCCGATTTTGGCCAGGTCGAAGTCGACCCCGCTGTCGTCAATCTTTCCGCTTACGAGACGTTTTTCCCGGAGAAGAGACCTTTCTTCATCGAAGGTGCGAACATCTTCAACATTGGCTCGATCCAGGGAGGACCGTCGTTCGGCAACCAGCAGATTTTCTACTCGCGCAGAATCGGGCGGCCGCCGCAGCGCTTCGTCAGTGGGCAATATGTCGACTCACCGGACGGCACAACCATCATTGGCGCGGGGAAGCTCACTGGCAAAGTCGGCGCGTGGACCGTCGGGCTGTTGAACGCGCTGACCTCTGAAGAGAGCGCCCGGGTTATCGATGCTTCGAGTGTCGAGTCGACGACACCGGTCGAGCCGCTCTCGAACTATTTCGTCGGGCGTGTGCGGCGCGACTACCGCGGCGGCGCGACGGTGTTGAGTATCGGTGGCACCGCAGTCAATCGCGACCTCAATGACGCCGTCTTCAAGAACTTGCTTCGCTCTAGCGCAGATGTCGGAAGCGTCGATTTCGAGAATCGCTGGGGTCGTCAGACGATAACGGGCGCGTTCTCGCGGTCGCTGATACAAGGCTCGCGATCGGTGATCAGAAATGCCCAGCTTTCCAGCGCTCGCTACTATCAGCGGCCTGATGCCGACTACCTCGAAGTCGACTCGACGCGAAATTCGCTCGACGGTTACTCGGCAAAGCTCGGTTACAACCTGTCCGGAATCTGGTCGTACTCGCTGACACTCAAAGACATCAGTCCGGGTTACGAAGTGAACGACCTCGGCTTCATGGGCCGTGTCGACTATCGCAACGTCGGCATGGGCGGCTCGTACAACAACCAGACTCCAGGCAAGCTGTTGCGGGGTTATCAGTTGTTCGCGGGGACCAACCACGCGTGGAACCATGGCGGCAACAAACTGTGGACCAGCGTTTTCAATCAGATCACGCTCAACTTCAACAACCTCTGGTCGTTCTACACCGGCGGTGAGTACGATCCGAGCGCGATCGACGATCGCCTTACTCGCGGCGGCCCACTCGGCCGGCAGCCCACACAATGGGGCGGATGGTTCGAGCTCGACTCGGACACTCGACCGGTGCTCTCGTACATTTTCACCGGCAACTATTTCGGCGATGAGAAGCGCGGCTATAGCAAGGACATTGGGGTTGGAGTCGTAATTCGCCCGAGCTCCTCAGTGCGAGTGTCAATCACACCGGACCTGACCCGCTTTCACAACACCATCCAGTTCGTGCAAAGTACCGGTGACCCGTTAGCGGCGAACACCTTCGGCCGACGCTATATCTTCGCGGACATTTATCAGACCACCTTGTCGGCGACCACACGCGTCGAATGGACGCTGACTCCAATGCTTTCCTTCCAGATGTACGCGCAGCCGTTCGCGTCGGCCGGTAAGTACAAAGGCTTCAAGGAGCTCGCGCAGCCGGCAACGCAGAACTACCTCGTTTACGGAGTGGATAACGGAAGCACGGTAACCCCGGTCACCGACGCACAGACTGGCAACACCACGACGTACACGGTCGATCCCGATGGAGCAGGCGCGGCACCTTCGTTCAGCATCGACAATCCGGATTTCCGCACCCATTCGCTGCGCGGCAACGCTGTCGTGCGCTGGGAGTATCGTCCCGGTTCAGCGATCTACCTCGTGTGGCAGCAAGAGCGTAGCGATTTCCTCCCCTTTGAAGGCGACTTCAGACCGCGCCGGGAGACAGCCGCAATCTTTGGGCGGCCGAGTAATGTCTTCCTCGTCAAGGCGAGCTACTGGTTCGCGCGCTGAAACGCTGTTGACTCGCTGAAGTTGCGAAAACCGAAACGGGGTGAAATAATGTTTTCGCCCCGTTTTTTCTTTCCACCCAGAAACCACCCGATTCCATGCGCGCCAGCCTCCTCGTTGCCGCCACGCTTTGCGTCGTCACCGCTTGCTCCGATCGCATCAATCCTTCTGACGCGCTTAATGCCCCCGACGCCCTCCGACTGTCACAGGCAACCACGGGTGGGCCGACTGTCGGTAATGTCGTCAACGTCACCAACGACACGACGGCGCAGAACGAGACGCCTCTCGCTGTGAATCCGCTCAACCCGCAAAACCTCCTCACCGGCAATAACGATTGGAATTACAACGATGGCTGCGGAGTGAACGCCTCGTTCGATGGCGGCAAGACGTGGACGAAGACGTTGCCAAGCGGATTCATTCCGGGAGTAACGCGCTTCACCGACGATCCGGACATACCCGGAACCGGCGACGGCGATTTCGGCGGCGACCCTGCCGCTGCATTTGCACCTGACGGCACTGCCTACTTCGCGTGCTTCAGCTACGACGGCACCAACACCATGCTCCTTCTCAGTCGCTCCACCGATGGGGGCAAGACGTGGTTGTCCGGCGCGCACGCTCTTCAGAGTGAGCCGCTGACCCTGGTTAGCGCGTTCAATGGGCAGGGGATCTCCAAAGGTTCCAACGGACAGTTTCCCGATCACGAGGCAATGTCCGTTGGCGCCGACGGAACGATCTATGTGACGTGGGCACAGTTTCATGGGTTCGGCTCGAATTCCCCGATCTGGATTTCAACTTCGAGTGACGGCGGCCGATCATTTTCGCGGCCAGTCAAAGTTTCGAGCGGTAACGTGCGGGCCGACCAGGATGCGCGCATTGTGACCAACGGCGATGGCACCGTCGCGTATGTCGTGTTCGATAACTCCATTCAGGGCGGCAAAGGCAGCGCGATGTACGTGAGCAAGTCGACCGATCGCGGCGCGACCTGGAGTGCGCCGATCCAGTTTGCGGTCTGGACGAATCCGGTGTGTCTGTTCCCGCCTTACTGCTTCAACATCAGCGGCGGCCAATTCCGCGGACCCGGATCCTATCCAGCGCCTGCCTTCAACGTTGCGAATAATCGGTTGTATGTCGCGTACGCCGACATCGATGTCGACGGTGTGGCTAAGATCTTTATCACCTCCGCCTCCGCCAGCGATTTGACGAAATGGAGCTCGCGCAGCGTGATCGCGGCGGTCCCGCGAGGTGATCGCTTCGCGGCCGAGCTCGGCGCCGCGCCGAACGGTCGCCTGGATGTCGCGTTTTACGATCGCAGCTATAGCGGAAACGCCTTGGTCGATCTCACCTACGCAACCTCCACCGACTTCGGCGCAACGTGGACCTCGGCGCGCGTAACCAGATCAGGATTTGATCCCTCCGCCTACGGTGTACCGGACGGAGCCGGCATCCGGCCGTTTATTGGTGATTACAACGGCATCGTCTCATTATCGTCCGGAGCGGGCATGACATGGACGGGTCCGGGTCGAACCTTTGGTCGTCTGCCGACGAATCTCGAGATCTACTTCGCGAAAACAACGCCCTGACGGGAGGGCGTCGGGTTGCGATCTGCTGACAGCCGCTGGGCAGCGGCTGCTCGTATATTTTTCAGAGTAATGAAAGTGACCAGCGGTTGGATCGAACTATTCGACTGACGATTCAGATCGCGGTGGTTGCTGCGGTCGTCGTCGCGTTACCGTACAAGCTGTTCGAGCTGGATCGGTACTTCGTACCGAAGGAGCTGGTGCTCAATGCCGCCGCATTGATCATCGCTGCCGCGCTCGTGATCAAGCGAAGAGCGCTGCGTTTCGACCTCGTCGACGGCTTGATAGCGCTTTTTCTTCTCTGGAGTGTCGCGTCCGCGATCTTCGCCAGCAATCACTGGGTTGCCCAGCGATCAGTCGCAATCAGCATTTCCGGAGCAATCGTCTTCTGGGGCGCGCGCTCGGCGGCGCCCGGGTCCTATCGACAGATTCTTGTTGCCTGTGGGCTGGCGACAGTGTGCGCGGCTGCCTTGTCTTTGGCTCAGGCATACGGGCTCGACACTGAATATTTCAGCACCAATCGCGCGCCGGGCGGGACCTTCGGCAACCGGAATTTCGTCGCCCACATCGCCGCGATCGGACTACCGACGCTGGCGTGGTGCACCGTCACTGCCCGGCGTCAGCTGGGAGCGCTTCTTGGATCGCTCGGCTGCGCACTGGTGGGTGCCGCGCTCGTCTTATCGCGCTCTCGAGGAGCTTGGCTTGCGGTGGCGGCATCGGCCGTCGTGCTCCTCATCCCGCTCATCGCGTCGCGGAAATACTGGCGTGGGCAACTCGTCGGGGGCCGTTTCGCCAGGCTGACATTGGCAGCGGCGATCGGCGCAATGGTAGCGATCGTTTTGCCAAACTCCCTCAACTGGAACAGCGAGTCGCCTTATCTCGACTCCGCGCGGGGCGTGATCGATTACAAGAAAGGCAGTGGTCGCGGGCGACTGGCGCAGTATCAGAATTCGCTTCGCATGGCGACGTCGAATCCCATCTTCGGTGTCGGACCTGGCAATTGGCCTGTCCAGTACGTGCGGTTCGCTCCTGACGGCGACCGTTCGCTGGCGGATGATGGAATGACCGCGAATCCGTGGCCGAGCAGTGATTGGGTAGCGTTCATTTCGGAGCGCGGATTCATACCAACACTGGCGCTGCTGGCGGGGTTCGTCATTCTGTTTTTCAGCTCGTTGCGGCGTTGGTCCGAGCTCGAGGTTCCTGACGCGGTTCTTGCGCAGTGTGTGCTCGCGGGCACAATCGTGGCGACGCTCGTCGTGAGTGCATTCGATGTCGTCCTGATACTCGCCGCGCCTTCGCTGCTGGCCTGGAGCATATTAGGCGCGACGAGCGGGCTCCGACGAGGCGTCAAGGACGTCGAAGTTTCGTCGCGCGCTCTTGGAGTTGCTTCCGTCGCGCTCCTGTTTGCTTCGCTCGTTGCGGTCGCGCGTAGCGTGACTCAAACGATCTCGATGACCGCAGTCGGGCGCGGCGGTCTCACCGCGGGTTGGGTGGAAGGAGCGAACTGGGATCCCGGTAGTTACCGCATAAACTACCGCGTCGCGGAGCTGTATTCGCGGCGGGGTCGGTGCTCCATCGCGCGCAGTTATGCGCGTCAGGCGGTCTCGTTGTTTCCCCACTCGCCACAAGCGAAACGCATCGCCCGCTACTGCGACTGACAAAAAAGAGCATCACCTATCCCGCCAGTGCCGCGCTCCTTTACTTGCGCGATGCCGCTGCAGGGCAGAAAAGGGCGATTACCTAAAAAAAATCCCACTGCCGGGAGGAGTGGGATTCGAGATACGAGTCGGGGCGACTGGATTTGAACCAGCGACCTCCTGCTCCCGAAGCAGGCGCGCTACCGGGCTACGCTACGCCCCGAAAAAGACAAATAAAGCCCTCAGATCGAGGGCGAACGACACACTATAACATGCCCGGCTGTTCGACGGGAGCCCGACTTTCCGGATCGATTTGCACGCTGCAAAACACATCGCATTTCGCGAAAACCGGTGCTAAGGTCGCACATTTGTGATATACCTAAGCTATTGTCAACACGGCACTTAATTGACTTCAAATGAATCGAAAATGAACCACATTTTTGCGTTGCAATTGCCACCAGAGCCGCGTCTTTAGCGCAGAACGGACAGCTTGAATTCCAACCCCTTTTTGGCTGTCGATACACAGTTAACTCGGAGCTTTTTTTCAATGAACGCGACCCGTTTTGTACTGGCCGCGATGGTGCTTGGAACTGCCATCGGCGCAAACCAGGCAAATGCGCAGTGCAGTGGCAACGCTGGCAGCTGTAACTCAACCAACACCGTTTCTGCTACGGTTAACGCCCTGGTCAAACTGGGGATGAGTGCCGCAACCACAACGCTTTCTTCGCCCACGGCGGACCAGATCGAAGTCGGTGCGAACCTCGCCGATGCCGGCCCGACCTTCACCATCAAGGCGAACCGCAGCTGGACGCTGAACATCAAGACCACCAACGCTTCAAACTGGACGTATGTCGGAACGAACAGCGGTACCAAGCCGATCAGCGATCTGACCTGGTCCAATGCAGTAGCTGGAACCTATGTCGGCATCAGCAACACGGACGCGCTCTTCCTTTCCGGAGCAGCTGCGACCAACGGTGCGCCCGCCCAGGTGTTCTTCAAGACGGTTTGGGCTGCAGGCTTTACCCAGCCGAGCAACGCGCCGGGTACGTACAGCATGCCGGTCGTCTTTACTCTTTCGGCGCCGTAAGTCGGGCGACGACTTCAGCAAATCAAACGCTTTACTGAGGTATATATGATTCGCACCAAGAAAGGCTTCACCCTGATCGAACTTCTTATCGTCGTCGTGATCATTGGTATTCTGGCGGCGATTGCAATTCCTAAATTTGCCAATACGAAGGACAAGGCTTACGTCGCGCAGATGAAGTCTGACCTTCGTAACCTCGCGACCTACGAAGAGCAGTACGCTGCCGACAACGGTGGAGCATACTTCGGTGGGACAGCGACGATGGCTGCGCCTCTCCAGGGGTTCACACCGTCGCAGAACGTGACGATTGTTGTAACGAACGTTGCCGGCCCGCCACCTTCGTGGAGCGCGACCGCTACGCACTCGCAGTCTGCCAAGACCTGCGACATGACCAACGGTGTGATTACCTGCGCGTAATCGGCCTGATTTGATAGATTGAAAAAGGGAGCGTCTGGCGACGCTCCCTTTTTCGTTTATCCCGGCAGTCTTTTCGATTGCTCGGACTGCAGTCGCGCTGTGAAGCGTTGCGACTCCGATATCCGCTCGACCTCGACCGCGATTGCATCAACCGCCGCTTCGATTTTCTCGAGCCTGCCGCTGATGTTCGACAGCTCACGCGGTGGCACCGGCCTCGGCTCCAGCCACTTCGTGATCAGGCGAACGATCGGGAAGCCGAGCACGAGCGTCACCAATCCGGGGACAACCCAGGAAAAGACTTCGTGAATTATGAGGTTCGGATCTGGCGGCATCTAATGTCGACTCGCGGTAGTGGCGTATTCCTCTACGCAATCAGCAGTTTCACGTTTCAAAACGTAGCTGTAACGGCAAACGAATTGCACGATTGCGAGTGAAAGCGCAAGCTCATTCAAGCTCGGAGGATCAGTTGATTCGCCTCGTCAGCAGTTGCCTTCTTGTCATCGCAGTCTCCGCCGCATGTGAGAACAGCACTGACCCATTGTTAGGCTTTCCTGGCGGGGGCGGCGGAGCGGTGACTCAGGCCGAGGCATCCGGAAGCTGGTCTCTCTCGCTCACCAAGACAACGACGCTCGCATGCTCAGGTGCGGTTCTCGCTGACGGCAGTCTCATCGTTCTCAATCTCACAGTTCAGAGCGATGGCACAGCGGCGACTACGAGTACGTGGCGCAACCCTTCCTCGGGCGCCCAGCTTCCGCTCACCGGTACAGTCAGCTTCACTGACGGAACGACCGACCTGGTCCTGAGTGGGGGCGGTTCGACGGCGATGGAGGTCCGCGGAACGATCTCGAGCGCGGGCACTTTCAACGGAACCATCACCGATCCGGCTCCCGGCTTTACGCCGGTGTATGGCACCAGCGGCTGCCAGTACAACGCACCAGGTAGTAAGGGCTAGCGCTAACTCGCCGAGCATCCCCGCCGAAAACCCGACATCTTTCCGGCAACGGGAGCGTTTGATGAAAGCAAAAGACGTTGTTTACCTGAACGGCGAATTTTTTCCGCGGGCTGAAGCACGCATCTCGGTAGAAGATCGAGCGTTCGTGTTTGGCGACGGTGTTTACGAAGTTCTGCGCGCGATCAACGGGCGGTTATTCGCGACCAGGTTTCACAACGATCGCCTTAGACGAAGTCTCGACGGCATTCGCATTTCGCTCGAGGAGTCGGACTCGCCCGAGCGCTTCACCGAGATCGGTAGCCAACTCCTTCGTGAAAACGGTTTGATGGAAGGAGAGGCGACCGTTTACATGCAGGTGAGCAGGGGAGTCGCGCCGCGTCTACACAATTTCCCATCGCCGCCGGTGCCACCGAGTGTCTACATCTCGGTTTCACGCTTCAAGCCGTACGCGGAGCTGGCGCAAACGGGCGCGAATGCCATTTCGCATCCTGACCTGCGGTGGGGACGCTGCGATTTGAAGACGTTGAACCTGCTCCCGAATGTGCTCGCAGCGCAGACGGCAAAGGAGCGCGGCGCGTTCGAGGCGATGCTCATTCGCGACGGCGTGGTGACGGAAGGCGCTAAGACCAACTTTTTTGGCGTGGTCGATGGGTCGCTGCGCACGCATCCGTGCGACAACCACATCTTGCCGGGCATTACTCGTTCGGTCCTTCGTGACCTCGCCGATGGTCTCGACATCGATCTCGAAGAGAGTCCGATAAAAGTTTCCGAGATCCCCCGGCTCAGCGAGCTCTTCTTGACCGGCACCACGACCGATGTGATGCCGATCGTCAAACTCGACGACCGTCCCATAGGAAACGGAAAGCCCGGCGAGCTCACTCGTCGCCTGCAAAAGGTGCTGGCAGATAGTCTCTCGTCCGGCTAAGTTTCGGCTCGTTACGCGCCAGTAGCTCAGTTGGATAGAGCAACAGCCTTCTAAGCTGTGGGTCGGGGGTTCGACTCCCTCCTGGCGCGCCAAGCGATCGAAGCGCCGTTAGCTCAATTGGCAGAGCAAATGACTCTTAATCATTAGGTTGTAGGTTCGATTCCTACACGGCGCATGACCAATGATTGAGGTTCTCGATTAGAAGCCGTCCGGTATTGCCGGGCGGCTTTTTTTTTGGCGCCAGCGCTCATTGCCAGTGCAAAATCTGTAAGCGGCGGGACAGGAATTCCGTGAAGAGGCTTGGCCGTCCGGTACCGGCTGTTCGCCGCTAACGACCAGACCCAAAAAAAATTCGTACTTGACAACCTAAAATTCGCGCCGTAATAGAGTGTGTCCCAAGTCCATAGTTTCGCGTTGCCTGACCAGGCGACGCGTTTTGCGCTAGACAGAATTTCACCCGATTCCGTCTCGAGGAGAGTCGTACGCGGCTGCTTCATTCGTTCGCCCTGCTCCTGGTAATTGACTTGTGGGTTGCTGCCACGCCCGGTCGCGGCGTTGCTCAGAATTTGTCCTCCACGCGACCGACCGCCGCCGACCCGATCTATCTGGTCGTGCGGAGCGACGATGGCGGGATGAGCCACAGCGTCAACATGGCGCTCGAGAAGATCATCTCCAGCGGCATTCCGGTTTCCGTTTCGGTGATGTTTCCAACCCCGTGGCATCAGGAGACCGTCGACATTCTCAGGCACCATCCGGAAGTGTCGGTCGGTATTCACCTGACGCTGAATTCCGAATGGAAGAACTATCGCTGGGGTCCCATTCTTGGTCGTACTGCCGTTCCATCGCTGGTCGATGCGGACGGCTATTTTTTTCAGAGCGTAGAAGCCCTTCACCGCAATAATCCCAACATCGGTGAGGTGGAGAAAGAGCTGCGGGCGCAAATCGAGCGGGCGCTGCATTCCGGGTTGAAGATCGACTATGTCGATTATCACATGGGTGCCGCGGTCAGCTCGCCGGAGTTTCGCGCTCTTACCGAGCGGCTTGCCAAGGAGTATGGTCTCGGCATGTCGCAGTATTTCGGCGAGACCAGAGGGAATCCCCAATACGATGCACTCCCACCTTACAAGGCTGACAGCCTTGTGGCGATGATCGCTCGCCTCAATCCGGGGATCAACCTCGTGGTAACGCATGTTGGGATCGACAACGCCGAGCTGGGCGCGTTGGTCGACATGAACACCGACGGTGCGCTCCCCGACATGAGCAAGAACCGTCAGGGTGAACTGGATGCGATCACATCGCAACGCGTGCGCGATGCCCTCAAAGCGCGCGATGTACGACTCATCACGTATCGCCAGCTGATCGCGATGAAAGGTCTGGGCTCAATGCACAGACCGGAGTCAACCAACTGATGGTAGCAACTGGGAGGAAGACCATGGAGAGGAAGTCGTACGGAAGTAATGCGGTCCGTAATGGACGCTGGCGCGTCATCTGCGCAGCCGCGCTGAGCTTTGCTCTGGCGCTGGTGCTCAGCGGGACTGCATTCGCGCAAAACGTCGCGGTGACTGGAACCGTGACATCGACGGGCGGCACGCCGTTGCCGGGCGTCACGGTACGCGTTCAGGGTTCTGATGCGCGGACCATGACGGATGCCAGCGGCAAGTATCGCATCACAGCGCCATCAGACGCTGTGCTCACCTTCTCACTCGTCGGACAGCGTCCCGTCCAGACGACTGTCGCCGGACGTGGTACAGTAGACGTCACGATGGCGCAGGTGCCATACCTCGAGGAAGTCGTCGTGACGGCGTACACCGAGCAGCGCCGCGGTGACATCACCGGCGCCGTGTCGAGCGTCAATGTGGACAATGCCACTAAGCAGACACAGGCGAGCGTTCTGAAAGCGATGGACGCGACGGTGCCCGGCGTAACGGTTACGACCAGCGGCGCCCCCGGAGCGCGCAACACTGTCCGCATCCGTGGAATCAGCTCGTTTCAGAACAACGACCCGCTGTATGTCGTCGACGGTACCCCGGTTTCGGATTCATACCTCAACTTCCTGAACCCGAACGACATCACGTCGATTCAGGTGCTGAAGGATGCCTCCGCCGCTTCGATCTACGGTTCTCGTGCCGGAAACGGTGTGGTTCTGATCGAGACGACCAAGAAGGGCATTTCCGGCGCACCACAAACCACGTTGCGCTTCCGGACTGGTGTGCAGACGCCGGTGCGTGGTCTGGACGATATGCTCATTACCAACAGTCTTGACTTCTTCAAAGTTATCAAGGCTGGCTACGACAACGCGGGCGTGGCGCTCCCACCGTCGCTACAGGCGATCTGGGGCGATCCAAATAACCCGAGCGTTGCGCCATATACTTACGCACCGCCGGGCGCGATTGTCTCCCGGAATGCATTTGGTCAGATCACTGCAGTTGATCTCAACCAGTACTCGTATCCCAACAGCCTGATCGAAGTCGGCAGCCCAGGGACGAACTGGTGGAAAGCTGTCTGGGGTTCAGCTCCGGTCAACGACTACAACATCGATGTCAGGGGCGGCAGCGATGCCAATGCCTACACGGTGTCGGCCAACTACTTCGATCAGCAGGGAACAGCGGCATACACCGATTACCGTCGCGGAAGTCTCCGTGCCAACACCTCGTTCACTCGCGGCAAATTCACTTTCGGAGAGAACGCAGCGCTGTCGCTGGCCCGTCAGTACGGAGGCAGCGGCACTTTTGACGATACCAACGGTGAAGGCGGTGTACTCGGCAAGGACATTTTGACACAGCCGGTTGTCTCTGTGTACGACGCAGACGGCAACTTTGGTGGCGGCCGCGGAGTGCCAGGCATCAACAATACCAATCCGTTGCAGCAGGCATTCGCCCAGCGAGACAACACCACCAAATTCGGGTCGACGTTCGGCAATGCGTTTGCGAGCTACGACCTGCTTCCGGCGGTCACGGTGAAGACCAACCTTGGCTTTGACCTGCGGCAGAACAACTGGTCGGGCTTCAACGACATCACGCCCCAGAACAACGAAGCGAATTTCACAAACTCGATTTACGAGGGCGACTACAACCAGTACAACTGGTCGTGGTCGAACACGGCGAGAGCTCTAAAATCGCTCGGTCGAAGCAGTTTCGATTTCCTCCTTGGACAGGAAGCGAGTGGCGGCCAGTTCCGTCAGGTAGACGCGTCGATGGCGAGCCTGCTCAATTCGAATCTCGACTCGAGGTACGTGCAGGATGCATTGGGTGATCCGAGCACGAAGAACGTATCCAGCTTCGGCGGCAAGAACGCATTGCTTTCCGTTTTTGGAAAGATCGGATACAACTTCGCCGACAAGTACGTCGCGAGCTACACGCTCCGTCGCGATGGCTCGTCGAATCTCGCTCCGGGTCATCGGTGGGGTACCTTCCCGGCAGTCGGACTCGGCTGGCACATCAGTAACGAGCCATTCCTGTCCGGTAACAGATTCTTGTCGGATTTGATGCTTCGTTACGGTTGGGGCGTTACGGGTAACCAGAACATTCCTTCCGGACGCGTCGTTTCAACGTACGGTGGCGATCGCGGTGACACGTTCTACGACATCACTGGATCCAACCAGTCGATTATTGCCGGATTCCGGCAGGCTGCGCAGGGAAATCCGGATCTGAAGTGGGAAGAAAACCGGTCGACCAACGTTGGCGCTGACATGGTGCTTTTGAATGGCCTGTTCAACGTGGTCTTCGACGTCTACAATCGCAAAACCAACAACCTTCTGTTCGACCCCAGAACACCCGCGACAGCGGGTATCGCCAGCCCGCCGATCGTCAACATCGGTAAGATGCAGAACAAGGGCTTCGATTTCTCGATTGGTCACACCGCTTCCTGGTGGAACATCGCGTTTAACGGAAGCAAATACGCCAACAAGATCGTTTCAATCGATGGCGTTCAGGACTACTTCTTCGGACCAAACCCGCTGCGTGAAGGCCAGGCGGTCATCAACCAGGTTGGGCAGCCAATCGGCTCCTTCTACGGCTTGGTTGCGGATGGCTACTTCCGCGATGCAGCAGATGCGGCGGCTCACACGCCAGCCGGGAATTGCGGCTCTGGCACTCCCTGCCAGGACGGCGCAGCCCCCGGTCGCATCAAATTCAAGGATATAAACGGCGATGGTGTTGTCGACAATCTTGACCGTACCGTCATCGGCAGTCCGCATCCGAAGTTCACGATGGGTATCGATTTTGGCGCGCATCGCGGTAACTGGGATGCGAGCGCAACGATCTTCGGAACCTACGGAAACAAGATCTTCGATAACCAGAAGGACTTCTATGTCTTCCGTGACTTCCAGACCAACGTGTTGAAAGACCGACTCTCGGCTTCATGGTCGCCGACGAATCAGAACGCGAAGTATCCGATTCTGGATATCAACGACACTTATAGCGGCGTACCAAGCAGCTATTACGTGGAAGACGGATCTTATACCCGTCTGCGCAACGTCCAGATCGGCTACACACTGCCTGGCGCCGCAAGATACCTCTCCGGTGCGCGTGTGTACCTGCAGGGTGATAATCTCTGGACACATACCAACTATCCTGGCCTGGACCCAGCGATTCCGCCGGGCAACCAGACCGGTGCAGCTGGAGACATCCGCGACCAGTTCATGGGCGTAGACCGCGGATCGTATCCGACTAACAAGGTCTTCAGCTTCGGTGTTTCGACCTCTTTCTAACGCAGCTCACACAAGGATGAAGCAAACAATGAATTTCACTTCAAAAAACTCACTGCTCCGTAGTTCGGCGTTAGTGATCCTTGCGTCAGCTGCGCTGTACGGATGCAAGGACTTCTTACAGAACGCGGCGGAGCCTCAGGGAAGCCTGAACGCCAGTACACTGGCAAACAAGGCCGGCGTCGAGGGCAGCCTTATTGCCGCGTATCGCACTCTGGATTGTACGGACGCCACGTCCGGCAACTGGGGATGTGCTGTCAGCAACTGGGTCTTCGGTAGCGTTGCAAGCGACGATTCGTATAAAGGGTCGGACGGACTCGACCAGCCGCCGATCAACGACATCGAAGGGTATCACTGGGGCACTGGTTCGGCTGCCGAATACCTCAGCGTCAAATGGCAGCAAGTATATGAAGGAGTGGTGCGCGCAAATTCCACGATTCGGTTGCTGAAGCAGGTTGTCGCTGGCAGTCCGACCGCAATCTCTGTCGTGGATCAGCACGGCATCGAGGGCGAGGCGATTTTCCTCCGCGCTCACTACCACTTCGAAGCTTACCGGATGTGGGGCAACGTTCCGTACTATCGTGAAGATGATACGGACTTCCGCAAACCGAACGAGGATACGACGGCAGTTGTCGCTGACTTGTTGAAGGATCTCGATTCAGCGATCAAGCTTCTGCCGACGACTCCGCGGAACGGCCAAAAGGGAAGGGCGACGGTCTGGACGGCGAAGGCCTACAAGGGCCGCGTGCAGATGTACAGTCACGATTTCGCCGGTGCTCGTACGACCTTCCAGGATATCGTCACCAACGGCCCGTACTCTCTTGAGACAAGCTTCGACCGCGTCTGGTCGGCCTACTCGGATGCTCAAAATGGTCCGGAAACGATCTTCGCGTATCAAGCTTCATCACAGGACGGCGAGCCGAATGCCGCAAATGCAAATTACGGCGAGCGCCTGAACTTCCCGTACGCACCGAGCCACTTCCAGTGCTGCGGGTTCGATCCGCCGTCGATCAACCTGGTGAATTTCTTCAAGACCGACGCGGCAACCGGCCTACCACTCGCAGTCACATCACCGGCGACGTGGAATAGCCAGAACACTGCGTTCACCTCGGCGCAGAACACGACGCCTGTCGATCCGCGACTGGACTGGACCGTTGGTCGCGATGGAGTTCCGTTCAAGGATTGGGGCCCATACAGCGTCACGTGGGTTCGTGATCAGGCGAACGGCGGGCCGTACATGCCGAAGAAGATCATTCACGAAAAAGGCAGCGGCCAGGAAGCAACGGTTGGCTGGCAGCCGCAACAGCAAAGCTCGATCAACATCCACATTTTCCGGTACGCCGATCTGCTGTTGATGCTGGCTGAGGCGGATGTGGAAACGGGCAACCTTGCTGGCGCGCTGGCAATTGTGAATCAGATCAGAACACGCGCTGGCGTCACCGCGCAGGGTCCTGGTAATAGTCGAGCGGACATGGCGATTGCGCCGAACGACCCGAGAATTACCTGGGCGACGTATCGCATTGGGCTGTATCCGTCGTTCCCGGATGCGAACTACGCTCGTGAGGCTGTCCGCATGGAGCGTCGTCTCGAGCTGGCGATGGAAGGTCAGCGCCTGTTCGACCTGCGCCGGTACGGAATGACGTACGCGAAGTCGGTCATCAATGGTTATCTCACCGGTACGGGTGCTGCGCCATGGGGCAGCAACGGTGGGCGCGAGGACACGCGGCGAACCTACAAGACATCTGCCGAAGCTTTCGCAGATCGTCACCGGTTCTATGCGATCCCGCAGGACCAGATCGACGTCAGTAAGGTTGGTGGAAATGAAACACTGAAACAGAACCCGGGCTGGTAGTAGACGGGTAGAGGAAAAAGGGACGGCGAAAGCCGTCCCTTTTTTTGTTCCACCGTTTGAGTTAGCGGTGGCGGATCCGAAAGACCTGCAGGGAATCTGCTACGTTCGGCACGATGATCATCTCACCGGCTGGCGTTCTCAACGGCGTCAGGCCTGACGCGTCGCGTGGAGCAACAAGGCCGCTCTCGGCGGGGGAGACTGCGAAGAAATGGCCTTTCCCGTCGCCCCTCAGCCACAGTCCGTTGCTGGCGTCCGCTCGCGGAGTATTAGGCTCCGTCTCATACAAATTGCCAGCGACGACGAGATCGAGGTGACCGTCGCCGTCGACGTCACGGACGAGAATCCCTTTCACCGGTGAGATCTGAGCCGCGCTCGGCAGATTGGTCATGCTGAACTTTCCACCTCCATCGCTGTGAAGGAACACGCTGGCGAAAGTATCGACCTCGTAATGGAGCGAGTGCTTCAATTGATCCTGACCGAAAAGCTGCTCCAGTGTTGCCGCGGCGAATGTACCAAAGGTCGGGAATTTTATTGACGTGGTGTAGACATCGCGGCCGAGCGGCGACATTCCGGCAAAGGAGTAGGACGTGCCATTGATTCTGGCGGCGAGCACCACGTCGGTTGTCTGATTGCCGGTGAAGTTTCTGGCGTAGACTTCGAACGTTGTGTCCTTCGATGTCGTGTAGGTGTAGTTCAAGCCCAAGTTGCCTACGACGATGTCCGGGCGGCCGTCGCCGTCAAAATCGCCGGTTGCAATGCTGAACCACCACCCGCGATCGGAGGGAAGGCCTGTCGACGAAGTCACGTCAGTGAAGCGATTACCCTCATTCTTCAGGAACTGAATTGGCGCCCACTCGCCGACCGTCACGAGGTCGAGTCGTCTATCGCCATCGAAATCGACCCACGCAGCGTCGGTAATCATTCCGCCGGGGTTGACCAGCATCGGGGCGATTTGCGGGGTGACGTCGGTGAAGTGGCCGCCACCATCATTGCGCAGGATGTAGCTCCGCGTCGGATACGGGTACTTGCGCGGCATCAACCGACCACCGACGAACAAATCCGGACGCCCGTCGCCGTTGTAATCGCCAACGCGAACAACGCCTTTGCTGGTTAACATCTCGGGCAGCGCGTCGACGGCTCTGGCAAACCGCCCACCACCCTGATTGATGTAAAGATGATCCTGCAGCAGCGGTGACCCGTTTGGCTGACTGTAGCTGCCGTTTGCCACGTAGAGATCGAGCTTACCGTCTCCGTTGGCATCGAAGAACGCCGCAGACCACGCATCAAAAGCCTTGTCTGCTTCCCATGGCTGCCCTCGACTCGACTCAACGAAGCTGCCGTTCTTTTGCTGAATGAACAGCTTGCCGGCGGTGCCGGGACTCCCGCCGATGAAGATGTCGTCCAGGCCATCGCCATTTACATCTCCGACGGCGAGGGCCGGCCCATGCGCGGACACCAGGTACGGAAGCAACGGCTGAATGCTGAAGTCGGATCGAAACGCGGGGGATTGTTTATAGGTCACTCCTGGTAGCCGAACTTCGTCGAACCACCTGCTCGCCGCCGTGCCGAATGTTTGGAGCGCCGGTGGAATTCGTGTGGGCTTCAAACCGCTCTGCTTCACAATCAGCATTTGGTCGACGGGAACGTTGGTCAGCAGCTGACGACGTCCATCGGGCCAATCGATCTCGAGAGTGTCGACGCGAGCAGCTTTGCCGAGTCCAATGTGAAGTCGCGAATCCATCGACGACATGAAGCCGCGGTACGGCGAATCGTAGAGGTATTGCTTTTTCCCGGCAGCAGTCACGATGACCTGCGCGCCGATGCCCGCTGTGAGCTGCCGCGGTAATTCTCCGTCGAGTTTCAGCTCGAGATAGTGATCCGCATCGCTCGCCGGAAGCACGTTCTCATACACGAACGCTGTTCCATTGATGTTGTTGACGACCAGATCGAGTTTGCCGTCGTTGTTTAAATCAGCGTATGCCGCACCATACGAGAGCGATGGCTGATCCATTCCCCACGGCCTGGTCTTGTCGGTGAATGTCAGGTCACCATTGTTGCGGAAGATGAAGTTCGTGAATTCGTAGGCAGGAAGGTCGCGCAGCATTCGCCTCGCGACCTGGTTGTTACCGCTCCGCATCGCGCTCGCCGCCGGAGCCATGTAGTCGAGATCGTTGACTGCCTTGGGATATCCGTTACCGATGAAAATGTCCTTGTTGCCGTCATTGTCGAAATCGGCGAAAAGGGCGCTCCAGCTCCAGTTGGTTGCCGACACTCCTGCGAGGCGACTTATCTCGCTGAAGATCGGCAAGCCGTCTGGCGTGAGGCCGTTGTTGAGCTGAAGCGAGTTCTGGGAGTAATCGATCCTGTAGCCGCGGCGATGAGCCTCATCGAGCGCGCTCATCGTCGTGTTGCCGCTGATTCGCTTTCGTCGCTCAAGATCACTCGGCAGCATGTCCACCTGGATCACGTCCTCCCGGCCATCGTTGTTGAAATCCGCGATGTCGACTCCCATACCGGCCTGACTGGAGTGCTTGAGTGATTTGCCGGCAATGTTCGAGAACGTTCCGTTGCGATTATTCAGGTACAGGACGTCGTTCGGCATTCCGTCGTTCGACACGTAAATGTCTGGCCAGCCGTCGCCATTCACGTCGCCGATTGCGACACCGAGACCGTAGCCCGGGTCTCGCAGAATTCCTGCCTTCTCGGAGACGTTGGTGAAGTGACCTGGCTTTCCACCCGGGCAATCGTTGTGATAGAGTTGGTTGAAACTTCCGGGAGTCGAATCGCGGCCCGCGATCGGATGACTGGCTACTCCGCGCGTGAAATCCCTGGGAGAATTATTGAGCAGAAAGAGGTCAAGGCAGCCGTCACGGTCGTAGTCGAGGAAAGCGGCGTGAGTCGTAAAGCCCGTATCTGCGATTCCATATTTTGCGGCTTCTTCGGTGAACTTGCCGTTGCCGTTGTTGACAAAGAGCAGGTTCGCCTTGTCCTCCGACTTCGTGTGCTCGGGACCTGACACCGATACGTAGATGTCGAGCAGTCCGTCACCATTGATGTCGACCATGCTGGCACCCGTCGCCCAGCGCGTTGTCGCTACGCCCGCCGATTTGGTGATGTCCTCGAACTTCATCCCGCCTTTATTCCGGTAAAGGCGGCTCGACACCATGTTGCCGCTGAAGAAAATGTCTGGCAATCCATCGTTGTCGATGTCGCCCACCGCGACGCCGGCGCCGTTGTAGATGTAGACGTCGGTCTGAACGTTGAACGAATCAGTGGCCGTAATCGTGTTCGCGAAGTCAATGCCTGTTTCGCTCGGCGTAAGCAGCTTGAACACCGGCGGTTCAGATCCGCGAGAGCACGCGCTGATCAGCAGGAGAAGCGGGAGGAAAAATGCCGGCTTCGGATAATGCGCCGTCAGCAACCGCCGAGTATTTTTTGGCATGGCCCAACAATATTTATCTCGCGTCATCAACCTGATAGGTGATGGATCACAGCGCCTCTGGACGATCGACGAATCTGAGGCTCGGCGCCGGTTGCTCGCTAGTGATGCTGACGCGGTATTAGGAATCGACGGCTCGTTTGCATTGGTCGTTCAGGACGGTGAGCGTGTGCTGCTTGCGCGCAGCCTCGATCGGCCCCTCCGATACTTCCTGGCGAAGGCTGTCGATGGACCGGCGCTGATTGTCGCAGAAAGGATCGACGAGATTGCCGCCGAGCTGGATCGGCGGGGATGGCGCGACCAGTTTCATCCGTCGTACACCCGCATGGTGCCCGCGCACCATGTCACTACGTTGCGGCTTATCGGCTGCCCGGATCCGAATCCGGTCTACCGTCGTTTCTTCGATCCGGCGCGGGGAACACTGCCGCCCGACCTCGACATCATTGGCCGACGCTATATCGAGGCTCTTTACTCGGAAATTCGCCGCTGGCTCAAGGTGCAGGATAGATCGGCGCCCATCGGCGTACCGTTCTCCGGTGGCGTCGACAGCGGCTCGGTGTTGCTCTGTTTGTACAGGGCGATTCTCGACGAGGGTCAGTCTCCCGCACGTCTCAAGGCATTCACCCTTTCCATCGATGGGGAAGGAGACGACGCCAGGCAGGCGCGGGAGTTTCTGCAGCGCACCGACCTCGAGATGCTGGGGGAGGTCGTCGAGGTTGACTCTTCGGTGCTCGATCCGTTGCGTGCGATCTCGGTTATCGAAGACTACAAACCGCTGGATGTCGACTGCGCGGCGGTGAACCTGGCGCTCCTCTCGTTCATCAGGGAGCGCTACTCCGATTGGAAGCTGCTCGTAGACGGAGATGGTGGCGACGAGAATCTCAAGGACTACCCGATCGAAGCCAACAGCGAGCTCACCATCCGCAGTGTGGTCAACAATCGGATGCTTTATCAGGAAGGGTGGGGGGTCGAATCCATCAAACACTCGCTCACCTACTCGGGTGGTTACAGTCGCGGCTGCGTGCGCGGCTATGCATGCGCTCGTGAATTCGGCTTCACCGATTTCAGTCCCTACACCAGGCCGTCGGTGATCGCAGTCGCGGAGGCGATTCCT
>Ga0075436_100000294_pt1 | contig 31712 bp, 27 predicted proteins | sample RhiMethybrSRZTD5_FD_75303 | JGI IMG/M metagenome (GOLD analysis project Ga0075436, IMG submission 75303) | Populus rhizosphere microbial communities from Tennessee, USA - Rhizosphere MetaG P. TD hybrid SRZTD5 | ecosystem: Host-associated > Plants > Roots > Rhizosphere > Soil | place: USA...
GAGCACTACTTTCCAAGCGGGTTGGTGGCGGACCGGCGCGGGCTGGGTGACACGCTGGTTCAGACCGATCGGCTGACGCCCAATCACCTTGGAGCCGCCTTGGGCGCTCAGCCGTCGAATGATTGGCAACTCGAGACTGCGCTCGCTGAACTGAGGCAGTTGATCGAAGCCGATCTCCAGGAAGCGTTGAAACAACAAGCGGCAGCCTTCGCAAAGCGCAACGCGTTGACTTCGTTGCGCGCCCGCCAGCAGTACGCTTCGGCGCTTGCGTTCGGTGACGCAGGCATGTTCAGCCAGGACCCGTCACTGTCTGACCTTTTGCTGAGCAAGAACAAGCAAAACGCGCAACCCATTCTCAGCTCAACTGAGGCAGACGTAGCTTACGCGTTCGGCGATTAATAACAAATCGGTAATGAGCGAAAGGAACAAGTGCAAGTGAATCTTCGGAAGGTAGTCACGGTAATAGGAACACGCCCCGAAGCGATAAAGATGATGCCCGTCGTGCGCGAGCTCAACAATCGCAGCGAACTGTTCGAGCATACGCTCGTCGCGACCGCACAGCATCGTCAGATGCTCGATCAAGTCCTGTCAGTCTTCGGAGTCTCGCCCGACATCGACCTCGGATTGATGCAACACGATCAGACGCTCGGCGGATTTGCTTCTCGAGCCCTCGCATGTTTGTTTGACCTGTTCGGACAGCTCAAACCTGACTGCATTCTGATTCAGGGTGACACGACTACCGTCACGATCGCGGCCCTTGCTGCTTTCTATCAGGGCGTAAGCGTAGGCCACGTTGAAGCGGGGCTCCGCTCGTTCGACAACAAGAACCCTTTTCCCGAAGAAATGAATCGCCGGCTCGCCGGCTGCCTGTCCGGCATGCATTTCGCGCCAACCGAGCGCTCGCAGATGAACTTGTTGCGTGAAGGCGTACATGCGGACAATATCTTCGTCACCGGCAACACAATCGTTGATGCGTTGAGGTCGATTCCGCTTGACGGCGAATTCGAAGACTCACGGCTCTCTTCGATCGACTTCGATCGCAAGCGAGTGCTGCTGGTCACCGCTCATCGAAGAGAGAATCACGGCGAACCGTTGCGAAACATTTGCTGGGCGCTCAAAGAACTCGCGCGAGACTTCGACGACGTTGAGATCGTCTACCCCGTTCACTTGAATCCCAACGTCCGCTCGATCGTGCGCAGCGAGCTAGGCGATGTGCCGGGCATGCATCTGGTTGATCCGGTCTCCTACAATGACTTGCTCCGACTGATGAGTCGCTGTCATCTGATCCTGACCGACTCGGGAGGCATTCAGGAAGAAGCACCCTCGTTCAACAAGCCGGTGCTTGTGCTTCGAGAAACGACCGAACGTCCTGAAGTGATCGAAGTGGGCGCGGGAAGAATTGTTGGCACGGACACCAACCGAATTGTAAGAGTCGCGTCGCAACTTCTCACCGACGATCTCGAATACGAAGCGATGAGCTCCGCGGAGAATCCCTTCGGCGACGGTCACGCCGCGGCAAGGATCGTCGACATTCTCGAACAACGTTTGTGCGGGGTGTTCATCCGCGAGGATGTTGCGGAACTCAGCTACGCGTCGGTTTAACGCGATTCGAATGGCGGACGGGGACTCACTCGCTGAACTTAACTCCAGCGTAAAGGCGTTCTAGGTTTTGAATAACCACGCATTCGAACTCGCAACTCCGTGAGTGTCATATCCGCCCGCGATCAGAACCTGTCCGTCCGCGAGGAGCGTCGCCGTCGAGTAGAAGCGCGGCGTATCCATCTGACCATTCACAAGCTTAAAAGAGCCCGTCCGGTTGTCGTAGACTTCGCAACGCTCGCCTCCACCAGCGATGAGTATCTCTCCAGACTTAAGCCGCGCGACTGCTTCCGTAATCTTGAATCGAGCGGTGCTCATATTTCCTGCAAGCCTGAAGGTGTGTTTAGCTGTGTCGTAGATTTCTGCGCTGACGTATTGGCCTCGCCAATCGCGACCATCTGAACCACCGAGGATAAGCGCGTTACCATCGGGCAGCAACTCTGCGGCGTGTTTGTAGCGGGCAATCGCCATCGATCCTGTGGTGCTAAAGGAGCCAGTAGCCGGATCGTAGAGCTCAGCGGTTGCCAATGGTTTTTGATAATCACCTCCGCCCGTGATCAGAACTTTACCGCTCGGCAACAGCGTAGCTGTATGCATCGTGCGCCCCGAACTCATGTCACCGGTGCGGGAAAACTTGCCGGTGCCGGGTTCGTAGACTTCCGCGCTTGCAAGCGCTGAGCTAGCTTCGCCACCCACGATAAGCACCTTGCCGTTTGGCAGCAGCGTTGCTGTAAAGTCTCCTCGCCTGGAAGCCATGTTGCCGGTCGGCGTAAACGTGTCAGTTGCCGGATCGTACACTTCAGCGCTATCCAACGAGCCGCTGCCATCAAAGCCGCCGGCAATGAGAACCTTTCCGTTCTGAAGCAACGTAGCTGTGTGACCTACACGCCGAGCGCTCATACTGTGCGCAAAATTGAAAGAACCTGTGGCGGGCGAATAGAGCTCGACGCTACTGAAATAGGTTCCATTCCGCTCCATTCCGCCGGCTATTAAAACTCTGCCATTACGAAGCAACGTTGCCGTATGACCCGACCGAGGCGTTTGCATGTTAATGGCCGGAACGATGGTGAAATCTGATGTTGTTTTTACGGCCGGATGATTCTTACCTACGCTGCTGCAGGCAACGACGCCCAGAATCAGCAGCGACGCGAAGATGTCTCTTAAAGTCATAGTCATCGGCTTGTTCCCTTTGCAAACATTGTTGGTCATTCAAGGCTAAGACGGACGCTGTCTACTTATTCTTCCATTTCTGTTTTTGTTCGAACGCGACCCGATCTTTCTTGCATCGAACCTGTGTATTATCATCTAAACGAATGCCGGACGATTTTGAATCCAACTCGTGGGCCAGCGATTGTCAGGAGCAGCAATAACCAGGAGGAAGATAATGAGTCGAAGTGTGATCAGAACTTTGATGCTGATGCTTGTGGCGGCGCTTGTCTCGAGCGTCTTGCCAAATCAAAACGCGAATGCGCAGACTCGTCGGACACACCGGCGCGCGACGACACCAACCATCGTACCCGCAGGCACCGACTTGAGGATTCGACTGAACGATACTCTTTCAAGCAAAGAGTCACGCGCCGGCGATAAATTCACCGCTAGTGTCGTGAATCCCTCTCGCTTCGAAGAAGCAAAGATAAACGGCCACATTCGCTCTATCAGAAAGTCCGGCCGCGTCGAAGGCCGCACGTATATGAGCCTGGCTTTCGATTCGATTCGTCTGTCCGACGGCCGCACCGGAGTATTTCGCGCTGAAGTGCGGCGCATATACGACGGCGATTCTGAGGGCGGCGTCGATGAAGAAGGCCGCGTTCAATCGGGAGGCCGCGGCAAGCAAACCCTCAAGCGCAGCGGCATCGGCGCGGTAGCGGGAGCCGTGATCGGCGGAATCGCCGGCGGCGGCAAAGGCGCGGCGATTGGATTGATCGTAGGCGGAGCGGCAGGCGCGGGCTCGATTGCAGCTCAGGGCAGCAAGGAATTGAAAATCGAGCGCGGCACCGAGATCTTGATTCGCGCGAATCGTAGATGAACGGCCAACTCGCGATCTTTCAATTCATTGCTTTGGATAGACTCGCAGTGAAAGATCGATGGTGAAGACCGGGAGGGTTTCGCTGTCCGTGATCACACGGAGCTGATCATTGTAAAGATTGCCGGTTTCGGTTGGAACTGATTCGACGATCAGCTTGTAGTTGCGACCCGGCTCGATCTCTTCAATCCGTGAAGTGAAATGTTTCATCGCGCTTTCCGCGCGCACTACCTTCACGGGTTTGTCGGAAGTAATCGAAAACTCCGTAGTCGCTTTCTTTCCATTTGCCGCATATAAACTCGCAAACGTGCCCGGCGACAAGAAGATCGGTCCAATGTATTTGCCCGTACGAAGCGGCCGTCCCCTCAGAACATTCGCGATCAAGGTCAGAACTATTCTCGGCCGCTGCGGATCGTTGGTGTGTAGAGTCGCTGTCTTTGTAGTGTCGCCCATCTGAGAAATAGTTTGTACTTCGACGACGGCAACTCCTTCCTTGCCGGGAGGAATGACTCTGTCAGCGTGAATTGCTTCACAACCGCATCCCGCCACGAAATCCGTTATCTGAAGGTCGGCGTCTCCTGCGTTTCGAACGACAAAGATCTGGCTTATGACTTCTCCGCTGTAGACGTCGCCGAAGTTGAAACTTGTGAAAGGCGTAACGGCTCGAGGAGCCGGCTGCGCCGGGCGAGCTTCGCGTGATTCGGCTAAGGTGCCGGCTAGGGTTGAGATGATGAATGACAGCGTTAAGCAGAAGATCAGAACCGGCGATTGATTTTTAGTTCGCACTTTTGACACTTGAGATCCTCAGAGTTTTTCTGGAGAACTTAAAGGTTAATTCACCGGCTCAATATCACGCAACGTCGAAGCGGTTCCACGGATTCGCAAGAACGCCATGGGACAGGCGTTCTAGTTCTGAGCTTGTTTGAATAAACTTTTTTCTGCTGCTATGGTTTGAGCCAAGTTATTCGAGAGGAATAATCAATGTCTGGTCGAGTCTCGCGTCCCGCTATTCGATTACTTCTGGCAATTTCGTTGACGGCAGCAGCAGCATTCGGACAGATACAATTCAGCAAGCCCAAGCCCGCAAAGCCGCTCCCAAATCCTTCGATCGTCTCCGTCGAGCGCGACGAAGTCGTGTCGATAACAAAACAGATGCTCGAAACTCGAGAGATTCCGCTCGACAAAGAAGACTGCAACGCGACGACCGGCGAATGCACTCTTCTCAGCAAGCAGGTTGTCTTCATCAAAGGAATCACGACCAAGAGCCAGCTCGAACACTATTGCGAGATGCCCACGGTCGACGTTCGCGACTGGGGAAGAGGACGTTACGTACTTCGCTTCCAGATCGCGCCCGCCACTCCGAAGACGACTCAAGTCGCAGTCTACGCGAAGTTCGAAGGAATGATGAATTCGGCAACCGGCAGCGAGTGGGTGACGTTGACCTCGAAGGGCGAGCTCGAGAATCTTATGCTGCGTTGCATACTGGATCGCGTCGACGGCGGCGATTGCAAAGATGTGTTTCGATAATTCATCTTCTTCTTGACCCCATCGATCAAAGCCCGCGAATGAGAAAACCCCGACAGGTTTTGTGAACTAATGCTACGGCAAGCGAAATTCAATTGGCCTAAAGATACACAGCGATCAGCTTTACGTCAGCCGAGCGCATCACTGATTTCAGCTGTGTCCCAACGAACAGGAAACTTGCCGCAATTCCGCTCAAAGATTAAGGGTTCTGACTCGCCTTCCAACCGCGGAGATCAGTCAATACTCTTCATCATAAGGCAGTCTTCTCGGTCATTTTGCCGACAAATCGAAATCGCATACCACCCATTCGAGTGACCAAATGCAAGCGCGTTCAAAAATGAATTTCGTTTCTTAGCTGGCACCGGCCTTGCACAAGGTCTGAACGGAATTATCTCTGTTGCGGAGGCTATGTGCGTGATCAGATCTAGCCAGGGAAGCGGTGAAACGGGACGCAGCGTGCTCGAGCTCGCGATGGTCGTTATGATAGCTGGAATAATTACCGCAACCTCTGTAGCTCTATTCACCAATGGCAAGGCTCGATATTCGCTCAGCCGCAAAGCCCAAACCCTGGGATGGCAGATCGAGCGTGCCCGATCGCTCGCCGTCAAGTACAACCAGACGCTGACTGTGGGGTTTCGACAAGACGGCACCTTTGGAGTGACATCCACCGGCTGTGATACGGCCAAAGCGGAACTGGGCTCGCTGACGATTCCCAGCGACGTCACGTTGTCGGCCCAACCTACGCTGACTATCAAAGGCAATGGAACGATATCGGGAAGCTCAGGAATAACGCTTACCGATTACAAGGGTCGACAAGTCGTCGTCTCAATTGTGAACTCCGGAAAGGTTATTGTGGGCGATGTAACGCAATCGACTAGTTAGAACCAATTGCAACTGGAGCATAAATGAACGGGGCTACCGACAAGAAAAAACTCGAGAACGATCAGGCTGGAATGACTTTGATGGAGGTCACGATCAGTCTTGTAATGATGGGCGCAGTGCTCGTAGCGCTCGGTCAGGGATTAACGCTCGGGATCAGAATGAATACCGAGAGCAAGCTCAGAGTATCCAACCTCAACCTTTGCAAACAAATCACTGAGAAATTCAAAAGCCAGATTCAATACTCGCAAGCGATGTTTGATGGAGCGGATACGAACACGGCCTTCAATCAAACCTTTTCAACGGACGCCGATGGCAACGTAATAAGTCCGAGTCCAAGCGCACCGGTAGCTACTTTCAAGGTCACCACCACCGTAACGAATTGGCTTGATTCGGGTGGTAATACGCTGAGTGCGGTCGATGCCCTGGGAGCCTCGCACGTGCTGGTGAAGGTTCTGAACGTGAAGGTCCTGGCACAAACCAGTGCTGTCAGTTCGATGAGCTCCAGTGCCGCCGCCGGATCATCCAGAGAGACCAAGCTGATAGTCGAAATGGTAAGACCGGCATCGTAGCCGAAGGAGAAGAGGAATAATGACGGGAAGAAATTCCGAAAACGGATTCACAATGCTCGAGTTGATGGTCTCGACATCGTGCCTGCTTGCCGTGTTAGGCGGAGCGTTGTGGTTCTTCTCCAAGAGCCAGGGGGTTTACAACAACGAGCGAGTGACTCTGGACATGGTCCAGAACCTACGCACTGCATTCGATCGTTTCACGAACGAGATACGTATGGCGGGAGCGGGATTGCCCGGCTACCACGGCCTCATCAATGGCTCGGCGACGACGCTGATCGTGCGAGGAGACTTCAGCAATTTAGAAACGATCGTAACATCCACCAGTGCGATCAGCGGCAGCACGCTGCCAGTTTCGTCGACCAGAGGGTTTGCGGTTGGTCAGACAGTTTCGCTGCTGGATACTGATGGTGCGACTGCCGGATCCTCGGCGCTGGCTAAAATCACAGCAGTAGACACCACAGCCAGTACGATCACACTCGACACCTCGGACATGCTTGCGATCACATCGGGGGCAGCGTTCAGTAATTTTGGCCCCGGCTGCATAATCAATGTGATCGAGAGAAGAACCTATGGGATCGTTACAAGCGGTTCCACCATAGGCTCAATCACCCGCGCCGTAGCTTATGACTCCACACAAACTGCAGGCAATGTAGTTCAAGCTCAGGAGACGATCGCTACCGACGTATTAACTCCGGATGGCTCACCGGGCCTGGCCTTTACATATTATGATGCATCTGGAAATGCGCTGCCGTTCGATCCCGACACCGGATTGGTCGATCCGACAAAGGTCGCAAAGGTCCAAGTGCTCCTCCAGGCCCGCTCCCGCACAAAGGATCTGTGGAACAAGCAATACAGAACACTAACGCTGACTGCGTTGGTACAGGTGCGCGGTCAGTACATTCCGGCGGTTGGATTCTAGTGTGGGATTGAGGGTGCTGAAATGCTAATGAAAAGAAACTTCGATATCTCCGACGACAAGGGCATCGCAATGGTGACAACGCTGCTGCTAACGTTGCTGTTGTCGATCCTTGTAGGAGCCATGCTCGCTGCTTCTACAGCCGACGTTCAGATAACCGGAAATGACATACGCACAAATCAAACGTTCTACATCGCCGAAGCGGGCATTCACAGAGCTGCCGGCTGGTTCACATCGAAGTTTGGAGCAGATCCAAATTCTGGTCTCTTTATTCTCCCGGCTCAGAACGCGTCAAACAGTGCGGGAGTCGCGGGACAGCTTTCGTACACCGCTACGCCGTATTATCAGCCAGGCGTCTCGGCTACCACTTTCGATCAGCAATTGGCAACGTCCGTAAAAACGCTTTCGAGTGGGTCGCTGAAGAACGTTGTGCTTGCCGGAGATAGTTCGAACACTTACCCAACAAGCTATACCGTCACGGCTAACAACGGCAGCGGAACTCCCACAACATTCACCTACTCGTCTGTTGTATCGGACTTCACCAGCCATCTCTACAATCAAACCGAAGGCGAAGGCTTCTTCTCGATCAAAGCAATTCTTGTTTCCGTTATTCCGCCGAGCGGCGCAGTTCAGGGAACTGTGACCTGGCTCATCGAGTCCGACGGGACCATTCGCCAGGGAAGTAATACAGCGATTGCCAGCGCGACTATGTATGCCTACTTGTCGGCGAGGGTTTCTCCGATAACAGTCACGCAGACTGTTAACACACCTGGGCAAGTAATCAGCGCCGGTCCTGGAGTAATCGGGCGCGGGATGATAGAAGCCGGCGCTAACCAGATTCATATAGACAGCTATAAATCTTCCAAGGGAGCTTACGGTATCGCGCTCGCTTCAAACTCTTACCCGGGACAAATCGGATCGGTCAACCTCGGAAGTCGAGGCGACGTTCGTACCAACGATGAGTTCGGCGGTTACATAGACATCTCGAATGGAACGGTCACCGGAGGCGGCTATTCGACGTTTGCAAAGGTCAGTCCGGATAACTCCTACGCATTCGACCCCATAAACATAGACACCACAAAGGTCGACTACACGACAAACCCAACTGTGCTTTTCTCCGAAAGCCACAAATACTACAGCCAGCCCGCGTTGACATTTCCATCGATACCGACTCCGCCATCGCCCCCGACTGGCTCGCCCGACTTCTCATGGAGCTCGAACTCTTCGAAGACACTTCCCGCGGGGAACTACAACACGATCAATGTGTCCAAGGGAACAGTTACGGTCCCCCCGGGAAACTACGGATCGATGAATCTGTCATCGCAAGGCGTAATCGTCCTTGGTGTCGCGGGTCAAACAAGTACCTATAACTTTCAAAACTTTTCGTCGACCTCGCAGACCCAGATTATTTTCAAAGGCCCGGTAACGATCAACGTGAATAACAGCCTGGACGTTGGCGCACAGGGGCAGATTGCCGACGTCAGCACCCCAGCCTCCGCGATCAGGTGGAACTTCGTTGGGGGAAACGGACAGACAGTCTCAATAGGCGGAGGCGGAAACACGTTGGGTGTGTTTTACGCGCCTAATAACACGCTGTACATGCGAGGCGGCACAACCTTTTATGGATCCATCGCCGCGCTTAGCGTAAGCCTCGGCGGCAATGCCGATATTCACGTAGATGAAGACTCAGTACCCGGCGTGCTTACGACACAAACGGTTTCAACTACCACCACGGCGACAATCGGCTACACGGCAACCAACTACAGCCTCTGGAGAATTACTCAGGCAATCAACTGAAATCGAGCCCCTCCTGCTCCCTTGTTGAAGTCGCGCCCCGACAAGGCGAAGCTCTATGAACATTTTCGCAAAATACTTTCACGCGACAACCGACAAAACCGAGTGGCCGGTACTTGCGACCGCAATCAGCAGCGGATTGCAGGAAGTGAAGAGGTCCTGGTTTCGCGAATGTGCAGTCGCCATGGATTTGGGTCTGATGTCCGATAAGTCGGCGAAGGCCAGAGTTGTTAATACAGAACTGGGCGGCGCGGGCGCCCTTGCGATCACCGCCTACCAGATATGCTGCGTTAAAGCTGTAAGCAGTCACAACAGGTATGTTCCGAAGTCGTTACTGGAGGACTTTCTTGACCTACTTTGCAGCCGAGTCTCTGGAGCTGACGGCAAAGAGCTTTCAAAGTACATAAGGCGCTATGATGAAGTGAGTGAGGATCAGTCCACTCAGCGGTTCAGATTCGGACTCGACATAGCTCGCTATGTAATCAATGAAGAACCTTCTATGATCATCTCGCTACACGCGTCCTCACTTGCGCAAAAACTGTTCGTGCAAAGCTCGATGGTGGTCGCTAAAGCTTTCGGCGATTCTGCCGCGATTCACAAAATGTCTCGGGAGGTGAATCTGATCAATAAACCGGTAGTGCTTTAATGCGAAATTATCTGGACTGAGTGTTGAGCGTTTTTTCACAGCTATTGGCGCCAATTCAATTCCCGCCTGTCGGATCATGTTCTCATCTTCAGTGCCTGCCCGTCGCTGTAGTGCCGTCAACTGTCGCTGCTTTCAAGTTCAACGAACTTGATGAGGTGAATTGACAATAGTAACATCGCTGTCTCCCAAGCCTTTCTCGAAGGACAGCCGATGAGATCTCTCAAGTCCCTTCCCGTACTCATTCTCATACTGGTTACAATAGCCGCGGCTTCGGTTTCACACGCGACCAACAAGCGCGCCAAAGTCTACGTTACAAATTCAGCCGGAGATGACCTGACGGTCATCGATCCTCAGTCGATGAAAGTCATCGGCTCGATAAAAGTCGGCGATCGGCCTCACGGCGTTATCTCGTCGCCAGACGGCAAGAAGCTCTACGTCAGCATAGAAGGAACAAATGAGCTGATTGCCGTCGATACGTCCAGCGATAAGGTCATCGCTCGAGTAAGGGTCGGGCACTCGCCGAATCAAATCGCAATCACCCGCGACGGGCGCTTCATATTTGTTCCGCTTCGCGATGACAATGCTGTTGATGTAGTCGATACAGCGGCGATGAAGGTCGTCGATCGTATCAAGGTCTCGGCGATGCCTCACAACGCTTATGCATCGTTTGATGGCCGGCACATTTATATCGGCTCGATGATGGGCTCTCGCATCACGGTGATCGACGCAGCTACGCACAAGGTCTTGCGCGAGATCGCTCCGGGAAATTGGGTCCGACCCATCGCGATCAAGCGGGATGAGTCGCTTGCTTACACTGCCTTGTCCGATTTTCATGGGTTTGTCGTGGTCGACTTGAAGTCTGAAACGGTAATCAGGCGATTCGAGTTGCCTTCGCTTCCGGCGGGAACACCGGAGCCTTACCTAAAGACTTACACTCACGGACTGGCGTTGACGCCCGACGAGCGCGAGTTGTACGTGACCAGCATGCCGGGCAATGCCGTGTTCGTGTTCTCGGTTCCTGAAATCAAACAACTCGCGAAGATCGAAGTCGGAAAAGATCCGAACTGGATCGCAGTGCATCCGGATGGGCAGCTTGCGTTCGTGAGTAATTCGTCATCTGATTCCGTTTCAGCGATCGACACCCGAACGAGAAAAGTAGTCGCAACGATACCTGTGGGCCGCATTCCGAAACGGCTTATAGTTGTCTCGATTGAATGATGTTTAGACCGAGTCGGCGAAGAACTACGCCACGACCGACCTATGTTGTATACGCAGATAACCATCCGTCTATTAACTTGCTTACTTATCCTTGGTTTTTCGCGAATCGCATCTGGACGGGATCGCCTTCCATTTCCCTACTCTAAGCTTCGTGTTCGCTGTACGCGATTCAGACGAAGTGCATCTCTAAAGAGCATAGCCTTATTCACGAATCAATTCTATTCACGCGCTGCGGGGCGCAAGCTACGATTCCGAAGCAGCTACTGCATTCCGGCACAGGGATTGTAGACCAGGGCTTAGTGGTCTATGTGTATGTTCGACCAGGAGGAAGCAATGAATTCAATCAAGCTGGTCCAAAGAATTGGTGTCGCGTTGGCGCTCCTGATGGCTCTCAGTCTGGCATCCGTTGCCACCGCAGCAACAGGAGGTCAGTACGACCGCAACAACAGATGGAACAGAGCGCGGATGGCGCGTTTTGCGTACACGCTCGGCTACAATCGAGGCTATGAAGATGCCGCGCAAGGCTCATATCACAGCTACCGGCAGCTTCAGCGATGGCGTGAAGGCACCGAAGGCTTCGAAGACCCAATGGGCACTCGCAGCGTCTTTCGAGACAATTTCCGAAGAGGGTTCGCGCGCGGGTTTATGGATGCCCGAGCCAACAGATCCCGTCGTTATAATCAGAGCGATGCAGACAGAATGCGAGAGGAGTTTCGCGAAGGCAGACCAAACCGGTAACCAGGACATTGTTCGCGCTGCGTCAATGTGATCAATTCGAGTTACTCGAAAGAAACCTTGGAGCATCTGGGCGCGTCTCTCCTCTGCCCAGATGCTCCGAACTCGCCGGTTCGTACTAATAAGGATCAAGTGGCTATTGTTGCGCTACAACGGGAGGCGCATGCAATCGATCGGATGGACCCAACCAGGTCAAGCCGCTACTGATCTTCGAAGTTTTTTTCTTGCTGGGATCGTACACGAACATTCCGCGATTGGTAATAGTGAAGATCGGGACGTGAAATGTGTCGGCAATTTGAAGATCATTTCGTTGCGGCTCGGGACTCGAGTTATTTGGATGAGTATGCACAACCGCGATTACGTTGGGACTCCACTCAAAACTGAACGATAGGCGTTCGTTAGTACAACCTTCCGATCTAGCGATCAGAGTGCCGTTCCTGCCACGATACAAGAGCACAACTGCTTCGACAGGTTTGACTCCACTTCCTGCGGTCCACCAGGCCTTCTGAAATTTGTCTCGCGTTTGATCAGTGATGGCTCCAAGTATGAACTGAATAGACTCTTGCGGATGTCGCTCTCTCGCTGGCTGTATGTGGCGAGGTCACTCAGGCGCAGTCTATCGCAGATGATCTGGCCCACCGGTATCCGAGAGCAACCGCCCTTAACATCCATTACCTGCCTTGCGTCCGGGCAGCCATTGAACTCCATCACGGCAACTCTGATAAGGCCGTGCAATTACTCGAAGCAGGCAGACCGTACGACGGAGTCGCTGAATTCTGGCCAAACTACCTTCGAGGCCAGGCCTACCTGCGTAAGGGCGCGGCTACAGAAGCAGCGGCCGAGTTTCAAAGAATTCTTGATCATCGCGGCTGGTCGCCTACATCTCCGTTGTATCCGCTCGCGAATCTTGGCTTGGCACGGGCTGCGGCGGTTGCTGGAGACACGGCCAGAAGCCGCAAGGCTTATGAAGATTTCTTCGAGCTGTGGAAAGACGCTGACTCCGACATTCCAGTCCTTCAACAAGCCAAGAGCGAGTACGCAAGGTTAGGACAGCGATGAACCCGAACTCCGAGATTCAAAACATGCAGAAGACCCTCGAAGAAACCTCGACGGAACTGTGATTGGACCGAAGGTACGCTCCTACGAATTTGGCGAGTTCACTGTCGATGCTACCGAACGTGTTCTGCTCCGTGATAAGCAGAGTGATGTGGCGCGAGAGATCTGCGAGAGGCAGGGCATCAAAGGTTTAGGATTCGGTCAGTGACTTCGGATTGCGGCGGGCCGCATACCGGCGACCGCTCGATAGTCTTCGTCGGGATTTGAGATCGTGGCCGCTTAGCGGTACCCTCGGTTTGATGAAACTGGCAGAAAGAACAACGTCAGGTAGCCGCGATGCGGCCAGGTATCCTATCTCGCCCGCCTCCTATCGAAAGGTCGCCGCGATCCGGCGTGTATGCAGGTCACCGCTTACATAGATTGTTTTGAGAAGAGACTTGGAATAACTCGAGCTGGAGTTGAATAGACTACCACTTCCCCCCGCCACCAACGACATCAAGAGAGGTGCTTCATATCGCACCCTGTCTGGAACTTCAATGGTTTACGCGCATCGGTCAAATTGATTTATTAGCAGCTCTTCGTTTGCTCGCTTCGGTCTCGATGCGCTTTCGTCTTCTTTTGAAGCACACGCCTTAACTCCCTGTTTGCAGGAGTTAGCCTCCTTAGCTACACGGCACATTCGTTGCGATAGCGTTGCCGGGGGTTCGTCTCATAAGAGTTCGAGATTGCGAGCAAATGGTTTCAAAGGTTGAAATGAACAGAACAAAACATTCCCCGGTCTTTGCGTGGTTCACCTCAGTGGCGCTGATGGCTTGTATATGTGCCGGAACGCTGCTGGGCCACACCGTCCACGCTCAATCTCAACACGGTCAAGTCCAACGAGCGAGAATTGACGGCGAGAACGACGCCACCAGCCTCACCAATCTGGACGCTCAGCAAGCAGACAAATTATCTCCAGATTTGCGCGATCAAATAAGCGACTCGAGTGCTCCAAGAGACTTTAGCGCACAAGCGCTCACCACGGGTGTCGTCAGGGTAATCGTTCAACTGAACCAGACTGCGAGCGGCAGACTCAATGGTTTCTTGCACAGCCACGCCGTCGAAAAAGGCCGGTTCGTCAATTTCAATTCAATCGCAATCGATATCCCCCAATCCGATATCCAAATGCTCGCGAATTTTCCTGAGGTACGTTACATATCGGTAAACCGGGACGTTCAACTGAACGGGCACATCGAAACAACCACCGGCGCCCAGGCGATGCGACAGGAGTTCGCAAACGGCGGACTCGATGGCAGCGGAATCGGCATCGCAATACTTGATTCCGGAATCTACACCCAACACCTTGCCTTCACTAATACCGGGAACGGCGGCAGTCGAATCGTCGCCAACGTAGATTTCACGGGAGAGGGAAATACTTCGAGCGACCCGTTTGGGCATGGAACTCACGTAGCTGGATTGATCGGCTGTAACGGGAACGGAACCGGCGTCCCGAGCGCGTACGAAGGCATAGCACCCAACGCCAACCTTATCAACCTCCGTGTCTTGAACTCTCAAGGCGTCGGCAACACCTCGATGCTGATGAGCGCTCTTGATTGGATCATGAATAATCGCGCGGCGTACAACATTCGCGTAGTCAACATGAGCCTTGGCGGCCTGGCCATCGATTCTTACAAGAATGACCCGGCATGTCGCGCTGTCCGCAGCCTGGTTGACGCGGGAATAGTCGTTGTAGCTGCAGCCGGGAACAACGGCAAGAACAGCGCTGGTCAAAAGGTTTACGGATCGATTCACTCGCCGGGCAATGAGCCTTCAGCGATTACCGTCGGCGCGGTCAATACCTACGCAACTGACATTCGCAGCGACGACACGATTGCGACCTACAGCTCGCGCGGTCCGACTCGCAGCTTCTGGACGGACACCCAAGGCCTGAAACATTACGACAATCTCATGAAGCCGGACGTTGTCGCTCCAGGCAACAAGCTGGTCTCTGCAGAGTCAGTTGGGAACCTCCTCGTAACGACGAATCCTCAGTTGGACGCGACGAAGACCGCGGTGCAACAAAAAGACATGATGTTCCTGAGCGGGACTTCGATGGCTACGCCAATAGTTGCGGGCGCTGCCGCGTTGTTGCTGCAAGCCAATCCGAGCTTGACGCCGAACATGGTTAAGGCGTTGCTGATGTACACGGCTCAGCCGCTGGCCGGCTTCAATATGCTGGAACAGGGCGCGGGCGAATTGAACATTGAAGGCGCAGTACGATTGGCCAAGGCAGTACGCACCGATCTCAACAACAGCACGCCTCTAGGGACGCCAATGCTGACGACCGGTGCGGCGCCAGTCCCGCAATCAACGATCGCAACCCAGACTTTCAATTGGGGACAGGGGATCATTACCAACTACACCTATGTGACCGGCTCGAGTCTGATCACGCTGTATCAGAGGGTCTACGGAACAGGGATGTTGTTGGGCGACGGTATTCTCCTCAGCAATGGCATTCTCTTAAGCGACGGCATTCTGTTGAGCAACAGTGTGTTCGTCGGCGACAGCATTCTTCTCAGCAGTGGAATGTTGCTCGGCGACGGATCGCCTGTTTTGTCCTGCGGTATCTTATTGGGCGACGGAATCCTGCTGAGCGACGGAATACTACTTAGTGACGGAATACTACTGAGCGATGGCATCCTTCTGAGCAACGGCATGCTGCTCGGCGATACTATCGCGCAATCAAACGGCGCGACAGTCGGAGGCGAGCCGGGCGATACAATCGAAATCGTGGAGCCGTAGATTTTTTCGGGTGTTGCCGAACACGTGATCCTTCACTTGTTCCTGGATTGAGGATGGCGTCAAAGACTCTGAGGAGCAAATCGATGTCCGAAACCGCAGTCGAACGAGCAGTCGAGTCAACAGCGCCAAAGCCGTTCCTTAATAAACATAGTTCTTTGACTGTTCATCCTCTTGAAAACCGTCACCAGGCAGAGGTGCTTTCTTTTTTGGCCGTTCGCCCGATACACACGGTTTTCATGACGGGCTTTATTCGAGACAACGGGATGGTAAGCGAGCTCAATCGCGGGACCTTTTACGGATGTCGCGATCAAAGAGGTCACCTTGAAGGAGTGGCATTGATCGGCCATTTCACTCTTATCGAGGCGCGCAGCGAAGCGGGACTGGCACTGTTTGCGGAACTCGCCCAGTGTTGTCCTTCGGCTCATATGATCCTCGGCGAACAGGGTCGAGTGGAAGCATTTTGGAATTACTTCTCGAAGGCCGGCAGCAGACCCCGGCGCGTTTGTCGTGAATTGCTCCTGGAACATCGAGGACCTGTCGAGCCTCGCGAGCCGGTGGAAGGTTTGCGGAAGGCGAACGTCGACGACCTTCCGCTGGTTTTGCCGGTCGCCGCCGCGATGGCTCAAGAAGAAAGCGGCGTCAATCCTTCGCTTGTAGACGAAACCGGGTTTCGAGAGCGCTGGCGTCGTCGCATCGAACAAGGCCGTGTTTGGATCTGGACCGAAAATGGGCGGCTGATTTTCAACGCCGACGTTATGTCCGAGACGCCCGAGGTGATCTATCTCGAAGGCATCTATGTCAACCCGGAGAAAAGAGGGCAAGGTTACGGCCTCCGATGTCTTTCTCAGTTGAGCGCACAACTGCTCGAGCGAGCACAGTCCTTATGCCTCCTTGTCAATGAACGAAACGCGCGGTCGCGAGCCTTTTATCAGAAGTCGGGCTTCAGGCTTTGCGCAAACTACGACACCGTGTTCTTGAATTTGAAGAATTGAAGAACGTACCGGACGATTCGGGAATGGGTCAACGGCTGCTGAATCGGAATAGTCGTCTGTATCAGACCGCAGTGAGCATGTCGGGCATGGCGGTGTGGCTGGTCGCCGTCTTTGTGATATCTGCGCGCCACGGCTGGCGAGATCATTTGATGCTTCTGGCACTGGTGCCGGCAATCATCGCCGCGGGAATGTTTGTGCAACACTTTCGGCTTCCGGTTGGATTGAAGTTCTCACAGGACCGAGTAATCTTCACGCTAACTGACGCGTTCGTTCTGTTGGTCGCTTGCTGGTTCGGACCGTTTCCTGCTGTTTTCCTGGCCGGCGTCGAAGGCTTTACTTCATCACGACGCACCGTTCGCCGTCTCTCGAGCAATCTCTTCTCTTCAGCCATGATGTCGCTCGGAGCGGCCGGAGCTTCCCTCACAATTGGTCTGGTGTTGCGTTACGGGTTCGGTGAAGAAACCGGGACCGGCCCAGATCACACGCTGATGGCGGTCGCAGTCGCAATGCTGATGGGCAGCGTGGTGCAGATAGCGATGAACATTGGATTGTTCTCGGCGTTGTTCGCTCTGCGCGAGGACAACCGCTCGGCGGACGTATTGAAAGGATTCATTTGGGCTGTGCCGGTGTTTCTACCAAACAGCGCCGCTGCAACCTTGATGTATTACGCGCTTCAGCACGATTTGAAAATTATCGTTGTGATTGGAGCGCCGGTCTTTCTTGCGATTTACTTCGGTCAGCGCCAGTACCGCAACGGTATTCAGCAGCGAATCGCGGTGATGGAAAAGGCTCACCGCGAAACGATTGAAGCGCTCGCCGTCGCGATCAACGCGAAGGACGAAGTAACTCACGATCATGTCTTGCGAGTTCAAATCTACGCGGCAGGCGTCGCCACAATTCTCGGCTGCTCGGAGGCTGAGATCGAAGCGCTCAGAGCAGGCGCCCTGCTTCACGACATCGGCAAGATCGCGGTCCCCGATCACATATTGAATAAGCCGGGAAAACTTACCGCCGCCGAATTCGAGAAGATGAAGATCCACACGATCGCCGGGGCTCAGATTCTGAGTCGCGTCGAGTTCCCTTACCCGATCGTGCCGGTGGTGCGACACCACCATGAACGCTGGGACGGTCACGGCTACCCCGATGGCTTGAGCGGCGAAGACATTCCTCTCACTGCTCGCATACTGACTGTTGTTGACTGTTTCGACGCGGTGCGTGAAGACCGTCAATATCGAAAGGGCATGACGCGTGAGGAAGCCATCGACTTGATCATCAGAGGAAGCGGCGCTCAATACGATCCAACCGTTGTTGGAGCGTTCATCGGCCACTTGCCGGAGTTTGAGGCCCAAATAAGTTCTCATCGCGGCTCGACACTGCCGACTTTTGGAATCGAACCGACCGAGCAGCTCTCAGAGGCTGCGAAGTTAGTGCCGCCCGCTGCGGGACTTGCTGAAGATGAAGAACCTAAAGAGGGAACGGTCAAGGATGAGTTGACAGCGCTGACCAGTCTCGCTCAAGCGATGATCGGCGCTCGCAGCCGCGACGAAATTGTCAACGCTCTTGCCTCGAGACTTCAGTCGATTGTTCCCTACTGCCTGTGCACGATAACTCTCGTCGATCCCAAGACCGGTCAGAACGTTGTTGTTGGCGGCGACGGGCCGCAGTGGATGTTGCTCAAGGGCCGGGTGATCGGAGCCGGCGAGGGCGTAACGGGATGGGTGCTTGCCAACCGCAAGGCGTTTTGTAATACAGATCCCAAGCTTGATCTGCCTGCTTCCTTCTCCGAACACTGTCAGAACTATCTTACGCTGGCGGCTTTCCCGATCATCAAAGACTCAATGATGTACGGAGCCGTTTCGATTTATTCGTCGGTGCTCTCGGAATACACGCCGGCTCACCAGAAGATGCTGACAGATGCGTTGTCGATGGTCGCAAGCGCAATTTCAGCAACCGCAGATTCCGACAACTGGGAGAATCCAATGCCCTCAGTGGGTGAAGATAGTCAGGCGCGATCACTTTTGGCGGACTGGATTCCGGACCACGAGCTAACTCACTGAAACGCTGATTAGGCGCGTCTTTTTATCACCGAAGTATCTCCTTCACGCCGCAACTTTCCTTCGCGAGCTACGTTCATGTGTGCTAGATTTGTTTCGGCTCCACAATGCATGAGCGAGGATCGAATTTAGTGATCACCACCGCCGGTAAGCTTGAACAACTCCAAGCTACAATCGAAACAGTTATTCGAGGAAAGTCCGACGTGGTCGAGCTCGCTCTGGTCACGCTCCTCGCCGGCGGGCACTTGCTGATTGAAGACGTTCCAGGGGTGGGCAAGACGACGCTCGCTCATACGCTCGCGCGAAGTTTCGATTGCACCTTCCAGCGGATTCAATTCACTTCCGATATGCTGCCTTCGGATATCGTCGGGCTGGAAGTATTCGATCAGCGAACAAGCACCTTCGAGTTCAAATCGGGACCCATTTTTGCAAATGTGGTTCTGGCCGATGAAATCAATCGCGCGACTCCAAAGACGCAATCGGCGCTGCTCGAGGCGATGGCTGAAGGTCACGTCACCGTCGAGCAGGAAACTTATCAGTTGCCGCAGCCGTTCATCGTGCTCGCCACGCAGAACCCAATCGAGCATCACGGAACTTACCCGCTGCCGGAATCGCAGCTCGATCGATTCATGATGCGATTGCGAATGGGCTACCCCGGATCTGAGGACGAGAAAACAATTTTGCGGCAACAAACTTTGAATTCTCCGATAGACGACATTGTCCCAATGATGGACGGCGAAAACGTGCTCGGGCTTCAACGCGAAGTGCGCGACGTCACCGTAGATGAATCGTTGCTTGATTATCTGATCCGGGTCGCACGGGCGACACGTGAAGCCGATATCCTCGATCTTGGAGTGAGTCCGCGCGGAAGCCTCGCTCTTTATCACGCTTCTCAAGCGCTAGCATTCGTGGAAGGAAGAGACTACGTCATTCCCGACGACATCAAGCGGCTTGTCGCGCCCATTTTCGCGCACCGAATTGTCGTCAATTCTCGCTACTCGACCGGTCTGCGCAGATCAGATGAAGCAGAAGCAGCCCTCCAGGAAATCCTCAAAACAGTAAACGTGCCGTTGTGAGGTCGTATGAACCGGCAGGCGTGGCGCGACTTCTTCATTACGGTTTTCTTTCTCGGACTTGCCTTCGTTCTGGCGCTGCTTAGCTCGGTCGCCGCGGATCAACACAGCACGCAACTGGCCGCGATTGCGGCCGCCATCTCGCTTCTGTTAGCTCTGATCGGAGCGCTTTATATCATACCGAGACTCGCGCGAAACGTGCGGCTCGAATTCCTTCGCTTCGCGATTCGCACAAGTGTGACACTCGAGGGACTATTATTCATCGTCTTTCTCGTGATCATCGGATTCGCGGCGTGGAATAACGGCAACAATTTATTGTACCTGGTTTTGTCGGCGATGATTGCGTTCCTGATAGCGGCAAACATTATCGCGCGGATTTCACTCGCCGACATGTCGATTCAACTTCGCTTTCCAGATCACATTTTTGCGGGCGAGCCTGCAACCATCAGCGTGACGCTGTTGAATCACAAACGTTTTATGCCGAGCTACAGCTTGCTGATCGAGGCGCTTGCCGAAGACGGTGAACGCGACGCGGAGCCACAGAAGCATTCTCTCGATGCGCCACCTCATCGCCGCGTCCCCGCGTATCCGCGTCCCCGAGTCTCTCCCCCTCCGCCTTCTCGCATCACCGCTTCAAAGCTGGAACTCGGCAAGCTCGCGTACTTTGTGCTGGTCCCTGCGCGATCAAGCGCGAGGCAACGCATCGAGCACACATTTGAACGCCGCGGACGTTATCCCATTACGGGCTTCCGTATAGCCACCAAATTCCCCGCAGGCTTCTTCAAGAAATGGCGCCGCATCGACGCGACCGGCGAAATTCTGGTCTACCCTAAGCCTCAACCGCTGGATGATTTCTATCACGGGCTTCCGATGCTGGCAGGTCAGATTCAGAGTCAGGCTCGCGGGATGGGCGACGACTTGTACGCCATTCGCCGCTATCACCCATCGGACCACATGCGCAACATCGACTGGAAGGCTACCGCCAAGACGATGGAGATTATGGTCCGCGAACACATGCGCGAGGATGAATGGCGATTGACCATCGTCTTCGACACTGCATTGCCGGCTTCGAATTCCGGCCCGGTCTCTTCAACAAAACCAAAGTCCGACACTCGATCACAGGAATCCGATGAAGATAGATCGAGACGCGAGGACGATGTTTTTCGCGAACGCTTCGAGCAGGCAGTTTTGATGGCCGCATCACTTGCAAATCATTTCATTCTCGAGCGCGCAGAGGTTGAGCTGATTACAACGAGCGACTACCATAACGTTCCGTCGGGCGCCAGCCTCGAACACCTTTACAAGATTCTTGGATCGCTGGCGACACTCGAACCCACAGAGCTCGCCAGTCTCGACACACACGTTACCGAGTCGAGCACGCGACCGCCGTGGCCTCTTCTCCGCAAGTCCAGGCGGCAAACAATTCACCCGGATGTCGAGAGGAACGGCACGAGCGCGATTCGTCTCCTCGAGGAGGTGCCAGTGCTCCGTGACGACCGACGCTTCAAGGTGCTGATCACTTCGGCGCGAAAAGGGACAATTCCCGCGCACATCTGGAGAAGCGCCCACGTGGTTTTCACGGACGATCTCTAAAAACCTGCCCCCTTCTGATACAACCTTGCCCCCCGGTTCGCTGAGGTGGAAACCCTTTCGCATTCGCAATTTCCTTTAAGCGAGCAGGAGTCTCATAGTGACTTCATGTCGATTAAGGACGCTTAAAACCCCTGGCTCTCGATTCGGGCGTTCGCAGTCGGCACTCCAAGCGCGACCTGAGGTGAATCGGGTCACTTTGAACAAGAACAGAGGCAATTCCCCAATGCTTAACTACGCCTACAAGCGGTTCTATGAAAAACTCAACTACGAGATGAGGACGCTGGCTGGCGGCCGCTTTGCTTCGCGCTGCCGTCCCACATCAATCGGGTTGATGCTCAGCTATCGGTGCAATGCGCGGTGCGTTCATTGCGACATCTGGAAGAATCGCGGCAAAGAGGACTCACCAACCCTCGATCAATGGAAGGACGTCATGACCTGCCTGCGTCAATGGCTTGGTCCGGTTCACGTCTTCATCAGCGGGGGTGAGGCGATGCTAAAGCCGTTCGCCATCGACGCAGCCGCTTACGGTTCTTCGATAGGTTTGTTCGTTGAGTTTCTGACGCATGGATACTGGGACGATCAGACGAAGATCGAGAAGCTCGCGCTCGCCAAGCCGTGGCGCGTTACCATCTCGCTGGATGGGATTGGTGAAGTTCACAACCTGATTCGCGGGCGGGAAAAGTTCTTCGAGAAGACGTCTACATCAATCGAAACGCTCAAGCGGGTGCGCAAAGAAAACGGTCTGGATTACGAGATCCGATTGAAGACCGTGATCATGCAACAGAATCTCGACAACGTCTGCGAAGTCGCAGAGTTCGCCAGTCAGAAAGGAATGCACGTCTTCTATCAGCCGATCGAGCAGAATTACGACACTGAAGAAGATCCACGTTGGTTCGAGCATAGCAGCACCTGGCCTGCCGACAGGGAAAAGGCAATAGCGGTTGTCAGGCGTCTGATTCAACTCAAGCGAGACGGACTGCACATCGCAAACACATTCGCGCAACTTGAAGCGATGATTCCTTACTTCAATGACCCGGAGACTCTCCGCATCGCAACTCAAAGCCACAGCGCTCACGAGGAAAAAACAATGTGCTCCGCGCTCACGATGTTGCAGATCGAAGCCAACGGAGACGTGACCGTCTGCACGGGGATGGAAACCGTGGGCAACATCAAGTCTGCCGCCATCCGGGATATTTGGGAGAACCGCCCACGATGGTGGGAAGGCAGTTGCTGCCTCGAGCGCCGCTGTACATCGGCTGAAAAGGCGAGTCTCGCGCTGCCCGTTCTCACTTCCTTCTGAGCGTCTCGAGTGAACACAGTAGTTTCAGTTTTTGGAATAGAGCCAGCGCGAATCGGCGGCGCTGAGGCTTACGCGCGAGAGTTGTCGATTCAACTAGGCAAGCGCGGATGGCAGAGCGTGTTGTGCTTCCTCAAAGAACCGCCAACAGCGGTGCGATCCTACCTTCAGCTTCCCAACGTTCGCATTGAGGTGATCCGGAATTCATGGCGCGCGAGGTTTGGAGCGGTCTTGATGATGAGAGCGCTCCTGCGACGCTATCGCCCGGAAATTCTCCATCTTCACTTCACCGGCTTCATCAGTCCGTACCCGTGGCTTGCAAGACTCTGCGGGGTCAAGAAGGTTTTCTTCACCGATCACTCCTCACATCCTGAAGGCTACGAGGTAACTCGAGCTCCATTTTGGAAACGTACACTCGCGCGCTCGATCAATCGGCCAATGACCCGAGTCGTAACTGTCAGTGAATATGGCTACCGATGCGCCGCGGGCAGAGATCTGATTCCGGCTGAGCGACTTGAAATGATTTATAACAGCGCGGATCTTTCCCGTGTTTCTGCCGCCTCGCAAGGCGTCGAGTTTCGTCGCAAGCATTCAATTCCACTCGACCGAACGCTTGTACTTCAGGTGAGCTGGATCATTCCCGAAAAAGGAATCGGTGATTTGCTAGAGGGTGCTCGGCTTGCGATTGCGCAAAATCCAAATCTGCATTTCGCTTTCGTTGGTGAGGGTGCTTACAGACACAGATACATGAATCAAGCCGGCGAGATGGGTATCGACGATCACGTGACGTGGACCGGTCAGGTCGGAGACCCAATGACCGAAGGAGCTTACGCTGCGGCAGACGTCGTTTGCCAGGTTTCGCGATGGGAAGAAGTCTTTGGCTACGTGATCGCGGAGGCAATGTCCTCGAGCAAGCCGCTGGTGGCCACGCGAGTTGGCGGAATACCCGAACTTGTAGAAAACGGGAAAACGGGCTTCGTTGTCGATCGCGGCGATGCTAAAGCCATCGCCGACAGAATTCTCAAGCTCGCGGCTGATGTCGAATTGCGCGAGCAAATGGGGCGCGCGGGACAAGAGGCCTCAGTGACGAGATTCGATCTCGAGAAGAATGTTGCTCGCGTCGTGAATCTGTACGGCCTCGCGGCTTCTGAATCGGCTAATTCCGCAACCGAAAGCCTCGCATCGATTTACTAACGGGATATGAGCGCGAATTACCCGGCTGTTTGATTGCCAGCTACATCGTTGCTAAAACTCTACCCCGCGCTGCGAAGAGATACGGACAAGTAATGCAACCGTTCTCAATTCAAAGTGGGACGACCAGCCACGCCGCCTTCTGTTGTTGCCTCTTGTTTGGGCACGACGGCTACGTGATGCACATAAACCATCTCGCCGCCAAGATAGCCTGAGATTGAAATCAAGACCACTCCCAACGCCGAGAGCAAGATAAAAGTGGAAAAGTAGAAACCGCCTGCCGTAAAACTCGCGAGGGACATTTGCGAGCCCTTGTTAGTCCGCAGATAGAAGCTGGCGGCGAAAACCAGCAGGGCTAGTACATTGAGACGCGCGTGCCATGCTGCGATTCTTGACACCTTCGGATCTTTGATCGAGAAGTAATCAATGATACCCGGCACGGCTGCCAGGACACCTCCTACGATACCCGCGCCCAGAGCATAGAATGCTATCCAATCTCTCCAGATCGGACTTTGGTGTCCCCATACATAGATCAAGTCTGCAAGCAGTGAAAAGATCCACAGAGCAATTGGAAATGGTATTAGCATCGGGTGGATTGGATGGTTTCCTATGCTTGCGGATGTTCTCATGGTAGCCTCCTTAGCACTCAGTCTGAGTCCATTAGACTACCGGCCATTGATTTGTACAAGTTGGTGAGATACAATCGAAGCCTGCTAAGAAGAGAGCTTGTGATCCAGCTTCCCGAGTTATTGAGTGAAGGTCGCAAGTTCACGAAGAGTGGGGCCATAGCTCAGCTGGGAGAGCGCATGACTGGCAGTCATGAGGTCAGGGGTTCGATCCCCCTTGGCTCCACCATCCTATTCTTCCGCTTAGGCCAAGTCCGCATATCTCGTGAGTGAATAAAACCAGCGAGGTCCGTTCTCACTATCAATCCGCTCAAACGCTTGCACCACAAATCCCGCGTCAAGCGCAGCCAGGAATGCTTCTCGTGTTGCTTCTCTCCAAGCTGGACCCAGTTCCGGCGAGCGTGCCTTCAGATTGTTGATGTCATTTGGTACTTCGATCGAGCTTCGATTACCCGAAAGCACTTCGGCGAAGTCCAGAAGCCGGGGACGCGAATTCTCAGAACGCACGAGCGCGGATTCGATCAAGGCATTCGCCTCAACGGAATTGAGTTCAAGCGTAGTCGAAACACGAGGCGTGACGAGTTCAATGCGACGTTTGACTCGCTCGCTCTGCAACAACCATCTGACCCAGAGGCGGTCCGTGCCAAACCCCGTATGCAATGGGCTCGAGGTAGCTTCACCATAGAAGTTCACAATATAGCGGTTCGAAATCACGCCAAGCTTCGTGAAATTCAAATGGGCGTTCAAGCTCTGCAACGGATCAAATGTCCACGTGATTTCATCCAGTCCCTTCTCGAGCGCGCGCTCACGTTGCGCGAGTTTGAGATAAAAGCCTGCGTGACAATTTCGATAATCCGTTTTGACGCCGAGCATGTGAGAGTGAATCGAGGCTCGTCCATTTTCGAATGCGGGGAAACCGTAAGCGAAGCCAATCATGACCTCTCCGTCGAATGCGCCCAACACGATCCCCCCCGCGTGTTGACTTGCCATCAACGTAGCCGCCGGAACTGTGTCGAGATCGTTGAACCCCCAGGCTTCCTTTTGAATAACTTCGATGTCGTGATACTCGCAGTCGCGTTCAACATCGCGAATGAAAAATAGTTTGTTGTTCGCTTCCCATTCGAACATAGATTTAGTCACTCAATGGTCGCGTTCAAATGACTCGCCCAGTCTAGCGTCGGCCTTCGAAGTTGCCAAGTAAGCTTCAATTCATCGGCGCTCGAGTCGCATATCATCCACTTCACGACATCAGTCGAGCGCTTTATTCCGCTTTGGTTGCCGGTGTATGAGCGCTCGTATAGAATCTGCACTCTTGTTTCTTCGGCGTTATTCGTAGCACGGCCCGAAGATTTCCTTCGTAGCATGCGGTCCTTCTGCCAGCTTGAAAAGAGGAGCGTACGAAGAATATGGCTATCGATACAGCTAGCGAGCCACAGCTTGCCATGACGAGCGACACGACCGGGTTTGCCGGTCATCCCAAAGGGCTGATGACGCTCTTCTTCACCGAGATGTGGGAACGCTTCAGCTATTACGGCATGCGCGGATTGCTGGTGTTGTTTCTGACGGCGGCGCTCGAAAAAGGTGGATTCGCTATGAGCGCGGTTACTGCAACCGCGATCTATGGCTTATACACATCGAGCGCGTATCTGTCGGGGCTTCCTGGAGGCTGGGTCGCTGACCGGATTCTTGGACATCGGAGATCGGTGTTTGTCGGAGGAATAATCATCGCCGCCGGCCATTTCAGCATGGCCCTTGGCTGGACCGCCACGTTTTACTCGGGCCTGGTGCTGATCATCATCGGCACCGGACTGCTTAAACCAAACGTAAGCGCGATCGTCGGGGACTTGTATCCGGAAGGTGGGGTTCGCCGAGACGCCGGATTCTCAATCTTTTATTCAGGCATCAACCTCGGTGCTTTTCTCGGACCGATTATCTGCGGATATCTCGGTGAAAACGTTAACTGGCATCTGGGTTTTGGAGCGGCGGGCGTTGGCATGGTGCTGGGGCTCATTCAATACCGGCTCGGCTACAACCGGCTCGGCGCGGGCGGTCTACGTCACATCGATCCAGCCGAGCGAGGCCGCTCTGTTCGCGTTCTGATGGCCGGCATAGCGCTCGTCGTCATGATCGTTGTAGTACTGGCGTTGCTCAACTCAAGCGGGACCGTGAACCTTACGCCGAAGCGCGTAGCCGAATCGTATGGGTATGTGATTGGCGGCATCGCCATTGCGTATTTTGGATATCAGTTGATCTATGGCGGGTTCGATACGATCGAGAAAAAGCGAATCGCGGTGATCTTTGTTCTGTTCATTGCGGCGGCGATGTTTTGGTGTGGTTTCGAACAAGCCGGCTCATCGATGAATCTATTTGCAAAAGACTATACGAACCGTTTCTTCTTCGGCAAAGAATGGCCAGCTTCGTGGCTTCAATCAGTCAATGCGCTGATGATTATTTGCTTCGCTCCGATCTTCGGCGCGATTTGGCTGAAGCTCGGGAGCAAGCAGCCGTCCATTCCAGCGAAGTTTGGGCTTGGCTTGCTGCAGCTTGCGATAGGCTTTCTGGTTTTGGCGTGGGCTTCGGTCCACGTTGGCGACACTTCGAATCCAAACAAAGTGTCGGCTGCATGGCTTGTTGCTACTTACTTCTTCCACACGACCGGTGAGCTTTGCCTGAGTCCGGTTGGGCTAAGCGCAATGACGAAGCTATCACCTGCGAAGTTGGTTGGACAGATGATGGGCGTATGGTTCCTTGCCACCTCGTTTGGAAATCTGATGGCGGGGTTGCTCGCCGGGAAAATGGAGAGCATGGGATTGATCCAATTGTTCGTTTCAGTCGCAATATGGACAGGCGCATTAGGACTCGTTCTGTTATTGATCAGTCGTCCCGTTAAGCGGCTTATGGGCGGCGTGAATTAATGCAGATCCGCTTTAGTAACAAGAGCACTCGTCATCGCCGTTACTTTCTCGGATCAACCAGCGCTTGATACACCAGCGTTCGCGAAAGTGAGACCAAATCGACGCCGCCCGCGCTGCCGAAGCGCTGGATCATGCCGATGAAGATGACGTCGTTGGTCGGATCGATCCAAAACCACGTGCCCGCCGCGCCGCCCCAGCTCAGAGTTCCCTTCCCGACCATCGATCCTGCTTTTCTCGGATCATTGAACACGAGAAAGTCCAGTCCAAATCCAACCGCTTCGCTGAACAGATTCGACAGTCCGCCATTGTTAGAAGCCAGCGCTCCGTGCGAAATCTGGTTCGTACCCATCAGCTCGATTGACGCCGGAGACAGTATTCGCACTCCGTCGAGTTCGCCGCGATTAACAACCATCTGGCAGAACCGAGCGTAGTCTGCTGTCGTTGAAACTAGTCCTCCGCCTCCTGATTCCATTGACGGAGGCTTTGTGAAATCCTGAACGAGGGTTCTACCGGGCAGCGCTTCGACGAGTTGTTTGGTCTTCGGATCAACGCCGTACACCGCGGTCAATCGCGAGGCCTTATCCGCCGGGACCATGAAGAACGTGTCGTTCATCTTCAGCGGTTTGAAGATGCGATTCTCAAGAAACTGGCCGAGCGTCTCGCCCGACAGCTTCTCAATGATGTAACCCTGCAAGTCTACGGCGATGCTGTAAGACCAACGCTCGCCCGGCTGAAAGAGCAACGGAATAGCCGCCACTTTCGCGGTCATATCCTTGAGGCCGTTTGAGGTGAGCACCTTTTGTTCCTGAAACATCTTGTCCACCGGATTAGTGTCCGATAGCCCATAACCGAACCCGGCGGTGTGGCTCATAAGCTCACGCATGGTTGGCGGCCGCCGCGCCGGCTCGAGAACTGGCCTGCCATCGGCCTCATTGCCCTTCCAGACTTTCAGGTCTTTGAACTCGGGAATGTATTTGGTGACGGGATCGTCGAGCGCCCACTTGCCGTCCTCGAATAGAATCATCATTGCAACGCCGGTGATCGGCTTGGACATCGAGTAGATGCGAAATAACGCATCGTTACGCATCGCTTCGCTGCCGGCGGCGCTCATTTTTCCATAGGTGTTCGTCGTTACAATCTTGCCGTGGCGCGCAAGCAAAGTCTGCATTCCCATGACCTCGCCGTTGGCGACCGCTTTGGCCATTGCCGCGTCCAGTTTCTTAAGCCGTTCCGAATCAAAACCAACAGACTCGGGACTTGCTGATGATGAAAGACCGCCATTTGCTTTGGATGAAGCATGGTTCGCCGAGCCGTTGTGTTGCGCGCTGACGATGTGGGAAAACACAAGCGCGGTAGCACACAAGAAACCGCAAGCCCCAATTCTTATGGCAGCGATTCGAGGGGTCGAAACAATCCGATTCATCGATTTCTCCTTCATAGAGATTGTGAGACTGAGCGATCGGCCTCGCCATCCAGCCCGTTTGGATAGTTATGGTCAAGCGACGCAAGCGATTCGTTCGGGATCAGTGGCCGGCTGAAACCCTGCTTTGCTTTCGCTCGAGATTGGTGAAGGCCAACGCCCGACACCTTAACTTGATTTGGAGTGCGGCGGCAAGGTACTCCGCGACGCCGCTTTTGTCTGGCTATTGAATCGATCGGAGAGCGAAAGCGGCGGCGCGGAGTACCTTGCCGCCGCACTCCAAATCAAACTACGGCACCGCTCAACTTTCACGCCTGACGCTAATGCCTTACAATTCCAACCTTCTAACCTGACCTTTTAAGTCTTGGAGGCTTTATGAACACGCGCCAAACGCTTCGGCAGCGAAGCATCGTCTTCTCCTTGCTTTTTCTTCTCACCGCGCAAGGATCGGCTATTCTCGCAGGACAAAAAGGCCCGAGCCCATCGCATCCGGCCGATGCTTCCGCAAACGGCAAGTTCACGCTCACCATCGACAAGATCATGCGAGGCTTCGAGCTTGTCGGCTACGAGCCGCGCGCCGTTCATTGGTCGCCCGATAGCCAGCGCGTTTACTTTCAGTGGAAACAAGCCAATGAGCCGCGGGAGAAAGACTTTGACACATACGTCGTCAATCGCGATGGAAGCGGGCTGAAGAAACTCACTGAGGAAGAAGCTAAGAACGCGCCTCCACTTTTTGGCGAAGTCTCAAAGAACAAGAAGCTCACGGTCTTCGTCGACAGCGGCGATGTATTCATCTACGACAACGTCGCGAATCAGCGACGACGGATAACCGAAACGAACGATGCCGAAACCAACGCGCACTTCACTCGAGATCAGAAACACATCTACTTCACACGCGCTAGTAATTTGTATGTGATGTCGCTTGAGAGCGGCTCGCTCGTTCAGATGACTGATATCACAACCGGCGGCGCCGCAACTCCCGTCACGCCTGTTGCAGGAGGCGGCTTTGGTCAGGGTCGCGGACAGGGTCAGGGCGGAGGCGGGCGCGCTCAGAACGCAGAGGCCTCGCAGCAAAAAGGGACCGAAAGCCAGGAGTACATAAAGAATGAAGAGCGCGATCTTCTCGACATAGTTAAGCGTCGCGCCGAGAAGCGCGAGCAGGACGAAGAGAAACGCAAGCGTGAGCATCCGCGCAAACCATTTGCGCTTGGAGCGCGACAAACTGCGGTGAACCTTCAGCTAACGCCCGATGAAAAATCAGTGATCGCAACGGTCGTTGAACAAGGCGACGGAGGCAAGAACACCATCGTTCCCAACTTCGTCACCGAGAGCGCTTACACGGAAGACATCGGGAGCCGTTCCAAAGTTGGCGACACTCAGAACCGAACAAAGCTCGCAATAGTAGCCGTGGATAACGGCGAAGTGAAATGGGTCGATCACGGACAGAGACAAGCACCGACACCCACGAGCGAAAAAGCGGCTTCCGATCAGGAAGAGCAAAGCGGTGGTGGTCCCCAGGCTCGAGGCGGTCGCGCAAACGAGCCTCGCGAAAAAGAGAGACCCGAAGGCAAAGATAGAGACGTCCAGCTCTCATCTCCCATCTGGTCCGAAGACGGAAGCAAGGCCGTGTTGATGGCTCGCGCGGCGGACAACAAAGATCGATGGGTGCTTGCTCTCGATCCCGCTACCGGCAAGACACGCGTGATTGTTAACGAACACGATGACGCGTGGATCGACGGCCCCGGCTCTTTCACTCTCGGATGGATGAAGGACAATCAGCACATCTATTTTCAATCAGAGCGAACCGGCTACGCTCACCTTTATTCAGTTTCATACGAAGGCGGCGAGCCGAAGCAGCTCACCTCAGGAAACTGGGAAGTCAGCGGCGTTCAGATGTCGGACGACAAGAGCCGGTTCTTCATAACCACCAGCGAAGTTCACCCCGGCGAACGCCAGCTCTATACGATGTCACCTGATGGAGGCGAGCGAACCAGATTCACGTCGATGCCAGGCGGCAACCAATCGTTCGTGTCTCCGGATGAAAAGATGCTCGCGTTGATTTATTCGTACAGCAACAAGCCACCCGAGCTTTACATTCAGGAGAACAAGCCCGGCGCTTCAGCGATCAAAGTTACTTCATCGCCGGCGCCCGAGTTTTGGAACTACCCGTGGATCGATCCGCCTATCGTGACGTTCAAAGCACGCGACGGCGCCGAAGTCTACGCGCGGTTGTACAAGCCAAAGAACTTCAAGAAGGGCGGCCCGGCAGTGATCTTCGTGCACGGCGCAGGCTACGCGCAAAACGTTCATCGCTACTGGTCGAGTTACTTCCGCGAATACATGTTTCATCATTTCCTGATGGAGAACGGATACACGGTGATGGACGTCGATTATCGAGCTTCGTCGGGTTATGGCCGCGATTGGAGAACCGGAATCTACCGGCATATGGGCGGCAAGGATCTGGACGATCAGGTTGACGCAGCGAAGTGGCTGGTCAGCGAACAAGGCGTCGATGCTAAACGAATCGGGCTCTACGGCGGGAGTTACGGAGGATTCATCACGCTGATGGCAATGTTCACTCAGCCGGATGTGTTCGCAGCGGGCGCGGCTCTTCGGCCGGTGACGGATTGGGCGCACTACAACCATCCGTACACGTCTAACATTTTGAACGTGCCTCAGAAGGACGCCGAAGCTTACAAGCAATCGTCACCGATCTACTTTGCCCAGGGCTTGAAGGGCGCGTTGTTGATCTGTCACGGGATGGTCGACACGAACGTGCACTTCCAGGACACCGTGCGATTGGTGCAG
>Ga0075436_100000296_pt1 | contig 31651 bp, 21 predicted proteins | sample RhiMethybrSRZTD5_FD_75303 | JGI IMG/M metagenome (GOLD analysis project Ga0075436, IMG submission 75303) | Populus rhizosphere microbial communities from Tennessee, USA - Rhizosphere MetaG P. TD hybrid SRZTD5 | ecosystem: Host-associated > Plants > Roots > Rhizosphere > Soil | place: USA...
TAGTCCAGCGCCGGAGCCGGAGCGGAGCCCTGCGGAGCGGAGCGCAGGCGGAGGCGCGGTCGCTGATGCGGCTGCTTGAAATAACCAACTATGTCAGATCAAGTCTGAGTTATTACACTTTAGAAGTGGTCAGAGGAAAAATTCAAAAACCTTTCAATTCCTTTCATTTCCTTTCATCGCCTCTCAGGCTGTTGAGAATGGAATGCGCGGGGACCCGAAGAAATCTTCTTTCGGTCCAACCGGTTTCGACTTGTTCGTCGAGTCTGTCGCAAGGTTCGTGCGGGACGCTAACGGCAGTCACCGTGCAGATTCCTTTCGAGCTTCAAACCCTCTGTCTCCTTTGTGCGCGACCGGTCTTGCCAGCGCCACAATTGTTCGTCACAGAGAACGGACGCATCGGTACATCGGTGGACTTAACGCCGCTCGCCGATCAAATTCATATCCTGACCGCCTGTGATGTGTTGCTGCCCAGCGCTGTCGAACGAGTGAACCTGACAGGTCTTCCTTGTGCGCCGATGGTCACCCACGCAGACGGAACTCTGGTCTCCGCGACCAAACCTGCCAAATCGGGTGAGGAACTGGTTGCGTACGCAGTCGGGTTGGGTCCGACGAATCCTCCTGTGGCAACCGGGCAGCCGGCGGCAACCCATTCGTCAACCACGGAGAGTTTCGAGATTGGCTACAACTACTACCCCAACGCGCTGCCCGCGAAGCCTGTGGTGTTCTCCAACACAGGGAACCCGCCGCCACCGCCTGCTCCGCTGTATTCTGGCCTCACGCCGGTGTACGTAGGGTTATACCAGATCAACTTCTTCGTGATGGCTGCCCCAGCGGGAACTCCACCCTGCGACGACCCCAATACGGTTGGGCTAGGGGCTAGTGTCGTTCAGTCCAACCTGACGGTCAGTTTCGGCGGAGTATTCTCGTTCGATGGCGCGGGGATCTGCGTGGCTCCGAGCAGCTAACAATTCCGAAGCGGGAACCTCCAATAAGCGGATTTCCTGTAGTCCCTTTCGTGCAGCTGCATCGGCCGGTGCGTCTTCGGAGCTCAACACAAGCAGGTGTGTGCCTGATGAGCACGAACCAGATGAACCCAGGCGTTATTTGAATTTTCTTGACTAGTAAATTTTTTGATCGTGCTGAAATTCAATCACACCAGCAGGCAATCATGGAGTGATCGATAGGAAATGACTGCTGGATAGCCGGGAACGACCAAGCCGTTTCTGCCCGCATTCAAACATTCATCTTCTGTAGACGCTGTCGAAAGTATGCATGAGGATCATTTCCCCACACGTCCGGGCGATATTCCATTTTTGGCCACATACAGCAGGGTTACAGGTTCAAACTAGCCTAATTGACACTTAGTCCGCGGTCGGCCGGCACGCTGACCCTTCTCGTCGGATCCGTTAACAGCCACGCTACGGCCCCCGCAAGCGCCATCAAACATCCGAAGTACAGGCCCCACGACCATCCAGCGAACGATGCGATCCACGGCGTCAAAACGGGTGCGAGCGCGCCCCCCACGTTTGCACCCGTGTTCAGGATCCCACCCACGACACCAACCTGGGTACCCGCGACTTCGATGCCGGCGGTCCAGTAGGTCACATCGGCGATTCCCGCAAAACCCAACGCGAGCGACATCAACGCAACCGCCGGTACAGTTCCCGTGGTTTTCACGGCGGCGAACAGCAATCCTGCGGCAAGCGCCAGGCTTGTAGCAGCCATGATACGGAGTCCGGGTTTACGTCCGAAACGGGACATTAGCCGATCGCAAATCAATCCGCCCATGGGCATCATCACAACCCACACGAGGAACAGAATCGTTGTATATCGCGCGCTCTGGGATGCGCCCAAGTGGCGAATCTCCCCGAGGTAATAATATATCCAGTAGAAGAAGATGTACTCGAAGTAGCCGAGCACCGAAAACCCGAAGGTGAGCAGGAACACATTCCTGTCGGTGAGCAGGGAGCGCCACGGCGCAGGCACGCGGTTCTCAGCCGGCTTGGGTGGTACAACTCCCGGCGGATAATCGCGAACATAAACAAACCAGATCAGGCCAAAAATGGCAGTCGCGATGCCGGCGAGCATGAAGGACATGCGCCATCCGTAACGCGAGATCATCCAGGAAAACAGTATGGGGGAAACCGCTCCGCCGAAGCCGGAACCGGCGTTGGCCAGCCCCGTAGTGCGGGCCCGATTCTTCAACGGAATCCAGTTCGCGTTGGTCCTGTTGCAAGTCGGGTACAGCGGCGCGGTGAAAACGCCGAAGGCCAGGCGGATCACGATGAAAGCTGGAACGACGCCAATTAGCGTGCCAAGGCCTGGCGTCGCCGCAAAGGCCAACAGCGAGGTAAACAGCGCGGAGCCCAACGCCATCCACGTGAGCACCATTCGCGGACCGAAGCGATCGGCCATACGGCCGCCGGGAATCATGAACAGTGCGTAGGTGACGAGAAACGCCGAGTACACCGAACCCATTCGAACTTCCGAGATGCCGAATTCCTTCATGATGCCAGGTCCAGCGATGGAGAGAATAGTCCGGTCGAAGTAACTCATCACGCTCAGACCGAACATTAAGCCGATAATCGCAGCTTGCTTGCGGGACGTTACGACGGGAGTCGGGGCGGTGACGGGCTCTGTAGACATCCTGAGAATCTCTTTAGTTCGCGGCAATTCGCAAAGTGCCCAACCGGTATCTTTTCTGTGCGTCAGCTCCAGCGATGGCCAGGTTGATGCGCGGGTTTCCGGTTTCGTCCACCATGGCAATACGCACGTCGTAGGTTCCAGGCGCGAGATCTTTACGCAAATGGAAAACGCTGATCACGGGATAGGTTTCTCCAGCGATCCAGTCGGTTTGGTCGAAGGCGCGGTCAACCTCACTAAACTTTTCGTTACCTTCCATGTCTGTCAAATACAGCTTAAGGGGTTGCCGCACATAGAGCCGGCCGCAGTTGCGATTGACCCAGCTCTGCTTAATTAAGAAGAGGTGTCCGGCGACCACTTCATCCGGCCAACTTGCCGAAGTCATGACCAGTCTATATCCCAGCCCGCCGCTCTGTAGCCCTTTCTCAAAGTATGCCCGGTCCTCAGCCATGGCGCGCCGGTAACTATCAGCGTCCATGTAGTAGTGAGCGTAGTTGGAGTGAAAGGCGGTGTAAATATCTAGATACTCCTGGAGAGTCCCGTGTGTGCGCTGATTCTTTGTATCGGTATAGGACCAGTTGGCTTCAGCCCACATGGGCAATTCGCGCCAATATTTCTGCGCCATTTTCCAGTCCCATCGAGTCAGTCCGTCAATAAAACCGTGCCGTGCCAAGGCAAAACCTTTTGATACCGCCACATCGAGGGCTTGCCGGTACATGTGGTCTTCCAGGCTTGTTACTTGCCGCCCATCACTATCGTGAACGTATGAGATGCAGGGCTGCTTGACCCGGAAAATGTCGGCGTACATGTTGACGATCTTGGACAAAACGTTATTCTTGACGTCCCGGTTAGGCCACGGATACACCGATTCCATGGTGTGCCACTCGCCCCATTGACCGTAACCCATGACGCCCCACATCACGATAGGGCTTGCCGGTTTGTCATAGCGCTCAGCCAGGGCCGTCAGAACATTGCGCAGTTTAGGCAGATAGATCTTTTCGTATGAGGGGTCTGTGTAATCCGGCTCCCTCTTCTTGAACTTGCCTTGCGCCAGATATTCGCGATAATGCGCACCCGCCTTCCAAAGCCATTCCGGACACACTTCATTACCGGGGGCTCCATCCCAGCCCGGGTCGTCGGTCACCCAGACCCGTAGATCGATCTGCTTCCCTCGTTTCGCCCAGTAGTCCATGATGGTGTCGAGGTCCTTCCAGTAATAGCGACCTTCCTGCGGCTCGAGATCGGCCCACATCCAATCGATGAGTACCCAACCGAAGAGCGGAGCGACGTCGCCGAAACCTGTGGTGTTGTAATCGATGCTAAAAGGCTTTCCGTCAAAGTAGCGTGGCCCGGCCCACAGCCCCCACCCCATGTAAGGGTTATTTAGAGGTACGCGAATTTCCTCGGGTGTGACTGTCTTCGCTGCGGAGGCCGCAAACGCATTTTGGCACTGCAGGCTCGCTAGGAGCAGAGAGAAGGCGAAATAAATCGTGCGCATGTCGGTGAGGTCCTTCATGTATCGTTGCGGCTGGTCTCCTCGGCTGACAAGAGCACGACAGCAGTTAACGCACAGAGGACGCCGACGCACTCGAGCACGGAGATGGATTCGTGTAATAGTATCGGAGCGAGGAAGACGACGAGGAGCGGATAGAGAGCGCAAAACGGAGCCACGATCGAGGCTTTTCCTCCACTCTTCATTGCGGCTAAAAGGCCCCAGGCTCCCACATTGCTGAGGACGCCGCTCAAAAGGCCCCAAGTCACGCCAAGTTTCGAGTATTCTGCCAGCGCTCTGCCCGGATACAGCAGAGGCTGCAGCAGCAGGAACCCCGCCATCATCCAAATCAGGGCAGATTCAGCCGAAATGTGATTCGTCGACAGCTTTTGGAAGATCCCGCAGATTCCCCAGGCGGCTAGAACTACCATCGAAGGCCAGAACCAGGCGGGCAGATGCATGGCTTAGGGTTGAGTCACGGAAAAGATGAGTATCGCCACTGCCGCGAAACCTAAACCGACCGCCTGACGCTTCGTCAGCCGTTCGCCCAGGAACAGGAGTGCCAGTATAACGGTGACCATCGGATAAAGCGCGGTGACCGCAGTTATGATTGCAGTGTTGCCGCCGCTACCAAAAGCGGCAAATAGTCCCAACCCTCCGACGCCAGACGTAAGGCCGATCATGATTCCATACAGAATCCCTTTGACGTTCTTTTCCAACCGGAAGCGCCTGGAGCCAAGGAGCACAATCGCAACCGGGAGCCCTCCAAGTGTGAACAGGAACTGCATGGCAGGAGCTGGCATCTCCATTGAGCCTAGTTTGGAGACAATTGCATACGGTCCCCAGCAGAGCACGCAGAACGTGCAATACCAGAACCATCTGACTTTGAATAAGGCAGGTATTTCCACGCCTTAGCCTAGGATGTCTTGAGCCACCTTGCCGGCCACATCGGTCAGCCGAAAATCACGACCGCTATAGTGGTACGTCAAGCGTTCATGATCGAGGCCAATGGCACGCAGGATAGTGGCATGGAGGTCGTGGACATGCATTGGGTTCTCGACGGCTTTCAACCCGAATTCATCGGTGGCGCCATAGGCTATCCCACCTTTGATACCTCCGCCGGCTATCCACACAGTGAACCCGAACGGGTTGTGGTCCCTGCCATTCTGGACCGGAGTGACCTGGAAACCAAAGCTGCCGGTCTCGACCATGGGCGTGCGGCCGAATTCAGTCCCGAAGACAACCAACGTCTCATCGAGCAAGCCGCGCTGTTTGAGATCCTTCAGCAGCGCGGCGATCGGCTGATCACAAAGCCAGGCTAGCTTCACGTGCTGCTGAATATCGTTGTGATGGTCCCAGGGATTGCCTTTATCGAAGTAGAGCTGAACGCAGCGCACACCACGCTCCACCAGGCGTCGCGCCATGAGACACCCGCGAGCGAAATGCCCGCTGCCATAAGCCTGGCGAGTGACCTCGGATTCCGTGGAAAGATCAAAGACCTCTGGCGCTTCCGTTTGCATGCGGAACGCCACTTCCATGGACTGAATCGTGGACTCGAGCTGGGAATCACGCTCCTTCTGCTGCTCGAGATGCAGGCGGTTCAAGTTTGCCAGTAGCTCAAGTTCGCGCCCCTGCTTCGTGGGGGTGGTGCTATCGTTGCGGATGTACGGGATCTGTTTTTGCGGATCGATTTCCTTGTCGGAAATAAACGTGCCCTGATAGACTGCTGGCAGAAACGCCGAGTTCCACATTGGCGGGCCCACGATATTCGGGATGTCCGGGCTCAGCACGATGAAGCCGGGCAGGTTCTGATTCTCGGTGCCGAGTCCGTAGGTGATCCACGAGCCCCAGGAAGGCCGCCCCGGCTGAATATGCCCGCAGGCCATCATCATCAGCGACGGCTCATGATTGGGGATGTCGGTATATACCGACCGGATCATGCAAATATCGTCGACACACTCGGCCACGTGCGGAAACACATCGCTCACCGGCAGTCCGCTTTGCCCGTACTGTCGGAACCGGAACGGTGAGCGCATGAGATTTCCGGTCTTGCGCTCGGTCTTGGGATTTCCTCCAGGCAGCGGCTGGCCGTCGTATTTGTCGAGCGCGGGCTTGGGGTCGAACGTATCGACGTGCGAAACGCCTCCGTTCATGAACAAGAAGATGATGTGCTTCGCCTTAGTGGGGAAGTGGGCCGGCTTGGGTGCTAATGGATTGACGCCGGTATACTCCGGCGGCGCTCCCACGGCCTGTGGCTCAAGCATACTCGCTAGGCCCACCAGGCCGAATCCGGTGCCGATACGCCCCAGCATTTGCCGCCGGGTCACAGGCGGCCGCGTGAAAGAATCGTATTCGCGTGACATAAGCTTTAGTTTATAAAGGCAAGTTCGTTCGTACTCAGCAGTACGTGCGCATACTCGCGCCATGCCCATGAATCGGCCCCGACCGCAGCACCACCTAGAAATTCGAGCGCGAGCTTCAGCTCTTGCTGCGACGGTTCCCGTTCGTACAGGATCTCATACGCGCGGCGAATCCGGGCCTCATTGCTTCCTGCCTCTGCGAGGCGTCTGGCGAAGCTCTCGGCCTGCCGCCCTACGAAGCCGCTGTTCATGAAAAAGAGCTGTTGCAGTGGAACCAGGGTGACGTTTCTCTTTTCATTGGTGATGCCGGGGTCCGGGAAATCGAATAGAGTGAGATAGCGATCGAGCCTAAACCGGCTGATCTTGGCATATACGGTCCGGCGGCGGCAATCGTCGGCCAAGTCAACCGATGGTCCGCCCACCGAAAGATCAAGGTTGCCGGCCGCAAACAGCAGCGAATCGCGCAGCGTCTCAGCGTCCAACCGACGGCGGTTCGCCCGCCAAAGCAGACGGTTGTCCCCATCCTGGGCAAAATTCCGCTCCGAATATTCGGTGCTGAGCTGATACGTCGCTGAGAGCATGATCTCACGATGCAGCTTCTTCAGCGACATGCCGCCGCGCAAGAATGAGTCGGCCAGGTATTCAAGCAGCTCCGGATGGCTGGGGCGATCCCCGTTCTGTCCGAAATTGCTCGCCGTGCCCACGAGGCCCCGGCCTAGATGATACATCCATACCCGGTTCACGATGACCCGCGCCGTCAGAGGATGCCGCACGATCGCCTCCGCCAGTTGCAGCCGGCCGCTGCCGCGTGTATACGTTTCCGGCTCGCCGTTTGAAAGTACCAGCGGAAAGCGACGCGGCACTTCCTCTCCCAGCGCATACGGATTGCCGCGCAGATTGGTCTTGATGTTGTGCGGCTGCAAGCAATCCCGCACACCATGGAGCAACGGGTACGGCTGGGGCTTCGATTTTTTCAGCGCATCGAGTTCCGCGCGGAGTTGGGCGAGATGCTCGCGCCACTCGCCCTTAAGGAATGGCTCCACGCTCTCGTCTTTGTAGTGCAGCACGCCGGGTTCCTTCTTACCACCCTTGGGCGCGTCCTGCTCCTCGAACAGGTCCTTCCACAAAACGAACTTCTCGCGTGGCAGGGCCTTCAGTTCGGCATCGCATCCCGGACAAAATTCCTCATAGGATTCGAACCCGTTGGGCAAAGCGCTGTCAGCGCTGTTCTTCTTCAACTTGAACGGGGCCAGCCGCAGGTCGTTCTCCGTCTCAATTTCCTTTTTCTCCAACAGAACGGCTAGGACCATCTGCTGGAACTCTGCGCCAATCTTGTTCGCTTGCTCGTACGAGCCGCCTCGGCTCAAGAGCGCGTGCCAATCTTGCAGGTAGGGATAATCTTTGTGTGGCCGGGACAAATACGCCGTCCAACGTTCCAGCAGATCGCAATCGAGCTCCTCCTGATATGCGGCTTGTCCTGTGCCGACTTTGGGCGGGCCGAGCACTTTCCACGAAGCCGCAACGTAGCGCGATATCTTGTGCGCCAGGATCTCCCCCAGTTGTGCGCTTTGGCTCGACAGATAGTCTTTCACCGCCTCTTCGGCGCTCTTGATCCTCTTCTCATGCGCCTGGTAAGCCTTTACCTGGGCTTCGGGCGCGAGGGGATACTCGGTGTAAGTTGTGCTTGCGAAGATGCCGCCGAGTGCGTAATAGTCCTTGATTGAGAACGGATCGTATTTGTGATTGTGACAGCGGGCGCATGCGATGGTGACCCCCAGGAACCCGCGAGAAACGACGTCGATGCGCTCATGGCGCTCGTCGGCGCGTGCGATGGGCGGCTCCGTCAGATCGAAATACCAGGGTCCCAGACCCAAGAATCCTAGCGCTGGCAGCATCTTGGTACGCTGCGGCTCCTCAAGGAGGTCGGCGGCAAGCTGGGCTCTGACAAACTGGTCGTACGGCAGATCTTCGTTGAGGGCTTGGATCACCCAGTCTCGATAGCGGAATGCGTCCGAATAAGGCTCATAACCGCGAGAAGTGTTGCCGCGAACATCGGCTTCCCCATAACGCACGACGTCCAGCCAGTGCCGCCCCCAGCGCTCGCCATAACGCGGGGAGGCGAGCAATCGGTCGACCACTTTGGCGAATGCGCCGGGCGACCGATCATTGACGAAGGCTTCTACTTCCTCGGGAGTTGGCGGCAGCCCGATCAAATCGAGCGAAGCGCGGCGAACTAAGGTGCGCCGGTCGGCTGCGCGGACAGGCCGCAGGCCTCCAGCTTCAAGGCGAGCCAAGATGAAGTGGTCAATCGGTGATTGAACCCAGGCGGCATCCTTCACCTCGGGTACTGTGGGATTCCGGATCGGCTGGAAGGCCCAGTAGGATCGGTTCTCCGGTGTAATCACGAAATCTTTGCCGCGCACGACGGGAATTGTGTTGACCGCCTTGGGCCACGACGCTCCCATCTTCACCCAAACGGTGAGAGCTTGAATGTCGGTGTCAGGGAGCTTCTTCCCCAGCGGCATCTTGAGTCGCTCGTGGGTGTGCCGCACGGCCTGAATCAAGAGGCTACTGTCCGGATCGCCGGGAACCACCGCGGGCCCGGACTTGCCGCCCTTCAGAATGCTCTCTCGCGAATCCAGCCGCAGGCCGCCGAGCTGCGAATTGGTGTGGCAACTGTAGCAGTTGGTGGTCAAAATGGGCCGGATCTTGTTTTCGAAAAAATCAACAGGCTCGCCACCCGCGCCATGCACGGCGCACAGAGCCATTAGGACACAGATTAAAAAGCCCCGTGCTAGTGGCATGGCAGGATCATACCTATCATATCGGTGATCGCCAAGTCAAGTGCTTTTGTTGCCGCTCGGTGGCCAAAAAAACTTGATTAGGCAAAACATGTGTATGATATGTCATACTAGCGTATCATGTGGTCTGCTTTGTGCCCACGCGAAACTTCGGTCGCGGAATCGACCGAAGGGAACGTGGTGATATGATCTGTACTAGACTTGTGATGAATAGACCGCTTGACTAAAGGATCTAGTCCTCATGCATAGTGTCCATCAAGTCGCAGATCGAGTTGCAGAGTCTCGCCCGGCACCCCGCGATACCCTTTCGACTCAGACGCTTCAACAGTTGATTGAGTGGTTGAAGCAGGATAAATTCAAGCCGGGCAGCAAGCTGCCCTCACAGAACGAACTGATCGATAGGTTCGGGATCAGCCGCACAGGCGTCCGCGAAGCACTGCAGATGATGTCCGTGCTGAATCTCATCGAGATCCGGCCAGGACTGGGCTGCTTCGTCAAGCAGGTGAGCCCGGAGTACATCGTCAACGCGGATGTACTCGCGATTCTGTTGAAGAAGGAAGCCATTCTGCAGGTGGTCGAAACGCGGAAAATTGTAGAAGCCGGGACAGCGGCGCTGGCTGCGGAACGGGGCACGCTCGAAGACTTCTGGTTCATCGAAGACGTGCTTACCCGGCTCGAGCGAGCCATTCAACGGGGTGACAGCGTTGCGCTCATTGCGCCGGAGGTGCACTTTGGAATCGCCAAAGCCTCACACAACGATGTGCTCATCAAGCTGGTGCGCTCGTTCATCCATCTGATGGCGAAGGCGGGCGCGTTGATTGAATCCGACGCCGAGGACCCCGAAGCTTTCAAGCGCAATGAACATGCGTCCCATCAGGAGCTGTATGAGGTCGTTTGCTCACGTGATCCATTGAAGGCGCGAGACGTCATGATTCGTCATATCACGGATTCGGAGCACCTTATCATTGAAGCGTTCCGCAAGGTGGAAGCCCACCCCTGACCTCCCTGACTCGCCGAATTTGGAGAGCTGGAGTCGAATTTTTCAGACGGCGGGGATTTGCGTGATCGTGGCTCTCTTACCAGGATCCTACGCGGTCGCGCAGTCAACGCCGCCGCGGGACAGCTCGCACTATGCTCGCGGAGCCGTACTGGCCCGGTCGGGCCACTACGCCCAGGCGCTGCCGGAGCTTGTAAAGGCAGCCCAACAAGATCCTCGAAACCCCAAGGTTCACAACCTGATCGGCATCGTTCTGTCTCAGCTCGGGCGTCTCAAAGAAGCAAACGAAGCGTATAACCGTGCTCTGGCATTGGCGCCGGATTTTTATCCTGCCCGGAAGAATCGTGCTTCCAACGCCTTTTTCGAGAAGGAATTCAAGTTTGCGGCGACGGAGTTCGAAGACCTGGCCCGGCTTCAACCGAAAGACTTTGTTCCGCAGCTGTTCCTGGGGCTGGTGGCCATTGAAGGCGCGGACTTTCAAAAGGCCCGCGCGCACTTGCTTTTGGCTCGCCAACTTGCTCCCCGGGAGGCAGGCGTACTGCTCGCTCTGACCCGCGTTTTCTTGACGCTTGGCGAAAGGCAGCCCGCCATGGAAACAGCCCGGGACATGCGCAGAACGTCGAACGCTAAACCCGGCGAGCGATTCGAGTTGGGCGTCGTTTTGGCGGGTTTTGGAGCTGACGCCGAAGCAGCAGATGTCTTTCAGGAGCTGTGGCAACAGAGACCTGGCGCGTACGACGTGGGATTCAATCTTGCCCTGCTTCGATATCGGTCCGGCCAGCCAGAAGCTGCGCTCCGCACTGTGGAGCAACTAGTCGCCGGTGGCGCTCAACAGGCCGAGCTCTGGAATCTTCGGGGATGGCTTTACCACCACACAGGCCACCCAGACCTAGCGATAAGCTCCCTTGAGCGTGCAGTGACGATGGAACCCATACGGGTGGAAAACTATCTCGATCTGAGCACGGTGCTGCTGGACGTCAGTGATCCTGAAAATGCACGGCGCGTGATCGCGCAAGGCATCGAAAAATGTGTCGAGCAGGATCGTCTATACGTGCAAATGGGCGTGCTCGAAACGCAAAACAACAACGCCGGCCAAGCCGAAGCATGGTACCGCAGGGCGCTCGAAGCGAATCCCACCAACGAGGCGGCCTACATCGCCCTGGCACATCTGCTGTTAGTTTCAGAGCACGAGCGAGAGGCCTTCACCCTGTTGGAGAACGCGCTCGAACGCCTTCCCTCGTCGGTGTTGCTTAACTATTTTTACGGAGCGTTGATGATGGAAACGACCGGACCGGAAGATGCGGCGCGGCTTGCAAAAGCGCGTGTCATTCTGGAAAAAGCTTTAGCTCTGAATCCGCTGTTTGCCAACACTCACTACCGCTTGGCCCGAATTCTTCTGGCGGAGGGTAAAGAAGAACAGGCAATGCCGCACCTCGAGAAAGCTTGTATGCTCAATCCCAAGCACACGAAAGCGCTGTATCAACTGAGCCAAGTTCTCGCTCGGCGCGGACAAACGGAACGGGCGGCTGAACTGAGCCGGGCACTGCGCCAACTCCTCACCGAAAAGTCAGGCGTGATGCAGGAAGAGTTCTCGGATTTGGTCCGGGAGAGCTTGCGGCGCGCGACCGCGACAGAGTTGCTTTCAAAGCCGGCGAACTGAGCTACGGGCCTGTCCACCAGGGAGCCCACGAAGCGGCATTCTCAGGTGCGTTTGGCAACGCCTGGTCGCAGCCGACGGAGCCCTCTCGAGGAAGAACTTGGATGGTCCCGAGCTTGTGCCGACCGCGGGAGTTCTTTCCCTGGATTGCGAGCCTGATGCCGGGATTGCCGCTTTAAAGCGACCAACGCCAGCGAACCTGGGAAATTCCCGCTTGCAGATCCTTGGGCGGTGAAGGACCCTGATGACGGGTAGGTTTCTCTTCGCACCCATTTTGGGCGATCAAAAGGAGCACTTGCCAATCCGCTGAGTTTCTCGTTCCCCCCGGGGAGTCGGTCAAATAGACGTTTAGGGATGACGGACAACATAGCGATTCGCCAGCGTTACCGGTCCCGTTTTAGGGAATTTTCAATGGCGGCGGGATAACCCTGATTTCGCCCAGTTTGTATCGGCCCTTTGGGTCTGCTCCCTGGATGGCCAATTTGATACGGGGATTGGCACTCTGATCTACCAAGGCAATCCGGAGATCATAGATTCCGGGCGTCATGTCCTTCGGAAGATGGAACACACTCGTCACCGAATAAGTCGGACCTTGCACCCATGCGGACTCGTCCAATAACCGATCTACCTCGCTAAACTTTTCGTTGCCTGCCGAATCGGTAAAATAGAGCTTCAAAGGGTGCCGTTGGTACAGACGACCTACGTTGCGGTTTACCCACTTCTGCTTCAGAAGAAGCAATTCGCCCGCCGGGATTTCCTCTTTCCAACTTGCCGAAGTGAGGACTAGCCGGTACCCTAAGCCGCCACTCTCCAATGCCTTCTGAAATGCAAGCCTATCCTCCCGCATAGCTCGCCGATAGCTCTCGGCATCCATGTAAAAATGCGCGTAGTTCGAGTGCCAGTCCAGCATGACTTCGATGTTTTCATCCAGAGTGCCGTGGGTCTGGTCGTTCTTCATATCAGAATAAGACCAACCACCCTCGGCCCACATGGGCAACAGATGCCAGTAATTCTCCATCACCTTTTCCTCCAAGAGGTCGAGACCATCTATGAAGCCGTGGCGAGCCAGGGCAAATCCCTTTGTGATAGCCAGCTCGAGAGCCTGGCGATACAGGAAGTCCTCCAGGTTTCTAAGCTCCCTCTTGTCCGAATCCAAGCCATATGAAATTGAAAGCTGTCCGATCCGGAAGATGTCCGCATACATTTCGACGATCTTGGCCAGGACAGCGTGTTTGACTTCCCGATTAGGCCATGGATAATGCGACTGCCATTCTCCCCACTGGCCATAACCCATTACCCCCCACAGAAAGATTGGGCTACTCTGCTTGTCATAACGCTCCGCAAGTGCCTCAAGAAGCTTTCGCACTTTAGGCAAATAGATCTTGTTGTAGGAAGGGTCGAGGTAATCAGGCTCGCGCTTCTTCGTATTGCGCTCTCCAGCCACTTCCCGGTATCTGGCACCAGCCCTCCAAAGCCACTCTGGGCAGACTTCATTTCCGGGTCCACTCCAGCCAGGGTCATGCGTAACCCAGACGCGCAATTCGATTTGCTTGCCTCGTGCTGCCCAGTAGTTGATGATGGTATCGAGGTCCTTCCAATAGTACTTGCCTTCTTCCGGTTCGAGATCCGACCACATCGAATCGATCAGCACCCAACCAAAAAGAGGAGCATCGTCACCAAAGCCAGCGGTGTTGTATTCCAGTGTAAATGGCCGGCCATCGTAGTATCGTGTTCCGGCCCAGATACCCCAGCCCATGTAAGGACTGGCCAAAGGCTCCGTAATCTCGGCGGGGTGGACAGTCTTGAGGGCCGGGAGATCATCGGCCGCTTGGACTGCGGCGGTTAGAGTAACATAGGAGATCGCAACCAACGTGATCGCTGTCTGCATGATAGTCGAATTATGGTCCTCCCACATCGCATAACTCCTGGAGAAAATGTATTTTCATCGCCCCAAGGGTGTGGGGGGCGGAAAGGAGCAAGATTACGCTACCCACGTGGACCCTTGCCCCGTTCTGGGTACACCAAAATTGCTCATTGGGGGCGAATAATCAATCCGACGCGCCATCTGCGGGGATACGCCGTCGCTCACTTACCAAAGGTAAGCCGGATCAGAAGACCGCTTTGACCTGAAACTGTATAACCCGCATTCCGTATACGTCAGTCACTCGCCCGAAATTCGATCGATTGATCCTGTTTCCCACCCCACTGATGTTGACCCTATTCAAAGCGTTGAACGCCTCCGCTCGAAACTGGACGCGGACCCTCTCCTTGATCGGGACCTCTTTGGCTGCGGCGAGATCGATCCGAGCGTAGCCTGGCCCCCGGAAGTAGTCTCGCGGTAGCGTTCCATCTCGAGGTTGGGACGGGTCTGGCAGAGGAAACATGTTCGCCCTAAGCGCTGTGCCTTGCAACCATTGAGACTTGCTAAACGACCGGGACACATTGGTAGTGGGCTTGTCTGGCCGATCGAACTGCTGACCGTCGGCGTTGAAGTCCCCGCCATTACCGAAACTCGCCGTCGAGACTGGAGTAAAGATCGGACCCGACTGAAAGTTCCATATGGAGTTCAGTTGCCAGCCACCGAAAGCTTTGCCCACCCAGTTGGACCGGTGCCGGAGAATAGGAAGCTCCCATACGTTCCGGAAAGTGAAGACGTGGGCGATATCATCGCGCGCCAAGTCAACGTCCGGCTTGTAAGGGTCGGTGGTGTCCGCTACAACTTCGTCCCCATGCTGTCTGCCCCAGTTACTCTTGGCGTTATTATAGGTGTAGTGCGCGTCGAGACTCCACCCGCTGCTGAAACGTTTGGTGACTCCGAAGATCAGGCCCTGGTAGAACCGCTTACCCCAGTTATTCCACATGAGGATCTGGTTGAAATTAGGATTCAGACGGGTCAATTGGCCGTGGTTCACCAGCAAATCCCCCTCGAAGCGGTTGAGATTCTCGGCATACGCGTCGTTGGTAACTCGGTAGTACCGGTAGTTACCGAAGACCATTAAGTTGCGCGCAAGCTGATACTGGACGCCCACGAAAGAGTCATAAGCCCTTGGGATTTGCATATCGCGAACGTAGCCCGCCAGTCCGACTCTGGTCCCCACAAAGCCTCCCTGGGGGCTGAGTTGAGGGACTGGCAAGTTAGGATTCGGAGGAAAGTCGCGGGTTCCGACCGGAGCTAAACCGTATACGATGGGGACACCGAATTGAGGGCCAGCCTCCACGGTTGCGGTGCCGGGCGGGTTGCCTGTTATTTCATACATGTGCGTCGCACTGACCTCGTCGTATAGGATCGCGAAGTGGCCTCGAATCGATAACTTACCCTTTCCAGTGGGGTCCCAGGCCAAGCCAATGCGCGGTCCAAAGCTCTTCAGGTAGTTGTTCGCGTATTGGCTTACCTTCTGGTTAACGACGTGGGCGATGCCGTCAGGCGTTAGCTGAGCTGACGAAAGGACTGGCTCCCAGGTCTGCTTGCCAGTCTGCTTGAGCCACGGTGGAAAGTAGTCTTCCCAGCGAAGGCCATAATTTAGGGTCAGGTGAGGTCCCACCTGCCAAGTGTTTTGAGCAAAAAAGTAGAGCTGTCTGTGCCCTTGCCGGGCGTCAGTCTTGTTGGCTTTGCCACTCAGCGTGTCAAGATCGCGGGTTTCTATGTAGGGATTGTCGTTAGCAAAATCCAATATGCTGGCGAACTCATATGCCGGCGTATCGTTATTAATGTAGCTTTGATAACCTAGCCATCTCGAGGCAAATCCGCCACCTAACTTGATTCCGTGCTTGCCTTGGTTGATCGAGAGGGTGTCGCCGAATTCCCTAATGTGAGTTTGCCAGACGTCCAGGGACCAGCCGAAATTGCCCATAGAGAGGCCATCGTCCGTGAAGATGCCTGGCACATGATAAGCCCCGCTGCTGGTCCGGTTGTCCGCAGCCGTCTCGGTGTCGCCGAAGCGGGCTTCATTCAAGATGCTGGGCGAGAAGGCATGGGAGTGAGCGACGTTCACGTGATTTACCCGGCTAAAGAAGTTAATGGCAAAGGCCGGCCGAAGGGCAACACCGGATTGCGACGGTCGCGTATACCAGTAGCTCCCGTAAACCCTGTCCGTGTTGTTTGGGAAGTTATAGTCGATGCGGCCGTTCAGCTGTCGTCCTCCTTGCTTGATCGGGCTATCCACCGTAACTTCACCTATGGCCGGAATTCCGTTGACATCCGCGATAGCCTGGTTGGGATAGTGGAGCGGTGGAAAGTCCTTGAGCAGTTGGGCGGCAAATGAATTCGGCTTGGTGGTCTCTACAAAGTTCTTGAATTGCGAGGTTTCGGCCAAGTCGATATAGCTATTTGCCTTATTTGCGCGCCGCCCCTCATAGGCAAAGAACCAGAACAGACGGTCTTTCTTGATTGGCCCGCCCAGGGTTGCGCCGAAAAGTCGGTAGTAGGACCCCTTAATGGCGTCACGGGTGGATCCGAATGGCACGGCATTGGTGGGCGCCTCCTGGAATGTGTAGTGTGCCGTGCCGTGCAAGGTGTTCGTGCCCCCTTTGGTCACCAACTGGACCAGAGCACCGCTAAGGTTGCCCGTTTCGGTCGAATAGGGGCCAGTGGCAACGTTGACCTCTTGGATGGCGTCCGGATTAGGAGTAAAACTCATACCCCATCGTGCCCCGTCCCCGTAGCGAAGTCCCAGCCCGTCGACAGTGATCTCGTCTTTGTAATTATTGCCCGTAGAGGAAACGTCAGGTGAGTTCAGTGTCGAAAAGACGTCACAACAGTACTGGGATTCGCCGAAACTTTCAAACTTCCCGGTGATTCCCGGACTCGTGTAGACCAAAGATAAAGGCGTGCGCCCCAGCATAGGCAGGGTCTCGAACTCATGTGCTGTGATTGTGTCATTGATCCTCGCGACCTGCGTTTCAACCTGTGCGCCTTCCTCCTTGACCGTAACCGACTCGGTGACTGCACCCAGTTCGAGCGCGACGTTTTCGCCGATCACAGTCTTCGCGCTCAACGAAATTCCCCTGCGAATGAAAGTCTTGAAGCCGGCGTGTTCGACGGTGAGCCGGTAGGTACCCGCCAGCAGGTCCGGGATTCGGTAGTAACCGTCCTCGGCCGATTCCGTTGACCGTGAGACCCCCGTTTCCTCGTTGATGGCGCCGATCTTGGCTTGGGGCACGCTTGCCCCATTTGGATCGGAGATGTAGCCCTGGATGGTGCTGGTCACCTGCGCCGCCGCCTTCGTTGAAAACGCGATCAGCACCACGCAGAACAAGGCGAACCGTGGCCAACACCCGCGAAATGTTAGGCGGTAGCCTGTCCGACAAAGCGACTCATTGACGAAGGTCGTCATTTTTTTTGTTCTCCTTGCCAAGCTCAACCCTCTTAAATCAAGTGAGTGTGACCCAGAGTTGAGCGATTCAGTGGTATTTATCATACCTGTCTGACTGTTGTCAAGGCTTATCGAAAAGTAATCCTATTGCGCATGGTAAGATACTAACACTAAACGGTGCTGCTATCAGATGCCACGGGGCCTTAAGAGCCCAGAGCGGGAAGTGATTCTTGACAGCGTTAGAGAGGTATGATAGGTATGCTTCATGAAGGCATGGAGGGCGATGCAGCACACTCTGAGCGCCGCCACTGCTTTTCAACGCAAACTGTTAGCCTTGGGCTGTGAAGGGATCCAACCGGTGAAGGCGAAAAAAACAGCAACGCCGTATGCAGGTGTGGAGGCCCTTCACGGGCCCATTCCGACGAACTGTCACGCAAGCCTGGGCTTCGCAATTCGTGTGAGCGCATGTATTCCATCCTTTGCAGGCGTTGCCGGACTGTAATTCCGGAAGATTCATATCGGGTCGCGTGTCCTTGCTGTGGCGGCGTGCTCGAATTCGATTATGACGGCGTAACCGCGCCAGGTACCAGGCCGCCCGACTCAATGTGGAAGTATCGCGCCCGCTTACCGGTACGAGACGGCGCTCCGGTCGTCTCGCTGCACGAGGGTATGACGCCACTCGAACGCGCTCGTGATTCAGTAGACGGCGTCGCACTCTACTTCAAAAACGAGACGCTGAATCCAACCGGTTCTCACAAAGACCGCGCGCTCTCGATTGCCGTCAGCAAAGCGGTCGAGCATGGCTTCGGCACGGTGATGTTGTACTCGGATGGCAGCGCGGCACTCTCATCAGCGGCATACGCCGCGCGCGCCGGGCTACGCAATGTGACCGTGGTGCCTCGAGGCATGCCGGATCACCGTCTTGCGCCGCTGCTGATTTACAATTCCGTCATTCTCGAGTACCAAGGTTCCGCGGCGGACGCCTTGGATTGGGTACACGATTGCTGCTTGCGTTTCGCAATTTTCGAAACTTCAACTTACCGGAAAGCTAACCCCTATCAGGCCGAGGGGCCGAAAACCATCGCTTATGAGATTTTGGAACAACTCGGAACCTTTCCGGATTGGGTAGTGGTTCCAGTCGGAGGAGGCGGTACGTTGTCGGGCATCTGCCGTGGGTTTGCAGAGCGGCAGGCGGGAGGCCCGCCAACGAAACTGCCGCGCATAGCCGGTGTGCTGCCTGGCGGCTACACGATGCTCGCGACGGCCCTCGAGCAGGGCGTAGACTCTGAAACTGGGTTGCGGGCTCTGACCCTTTCCGATCCGCCCCCCACTATCCAGACAAAGATCGCGATGGCGTTTCCGCCGGACGGCCTGGAAGCGCTCGCCGCCGTGCGTAATTCGGGCGGTTTGTTTTTGTTCGCATCTGATGAGGACGTCCTCGGCGCGCAAAAGAAGCTTGCTGCCCGGGAAGGCATCTACGCAGAACCTTCGTCCGCTACATCGCTCTGCGGCGTCGAACAATTGCGCAGCCGCGGACTCATCGCGAGCGGTGAGACGGTCGTGGCAGTAATCACCGGATCTGGATTCCGCGAGAGCACGCAAATCTGCAGCTCGCTCTCTGTGGCCAAAACCGCGGTGGATTCAAAATCGAGTGGGGCAGTGCTTGAGGAGCTGTTGTGGAGTTAGACTCCGTTGGCTGGATAGACGATGCGCCTCTTTGATGTGACTGGAAAAGTGGTGGTTGTGACAGGTGCGGCCGGTGGTTTGGGATCAGCCATGGTGCGCGGCCTTACCGAGGCGGGAGCGTACGTTGTGGGAGCCGACATCAACGCATCAACGAAACCTTCAGCCCACGGCGTACTGTTTCGCCAGACCGACGTCTCGATCGATGAGCAGGTGGACGACCTTGTGGAATTCGCTTGTGAGCGGTTCAGCCGCATCGATATCATGGTGGCCAACGCCGGAGTGCCGGGCGGGGCGAGAGCGGAAGACGAGACCGAGCGCGGGTTTGAACACGTGATGGCAGTCAACGCCCGAGGCACGTTTCTGTGTGCGCGCGCGGCGGCGCGCAAAATGAAACAGCAGGGTGGGGGCTCGATTATCAATATTGCTTCCGTCCTCTCTTTCATCGGCCATCCTACCTGCCTGGCGTACACTGCGAGCAAAGGCGCGGTTCTGCAGATGACACGCACCATGGCCATCGAGTGGGCCAAGTACAACATCCGCGTCAATGCAATCGCACCAGGATTCTTTCGGACGCCGCTCAACCAGAGCTTGCTTGCTTCTAAGGAATACATGAAGCCTGTCTATGCCAAGATCCCGCTGGGCCGGATCGCAGAGCCAGATGAAATCGTGGGCACAGTGATCTACCTGGCATCGGACGCCAGTCGTTTTGTAACCGGCTCGGTGGTCGTGGTGGATGGCGGTGAGATGGCTGCCGGCGGTTACACGGACGCCACGCTGCCGTTCATCTACGATATGCTCTGATTGGCGCCGATGGAGACACCTAAGTTGAAATCTGCCGGAGTCCCCGTCGACTTCAAAGCGCGGAGTCTGTTTCATGGCAGATGATACACGCATCCCGGATGCTGAGTATCCGCGGCGACTCGAGCGGCTGCGCCGATTGATGAAAGAACAGAACCTTGCAGCGTTGCTCCTCGGCACGGGCATGAATCTGGCCTATTTCAGCGGCTATCCATCTCCCCCGAGAAACGTGGCACGCCCGTTCTTCGTTCTGCTGCCGCTCAAAGGTGAGCCCGTGTTGTTTTCACACACAGGCCATGCCGCTGAAGCTGCCCGATTCTCGTGGATTCACGACGTACGAGACTACACCGAACTGTCGCGTGCGCCCGTCGCCCAAATCCGTGACGCCATGTGCGAGCGTTCGCTTCTTGGGAAAAACGTGGGAATGGAACTGGGGTTCGAGCAAACCCTGGATATTTCATATCTTGAGTTTTGCCGGCTACGGGAGGCGCTAGGAGATACAAAGCTGCTCGATGCGAGCGGAATTCTCTGGCGCTTGCGCATGATCAAATCGCCTTGTGAGATCTCCTTTCTGCGCAGAGCCTGCCGCATCACGGCCGAGAGCTATGCGGCGACGTTCTCGACCGCCCGCGAGGGTATGACGGAGCGCGAGATCTACGGCACGATGTACCGCCAGCTCGGCCAGCCGGACACGGGCAGCATCTTCCTAGTGATCACCTCCGGCAAAGGTAACTACGATCTGGTGACAAAGCCGCCCGATGATCGGCCGGTTAAGAAAGGCGACATGGTGTGGATGGATGCGGGTGTTACGGTCTCGGGATACTGGTCCGATTTCTCTCGCGCCGGGGTAATGGGAGATCCTTCGGCGGCGCAGGCGCAAGCGCAGCAGACCATTCACCGGATCACGAGCGACGCAGTGCGAATGGTCCGACCGGGCGTCAAAGCGTCGGACATCGCTCGCTTCTGCTATGCGCGCCTCGAGGCACTCGACTTTCGGATCACGTCTTCGATCGCACGCCTGGCTGTACGGATCGGCCACGGCGTCGGACTGAATCTCACCGAGCCGCCGCACATTGGCCTCCACGATGACACCGCGCTCGAACCGGGCATGGTCATCACGCTCGAGCCTGGTGTCGCTACCGAATGGGGGACTTTCCACGTAGAAGAAAACGTAGTGGTGGCAGAGGACGGGCACGAAGTTCTCTCTGACTCGCCACGCGAACTGTGGAGGATCGCCTTGGCATGAGAAAGCAGTGGAATCCCAATATTCTGCCACTGCGCAGCCGGAACCCTTTGAAGCTCGCACTCCCTGGTTACGGCGAAGGCTCGTCCGTGGGGATTCCGTTCACCGTTTTCGTAGGGGGAGAACGCGATCCCCATCTTCTCGTGATTGCGGGCGTCCATGGCGACGAGTTTGAGGGTCCGGCCGTGCTTCACGACTTTGTTCAGGAAATCCACCCGGCCCAACTAAGGGGTACCCTCACACTCGTGCCGATCGCGAACCCGCAAGCATTCCATGCCGGGACGCGCCGCAACCCCGCGGATCTCGGCGATCTCAACCGTGCGTTTCCCGGCAATGCTACCGGCAGTGCCACTGAGCGCCTCGCTCACTTACTGTTCCAGGAGCTTGTGCTTGGAAACGACGCAATTCTTTCCTTGCATGGATGGAGCAAGGAAGCAGCCGTGGTGCCATACGCCGAATACCCGGATGTCCACAACGAACCGGGAGGGCGCAGCTGTGCGGCCGCGCATGCTTTAGATTTCGAGTTTCTGCATCCGTATCGATGGCCGGCCGGAGTGCTGGGCGAAGCAGCTTTGAAATTCGACATCGCCACGGTCGAAACCGAAGTCGGCGGAATGGGCACCGTCACCCCCGAGGGCCAGGCAACCTATCGCGACGCGGTTCTTCGCTTTATCGCACATTTCGGTATGCGAGATTATCAGGGCGGGCCTTCACGTGCAGCAAAGATCGTCAGCCACGGGGACCTGTTGGCCAATTATGCCGGACTGCTACGCAGCCGCGTTCGTCCGGGTGATTGGGTCGAAATGGGGCAGTTGTTGGTGACGGTGCACGCGTTGGGCGGCGAATGCCTGGAGGAGGTCCGCGCGCCGCGCGCCGGGATTGTCGCCATCCTGCGCACTTTCAGTTCGGTCAAGCCCGGCGAGCGCCTAGTCCAGCTCTTTTGGGAGGCAGAGGGCAATGAGGCAAACCTATTGAGTTGATTCGGGACGATCGACTAGTCGCACTGGATTTAAACGCTGCTGGGAACGAGATTATCGAGTCGGCGAAAGAATTTATCAGTAAAGGTCGGGCATTGCTCTCGCTCAGCCTACCTTACGGCTGGGCGAATACGTAGCAGGCTAGATTTATTCAGACGATACCCGGACACACGATGGACCACGAAATAGCTTTCGAAATGGCCGCGCCCAGCATCCGCTTCGGAGCCGGAGTCACCCCACTCTTCGTCGCGGGCGTTCATGGATTCAGAGACTCCGTCCGTGAAGAGCACGACCAGGTCTCCGGATTCAAGGGGAAACGATTCTTGCTGATTTCGCGGCAGGCCGGCCCGATTCGTTCCGGCAGGCTTCAATCTGGCGGCAGGCCCACCAGATGGAAGAGCCAGGCAACCTGGAGATCGCCACAGGGAATTGGAGTACGGAGTCACGGGGTGGTGGACGACAGAGCTCTACATGGATGCCCAGTCCACTCGCCGCGACAGCACGCTGTTCACCGGCTACCGCTGGGAGAACCGGTTCCGAGTGCTCCCGCGCGAACACTGGATTAATCCCATCCCGTGCTTTACATCGAAGTTGAGAACATCAATGGCGCCGACAAGAGTCTGCTTGAAACCGTCAACCACGACGGCCAAGACGACCTCACCCGCCCCAAGGCCGAGGCACGTCTGGAAAAGAAGCGCGAGCGTCTCGGCCATGCTGATCACTCAGCTCGCCTTCAGTCGCACGAAGACCAGTCCCGTCCAGCATGCCCCCGCGACAGCGAGTCAGCAACCAAATCCGTACGAAGGACGGCAACAAGCGCGACGGGCAGGCGCCAAACTCTACCAGCGGGAATGCGCTGCATGCCACGGTGCAGATGCACAGGGAAGCAGTAAGGCGCTACCCTTGGCTTCGCCCGAAGTGCGAGAAGCTTCGCCCGGCACGCTCTTCTGGGTGCTTCGCAACGGTTCAATCTACAGTGGCATGCCGTCCTTTTCTCACCTGCCCGACGAGCAGCGATGGCAGATCGTAACGTACCTTAAGAGCCTATAGCAGCAACACCACTCAAACGATTCGCCACAGGCAGGCGCGGTTAAGTAGTTCTTGGATCAGATGTGAAATTGGTCGAAACAGCATCATAAATCTGCCGACCGGCGCGCCTCTTAAGATTCTTGCTAGCCTTCCGGCTATTCCCCGGAAGAGCGGCGCTGCTAGAAAAGTTCTGGTGCCGCGAAGTTCTTGGCAAGGACGAGAGCAATAGCACCCATGAGACTGGCTCGTGCTCTGAGCGTGGATGGGAGGATCTTCGTGTTGTGCAGGAAGGGCTGAGATACTCGCTCAGCACAGGAGGCCCAGACTTCTTTCTCGATTAGCGACCATGCTGAGACAAGCTTCCCGCCAATCACCATCACCTCTGGCGCAAGCGAGTAAATGATTGGTGCAAGTCCCAAACCCAGGTAGCGTGCGGTTTCTTTTAAAGCTTCTATCGCAATAGCATCTCCCTTGTTGGCCAGTTCAACAATTAACTTGACATCGATGGCCGAGTCATCCGATATCCTGGCTCGTTGGACATAACGCCGCACTGTGGCCAGATCTGACGCAAAAACCTCGAGGCAGCCATTGCTACCACAGGAACAGGTTGGGCCGCTTGGATCGACACACACGTGCCCGAATTCGCCCGCACCATTTCGAAACCCCCTGTAGAGCTGACCATTCAAGATGATCCCCGCACCCACGCCTTCATTGATATCGACAAAGACGAGGTCCCTAATTCCCGACAGATGGGGGCCTCCAAACCAAATCTCCCCCATCGCAGCCAGCCGCGCTCCGTTCTCAAAAAAAAGGGGAATGTCTTTGATCTTGGACCGGAGGATCTTTCCAACCTCGACCGGCTCAGGCCATCCCAAGTTCTCTCCCTCCAGAATTGTGCCTTGCTCGACATCGATCAAGCCGATCAAGCTTACACCGATCCCTCCGAGTTCCCGATAAGCTTTCGATGAGTGTACTAGAGATGAAATTTCTTCGGCCACGCTGGCCAAGGTCTGTTCGGGGCTCTTGGTATTTCGGATCCTCTTAACGCTCTGCAATTCTCCCCTGAGGTCACTGAGGGCCAACACCGCCTCGACCGCGCCTATGTCGACGCCGATAGCGCAACAGGCCGCAGGATTCAGATGAACATAGCGAGGTCTGCGCCCCCCCGCAGGCGTGGAGGCTCCCAAGCCCGCCTCATAGACAAGCTTCTTACGAAGAAATTGCTGTAGGATCCGGGTTACTGTTCCCGGTTCGAAGCCGGCAATCTCCGCGATCTTGACTCGGGCAACGGGTTCCTGCTCGCGAACGATGTTGAGCACAATCAGCTCGTTGATATCCCGAATGACTCTGTGGTTCGCAGTCCTTAACTCTTTGAGGTTGATTTTCTTCATAAGAAGGTTCTGATGTGGCCGTTATTTGTGATCCGCACTAAATACTTAAAACGCAATAGGTTACATCCAATAGGCCAGCTCCAGATCGAACTCTCGTGTCGGACTCGGCATTACAACGAATCGGCCACAGTAGCAGTTTTTTGCCCTTGACAACTAACTGCGCTCGGCATAGTCTATACCATCACTGCTCGGGAAAAACAATGCTGGCGTTCCACAATAGTGGGGATCCTTTGGCGTGTGAGCCGACTGAGGAGGATGCTATCAGCGCTTTGCCTCCAAAGACAAGGATGTTCGGCAAAGCAATTCCAGGATGCCAGATCTCCAATGCCCTCCCTGCATCGGTGTGAACAGGGGGTCGTGTGTTCGGAGTCGGTGCCCGAGGGGTGCCACCCGTGTTTTCGGAGGAGGCTTGAAGGAGGCGTATGCAACCGGATTCTATCATTCGAGCTTTGAGGAGCTTTCTGATTTGTTTTGGCGTTGTAGCACTTTGCGCCACTACTTTGAGTGCGCAGACCGGTCTCGGCGTTGTCCGAGGCACTGTCCAAGATGCCTCCAAGGCGGTGATACCGAACGCTAAGGTGACGCTGACCGATACGGCAACAGGGCTCGCGCGCAACAGCGACACCAACGCAGCTGGGATCTACTACTTCGGTGGCGTTCCCATTGGGCCCTACACGCTTGTGGTCGAGTCCTCCGGATTCAAGAAGTGGGAGGGCACTCTCACACTCCAGGCCGGCCAGACGGCGGTGATCGATCCCGCCATGGAGATCGGCAGCCTCGAGAATACCGTGGAAGTCACGGGGGCAGCGCCGGTCGTGACCACGCAGGGCGCTCAAGTCAGCGACACAAAGGACGCTCTGCGCATTCACAACCTGCCGCTCAACGGGCGCCAGATCACCAACCTGTTCGATCTGACGCCAGGCGTTGAAGGCGGCGGAAATCCGCGCACCAACGGCATGAAAGTCGGCTCCACGGAGATGCTGTTCGACGGGATTTCATACGTCGACCGCTATGGCGGCGGCATCTCACGAGTGCAGCCGGGACTCGATACCATTCAGGAATTCCGCATCGAGACCGCCGGCTCCGGCGCGCAGTTTTCGCGCCCGGCCACGATCGAGTTAGTCACGAGGAGTGGCACTAACGAAATCCACGGTTCCTTGTTCGAAACCTTTCGCAACAACGCCGCTGGCCTGCGGGCACGGCAGCGCCAGGATAGCAACACCTCCGCCAAGCTGATCCGCAACGAGTACGGCGGCTGGGCGGGCGGCCCCGTGTGGCTGCCGAAAATATATAACGGCAAGAACAAGACCTTCTGGTTCTTTGACTGGGAGGGTCTGAAGCAGCGCCAGGACCAGTTCGCCATCACCGGCGTCCCCACTGCTGCGATGTGGAACGGCGATCTGAGCAACATCACCGACTCCAGCGGCGACAAATTCACGTTATACGACCCCCTCACCACCAAGGCGGACGGCACGCGCACCCCATTTGCGGGGAACATCATTCCCAGCGACCGCATCAGCGCGTTTGCCAAGTCGATGCAGCAACTGGTCACGCCGGTACCGAACGGTCCCAACGCCGGCCAGAACCCGTGGCTCGGTCCGAATTTTCAGACCTACTATGGCCGGCCGGATGACCGGCACACCTTCACGATCAAGGGAGACCAGGTCTTTTCGGAGAAAGACACTGTTTCCGCGAAATTCACGCGGGCCGTCGATGCCAATTCGCTCGCCGGAGGCCGGTACGGTTATCCACCACCGAGCTGCACCAATTGTGGCGGCAGCGGGCGCCAGAACGCGGACGTGTACTCGACGTACGCCCGGTGGAACCATGTCTTCTCACCGAATTTCTTGAACGAGTTCCAGGCCTCTGCTCACCGCTCCAACAATAGTGCCGGGACGCTAGGGGACAACGTCAACTGGGCGAACAAGCTGGGCTTGCCTAACCCGTTCGGCGTGACCGGCTGGCCCACCCTTTGCACCGACGCCTACTACTTAATGTATTACGGGTGTTGGGACGGAGATAATCGAGACGAGACGCATTTAACCGCCTACCAGATCGAAAACAATGTGACGTGGATCAAGGGTAAGCACACGGTGAAGTTCGGCTTCAAGGGCCGTCAGGAATACAACAATCACGAAGATTTGCAGCAGCAGGAAGGGTCCCACTACTGGGGTCCTGACTGGACGGGCCAGTTCGATCCCAAGGCCCAACAACAGATTTCCTTTACGGGCAGCGGCTTCGCGACCATGCTGCTGGGGATTCCGTCGTATCTATCGGATCAGTACAACCGCGGCTATTTCTACTTCCGGCAGAAAGAGTTTGGGCTCTATTTCAGCGACACCTTCAAGGTGAGCCGGCGGCTGACCATAGATTACGGCCTGCGCTGGGATGCGTGGACACCGTACAAAGAGAAGTATGATCGCCTAGTCAATCTCGACATAAAGAACTACCCGGGCATGCAGGTCATCACGCCGCACAACACCACCATAGAGAGCATCCCCGGGATTCCCCCTGCCGTGCTGGAATCGTGGAAAATACGCGGGCTGACCTGGGTCACGGCGGATCAGGCCCATTTCCCGGGCGCTCTGATTCCTCCCAACTGGCGCGACTTCGGACCGCGGTTCGCCGCGGCTTACAAGCTGAGCGATAAATGGGTGATTCGCGGAGGGTACGGGATGTACTACTGGCCCATGCCGCTGTCGCAGCTCCTCGCGAGCTCGCGGACCAATCCGCCGTTGAATCTCAGATTTCAGACCGACTATTCCAACCTGAACGGCGCCGTCCCCTTCTATTCCATCTCGCACGTGCCGGGGCCCAATGACTACATTGGCAAAGCCATCGTCGACATCGAACACCCGTCCAACAGCATCAGCAGCTCCGCGCAGTCCTTCATGCCTTTCGACATCCACCACTGGGCCGATGACACGATGATGAACTGGACGTTCACGATCGAGCGGGAACTCATGCGGAATACGGCTCTCCGGTTAAGTTACATCGGTACCCACGGGTACAACCTGGAACAGCGCTGGCGCTGGAACGATCCGGAATCGCAGTGGAATTACCAGGCGCGGACGGGCCTGGCCACCAGCGGAGACCAAGCCGCGACCGACGCCCGCCGTGTGAACCCGAATTGGGACAGTGGTTGTTGCCAGGCGCCCATCGAGCACAATGGCTTCCTGAACTCCAGCTCGATTCAGGCGAACATCGAGCGCCGGTTCACGAATGGCCTGGCGTTCCAGTGGTTCTACACCTATATTCACGCCATGACCACTAACGACACCGGTGGGTTCGATTACGGCGGGAGCAGTGTCAATTCCACCGGCAGCAGAGGGTATGCCGTGCCGGAAACCATACTCATCCTCGGCGAGCCCAGCCTCACTGACAGCCAGAGATTGCATTTCGGCTACACTAACTCGAGCACGGTTCCGCCCCACCGCTTTCGCTGGAACGGGATTTACGAGCTTCCGTTCGGGCGCGGCAAGAAGTTTGCATCCGGTGTTTCGAAAGCCCTGAATTACGCCGTCGGCGGATGGCAGCTTGCGTTTATTGGAACGTGGCAGAGCGGCAACTGGTCGAGCGTAAACAACGGCGAGTATCTGTTCGGCAACCCGGTTGTCAGCGCGGACAAGAGGCTCACGATGAACATTTTTGGGCGCAACCAGCGGCTGTGGTTCCGCGGCGACTTCAATCCGACAAGCGCCACCAACGTGGACTTGGCAAAGCTGGAAGCGCTGGTTCCGATAGACCGTTCGCAACGAATGTTACGGCCGCTCGGGCCTGGGTTCGACAACAGGCTGCCGGAGCAGCTCGCCGACGGAACGCTCCGGCTTACCAGCATTTCGGATATGCTCAGCTGGAATCCCCGAAACTTCTATCTCGGCCCTCACAGTTGGAATGAAGACCTCTCGGTCTTCAAATACTTCGACTTTACCGAGAGGGTGAAGATACGGTTCACCTCCGACTTCTTCAACTTCTTCAATCATCCGAACGATAGAGCGCCGAACCAGACGACCGGGCTCCAGGACTTGAGCCAGCAGACCAATGATCCGAGGATCATCCAGTTCTCGCTGCGCCTGGAGTGGTAGCAAGACGACAGGTTGGTCACGAATGCGAAGCAGAGTGGCAAATCGTGTCTACCCGCATTCTGCTTTTCTCTTATTGACGCCGCTTAGCGCTCCAACAGGTTGCACGGCGTGATGCTGTGCTAAAAGGGTTGGTAGGGTAGACACCAAAACGTGCTGATTCTTCAGAAAGGGATTGTATGGGCTGACTTGTGACGAAACCACATCTTTTCGGACTATGCCCGGCGAGTTTCCGGTTGTGCCACATGCCAGCAACAATGTTCCACGTGAGCCGCAATGGCTGGGCAGGGTTAACGTGCCAAGTTGGTGATCCAACGCAGCATTGAGACTCCCTGATGTTCAGGCCATTGGTACTCGATGAACTCCCACTGTGGGCTATGCACTCCGATCCACATCCCGCCGCGCGATCGCTCGGCAATGATGTTTAGCAACTCCCGCACTGTCTTGTGCCGCTCATCGAGCGGTCCGATCATGTTGCTAAAGTCGCTGCCGAGCACGCTTCCCGCGAAACCAGTCTGCCGTTGCGGGTTACGGGCCATTTCGTAATGCATGTACAAGGACGCATGGACTGTAACGCGGACCGGTTCGGGACGTTGTAGCCGAAACCGGTCGATTTGCCGCGACAACCAGGCTGGCGCGCCCTTAACCGGCTCGATGAGAACGACCCGGCCCTGCTCGCGAGCTCTGTAACTCCGAGGCAGAAGAGATCTCAAGACTGCCGAGACGCTCGTGTTCTGGAAATGTGTTCTGGCAAATGGCGGAAGTAGAGCATTATCGTCGAGCGCCAGTCCTATACAGACATCATTCCGATGCGCGAAACGATAAATGGCCGCAACCGCAGTCTCGCCCTCGACATCCTCTCTGCCAATAACGCGACCGAGCGGCGGAGTAGTTCCGCATCCACCACCGAGGGCTGCGAAAGCCGATGATGCCAATAGAACCGCTGCGATCACCCCACGTTCCAGTGGCTTTCCGATAGCTTCAACCGGAACTATGGCCACAACTGAAAGACACCTCTCACAGCCTTTCTGTTCCCGATCATTTCCGCCGATGAAAAACCGTCCATACCGGAAACTGGCGTGGTTCCACACAGCCTGCCGGAAGCCGGAAGCACGTGCTTCGGTCAATATCGCATTCGACAAAATCGGCGAGTATCTGGTCGGGCGGGTGTTTGCCCCTGTAGCGTCCTACCCATGGGCGAGGCCGTGCAGCGGGCGCATACTTGTGCGAAGCTGCTCTTAGGAGAGTTCCAAATGCCGCAACCATCCGCGTCGTATCTGCCGTGTTGGGTTATGCTGGGCTGGACGGTGGTTAGCGGGCAGGTAGTGAATCCGGAGCGACCCACCCTACCCTTGGCGGGGCCCCCAATTGCGTCGGCTGAGACACCACTCATTCCCAAGGTCGCTGACGAACTCTTGGAGGTCCGTCCACAGGGCAGGCTGGCTAGCTTTTGGAAGGTGCACGACGCCCTGTTGCATGAGAACTTCCAGAGCACATGGGCCAATGTCGAGGTGGAGAACGCCTCGCCGGTCCGGATCGAAGGGGCTAGATTCTATGGCGATTACTTCGACGCCGCCGGCCGGATCTGCTTTTCCGCTGCGTTCAGCCAAGACGAAAATGACCAAGGACTGACTGGTGCGTTTGCTCCGGGCGAGCGCCGGACACTAATTTCGCTCGGCTCGTCGCTCGCTCCGGCAAGCGAGCCAAAGGAACTGCGACTGTATCTGATCGCGCAAAGGTTGGTGGGCAGCAAGCAGGAGGATGTGTTCGAGCGTGAACGTTTGCTGCGTGTGCCGCCCACAAACGGAGGTTACAGCGTTGCTACGCAGACGGTGCGACTTCCGGGAGGCTTGATGGATCACAGTCCGATCGTGGATTTGGCGTTGGCTAGGGTCACCGTTGACGAGCACGGTCACGCCCAGCAAATTGAGATATTGCAGGCGAGCCCCAGCGTCTCAGAATTGTGCCGCGCGTTCTTCGGCGAACTTCGTTTCGAGCCGGCCAGCTCTGGCGACCTGGCCGAATCCGGCACAGCGCTGGTCCTGCTCCGGGCCGTCGACTATCGGCGCAAGGACCTTGAGAGTGCGCCGTTCCGATCTGGTGACTCGCCGTGGGTGCAAGCTTTCGTCGCTCGACTGCAAGGCACAGAAGTGCCGACCATTACAGAACTCCTGTTTGCGGCCGCTCGTGGCGAGCCAAAGCTGTTTGTGTTCGCTTCCGCGGGCAGCGAATGGTCGTCAAACATCTTCCACTTTGCGACCAATCCCCGCACGGGCAGGTGCTGCCATCGGGAATGGGGATCGACAATGGCAAGGCTTCGAGGTAGACCTTGAAGCTGCTATAGCAGTGACACCTCGCTGTCAGCGGCGCCAAGCAGGCGTTCGAAATGATCCTGAGTTCGCCAAGTCGCTGAGGAGGGTGACCTTTGACTGCCCTCTGGAACGAAACGATGTGGTTTCAGCACGTCCAATAAGCGGGCAGAATGGCGAATAGAAGCAAGGTGTTGCGGATTAGCTTCAAGAACCCCTTCTGACACTCTTCGGAATTGATCTCTCACATCTCCGTACATGGCGGGCCAGCGCCGTTCGTCGGCAAGCACCACGCGCGATGCATGTTACTGGCCCTGGCAATTCAGGCGCTCCGGAGTAAGCGTCTGTGCCCAAATAAACGGTCGTGACAGAAGCCAGCCGAGGAGTGCTAGTTGGAACGATTGTTTGCAGAAGTGACGGAGCGATGCGTCCGGCGTGGAAGCCATACAGCGGTTCGAGCGCTGGAAAAGGCCATGCTTGATTATTTCGACCAGAGGAATCGAGATCCTAAGCCGTTTGCGTGGACCGCCGACGCAGATCTGACATTGGGTAAGGTCGAGAAGCTTTGTAACCGAATCTCTGACTCAGGACACTAATCCAGTGTGGTGGCCTGTAAGGATGTCACTGATGTGTAAGCATTGTCTGGCGTAAATCTCAAGCCCAAGATTGCCAGGCCTGAAGCGGTCCCGCCAGTATCGGTGGGCTCGAAATATACGGTACCTCTTTGGCCGGCTGTAAAGGGCCACTGCTGATCAATGATAAAGGAAGTGTGCGTCATCGAATCCATCGTGAACGTATCGGTACCCAGAATATTTCCGTTCTCGTCCCTAAAGGTAGCCGATACCCTTATAGTCAAGTCATCAGAATTTGCCAG